>Ga0307476_10002225_pt1 | contig 11601 bp, 5 predicted proteins | sample atmos_gasesECM2C_2_FD_203314 | JGI IMG/M metagenome (GOLD analysis project Ga0307476, IMG submission 203314) | Hardwood forest soil microbial communities from Morgan-Monroe State Forest, Indiana, United States - atmos_gasesECM2C_05 | ecosystem: Environmental > Terrestrial > Soil > Temperate... | reverse complement strand
CGTTGACTTCCCCGCATTGGTGTAGCCGACCAGCGCCACCGTGGCGACTGGCTCCGACTCCCGCCGCTGCCGCTGCTGGCGGCGAATGCGCCGCACGTTCTCCAGTTGCTGCTCTACGTGGCGCACGCGCCGCGCAATCTTTCGGCGGTCGGTTTCCAGCTGCGTTTCGCCGGGACCGCGGGTGCCAATGCCGCCGCCGAGTTGCGACATCTCCACGCCATGTCCGGCCAGGCGCGGCATCATGTATTGCAGCTGCGCCAGCTCGACTTGCAACTGGCCTTCCCTCGTGCGTGCGTGCCGCGCAAAAATATCGAGAATGAGCTGGGTTCGATCGATTACGCGCCGCTTGATAATTTTTTCAATATTGCGCTGCTGGGAAGGACTGAGATCGTGATCGAAGAGAAGAACGTCGGCATTGGCAGAAGCTGCGGCGCCTGCGATCTCTTCAAGCTTGCCCCCGCCAATCAACGTGGCTGGATCGGGACGGTCGCGCCGCTGCAGAATCTCGCCGACGACTGTGGCTCCGGCACTCTCCGCCAGTGTGCGCAGTTCCGCCAGCGACTCGTCGGCATCGAACTCGGGGATACGGGGCTTGCCGTTGGGCTTAATCGCGACCCCAGGCGCGCCCGCAGTCGCCTGCATCGCGGCCGCCTCGCGCGCCACTGCCGCCTGCGCTGTAACCGTTCCTTTTGCGCCACTGCGGCCGCGCGTGCGGACGTCGATTCCGACCAGGAACGCGCGCTCACGCTGTGGTTCTTCGCGAAGGACCTCGGTTCCCAAAGGCACACGTCTGACCGTGCGCGCGGTGCCGCGGGATTTCTTGGTGTGAGAACGTACCAAACTGAAAACGCCCTGTCCTTGTCCTTATCCTTCAGTGCCCGAGGCGCTGGGCGCCGCAACCGGCCCTGGCGCCGTTCCCGCGCCCACCGCTTTGTCCGGATGCGGCACGTGCGCGACATGCGTCGCCGACACCCGCCCCATCACCACGGTGGAGATGGCGTGCTTGAAGATGAGTTGCTCTTGACCGTTGGCCTCCAGCACCACGGAGTACTTGTCGAAAGAGCGGATGCGGCCCGTTAACTTCACTCCGCTCAGCAGATAAATCGTAATGCTGAGCCTCTCCTTGCGGGCCGTGTTTAGGAAGGAATCCTGAATGTTCTGCGCCGGCTTATTGCTGTCCATAGCCGATCTCCTTCGATTCGAGACTGCGATCTTGCCAACACCCGCCCACGACTTCGCCCATGAGCAGGCTCAAAGCAACAGCGTGTTCCCGGAAGCCTTCCCGCTGCCACAGGAACAAGGGGGGACAACTCGCCGGACAGGGATCGTGACTCCGAAGGATCACGCCCCACCAGCGGATGTGAGTACCATACGGCGAACTTGTCCGCTTTTCAACTGGAACTTGCCGCGACCATGCGTGCGGCTTGACAGTAGCGGCGGCAAAGTGCAGACTTTCCTCGACTCGACGACGCCGCAGGATAGCATCCTGCAGTTCGCGAGCGTCTTTGCCTTTCACTAAAAACCTAAGTGTTCTCGCCGAGTGGCCTGTCGTTCCCGGGACATTCGGAGCCTTACAATCTGCACTTCTAGTTTGGCGGAGGAATCGAATGCACCATTTCGTTGAAGTGGCAGCGGCAGTCATGCCCACCATTACCGGCAACCAAGCCACTCAACTGATCCTACGGTGGTTCCATTTCATCGCGGGCATTCTTTGGGTTGGCCTGCTTTATTTTTTCAATCTGGTCAACGTACCGTTCATGAAGCAGGTAGATGCCAGCATGAAGCCCAAGATATTTCAGAACCTGACATTGCCTGCGCTGAATTGGTTCCGCTGGAACGCGCTGGTCACGGTCTTCATCGGATTCTGGTATTGGTCGCAGTTCTACGTCGCTCCCGATGCCCAGCGCCAGGGCGGCGGCGCGGGAGCCACCATCGGTTTCTTCCTGCTGCTGTGGATCGCCGTCTGGTTCGTCCTTTTTCTGGTGATTAAGAAAATGCCTTCCAGCGGAATCATCCTGGGCGTTATTACTGCGGTGCTGGTGTACGCCGCGGGTTGGATCTTTGTGCACTACACTCCCGTCGGCGGGGACGACATCCACGTCATTTCGATCGGCGTCGGCGGAGGCTTCGGCATCGTGATGCTGTTTAATGTCTGGGGAATCATCTGGCCCAACAATAAGAAAATCATCCGCGGAACGCTGGCCGGCACTCCTCCCGCTAACGCAGCCACGCTGGCGCGTCAGGCCTTCCTGGCCTCGAGAACGAATTTCTTTCTCTCGGTTCCGCTGCTGTTTTACATGGCGGCAAGTTCCCACTTTTCGAGCACCGTGATTTTTGGGAAGTAGTTTGTGGAGAGATTTATTTCTGAACAGAAATGGCGCGGAGAAAGCCGCGCCATTCGATTCAAGTGAAGAAGAATCGAGATCGACCTAGCCGAAGATGTCGACGTGCACAATCATCCGCACGCCGCCACTCAGCTTCACGTTCTTCCCTTTCGAGGTGAGAACACCGTTGTCCAGTTGCAGATTATCGATCCCCTGCACACCCGTAGCCTTCACATCAATCACGGACTGTGCGGTCGACGAAGACTCCATGTTTGAGCCATTCTTTGTGTTGGTCAGACCTACTCCGGCCGCCGTCGGGCTGGCGCCAGCCCCGCTTCCACCTGCAGACGTACCCGCTGTCGACATATTCGGACCCATCGGCTCGTCAGCCGGAGGATAAACTGCTTGCACTGCTCCCTTCAGGGCAAGTTGCTTTCCTCCCTGGATGTTCAGTCTGTCGAAGGCAAGAGTCAGTTCCGAATCCGGATCTCCTTTGGAACGAGCCTTTGACGAAACAACACGACCCTCTAATTTCGACCCTTTGGGAACCACAGTTCCATCGGGAAGTTTGAAGCTGCCGGATGTTTCGACTTCAATGACGTCACCCTGTTTGAGCTTGCTGGAGTCCAACGTCTTCGTGGTTTTTACCGGAAATGCTCCGTGACCAACGGCAGCAGCAACCGTCGCTGGAGCGGCTGCAGCTTGTCCAAAGCATAGTGACGCAGCGAGCAGAAAGCCTACAAACCCGATTGCAAATCGATTCATGAGATCCACCTCGAATGCTTAGATGCGTAAATTATAGACCAGCAGACTTGACTCGAACCCGTTTTGGCGCGATGGCTGAATCTGAAAAACTGAGGCCAGCCTCACGGCTGGCCTCGAAGGGATAACTAACTCTCAGGGTTAGAACACTATCTTCCCGCTCAACTGCATCACGCGCGGAGACGAGTCGAAACCCAGGAAGTTCCCATACGGGCTGGTCGGCGTTCCCTGCATGCTGTTGATCGTTCCGAACCCCGGAAATACCGCTGGAGGGCCTCCCGTGAAAGAACTGCTATAAGACGCATTCGGGAGACCAAAGTTCGGGTGATTGAGCGCATTGAACGCCTGCGCGCCGATCGCAAAGTTGAAGCGTTCGCCGATCTTGAAGTTCTTGAACAGGTTGAGGTCCATATCGAAGTAGTGAGGTCCGCGGAACTGGTTGCGGCGCTGCGTCGGATATGGCTCGCCTACCCAAGTCGGATCGTTGGCGTCAAGAACTCCGGCTGGATTCAAGCATTGCGGCACCGCGATAACTGTTGCGTCAAAGGTCGCATTGCCACCGCCGCAGCTGCCCGGTTGCGCGTTGCCAATGATCGTGCCCAGAATCGTGTCACCGCCGTTGACGAGGGTTCCGCTGAGATTGCCATCCGAAATGGAATAGGGCAATCCGGTGCGCCAAAACGCCTTGCCCGAGAACTGCCAGCCCTCGGTCACGTACTTCAACGCGCCAGTCTTATGGAACGCCGGATTGAAGACGAAGTCACCATTCACAAGATGACGGACGTCGTAGTCCGAGTTGCCATAGTTGCAGCTGCGGAGATTGTTTGGGCAAATCTGGCCCAAGATCGAATCCCCGGTGGTGAACAATCCACCATTCGAGGTTTCATCGATATTGTGCGACCAGGTGTAGTTCACGTGCGCCGAGACCCAGTTCGAGAACTGGTGCCTCAGGCTGAATGTGATCCCGTTGTAGTTGGAGACCGCCCCCTGCTTGTATTGGGTCACCGTCGAATAATCCTGAGCCGCAGGCGACGCTTGCACGGTTCCCTCATAGAGCCCGAAGGCGTCATACGCGTTGGGCCAGGCATCGGAGTAACTGATGCGCGCTCCATGATTTCCGGCGTAATTGATGATGAACACCGTCCGGCGGTTGAGTTCCTGCTGAACCGAGAAGTTCCATTCCTGCCACTCGGGCGCCTTGATCGTGCCGATTATTCCATTGCCGGCTGGAGCCGCAAACACTACTCCGGGGGGCATGCTCCCCTGGATCTGATTGTAGCTCTTAGTCATGCTGAACGCGGCAGCCGACGCTGCCCAAGTGGCTGGGGCACCTGCCGGATCAAAAGGCAGCACCCCCGCCTTAGCCGGCTTGTTCCGCACCCGTAACATGACCGAGACCGGAGGTTGGCCGCCGAACCCCAGGATGTTGTCGACCATGCCGACTGCCGGGTTGTCGTAAAACAGCCCGAACCCGCCACTGAGCACGGTCTTTCCATTGCCACGCGGATCCCAACTGAAGCCCAAACGCGGAGACCAGACCAGTTTGTCGACACCCGGGTATCCCTGATGCTGCCCGTAATTGAGATCTTGACTGTACGGCACATTCAAGGAACCGCCGGTGCCACCGGAGGCTATTTCCGCCTGAACCGATGCTGAGTTCGAGAAGGGGCCTTTCAGGTTCGAGAAGCAATTGCTCTGGCAAACCGGGTTGGAATTGTGCTCGACGCGCAGTGCCAACGTCAACTTCAGGTTGCGCGTGGCCTTCCATTCATCCTGGCCGTATACGCCCAGACCCCAGAATGCAATTGGAAGGTCGTTGTTGGGAATGTACGCCTTGCGGTACTGGTAGGCTTCACCTTGGGCAAACTGCTGGAAGGTGGTGTTTCCGTAGCCCCAGTAAACCAACGGGTTTGTAAAGAAGAAGTTGTGGTCGCTCACGTCGTAGCGCCGGAAATTCTCACCGAACTTGAAGGTATGGTTACCGTGCGTCCAGGAGAAGTCATCGATGAATTGATATTGGGTAATGTTGCGGCCCTGGGGGAAGCTCGCAGCACCAGCATTCGGGCTGGTGAAGTCGTATTGGCCGAACCCGCTGAATGCCTCGCCGAAATTGAAGGTAGCAGCAGCGGTTGGCGCACTGAAGATGGCTACGTAGTGGCTAAGAGTTGCGGTAAAGGAGTTCGTCTTCGTCGGACCAAAAACGTGCGTTTCCGACGCCTGGGCGTCCCAGGATGGCTGCAGGGAGTTCGCATCGAACAGCGAATTGATCGGATCGAGCGAGGTCGGCTGTAACCCATGATCCAGCTTATAGCGCCCAAAGATGTTGTCGTTCGGGCCCAACTTCTGGTCAACGCGGATTGCGACGATGTATTCCCAAGCCAAGGCTTTGGGAGTAATAACCCACGTCTGCCCACAGGGCGTGCCAGCCGTCCAACCCGGAAGAGTTAAGGTGTCGCAGACATCGCCCGGAGTCACCGGATTTTGGGGGGCAGTGCCATACCCCGGCGCGCCCTGCCAGAGGCTCATCAACTTGTTGTAGTTTGGCGACTCTGCCGGATGGAGCGCCGCCACTTGAGCTTCGGCAGCCGTGACAAAAGCTGGAGTAGGGGCCGTTACTGAATCTACGTTGGGAAGCAAGAAACGCATTCCTTCGTAGTCGACAAAGAAAAACGTGTGATTCTTGATGATCGGTCCACCGAACGATGTCGCCCATTGGTTGGCGTTTGCGAATGCAGGCTCATTCGCCGGCTGCGTCGGATCGACGTTGGCGTGGATATATTCTTGGGACTCCTTGTTGATCCAGTTATTGCCGTTCAGTAGCCTACCATTCCACCAGTACATGGCGTTGCCGTGGTACTGATTGGTGCCGGACTTGGTCACATACGTAACCTGCGCCCCAGCTAACTGGCCGTACTGACCACCGTAAGGATTGGTAATGACGGTCGCTTCGCCGATTTCATTCTGGCCCAGCGTAAGGTTCGACGCGCCCGAGTTGTTGATATTGAAATACGGGTCCATGTCGTTTTCGCCGTTGATCGTGAACAGATTCGACGTCGCAGGCAAACCGTTGACGGTGAAGTTTCCGTACCCGCCCATGCCATTAACCACCACTCCAGGGGCCGTATCGGCGATGTTAGTAATGTCGCCACCTCCGCTCGGCAACTGCGCAACTTCCTCCTGCGTGAACGTAGTATTGTTGCTCGGCTCGGTGTTAATGAGCGGCGCCGTCCCGGAAACCTCGACGGTCTCGGTGCCCTTAGCAACCGAAAGGTCGATCTCTGCATTGGACGTCTGGCCGACCTCCACCTGCACGGTTTGCTGCACTTGCGCGAAACCGGCCTGGTTCACCGTGATCTGATAGCGCCCCGGCCTCAACAGGCTGAAGCTGTATCCGCCGTTGGAGTTGCTCGTCGTGGACGCCGTGGAGCCCGTGTCGAGTCCCTTTAATGTGACCGGCGCACCGGGCACTACCGCATGACTGGGATCGAAGACCGTGCCGGTGATATTGCCCGTGGTCAGCGATTGACCGAACATTGGGGCGGTCGCCAGAGACAGCGTAAACAGCAAAGCTACAACAATCGGAAAACGTCCAGAACGCATTTCCTGCCTCCTTGAATTTTCGTAACTCAGAATCGGATCCAAGCGCTGTGGCCGGTTTCCGTGGAACCCGCGCGATCCGATGAATTTCATAACCCGTTAAATAGTTGCGAGCCGCTGGCACTTCAAAGTTCTATGGGCTGCCGACCTTACCCCGTCTTCTGCGGGTTTCGTTGTGATGCCCACGGGCGGCACAGCTAGAGACGAACCATTACAGAGTGCAACTCGCAATCCAAACATCACATGAAACAAACAATCTGTTTTCAACAAGTTAGTGTTTGAGTTTCAACGAACAATTCTGAAATCGGTAGGCAGCATGCGAATATGTATGGTTTTTAGAAGATGGGTCAGAGAAGGGGAGTCGCAGACTGGGAAGTTCGGGGCCAGTGTGGTTGGTTCCAGCGTCTTCGCGCAGTTCTTGGGGCAAGTTCTCCTGGCAAGTTCTCCTAAGTAATTAGGGGACGGTTCCCGGCACCTTGGCGAAGCCATGGCATGGGAACCTTCTCAGCCTCTCAAGAAAAAAGGGCCGGGCAAAGTGCCCGACCCGAATGCTACCCAAAAGTGCGGTGACGACTAGAACACGAACTTAGCTCCTAGTTGAATGAGTCGTGAGTTCGTAAAGCTCCTGATTCCCAGGATTTCGCCAAACGTACCCGCGGAAATATCGGCTACTGGCTGACCGAAATTCGTGTGATTGAACAGGTTGAAGAAGTCAATCTCCGTTTGGAGACGGCTGCGTTCCGTAAACCTGAAATCCTTGCGTACCACGAAATCGGTGTTCCAGAAGCCTGGACCATTGAAGAACCCGCGAGGTGTATCCCCTTGAGTACCTATGGCGTTGTCGGTAAAGGAGGCTGGGTTGAACCACAAATGCCCAGGCAGCTTCGGATTCAGCGATGTCGGCTTGCTGACGACGTCTGGCCGGTCTGAGCAGCTGTAATAGGAGAAGTCTGAACTGCAACTCAGCGATAGCAGGTTACCGTCCTGGAAGTTGATCGGGGATCCCGATTGAATCGTATTGATTCCAGTAAAGACCCACCCGCTCAGTACCGAACTCGCGACTCGACCCCAATTCTTAGCAAAGTCCGGCGCGGTGTAGACAAAATCTACGACCCAGCGATTGCGTGAATCGAAAGCGGAGCTTCCGTAATCGCGCGCGCGATTAGGACCGTAGTTGTCGATGCCACCCGTAAACTGAAACGCCGTGTCTTCAAAGCTGGAACTGATATCGAGAGCATGCGACCAGGTGTAGGCGCTCTGGAATTCCAATCCGTGGCTGAAATGCTTGTTCACTGTTACCTGCAGTGAGTTGTAGTTTGAGTACCCCTGATTGGTCTGTTGCCCGAAATTGTCCCAAACGTTTCCCGGCAACGGATAGATATTGGGAAAGTCCAGGGGCTGGAAACCACCATCGTTCTTGCACGCCGGGTTCGCTAAGCAGGTCTGAACCCCAGCGGGCGTAGCGGGATTCGCAGTATAGGCCGTGATCAGCGAACCGCCGTGCGAGGCCACGTACCCAACGCTCAAAATAAGCGAACCCGGAAGTTGCCGTTCCACCGTCACGTTCCAGTTGTAGGCGTGCGGAACGGTCAAGTTCGGCGCGTTAACGCTGAGCCCGAATCCGAATCCTTGGGGATAAAGAGCCGCGAAGTTTGGAGTTGATCCCTTCGGAGGGGCAACATAGGGAAATGGGCTCGGGCCACCCGTCGCCGTTCCAGTGTTGATATCCAAGTAGGGATTAGGGAATCCTGGGTGAGTTGCACCATTGCTGCTCAACCCAAAGGGCGGAGCCGACAAGTCCTGCAGGTTTAGCTCCTCTTCGCTGCGGTTATAGTACATTCCAAAACCACCGCGAACTGAAGTCTTCCCAGGACCTCCGGTGAGACGGTCGAATCCGCCAGGACTCCAGGCGAACCCTACACGAGGGCCAAAATGGTTGTACTTAGTCGATACGCCGCCCTGGTTATTGCAGCCGGGGTCGCCTGGGTAGACCAGCCCGACAGGGGCAGTCGGATAAACCGTCGACTGTTCTCCTAATCGGAAGCAGGCTCGCGAAATCCCCGCGTTCTGGTATTCGCGGATTGGAGTATCGATCTGGTAACCAGTTCCCAGGGTCAGCGTCAGATTGCTTTTCACGCGCCATTGGTCCTGAATATACAAGTAATGCTCGTAGGCATCCGCAATGATGAGTGAGCCTGCGCCCTGGGTGAATGTAGCCGGAACGCCGAGCAGGAAATCCAGACCAGGATCACCCGTTGAGAATGGCCCCGATTTTGAGAATCCGAAAGAACCATCGTTGCGTGCGGCAAATGGATTCCAGACCTGGAACTTTCGACCGTCGTACCCCATCTTCAAAGAGTGTTTGCCTTTCACCCAACTGAAGTTGTCCGTAATTTGATAGGTCTGGTCTTTGCGCGGTTGCGGTCCGTTGGTTGTGCCTCCCAGAGTGAAGTAGTTGTTCACTGTCATGGTCGGATAATCCGCGCCCGACGCGAGCTGGGGAATGATGCCGGGGAATCCTACGTTGGCGGGCTGCCGGACATTTAGCGGTTGGCCGCTGGGGAAATTGAAGCGCGAGTATCCCAGACGCACTTCGTTGAGAGTCGACGTGCTGAACGTGTGCATCCAGTCGGCAGTGAAATACTTGGTATAGGGAACGCTGGTATCGCCAAATCCCGGCAGCGTTGCTCCGGCGAAGGGCAGATCTTCACTCGTAGTCGAATTGTTGGCGATGGCATTGAACCACACCGTATCTTTCTGGCTGATATTCAGGTCCATGCGACCAATATGCTGGTTTGTCGCGGTCGTGACCAGCGGCCCGAACGCGAATGCATTGCCGTTGAGATTTGCTGCCGGAACAAACTTCGCAACAAGTGCGGTTGACAGAGAGTTGTAGGCCGATGTTGGGACCATCCCTGTCGGAAAACATGCAGCCCAAGTCGTGGCACCGGGGCAGACGCCCCCCGCACCGTTGATGTTGGTTAACGTTCCGGGAATCGGTTTCGAACTGATAGTGGTTCCGCTCCAATTACCGGATAATTGTGCCGGCGTGTAAACGACGGGTGCAGGACCCGTTGCCTCCGGCGAACGCGCCCGGGTGTTCTGCAGGCTGTAAAAGAAAAACAGTTTGTTCTTCAAGACCGGTCCACCGATCGTGCCGCCGTACTGATTCTGGTGAATCTTAGGAACCTGAGCGGTGACAACCCCCTTGACAAGTGGGTGCTGAAAGTAGTTGGCCGTGTTCAAGAAACTGTCTCGATAGAACTCAAATGCGCTTCCGTGGAAGCTGTTCGTCCCAGACTTCGTGGTGGCGTTCAAAATCGCGCCGGAGTTGCGCCCGAACTCTGGATTGATCGTGTTGGTAACCATTTGAACTTCCGCAATGGCATCCGGATTCGGCTGAACCAGCGGACTGTTCAACGGAAGATCGTTGGCGTCATTGCCGTTGATGAGGTAGCTGTTCTGCTGGGCCTGACTGCCATTGGTGGAGTAGTTGTTGGCAAAGCGGGTATCGGGCGCCACGACTCCGGGCAGAGTCTGTTGCAACGTAATCCAGTTCCGGTTCAGCGTAGGGAGATCTCGAACCATCTCTCCCGACAAGGTCGCGCCCAACTGTATGCTGGTGCTTTCTACCTGCGCCGGGTTTGCGGTCACCTCCAAAGTTTCGGAGGCCGTCCCAACTTCCATCTTAACGTTTTGGACGTAGGTCTGATTCTGAATGACTTCAATTCCACGGGTTCCAAACAGCTTGAAGCCGGCCTGAGTCGCTACCAAGTCGTACTTGCCCGGTTGCAGGTCCAGGAACTGGAAGCCGCCGTCGGAACCAGTTGTTATTTGTTTGACGACACCGGTGTTGACGTTAGTAATCTTCACTTGCACGTTGGGAAGAACAGCCCCCGACGCATCGGTGACCACCCCACGAATCGTGCTGTAAAGGTTATCGGCATAAGCTGAGGGAACACATAACAACGTTCCTAATAGGACCGCCAACCCCGCGATTAGTACGAACATCCTGAAAGTGCTCAAGCCGCGTCTCATATTCCTCGTTTCTCCTTAAGACCCAGAAGTGATTGCCTACCAGACATAGTTGGAGCTAAACCTGTAAACCTAATGCGACTTTAAGGGACCAGGCCGCAGGGAGCGGAGGCTTGCCTTAATTGATGGGCGACATAGAACAATGTGCAGAAGCAAACAACGGGCCAAAACACAAAGTGAATAAACGGTTTGTTTTCAGACAATGCATGTGAATCGACAGCGCAGAAATACAGAAATGCGTAACCGCAGCGGGCCAAGGCTATGACACTTGGAATATTTCGTTCGGTCGGCGTGTGAGGTAAATCGCTTTAGTGGCTGGTTTTCTTAGCACCTGTGTTGAGTGTTATGTATTCCATGTTGTTTTATGTGTTATGTTTTTGTGTTGCGTTTACACGTGATGTGTTTTCTATGTTGTGTTTTCTGCTTTGTGTCTACGTGTTATGCCATCAATGCCGCGAGCGTTTGCTTGAAACTCTCGGGTTCGCTTCTCCTGGCGCCAGCACTCTTCTAACGATGGGCGTATTCAGTTTGTATTTTCGTTGGCTGACATTTCCGGCGTCGTCTCTCACCCGCAGAATGAACACCGGCAGATTCCCTTCCTTGTCGAAGTTTTCCTGAGTGATGGTCACGGGCAGAATTCCGTCGAGGCCGTGCTCGCGGTATGCGGTCTCGTAGCGATGCTTGCGCGTATTCCAGGTGAAAACGCGGACCTGATCGAAGTCGTAGGGCAGACCATCATGAGGTTCGGTCAGCACGCAGAGATATTGCGCGACCTGTTTCTGTATTCCTTTGTCGTTATCCGGCACCTGGTCCAGGACAAAGAAAGCGACGAAGCGCTGGCCCTCGGCGTATTGCGCAATATCGAGTGGAACATCTACGTCGA
>Ga0307476_10002224_pt1 | contig 11602 bp, 8 predicted proteins | sample atmos_gasesECM2C_2_FD_203314 | JGI IMG/M metagenome (GOLD analysis project Ga0307476, IMG submission 203314) | Hardwood forest soil microbial communities from Morgan-Monroe State Forest, Indiana, United States - atmos_gasesECM2C_05 | ecosystem: Environmental > Terrestrial > Soil > Temperate... | reverse complement strand
CACCCACGTCGAAGCTGAACCTGTTATTGCCCTTCTCGTGCACCGTCCCGAGTTTCTCGATCAGTGCGACCACATCCATCCATTCGAGATTGTGCGCCGGCGGATGTCGGAACACGGCTTCGAGGGTCCGAAGGTGTGCGCCGTGTAGTGTCGCGCGCCCCTGAGCGCTCGCCTTGTTTCCGTTCTCGGCTCCTGTAGATCTCATAGGAACACCCGTCTGAGGGATTAACTCAACAGCTCGCGCGATCCGCGTCGGTGCAAGTCTGATGAATCTTACCCGCGTGCCGATCTCAAATCGATCTCGCAGCCCAATTGGTGTGTCCCATAGATTGAACAGCAGCAAATCCCCGTCGTCAGCGGTGATCATTTCCTTGGTTTATTGTTCAAACGGGCTTGCTGAGTAACCCTCATTCGGGATGGCTGGGCACTGGGGCGACGGCAGTCACTGCCGCGCAAGTCGCCGAGCTACGCAAGACTACCGACCCAACCAGTAATCGGGTCATCATGCTGAAAATGCGTTAGCGGCCTTAGCGGCGATCGCCCGCCTTTCTTGGCGGCTCAATGCGCCTTAAGAGATGGATTTATATGTGGCGTGTGGGGATCGAACCCGCGAGCTGCGGATTAAAAGACGCCCCTGTCGTGCTATTCCTCTATGGCACGCTTACCGCCGCCCGACGAGATTGCCGCCCTCTTACCGGAGGAGTTGGCGCCATGCATTCTCGCCGATCTGGCTCAGATCGCTCCGAATTTAATGGATCCGGGCGGTTCAACATCGGCAACTATTGCAACACCTTCGACGGAGACATCCACAGCTTCGCACCCCGTTGACTGCTCATCATCCCCGTGCCTTGGCAAGCTGGTCACGTACGGGCAGCCTTCGCACGCGCACGCCACTCGCCGCACGAATTGCGTTGCACAAGGCCGGCGCCGTCGTCGGAATACCCATCTCCCCGGCACCGGAAGGTCTCTTCTCGGAAGCAACTACGTGCACCTCAACGTCTGGCGCGTCGGCGTTGTGCAGAAGTGGATAATCGTTGAAATTGTTCTGCTCGACGCGGCCTTCCTTCACCGTGATCTCAAGATTTAACGCGGTGCTAAGACCGTCAATGGTACCGCCCATCATCTGCGCCTCAATTCCCAGCGGGTTGATCGGACGGCCCACGTCGACGGCGCATACACAGCGATGGATTTGGAGGTTGCCACCTGGGTCAACCTCCACTTCGAATGCATGCGCGGTGTAACCGCCAAATGTGAAATGGCCGGCGATGCCAAGGCCGCGACCCTTTTCGACGGTACGACCCCAGCCGATCTTTTCGCCAGCCAGCTTCAGGACCCCCGCCATGCGACCGGTATCGAAAATCGGTCCGCCGTGACTTGAGTATTTCAGCTCGCGCGGCGCCCCTAGCAGCGCGAGGCGGAATTCCAACGGATCGCGCTTCAGCGCCTGCGCGAGCTCATCGACAAAGCTCTGCACAGCAAATGCGTTTGAGGTGTGCGCGGGCGCACGCCAGGAGCCACGGATCATTCCGGATTCGAGTCCGAACCACTCGAGCCTTAAGTTCGGTACTAGGGCTGCCGGAAAATCGTCGGGATACACGTCGCCGCGCCATAGATCATCCGGCTTTACGTCCGAACGCCGGTAATACTTCGCGGCGCTGACGAAGCGATGCTCCCATGCGACCAGCTGTCCATCACGATCGGCAGCGGCACGTAACGCATGCTGTACCAGCGGCCGATAGAAATCGTGGTGCATGTCATCTTCGCGCGTCCACTGGACTTTGACAGGCTTGCCGCTGGCCTTGCTCAGCAACACCGCCTCGGCCACGTAGTCGTTGGTCAGGCGTCGACCGAAGCCGCCACCCACGCGCGTCATCCGCACGTCCATTTTGAGCCGATCGATGCCGGTAATTTCGCTCGCGGCGCGAGCACCCCCACCCGGCTGCTGCATGGGCGCGATCACGGTCACCCAGTCGCTCTCGACATGGGCGAATGCGTTTTGCGGTTCTAGCGGCGCATGGGCGACGAATGGCGTGTAGTACTCCGCACTCACGACGGTTGCAGAGCGTTTGAGCGCCGCGTCGAAGTCGCCGTCGTCGCGTATGCGCTTGCCCTTGCCGTGTCGCAACAGCATCTCAATCTGCCGCGCGAGTGTTTGCGAGCTTTCGGCAGCGTGAGGGCCACGAGTCCATTGTACGCGGAGGGCATCGCGACCTTTGAGTGCCGCCCACGTATCGTCGGCAAGAACCGCGACGCCGGTGGCCAGATTCAGGGTAATCGGCTCCCCCGGCTTCGGGCCCGGTAAGACTATGACTTGCCGCACACCAGGTACCAGCCTCGCTGCGCTGCCGTCGAAGGTCGCGATGCCGCCGTCGAAGTACGGGCAACGCGCGATCACCGCAACCAGCGAGTCGTTACGATAGACGTCGATACCGTACTGTGCACGCCCGGTCACAATCTCGGCCGCATCGACGACCCGTGTCGGGGTTCCGATGATGCGGTACTCCCTCGCATTCTTGAGCGGCGCAGGTCTTGCCGCTGGCGCGAGGGCCGCTGCGCGGCGGGTCAGCATGGGGTACGCGAGTGCTCGACCGTCGGGGTGCCGAACAAATCCATCGCGTGTGCTCAGTATTGCCTCGTCGGCACTCCACCAATCGGCCGCGGCGCGCACGAGCAATGACCGAGCCTCCGCGCCGGCCTGGCGCAGATCGTCCCACGAGTCCGGAATGCTGGTGCTACCACCGGCACCCTGATCCCCGTATTTCCAAGTAACCCCCGGCGCGTCCGTGCGCGCAACCAAGCCGAGCGGGAGCTGCTCAACGCGCACCGAAGACCACGCGACATCGAGTTCCTCCGCAATCAGCATCGGGAGCGAGGTCTTCACGCCTTGGCCCATGTCCGGATTGCGCGCGCCTATGGCAACCGTGCCGTCGGGATCGATACGGATAAAGACGCCCAGCGCAACACCACCGTCCGTGTCTTCGACCGCCGCCGACAGCGGAAAGTAGCGTGCCACCAGCAAGCCACCCGCGGCGGTCAGCGACATCTGAAGAAAGGCCCGCCGACTCGGCATGGCCATGGCGCTCATCCTTTGCCTCCACGCAGTGCGACTGCGGCTCGCCGCACCGCACGGCGAATTCTCGGATAGGTACCGCAGCGGCAAAGGTTGCTCAAAGCAGCGATTTCCGCGTCACTCGGGTCGGAGTTGCGCTGCAACAGATCGATCGTCGCCATGATCTGTCCGGCCTGACAGTAACCGCACTGCGGAACATCCTCCGCGATCCAGGCTTCCTGCACCGGATGCAGCTGCGCCGGCGAACCGATTCCCTCGATCGTCGTGAGCTTGAGGCCAGCAACCACCGACATCGGCGTAATGCAGGCGCGTCGCGCAGCACCGTTGACGTGAATCGTGCATGCGCCACAGACACCAATGCCGCACCCAAACTTCGTGCCGGTCAGGTGAGCGTAGTCACGCAGGTACCACAACACAGGCATTGTCGGATCGCCAGCAAAGACCCGTGCGACGCCGTTCAGCTCAAATTCGACCGTCATTACCAGACCCCCGACCGGGGAGACGTTACTGCACTCGCGACGTGTGGCTCACCGCCCTGATCCAACGGCCGTTGCATTTGACGAACACGCCGGGATTGATGACCTTCCTCGGCTGATATTTGCCCTGCATGAAGGCCTCATAAACTTGATCATAGGTTGCAACAGCAGCGCCGTCACACATGTGGACGCTCAGCTTACGCCAGCAACGGACGGGTCGCTCGCTGCCGTGCCTCAGTGACCGCAGCCGCCCACTTGTAAACCGAGACAGCCCGACGTGTTGCGCTGAATGCGCTCGGTGACCTCCTTCCCCTCTCGCGCCATTGCCTCAGCCTCCGCGACCGTCACGCAGTGCAGCACCGTCGGAAGGCGCGAGCCGAGTGGCATCTCGCGCCTGCAATACTTCACCTGGCCACGCACCATCCTCAGCTGGTAACCCTGAAGCCGAAGAAGTTGCTCCTGCTGGCTCTCGGCGGACGCACTCGGAGGGGCCGACTTCGCCGCAGCGGCGGCAGGAGTCTCGGCCGCGGTGGCAGCAACCGTCGCAGGCGCCGTATGGGCCGCACCGTTCTGGCCCGTGCTGTCTTCAGCATGGCCATTCGGAGTCGCTGTGTTCCGGGACTCCGGAGGAACAGGAGTGGCCGGCGGATCCGCGAAAGCAAGAGACAGTCCGCCTATGGTGAGTATGGCGAGCGTGGCAACCGCCGGTCTCATGTGAGCCTCACCGCGTTACTTCAGTTTCCGTCTGCACCAACGGCACGGTCGGTACGTCCACGAGAGGATGAGAATTTCAGTTTGCCCTAGATAACGCCTCAGTTTCGGACGAGTACCGATCAGTTTTAGACATCGAGCCAGTGCGGGCTCACGACCAGTTGAGATGGGAGCGAACAGGGTCGCGGACTCGGCGTCTCCGCTGGTTCGCCGGAGCCTGAGTCGCCCGGCGCATTCGCTCAGCGCGTCGCTGCGCGAAGTGCACGGAGGCCGGTCCTGATATCCTGCGTGCCTGTCCCGGTGGTTTCCGCCTCGAGATCAGCGGACAGCTCGCTGAGCGTGTTGAGTTGTGCTCTTTCACGTACGTACAACGAGGGAATGAATTTGCCGCTCGACACTTTTGCGTGCTGCTGGTGCACGGCGCTAAACCACTCCTTAAAGGGGCTCGGGTCGGCGTCCGGGCGCTGAGCCAACGCGGCCAGTGCGTACGCAAGTCTCGCGTCTTCACCCCACGTGAAGACCCGTCCCGCGGTTTGCAGGCGGTGAGCGATTGCCTCAACCATGAGAGTTTGTTGCTCCAGCGACAGCCGCGGACTGCGTGCGAGAAACTTGAGCAGGTCGGCGCCGTGTGCAGTGGCGTGACCCCAGCCCTTCTGCGGAACGTATCCGCGTAGATCACGCTCGTCCGTCAGCGAGTGCGCCCCGAGATCGACAAGATCGCTGAACGCCCTCGCGTCCAAGAATGGCGCCTTGAGATCCTGCGCTGCAAGGACCGAGAGGACCAGGATTGAGAAGGATCTCAGGAACAGCGAATCGTCTTCAATGTCTCCGAGCCTGTACACCGCATTGCGCACCAGGATCACGCGCAGTTGATTCAGCTCAGCAGGCGCGAGCCGCTGATCTCGGTAGACCCAGGCCACGAAGGCCTCGTACGCAATTTCATCGCGAAGCTCTGGATCTGTCGAACCCAACAGTTCAGTCGCCTCGATCGCCAAGGGTAGCGCAGGCGCCTCCGCCGGCAGCTTGAAATCCTGCTGTTTGAGCGAGCGCCAGTATGCGAGTCCATGGGCGCTCGCATCGGCACGCGCAACCGCAATCGCCCCGATGAGAAGAGCGGCAATCGCGAGAGGGTGACAGATTCGGCAAAGCACTCGACTCACCGAGTGGAGGTTTTCACGAAACGCCACACTATCACATGCAAATCCGAGGGGGCCTTGGCTGCCGACGTTGCCCTCAATTTGAGTGTTGAAGCCCTCGCGCATCTCTCGCGCGATTTCGTCACCGCCCCAGGCTCATTCGTCACATAGCTCCTTCGGAGTACCCCGCCAGCGATAGGCTTCCGACGCCTCGCAGCCTCCACGGAACCCTAGGTGCGCATAAGCACCACGCGGAGAGGAGAGCCTTCGGAGTCAAATCGTGCGCCTGTTGGATCACGTCGTACAGTGCACCGCGCCGTTCATTGTTCGCGAAGACTGTGGCACCTTGTGGACGCTGACGGGACCGAAGGATTTTGCGCAGGAGCTCGATCACTGTCCGCTGCGGTACGTGCTCGCCGACGAGCTGGTGCGCGTGTGCACCGAGCTCGCCTACTCGGAGGGTGACGGACTCTCTGGGTGTCTCGACCTGATTCACTTTCCAGCCGAACGGCTCTGGATCGAGTGGAACGCGGCTCCACAGCACGAAGGGCTGGCGCGCGCGCTTCCGGAATGCATCGGGAGTACGCAAACTGAGGTGGATGGCTCGCGGCACGGAGTCTTGATAGACGCCAAGACGGACGGGCGCGCGGGAAGGCTTCGGACGTTCTGGCTCACTCGTACCGAGCCGCCCGAGCCTCAATTAGCCGCAATCGAGACGCTGATCGATCTCGAGGGTGGCGGGGCTCAAGCGCCACCTGCTGCGCTGCTCGAGGGAGCTCAGGTCGCGGTGAGCGATGCGCGCAATCCACATCGGGATGCGCTTCTGCAGTGTGCCCGTTTTCGACTGCTTCCGGCCTGGCAGCGCTATTACAGCGCCGCCGCGCGGACCGCAGATGAGCGCGAGCGCGTGATCCGCTGCTCCCTCGGCACCGTCGCGTTTCACGTGCCCATCGTGCTCGCGCTTTTTCTGCTGATGGCGGTGCGGCCCGGTCTCCCGCACGTACCAATTCAACTGGCTCGCCTCAACGCAAAAAGAGCGCGCCTCGGTAAGGCGCCGCTACTTGAGCACATCGAAGTCCACTGCCCGGTCTTCGCTTCGCCGGTCACACAATCTCGTGACGCAGCATTCACTACACCGCGCACAGGACCGCGCCTGCACCACGTGCGCGGGCACATCGTTAGGCGCCATGACGTCGTCTTTTGGCGCCGTCCGCACTTCCGTGGACATCTTCGCTTCGGTGCCGTGCGCACTCGTACCGTCACGCTTCACTTTCCGCCCGCACGGTCCACGCACGCACAGATTTGAAGCGTGACCGGTCATCCGCGAGCTCGTAGGTCGGGTCGATCGCGCGGTACCCGCCCGAGGGCGTCTTGTGCTGTCCGCTGATGTATCCGGCAGACACATGGAGTCTTGTGGTCCTGTCCCAACGAAGCGAACTCCCTCTGATCGCGGCAATGAGGAAATCGTGGCACACGGTCGTCTGAGGTTTGATCCCCGCGTGCAGGCGTTTTGTCACCGTGCTGAGTGGATCAGTCACAAACCCGCTCGAGTTCGCGGCGGCGACGCTATCGTGCGGCCCTCGGCTGCACGCGAGGTTGAAGGGTCGTTCCGTCGGACTTGTGATGAGTCGGGGCGATGTGGGCAATCCGCAACATCGGTAGGCGCGGCGCGCGGGATGACTCGCAGATTCGATTCGCAGTTGCAGATCTAAAACGCATCTCTAGTTAGGGGAGAAAACATGGCGAACAGTCGCAGCTTGCAACAGGCTGTGCGTTTCGCGCTCGCGACGATCACGGCATCCGCCGGCGTCACGACGCTGCACGCTCAGACCGCTCCGGCCCAGCCCGCTGAGGCTACCGCAGCACCGTTACAGGAGGTTGTGGTCACCGGATCGCGCCTGAAGACACCGAACGAGACGGCCATCAGCCCGATCTCGACGGTCTCGGCGGCCGACATCACGCAGACCGGCCTGACCCGCGTTGAGGACGTGCTCAACAACCTGCCGATGGTGTTCGCCGGCATGAACTCGACGACATCGAACGGTGCCGACGGCACGGCGAGCGTCAACCTGCGCGGTCTTGGTCCACAGCGCACGCTGGTGCTGGTCAACGGGCGCCGCCTCGGCCCCGGCGCCGGTGACGGACGCAACTTTTCCGACATCAACGAGATCCCGGCGGCACTCATCGAGCGTGTCGACATCCTCACGGGCGGCGCCTCCTCGGTGTATGGCGCCGATGCGGTCGCAGGCGTGGTGAACTTTGTCCTCAACACCCACTTCGAGGGTGTGCAGATCAACGCCGGCTACCACTTCCAGCAGCACAACAACAGCGAGAGCGGCATCTCGTCGATTGTCTCCGGAGCCGGCTACGCGGTGCCACCGAGCGAGGTCAACACGGCCTTCGGCAAGTACGCCTCGGTCATCATGGGATCGAACTTCGCCGATAACAAAGGCAACGCGACGGCCTACGTCACCTACGACAACCAGGGCGCCGCGCTGCAGAAGAGCTTCGACTACAGCGCCTGTAACCTGGCCCCGGCGACCGCGACCACGCTCGCGTGCGGCGGTTCCTCGACCTCGGCAGGCGGCTCTTTCCGCGCCTACAACTCCAATTTCAGCAAGCGCATCTACAACTACAACGTCAACCCGCAGACGGGAACCTGGGCGCCCTTCACCGCGGCAGACGAGTACAACTTCGCGCCTGAGAACTATTACCAGGTGCCGAACGAGCGCTGGACGATGGGCGCGTTCCTCAACTACGAGATCAACTCGCACGTCACCGCCTACATGGAGATCATGTTCACACGCAACAACTCCGAGGCGCAGATCGCCGAGAGCGGCGACTTCGGCAATGGGTCCCTCATTCCTTGTAATGACCCGCTGCTGACGGCCGCGGAGCAGTCCTTCATCTGCAGCCCGGCGAATCTCACGCTCCAGGGTAATAGTAATTTTGTGAATTACCCAGGTGCGCCCGCCGGTGGGGAACCTGCTGCTCTGCTCTACATCCTGCGCCGTAACGTCGAGGGCGGTCCCCGTATCGCGACGTTCCAGACGGATGCGTCCCGCCAGGTCATCGGCCTGCGCGGCGACTTCGCCGATGCCTGGACGTACGACGTCTACGCGCAGCACGGCGTAGTGGACGCGTCCAACGGCAACAAGAACTACCTGTCCAACGCGAACATCGTCAACTCGCTGGCCGTGGTGCCCAACCCCACCACCGGGGCTCCGACCTGCGTTGCCGCGCTCACCGGCGCCGACGCGGCGTGCGTCCCGTGGAATATCTGGGTCCCGGGCCAGGTAACGCCGGCGGCGCTCAAGTACCTGTCGGTCCCGTTGCTGGTCGACGCCACTGTGACGGAGTTCGTCGTGGACGGCTCGATCACGGGCGACCTCGGCAAGTACGGGGTGCAGCTGCCGACCGCGAGCTCAGGCCTGCAGGTGAACGTCGGCGCCGAATACCGCTCCGAGGCGGCCAACTTCCTGCCCGACGAGCTCTCGCAGACCGGCAACGCCGCCGGCTCCGGCGGTCCGACTCCTCCCGTATCCGGAAACTTCCACGTCGGGGAGGCGTTCGCGGAGCTGCGCTTGCCGCTGGCCAACGACAAGCCGGGGGCCGAGGATCTCTCGATCGAGGGCGGCTACCGCTACTCGTCCTACACCAACCCGTTCACGACCAGCACCTACAAGCTCGGTCTCGAGTGGGCGCCGGTCAAGGACCTCCGCGTGCGCGGCAGCTACCAGCGCGCCGTGCGCTCGCCGAACATCGGGGAGCTCTTCACCCCGCAGACCGTCGGGCTCGACGGCTCGACGGACGGCTGCGCGGCCCCGCTCGCGGCCGGCTCAACCACGACGCTCACTACCGGTTACACGTTCGCGCAGTGCGCGCTCTCCGGCGTGACCGCGGCGCAGTTCGGCAACATCGCCCCGAACACGGCCAACCAGTACAACGGCCTGCTCGGCGGCAATCCCCACCTCTCTCCGGAGGTTGCCGACACCTACTCGGTGGGCTTCGTGCTGACGCCGCGGGCGGTGCCGAACCTGAGCTTCTCGGTGGACTACTTCGACATCAAGATCAAGGACGTCATCGGAGCGATCGGCGGCGACGTGATCCTCGGCAACTGCCTGAACGGCGTCAACACCGCGACGTTCTGCCCGCTGGTGCACCGTGGTGTGGGCGGATCCCTGTGGCTGACTCCGTCCGGCTTCATCACGGACATCAACGCGAACCAGGGTCAGCTGTCTACCGAGGGCGTCGACGTCAAGGCGAGCTACCGCATACCGCTCCCCAGGGCCGGATCGCTGCTCTTCGGGTTCGAAGGGACCGAGTTGCTCAACATCAAGACGACGCCGGTGGCTGGTGGCGCCTCGTACGACTGCAAGGGCTATTTCGGCTCGACCTGCGGCGCGGAGGACCCGAGCTGGAGGCACGTGCTGAATGCGACCTGGTCGACCCCGTGGGACGCCTTCGATCTGACGCTGCGCTGGCGCTACATCGGGTCGGATAAGTCCGAGCAGCTGAGCACCAATCCGTTCCTCACGGGCAGCCCCTTCGCGCCGCTGTCGAATATCGCGGCGTACAACTACATCGATCTGACCGGCGCGTTCGACCTCTACAAGAACATTCGCCTGCAGATCGGCGTCAACAACCTCATGGACAAGGATCCACCGCTCATCGTCGGCGGCGACTGCTCCACGTCCTCCCCCAACGCTTCCGGTGCCAACTGCAACGGGAACACCTTCCCGAGCGTTTACGACGCAATGGGTCGGTATTGGTTCCTGGAGCTGACCGCGAAGTTCTGAGGATCTAGTCTGAGTTAAAGACGGCGGACCCTTGCGGGTCCGCCGTTTTTTTTCCAGATCCCTCTAGCGGATGCGGCGCACGTGGTGCAGCCGCCTGGTTGGCGTCTCGAGCAGGAAGGAGCCGAGGGCGCCCCGGCTCAGGGTCACCGTATCACCCACGTCGAGGAGCGGATCGCGCTCATCCAGGAGCCATAGTGCGCCGCCCTCGAGCGTCACCGTCGGGCGGCCGTCGATGGTCTTGCCCAGCGCGATGACGCGGGCGCTCAAGCTCTGGGCTACCGCAGGAGCGGCGGTCGGATGCTCCGCCGAGTACGAGCCGAAGGATTTGGCGTCTGCGGGCGGGGCCTGCCCGGCCGCGGGCGCGGGTTTCGCGGCCGCTGCGGTTGCAGGCGGCTTTGCGGGCGACGCTGCCGGCGCCGGTGCGGGAAGCGCCGCAGGCCCGGCCGCGGCCGGCGGCGCAACGACGGAGGGTTTCGCCGCCGCGGGTGCGGGGTGTCCGGCCAGCCGGTCGTAGCAGGCGAGCCGCTCGGCCGGGTCGGTGATGGCCCCGCAGGCGCTCAGGTCTTCCTGCGGCCCGGCGGACGCCTGGGAGGCTGCGATCGCGGCGCAGGCCGCGGCGAGGGCTCGAGCGAGCGTCGGGCGCCTCATGCGGGCCCCTGATCCGGCAGGTTGTAGTAGCCCACGACGACCTCGGTGGCGGCTTTGACCATATCGCGCTCCGCAGCAGTCAGAAAAGGGTTCCAGACGTCGAAGATCAGTATCGCCCGCGGGCTGTCCGAGAGATTCCAGGCCTCGTGCTCGATGGTGTCGTCGAACACCCACGCCTTGCCCGGCACCCACTCGCGCGTCCGGCTGCCGACGCGGAAGCCGCACTTCTCGGGCACGATGAGCGGCAGGTGCACGATCGCGCGCGTGTTGGTGACGCCGGTGTGCGGGGGAATGCGGGTGCCGGGCTCGAGGATCGAGAAGTACGCGGTCGGCGCGCGTCGCTCGACCTCGACCCGCGGTACCTTCTTCAGCGCCTCGACGGTGCGCGGGCAGCGCGCCAGGTGAGCCGGCTGAGGCACGCTCTGGTTCCAAAGATAATAGGCACTCCAGCGCCGCGATTTGTTGAGCTCCTTCCACTGATCGAGCGGGATGCCCTCGGGATAGGCCACGTAGGGCTCGAGCCCCTCGCGATCGGAGATGAGCACCGAGAGGAGCTCCTCGCGAATGTCGTTACTGGCCGCCTCGACCGCATCCAGCCATGGGAAATCGCCGCGCTCGAAGAACTCCACGTCGGGAACTTCCGGGAAATACATGAAGGTCGGCTGCGAGGTGAAGCGGTTGCGCTTGCCGGTCATGAGCTCGACGCAGCGCTCGACGCGCCGGTAGCTGCCGCCCCCATGGGCGGCGCGCAGGCCCGCGAGC
>Ga0307476_10002222_pt1 | contig 11607 bp, 10 predicted proteins | sample atmos_gasesECM2C_2_FD_203314 | JGI IMG/M metagenome (GOLD analysis project Ga0307476, IMG submission 203314) | Hardwood forest soil microbial communities from Morgan-Monroe State Forest, Indiana, United States - atmos_gasesECM2C_05 | ecosystem: Environmental > Terrestrial > Soil > Temperate... | reverse complement strand
GTGTCAGGAACAGGAGGAACACCCGTCAGGAGCTCATTGTAGAGCTGACGACCCGGTTGCGGTCGAGGACCCGCTTGCAGTCCGGCAGGCCGGTGCGGAGGATAAACCAAATGCATCCCGACGAGCTGCCGCCGCGCGAGCCCGGCTCACGACGCATTCATGTCGTGATCGATACTCCGGCGGGCAGCCGTAACAAATACAAGTACGACCCAACTCTCGGCCTCTTTCGCATCAGCCGTGTACTGCCGCGAGGAGCGGTATTTCCCCATGATTTCGGCTCGATACCACAAACACGTGCAGCGGACGGCGATCCGCTCGATGTTCTCGTAATCGCTCCGGCGCCCAGCTTCCCTGGTTGCCTGATGAGCGGTCGGCTCATCGGAGTTCTGCATGCCGAGCAGCGGGAAGGAGGGCGCACGATCCGCAACGATCGTCTGATCGCAGTCGCCGAGACGCCGGTCAACCGCTCACCGCTCCGCGAGCTCTCTGATCTTGATCCGGAGCGCTTGCGCGACATCGAGCATTTCTTCGAGTCCTACAATCGGCGTCAGGCGAGGCAATTCCGTATCGTCAGCCGCGGCAGGCGTGCCGCAGCGGAGACCGTGCTCGAGCGCGGCTTGCGCGCTTTTCGCCAGGCGCACGGCGACTGACGGTGGCTGCGGGCTTCGAACGGCCCGGACGCGCAGCGCGCGATGCACGTCGCATCCTGCGACGACAGATACGCAAGGCGCTGAGAGCCCTCGCCCCCCGCCGCCCCAATGATGAGGATATTCACGATGCGCGCAAGCTGATCAAGAGTGCGCGCGCCACGCTGCGCCTGATGCGCGCGGTGATCTCGAAGCGCGACTATCGGCGCGGCAACCGCCTGCTGCAGGAGGCGGGCAGACCGCTGAGCGCGGCACGGGACGCCAAGATTCTGGTCGAGGCGTGCGACGGCGTGCTGCGCCGCTCGCGGCAGACGCGGGAGATCGGTGGGACGCGGCGCCTGCGGGAGACGCTGGTGCGCTCGCGCAGCGAGGCACGGCGGGCGTTGCTCGAAGACGGAGAACTGCAACGCTCCTGCAAGCTGCTGCGTCGCGCACGGCAGGTCGCTGGCCGCTGGTCGCTACGCCACGGCGGTACCATCGAGCTTGCCGCGGGGGCGAGGCGCGTCTATGCCCAGGGACGCCAGTCGATGCAGTATGCGCGCGCCGAGCCCTCGGTAGCTGCACTGCACGAATGGCGCAAGCAGGCGAAATATCTTTACCTGCAGCTCGAGCTCCTCGAGGGGCTTTACGGACCCGCGGCCGCGCATCTGGCAAAGCGGCTCCACGTCCTCTCCGACGAGCTTGGGGAAGACCACGACCTCGCGCTCCTTCGGCTGAGTGTCGCCGCGCACCAGGAGGACTTCGCGAATGATGCGAGGGCGGCCGATTTCGCGACGCTGATCGAGCACACTCGCAGGGCTCTGCAACAGCGCGCGTTGCTGCGCGGCGGGCGCCTTTACCGGCCGAGGCCCGTCGGCTTCGTGCAGCGGCTGGCTGGGAGGCGTGTCAGCCGCGCGCGGAAGCACCGGCGCGCGCAATCCAGCCCGCGAAGGCGTCGATGAACTTGTCGATGAATGCCGCTGTGTCGGAGGCTCCTGAGCGCCCCCGAGTCGTCGAGCACATCGGCGATGTTGAGATACATCTGCGGCTGTTGCAGCTCCTACAGGTGCGCAAGCACTGCGACTTCACCTGCGGCGTGACGGTCCGGTACCACGACGACATTGTTGCCGACGCGCTGAAACTCGAGGTCGACGGTCACCTCGCCGATGCGTAGTCCCCGGATGCCGAGAGCCTCAATCCCGACCGGGAGCAACGGCCGCTCAACGTGGATTTCACGCCGCCGTCCATCGATGCGCATGCCAAGGCAGGCCTGCAGCAGCATGAATGAGCTGCCCGACGCCCACGCCTGCGGCATGCAGGCGACGGGGTATGGCGTCGGCCCCTGCCCAACTACTCTCGTGAAACCGCAATAGAGCTCGGGAAGTCGCATGGAGAAGTGGGTGGCTGCCTCGAAAATTTCGCCGAGCAGCTGCACCACCGGGCCTCGTCCGACGTAACGCGCAATGCCTGCAGCGCAAAGCGCGGTGTCATGCGGCCAGATCGAGCCGTTGTGATACGACATGGGATTGAAGCGCGCTTCGCCGCTCGCGAGCGTGCGGATGCCCCAACCGCTGCAGAAGCGCGACGACAGAAGTTGCTGCGCGACACGGGCGCCGCGCTCCGGCTGCACGGCGCCGCAGTAGAGCAGGTGGCCTGCATTCGAGGCGGCGACCGCGCAGGGCGTTCCGTCACCGTCGATGGCGAGTGCGTAACCCCCCATGCGCTCGATCCAAAAGCGCTCTTCGATCAGCCGCCGCAACCGCTCGGCGCGGGCGCACCATTGCGTGCCGCGCGGGTCTGCTCGCGCGGCCGCGAGCTGCGACATTCCGAGCAGCGCCGCGTAGGCGTAGCCCTGCACTTCGACCACTGCGACCGGGCCCGACGGCAGGCGTCCATCGGCGTGAAAAATGGAGTCGTAGCTGTCCTTCCATCCCTGGTTGGCGAGTCCGGACTCCGCTCCGCGCGCGTAATCGAGAAAACCGCTTGGGCTGCGATCGAGGCGGTGCTCAACCCACGCGATGGCAGCGAGCAGGTTGCCCCAGATTTCGTCGATCAGCTCGCGGTCGCCGGTACGTTCCTCGTAGGCGACGGCGAGCATCACGAAGAGTGGCGTCGTGTCGACTCCACCGTAGTACTGCCGAAAAGGCACCTCGTCGAGCGCCGCCATCTCGCCGCGGCGCATCTCGTGCATGATCTTGCCAGGTTCGGAATCGCGAAACGCGGACCGCTCCTGCGCCTGGGTGAGGGCGAGAAAGCGCAGCACCCCCGCGGCGAGCGAAGGGTTGAGCCAAAGCGTCTGCAGCGATGTGATGACGGCGTCACGACCGAAGGGCGTCGCGAACCAGGGGATCCCGGCATACGGATAGGGGCCGGTGGGAAGTGCGGCGGTGAGGAGGGCGAGGTCGGCGCGCGATCTCTGCAGCCAGTCAGTGAAGAGCTGTCCGGAGGTGGTGATGCTGGCGCCTTCCTGCAGTCGCTTGGTCATGTCGTCGCGAACGCCGCGGAGCGCCTCGACGAAGCGCCCGGGCGCGGGCGGTTGTGTGTCGCCGGAACCGATTTCGAGGTAGAGATCGTGGCTCGCGCCGCGCCGCAGCTCGATTGTGAACTGCGCCTGTGTCCCGTCGATCTCCGCCGGTGTTTCGGAGAAGCGCAGCACAGTGGTGCGCAGGCGACGATCGAGCCCGAGATAAGAGAGCTGCACGGCCGTCGCGGTGACTTTTGGCGGCTGCAGCTCACCGCGCTCCTTGCGGCGGTGTCCCTGGACCTCAAAGATGTCGGCGAAGTCTGCCGCGAAGACGAGGCCGAGAGTGAGCGGGGCCTCTTCACCGCCGAAATTGGTGAGTCGCAGCCGCTCATAGACACGGCCCGACCATAGAAAGCGGCTACGCTCGATGTGGATTACGCCCTGTGGGATGACGCGCTCGCCGAGTGCGGGTAGCGGACGGTTGGTGAGGTGCGCGGTAAAGACCGTGTTGTCCTGCGAGATGGCAGCGCCGAGGACGGCCGGATGGCGACCGGCTATCGTGAGCTCGAGGCGTGACAGCACCCGTGTGTCTTCGCGGAAGAGTCCGTCGACGTCGCGCTGGATATCGCCGCGCGAGTCGGTGAGCAAAAAGGTGTTCGCCTCCTTGAGCGTGTAACGCGGCAGGAGGGGGTTGGGCACATCATCGCTTGCGCCGCTCGTCGACGTCATGGCCGAAGGGCCAGCTCCCGGCTGCTCGCCAGTCGCCGTGGTTCGAGGAGGCGGCGGTAAAGCTCGAGATATCCGCGCGCCATCGACTCCGCCGTGAAGCGCCGCTCGAACGCCCGTCGGACCGCGCGGCGATCGAGCGAGTCGACGCGTCCAATGGCCTGCCGCGCTTCCTCTTCGGAGTTCACGATATACCCACTGACTCCAGGCTCTATGACTTCCGGTACGGAGCCGCAGTTCCAGGCGATGACCGGAGTACCGCACGCCATGGCCTCGATCATGACCAGTCCGAAGGGTTCGGGCCAGTTAATGGGAAAGAGCAGTGCGCGCGCATCGCCGAGGAACTGCGCCTTGCGGTCCTCACCGATCTCGCCGATGAACTCGATTCCGGGCTCCTGAAGGAGCGGCGCGATCGCTTTCTCGAAGTACTGCTGATCGGCGGTATCCACCTTGGCTGCGATTCTCAGCGGCACTCCGGTAGCCTGCGCCAGGCGTATGGCGCGGTCGGGCCGCTTCTCGGCAGCGAGCCTGCCAAGAAAGGCCAGATAGCCGCCTCGCGGGTGCTCGCGGAAGGGATACTGCTCGTAGGGAAGCCCATGTGAAACGGTGCCGAACCAGTTGGCACGCGGAAGCGGCCGGCGTTGGGCGTCGGAAATCGACACCAGCGGAAACTCCGGCCAGCGCGCGTACACGGCGGACAGATCCTTCAGATCGAGCCGGCCGTGGATGGTCGTGACACTGCGATCAGCGAACGACTCGAACATCGGAAAGTGCAGCATATCCGTATGGAAGTGGAGGATATCGAACTGGCGCGCGCGGCGGCGTGCCTCGTGCAGCAATGTAAGATGCGCGGCGAGGTCTGACTTGAGCGGGCTCTCGTCCAGCCGCGTCGCCTGATCGCGGACCGGGACGAGTTTCGCCCGAGTATCCGCCTCGGCCGTCGCAAATAGTGTCACCTCGTGCCCCAGCTCGGTGAGCGCATCGCAAAGGTGCGCGACGACCCGCTCGGTACCCCCGTAAAGACGCGGCGGCACGGATTCATACAGCGGCGCAACCTGTGCGATACGAATAGCCTTCACTGCTGGTATTTCCCCGTCCTGTTTTGTGGCCTGAGCGCGCACGCGCGCTGTTGCCGACGGCGCAAACCATGCACCGTGCGCAACTTCTACGCTTCCGGCCACGCATGGGTAATCCGTCAATTGCACCGAGTCATTGTGAGATTTTGCCCGGAACCCGAGGCATCCTCTTACGCCGGCGTGCTCTGTCCTACACGATGAGGTGCCCGCGGACGACGCCGCCTCCAGCGCGGCCGTCAGCCTTTCGCTGCAGGCGCAGGAGCGCCCGAAAACGGCCGAAGGCCCGGCAGAGCCCCCGCTCGCGTACCCGCTCACGTTGCACGTCAAGGGCCAGCAGCATGCGCTCAGGCTCGATCCCCGTACGACGTTGCTCGATGCGATCCGCGATCACGTCGGGCTGACCGGGACGAAGAAAGGCTGCGGCCACGGGTCGCGACCCGATGCAGCGCTGCGTCCCATGCAGCAGGCGTTCATCGACCAGGGATGCGTTTCAGTGCGGCTGCCCTTGCGGTGGCACCGCAGCAGCCGCGTCGGCGGGCGTGGGCTCCCGGGCCCCTCGTGCCGCCCCGTCGTTCGCGTGCGCCGGACGCGCCGGCTTCCCCGTCGCGCGCGTCGGCTCGAGGGACGGGCTGGCGCCATTCGCCGGGGCGTGGGCACTGGATTCGGCCGGCGGTTGACTGCTGCCTTTCAGTTCCCTTTTCTGCGGCACGCAATCGAAGTCGAATGCACGAGTGCCCGCCCAGGCGCCCGTGTCGAGCTGCTGGCAGGTTGCCGCGCGCACCGCGGGCTTGTCGAGCTCCGCGCTCGTCATGACCCAGCGGCTGCTGACCCACAGGGGACCCGTGCCGCTCCCGCAGGCACTATCGTTCGGTATCTGCAGCAGGCTGCCGCGAAAGCAGGCCTTGACCGGAAGCGCTTCGTTGCCGGGACTGATTGTTCGCCAGGCCACCGTGCACGCAGGATGAAAGCCGCGAGCCGCGTCGCCACTCAAGAGTGGCAGCGGCCGGTCGCTGGTGCGCGGCCCGAGCACTCGGTTGTCGGGTCTCTGGCACGCCGCACCGGTCGGGCTCGTAGAGAGCGTCTGTGCCGCGGTTACCACCGCAGCGAGCGCACCGCAGATCAAAAGCAGCCAGCGCTTGATCATTCCGTGCCTCTGCCCGCTTTGCGGGCGACGTTCAGCTCGTCGATGCGTCGTCCGAACTCGACGATCGCAGTGTGGGCGACGAAGAAGCCGAAGGCGACGAACGAAAAATAGCCAAGCCAGTCGCCGGGCGGCAAGCGCAGCCAGCGGTAGCCGATCCAGATGGCAAGCGCGATCACGCCGAGCGATAGCGTCATGGCTCCGAAGTACAGCACGAGACCAATGAGGCGCTTGCGGATCTCGGTGCGTGGCGCCACGCGCAGCTCCACCGCGATCATCCCGAGGACGATCACGGCGACTGCGATCAGCTGCAGCGCGCCGAAGGCCGACAACAACAGCAGCAGCGCCGCGACTGCGAGGATCCACACCGGCGTCGGGCAGCGCGCGATCAGGGGGGCTATCCAGCTACGGGCCTCCTCGGAAAGCTGGAAAGGGCTGCGGTCGAGGGGGTGCACGCGTTGCACCAGGCGCTGCCGCCACTGGAAGATCGCCGCGAGAATCCACAGCACCAGCAAATCATAACCATAGAAGGCGAGCCGCGGACGACGGTACTCCTTGCGGACCTTGGGCTCGCCCTTGAACGCCAACAGGTTCTCGAGGGCGACGGCATGATAGTAGACGCCCGGAAGGAGGGTATGGAGCGGCGTGGTGACGAGATCGCCGCTGCCGCGGAAGTTCCCGCCTACCATGAGGAACGCACCGTCAGCCAGTGCGAACAGGTCCTCGTTGCCTGCGCCAAGCGCTGGGTCCTGCTCGGGACTGAGCAGCGCGGCGCCAAAGAGCGTGGCGACGGGCGGACAGGCCGACTCTCGCGGTAGCGCCGGCTGATTGAGAATCGCCCGCACGGGCGAGATGCTCTCGTTGCAGCGGACGTGCGACCAGCGTTGATTGAAGGCATCGCCCGCGGGGGTCCATGCGAGCTCGAATCCCGCATCGATCGGCGTCGCAGCGGTGAGACGCTCGAGGCAGTCAGCAGGTTGCGGGGTGAGCTCGCAGTAGATCCGCACGGCTGCACTGGCGAGGCCTGACCCGGGGGCAGACCCCTCGGCGCGCTGCTCGAAGGGGTAGCGCCGACTCACGAAGTCGCTGGCATCGACCTGCCGCTGCACCGACACCGGCGTGAATACCTGGGCCGCGCGCAGCGGGCGACCGGCGATGTCGCGGCAGCCGGCTGCATCGAGGGACGCAAGCTCGGCACCGTTGGTAACCGCGAGGTAGAGCGGGATGCCATCTTTTCTGAGACGTGCGCCGACCGCGAGCAACTCGCAGATGTCCGGCTGCGGGGCCGGATCGATCAGCAGGAAATCGAGCATGATGGCGCGCGGCCGCAGCACCTCGAGCTCCGCGAGGAACTGCGCGTGGAACTGCAGCGGCACGGGCCAGCGCGCATCGCGTAGCGCGAGCGCGCGCTCATCGAGCATGACCACGACCACGCGGTGCGCAGCAGGTTCGTGTTCGTGACCGGTCGCGCCGGCCCGCGGATAGAGCCACGCCTCGTCGCCGAACCAGGCGTACACCAGGTCCTGCGAGAATCGCCGGCTCGGACTTGCGGTGCCGAGGAGGTTGAAGTTCAGGAAAAACAGCGCGACTGCGGCGAGCAGCAGACTGTGCAGGGCGACGCGCGCGACGCGTGAGCACGTTGCGCGCAGCCTGGCACCGCGTTGCGCCGCGCCCCCCATTGACATGACTCGATGCTGTCGTATGCTCTGAGGCGAAATCAAGTGCGCCGGCGATGCGGCCGGCGACAGGCGGTACGCTAACGATAACTTCCGCCCGATTTCCGGAGACTGCGCCCATGACCGAGACTCGCCGCCCGCGCCATGCTGTCGTGCTGGCGGGGCTCACCCGCAGCCTTTGGCCTCTCGCAGCGCTCGGGGCCCTCGGCTGTGCCGTGACGGCCACCTCGCTCGCCGATCCTTCCTCGGTGGTCGACAGCCAGACCATCGTGCGCAGCCTGAGCGCGCCGGCACCGTTGACCCGGGGGCTCGTCGTGGCACCGCGCACTCCTGCCGGGACAGGCGCGGCGGCCACGGCGGCAGCGACCGCTGCCGGCGAGCGCAAGGTGACGCTCGATATCCGCTTCGCGAACGATAGCGACCGCCTGACTCGCTCGGCGCATGCGCAGCTCGAGCAGCTCGGTACGGCCCTCAATTCTCCCGACCTCGCGCGCTCACGCTTTTTGATTGCGGGGCACACCAGCGCCACCGGATCGGCAACCCACAATCTGCGCCTCTCGGAGGCGCGCGCCCGCGCGGTGCGCGCCTACCTGCTCGATCGTTTCCAGATCGCGCCCCAACGAATCGAGGCGGCTGGGTACGGATCCTCGCGGCCGCTGCCGGATTTTTCCGCCAATGCGCTGCAGCAGCGGCGTGTCGAGATCAGCGCGCTACCTGCATCCTGAAGGAGTGCGCGAGATGAGAGGTGGCCCCCTGCTGCTCGGTCTGCTCGCCGGGGCACTGCTCGCGCCGGCGGCACACGCGAGTCCACGGGCACTCCTCATTGGTGTCGGTGACGTGCCGAACAACGCCCTGCCCGCCATCGATCTCGACATCGACAACATGAAGAAGGTCGCGGCCGTCATGGGATACGCGCCGGCGGACGTGAAGGTGCTGTTCAACCAACAGGCGACCTACGCCAACGTCCAACGGGCGCTCGCCACCTGGGTCCGTGATGGCGTCGGCCCGGACGATCACGTCCTCATTTACTTCAGCGGGCACGGCACGCGGGTGCCGGATCCCTCGCCTGGCAATGTCGGCGGCGTGGACGATGCGCTGGTGTTGCACGATGTGACACGCGCACGGATCAACGGCCGAGCGACACTGAAAAACGTACTCATCGGACACGAGCTCGGTGCCGCGCTGGCCGCAATCCCGAGCCACGACGTGCTGGTGCTGGTCGATGCCTGTCACAGCGGCACGGCGACCCGCACCCTGATGCTGGGAAATCGCCGGCTGGGCGTCGGCTCGGGGTACATGAAGTTCTATTCCTACGCGGGCATGCCGACGGGCACGACGCGGGGCCTGCGCGCTCTCACCGCGGGCAGCGAGAACTACGCCGCGCTGGCTGCGGCCCGCGATGACGAGTTCGCAGTGGGCACGGAGCAGGGGGGGCTCTTCACACTCGGAGTGGTCGATGCCATCGAGCACGCCTCGCGCGACGGGCGGCATCCGAGCGTTGCCGATCTGCGAGCGGCGACGACGACATACATCGCCGCGCACACGGACGAGCAATCGCGACACCATCCGGTGGCCGACGGCAACGAGCGGCTCATTCGCGGCGAGCTCGACCTGATTCCGCTGCGCGACGGTCAGGGGCCGACCTGGCAGGCGATCGCCGCGCTCGCCGCCCGCGGCGACCCGCTCTCTCTCACGGGCTCCGGCAGCGATCTGCACGTTGGCCAGGAGTTGGCGCTGGCGGTGACTCTGCCCCGGCCGGGGTATATCAATGTCGTCGCCGTGGACAGTCAGGACCGCGCCACGGTTCTCTACCCCAACAAGTACGCCAGCGCCAATCAGGTACCTGCCGGGGCTTTTCAGTTTCCCACTGCTGGCATGAACTTCATCGTGCGAGCTTCCGAGCCGCTCGGTCCGTCGCTGGTTGTGGCGTTTCTCACCGAGAAGCCCGTCAACCTGCTGGAGCTCGGAATCGAAGGGCGCGACGCCGCGGGCCATATGCAGCAGGTGTTCACCGAAGTCTCGGCGCGTGCTACCCGCGCGCTCTCGGTCGAGGCGCGTCCGAGCCAGTTCGCCGCCGGCTCGCTGACGGTGCGGGTCGAGGACGCCACGGGCAAGTAACAGGAAGGAGCAAACGCATGGGACCGAAGGTCACGATGGCCGCAGTGGCGATGCTCGCGGTGGCGGTCGCGCTCGCCGCCGCCCGCGGCTTCGAGCTGTTGTCGCAGCAGGAGTACCAGTCCGAGCTCACCGCGCGCGCGAAGCCGGGGGCGGCCCTGGTGGCGCGCTCTGCCGATCTGAATGCGCCGAGCATCACGGTGGTGAAGCCAAACCGCACACTTCCGATACAGCCGCCGGTCGACATCGACGTGCGCTTCAAGCCGGCCGAAGGTGCGACCGTCAATGTCTCTTCGCTGAAGATCAAGTACGGCTTTCTCGGACTCGACATCACGCAGCGCATCCTTCAGGCGCCGGGGGTGCAGATATCGGCGGACGGGCTGCGCGCCAGCGGTGCGCAGCTGCCAAGTGGTAGTCACAAGCTCCTCATCGAGATCGCTGACAACTACGGCCGCACCGGTCGTCAGCCGCTCGAGTTCACCGTCAGGTAGGGACGGCTGATGCACCCCCGCCTCCCGCGACTGACTCGCCGCGTAGCGCCGTGGATGATAGCCGCGCTGCGGATCGCGGGACTCTTGGCGCTCGTGCTCCCGGCAGGTGCTGCACCCACCGCAAGCGGCGGTGGTCAACGCGCGGCCCTCACGTTTGCTCCGACGCGCGCCACGCTGGTGCTGATTCCGGGCGCGGAGGCGACGGCGGCACTCGCTGACCACCGGCTCGCCAACATCGATCTGACGGGTGCGGCAGAAGCGGCGGTGCTGCGCGAGTGCTCCGCCGGGGAGAGCCAGCGCGCACAGGTTGCCAAGGGATTTCTCTGGAGCGTAGTCACCCAGGCGTGGCGGGTGATTCTTCATCCTCTCGCCGTCAGCGTGCACGACGAGCTGCTCAAGTACTCCAGGGTTTCCGAAGCAAGCGCGAGCGGCGACTACTACCGGGCCGACGATGCAGGGGCAGGCTCGGGTGTGGGCGTGGGTCCGGGTGCCGGGCGTGCGCTGAGCAGCCGCATCAGCTGCCTGCGTTTCACCCGCTTCGTCAACGCCGACTCCAAATCCGAGTCCGGTCCCGACTCCAAAGCCGACGATGTCGCACTCGATTTCGTCGCCAGCCTGCGCCTCGATCCGGCGGGAGATGCGATCCGCTTACGGCCGCTGCGGCTCTATGTCAGCAAGGCGGACGCGAGGAGCGCCGACGGTCGCTACTCGGTGGCGGTTGCGGTGCGGGCAAACGCCGTGTGGCGCGATGAATTCTCAGGCCATAGCGACAAGGTGTTCGAGGAGACCGCCGCAACCGAGGCCGTCGATCTCAGGAACGGCTCATTCGTCAAGTACTACCCGACCGACCCGGGCAGCGGTAAGCGCGTGCCCATCCTGCCGGTATCGTTCGGCGTTGATCGCAGCCACGATTTCGGCCGCGCCGAGTTCGCGGTCAGTGTCGCCGAGCTCGGGACCCCTTCGCAGACGCTCACTCTGTTGGCCGACATCCTGCCCGACCCGAACGAGCCGCTGGAGAAGTTGCTCGTCGCCGCGGCGCTCGCCCGCGTCGGCCTGCAGTGAGCGAGGGCGCCTCGCGCCGCGAAACATCGAAGGCGCGCCAGATCCGCAGCACCGCACGCTGCGAGATGCCGAAGGCCGTTGCGAGTCGCCGGCTGCTCCAGCCGGCGCCGTCCGCTGGCGGCTCGTGCAGCGTCTTGGTGAGGAGCGCCTCGATGAGATCGTCGCTGATCGAGCGCGGCGCGCCAGAGCGCGGCTCATCGAGCAAGCCGCGCAGCCGCGCCGCCACGAAG
>Ga0307476_10002220_pt1 | contig 11608 bp, 10 predicted proteins | sample atmos_gasesECM2C_2_FD_203314 | JGI IMG/M metagenome (GOLD analysis project Ga0307476, IMG submission 203314) | Hardwood forest soil microbial communities from Morgan-Monroe State Forest, Indiana, United States - atmos_gasesECM2C_05 | ecosystem: Environmental > Terrestrial > Soil > Temperate... | reverse complement strand
GCTTCGGCCACACAGGCTTTACCGGAACCTCGCTGTGGATGGACCCACGCTCGGATACCTACGTCATTCTGCTCACGAGCGCGATCGATCCGCGAGACGATCCACCGATCGCGTATCTGCGAGGTGACGTGGCTACGGCGACAGCCCGGGCCCTGCGCTGAGCAGCGAGCCCATCGCGATCATGCCGCACCGGCCCCGGAAATCGCGCCGCACTCGACATAGGATGTGCCGCGTGGTCGGTGGTCGCGAGCCGAAATCGCCCCAGGGGCAGCGGCCCAGCTGGCTCAGCCGGGTCGCAGCCTCGGTGGGCATCGTCGCCGGTGTCGTGTTTGTCGCGGCGATGATCTTCTTTTCCGGATGGACTCGGGGCATCCTGTCGGGCGGCCACAACCACACCGGCCCCGCGACGACGGGGCCCGACGGCATGATGGGCCCGGGCGGGATGATGGGACCCGGTCAGACGCCACCCAGCGCCTTTGTCGCCGTTTCGGTGGCCACGGTGTGGACCACGCCGCAGAGCCCGCGTCCGGTCGACCATCCTGCCCTGACAAATCCGGTCGATATTCGCGGCTGGCTGTCGGATATGACGCGGGCCCAGCAGCAAGCGCTCACCTCGGACAATCTCACCCAGACGCAGGTCCTCTTCGGCGACCGTGTTTTCGTGGTGGGGCAGCAGGGCGACTGGGACGAGGTACTGGTCCCCGGCCAGCCCACACCGAAGGACTCCCTGGGCTATCCCGGCTGGATTCCCAAGGCCCAGTTAACGACCGAGCCGGGCTACGGCGCACTGAAGGAACACGCTCCCTTCGCGCTGGCCGATCGCGGCATCACCACCTGGCTGTACCGCGAATCCGGACTCTCCGATCACGACCTCGAGATCAGCACCAACACCGGGCTTCCCGTCCTGAGCCGCACCGACACGGCCGTGAAGGTGGCCACCCCCGATCGCGGCCCGAGGTGGCTGGATGCCCGAACGGTGGCGGTCTACGAAAAGCCCACGGACATACCGTATCCCACCGGAGCCGATCTGGTCCGGTACGCCGCCGTGTTCGTAAACGTCCCGTACCTATGGGGCGGCCGTGCCGGGTTCGGGTTCGACTGCTCCGGTTTCACTTCCATCATCTACCAGGTGCACGGCATCACCCTGCCGCGCGACGCCGGCCCGCAAGCCGCCGACAGCCGGGGCCGCCCCGTCGACAAATCAGCGCTGCAACCCGGCGATCTCCTCTTCTACTCGCACGGCAGCAAGGACCCCGACAATCCCGACGCGATCTACCACGTGGCCATGTATTCCGGGAACGGCGACATGATCGAGGCATTCGACTCGACGACACCAGTGCGCATCACCCCGGTTCGACTGGACACAGACTACTGGGGCGCGCGCCGCTACCTCGACCAACCGCGGTGATAGACCTAACCGTTAAAACGTCTCTACATTTTCGAAGCTGACGAGACTACTTGGGCGTTTGCAACCTCAAGCCGTATTGGTTGCTAGACAAACACTCTGGTCACGGCATTGGGTATGGCGGTTGGCTCAAGATGCCGCAACTTCTGCTGCGGACTGGCTGCGGACTAGCCGGTCGGTCTGCCTTGCGAAGCGTCCTGTAGTACATCTCGGCGCGGTCCACCCCCCAGTACCCTCCGCTGCCGGGGTGACGGTCAGCCACGGGGGAAGCGCCAAGGCATCCTTCACGCTCGCACAGCGTACGTAGTGGCCCGTCAGCCAACCGCCACGAGTTGCCGCTGCCGGTGCCCTATGGCAGCCTCGACGATCCGCTTCGCAGTCCTGTAGTTGATCCCCGACGCCTTGGCCGCAGCATTGATTGATGCGCCATTACGGTGTGCTTCCAGCACTGCGACCACCGTCTCGACGGGCTGGGTGATCACACCCGATGCAATCATCTCTAATGCAAGATTTGCATCTGCCGGTGTCGCTCCGGCTTGCACTGAATGTTGCGCCGTGTGTGCCGGGTGGGGCTGTATCGATACCGAGGTCGGTACCCCTCTGCTGCTCGGAGTGGACCGGCTGACGTTGGCTTTTGCACCCTGAGATCTACCTCGCGGCAAGCGTGCCAGGGTGGGCGAGTCTGCACCGGTGGACGGTTTCGCGGGTCGAGCACGGCGTACCGGTTTGTCCCCCAGCGCAACCAACATCAGCGTGCTGACGGCCACCGCCGTATCGATAATGGCCGGGAAAATACAAGCGGTTGTAGAGCTGTAGCCGATCACTTGCATTAGATCGCGGAGCGCCAGAAAACTCACCGCGAAAGCACCTACACCGATCGCTGCAACGGCACCAGCGGCCCAGCAGTAAACCCTGCCGGACGCTCCTGCACGCACGGCGAGGGCGATGCCGTGCACGGCGGCCAAGAGGGCGACAGGAGGCACAGCTGCGGCACTGATCTGAACGACGACGTGGGGTATGTAGGGCAGCACCGCATGGGTGATGTCGCCGACGAGGCTCAACAGGGTGGCCCCGATCAGTACGCCCCAGAAGTAGCGGACCGCTCGGTGGTGGTTCCGCTGGTTGATCTCGGTCTGGGTAGTCACCGTGCCATCCTTTGGGCCGTGAGGTCGTAGGTCAGGGTCTGGTCGCCAACTTCGAGGACGATCTGCGCATCCACACCGAGCGCAGTGAGGTACGACGCCAGGGTGCCCACCAACATGTCGCTCTGGCGCTCGACCTTGCTGACCTGTGCCTGTCCGACACCGAGTTTGGCCGCCAGCTGAATCTGTGTCAGACCCGCTGCACGGCGGATCGCGGCAAGGTCGATCACGCCACAATACTACCTATAGGGAATACTACTTTCAACGAATACTTATTGACTGGACCGGGAGTCGCGGGGCCCCGTCCGCGTGGCGGTGCAGCATTTTCGCCACATCTCGATCAAGGATGTCCTATAGGGCCATTCCAGAGCCTTTTTCTATATGCGAAATACGCCGCCGCGGCGTCTCGGGGAAGGGCGCCCATGACGAGCACCTTGAGGGCCGAGGTCGCCGCGGCCGCGCGAATCGTGGGGATCGTGGCTCTATTGTGCCCAGCCGCCGCTCCGTCGTTGGTCGCATCGGCGGCTGCAGTCCACGCCGCCCCAGGCACTCCCGTCCCAAACGCGAGTCACGCGCTCGGCATGTACGGCGACCCCTCCGCCGCCGCGCCCTACTGGCGCCAGCAACACTCTTCCGACTGCGGAGAGCTGGCGGTGGCTGATGTGGTCGGCCAGATCACCGGCCACGAGCCCACCGAGCAGCAGATCACCGCCTTGGCCGAAAGCACGCCGAGCACAGTAGGTGCCGGATCGATCTGGAACCTCCCCGCCGACACCGATATCCGAGACCTGCCGGTGCTGCTCGCGCACTACTGGATCAAGGCCGACAACATCCAGACCAGTATCAACGCGCTGGAGCAGGATCTGGCCGAAAAGCGCAGGGTCATCGTCTTACTCAACGCCGAAACCATCTGGGACCGGCCTGGCAAGCAGAACGCCGCAAATCACTTCGTCGTTGTCACCGGCATAGACCCCAAAGCCGGTGTGGTGCATCTCAACGACAGCGGCATCATGAGCGGCCGCGACGAGCAGGTTCCTATCCCCACGTTCGAGCAGGCGTGGGCCCCTAACCACAACTCGGCAATCGTGACGAAGTGAAGGGCAGCTTTAGATTTTCTCGAAATTAGGTCTGACCTCGGATCTCTGGTCGGGCTGACAGGATTTGAACCTGCGATCACTTGACCCCCACTGTCGTTTTCGGCATTCGTGGGCATCCGCTGCTGTCCCGTCAATACAGTTCACCGGGCATTTCCGCACTTCGGCGAATAGCCCCGAACGCCGAAAAATTGGGTGCCGTTGCTATCCACGTTGCTATCCACTGTGGCTACACCGCATCACGCGGACCTGTGATGCTGAGGGGCCATACAACACGATCTCGTCAGGCTCATGGCCGAGAAGGCTGGCGACCATCTCGCCACTACGCCCCCATGGAGATTGGTGCGGTCGGCGTCGGCGCCGAAGGCGTGCGCGTACAGCTCCTCGGCTGAGCCGAAGCCTTGACGATCAACGATCCGCACCGAGGCTTCGCGTGGATCCCCAATCGGGTAGGCCGCCACCGGAGCTAAGCCACTCCACCGGCGTGGGTCACCGAATGCATTGGCATCGGCCACTCATCGTCGTCGGGCGTGATCAGCCGACCATCGCGGCGGGCGGGCAACTCAAGATCGTCTGCAGCCCTGCCGATTTCGCGCCTCGCTTCGGTGTGTCGCGCCAGGACATCGTCGACCTGACCCCGTCGCACCCGTTACGCGGCCTCTATCGGTCCCACCCCATTCACCAAGGCGGCAAGTTCAGCGCAGGGTGGTTCGACCACCCGGGACAGGTAGGCCTATGCGCGCAGCGTCAGGTCGGTCATCGGCAGGCTCCGGGTTGGCGGAAGCTCAGCGCGACGGCCACCTCGTCGCGTCCGGGCGATGTGCGGCCGGCCAAATCGGCCAATGTCCAGGCGACAGCAAGCGTTACAATATCGCCGATCTTTCACACTTGCCGTGATGGGCACAACGGAGCTTTGTGACCCCACAAGATCAAGATATCTACTGAATGCCGGTTGGGCGGCGAACCATCAAAAGCATGAACCACCAAGTGATTACGAAAATACTGGTCAGTGCTGCTATCGCTCTCGGCTCCTGTGTTGCGGGAGCAGCACCGGCCAGCGCCGACCCCAACCCGATCAGCACCGACCCGCACCCGTTCGGCGCCCTCAGCTGTAGTAGCTGCAGCCGAGAGACAGCTCCACCCGGCAGCCCAGCTCTGAGGGAAGAGATGGAGCGGGGAATCCGGGATGGTCTCTCTTGCCCGCAAGCCCCTGGGGGGCACCCGCAAGCCCCTGGGACGTACGACGGCTACCTGCTCCCTCACGGCTACGACGGCAAACCATAGCCTGGCCCTGAGAGGCCCGTAGAGCGACGAAATAGACCCGGTTTGGGGTCATCGCACATCCCAAGAAGTCGAGCGGCCAGCCAGCGCCGAGATCACGCTTGACGGCCGAGACGCCCTGGGCGGGAGCCAGGTCTACCCCGTCGGTTAGATCCGTGCTCTTGTTGGTTTTCGCTGGATCGTAAGCCGCTCAAGATCCCCTGCAGCGCAGTCGATTTCGCGCCCTGCTTTCATGTGTCAATTCGGGACATCATCGACGGCCACCTCGTCGCGTCCGGGTTCTGTTCGGCCAACCAGATCGGCAAGCGTCTACGCGACCGCAAGGACATCCAAATCGCGGATCTAGGTCAGGCGGGGAAGTCCGGTCAGCTCGCGGCGCTCATCCAGGAGCGCATCCGCCACATCTATCGACGGCAGCGGCGTCTCGACCAAGCTGAGACCCGGCCCGAGATGCTGGGTCGGCGATGCCCGGACAATCAGGCAGCCAAAGCCAAAGTACAACAGCGGGGGTAACGCGGTGGTTAACCGCGATGCATATCTCGTGCTTAACCTCGACACTGCCAGACAATGGCCCGGTAGGTTTTCTTGATTGGCGCTAAGGCAAAGGAACTCGGTGGCCAGTGGACGATTCAGTGTGGATGCCAGGACTGGGGAGCTTCGTACTAGACCGTGCTGTACCGATTCTCTCGGTGCCGGGGGTTTTCACGGTGGTGGTTTTGGTATGCGCGCAGAGGCTGCAGGCCCAGTTGCGGCTGCTACGGTGGGTGATCAGGCGACCATTCCACAGTTGCGCGGCATGCCACGCGCGTAACCGCTCGGTAGCGCTGTGGCGCTGGCAGGGCAGAAGCCCATGTTGGCTGTGCGCCGAATGCGCATTCGGGGTGAAAGACTTCGACGAGGTTCCTCGGAGCCGCCGACAACCGGGTGCTCAAATTGCCAGCCGGGGCGAGCAAGTGGGTCGAGCTGCCGCCTTCTGGTCTGCGGTGGGCGCTCGTCCGCAGGTGCATGCACCGGTTCGGCGGGCGAAACGGGCATCGACGTCCGATCGCCTGACAAGCGACAACCGCGGTCAGCGGACTCGGGTGGCGGTGCCGCCGGCCGTTGCCAACCGACACCGTCATGGCCGTCACGAAGTCGACGAAGATGTCGCGCACCACGCCGTGCCAAAACTGCGCCTGACAAGCGACAACCGCGGTCAGCGGACTCGGGTGGCGGTGCCGCCGGCCGTCGCCAACCGACACCGTCATGGCCGTCAATAAGCCGACGAAGATGTCGCGCACCAGGCGCTGTCGCTGTTCGGTACGCACGCCGTGCCAAAACAGCCCACCACGAATGGGGTGGAAACCGCGGTGGGCGGCAAGATGACTGCCAACGGCCAACACGCACTCGACACCAACGGCCACCACCCAGCCCAAACCAACGGCCACGAACTCGTCAAGACACCTGGCCTACACCGGATTGCGCTGGGGCGAGATGGCCGCATTGCGCGTCGGTGACTTCGACACGCTGCGCCGCCGGATCAACGTCTCACGGTCGGTGACCGAGTTCAACGGTCTGGTGTGGTCGACGCCCAAGACATGGGAGCGGCGCTCGGTACCGTTCCCGGCGTCGCTGACCGACGAGTTGGCCGCGCTAATGGTTGGGAAGGGTCGTGACGATCTGGTGTTCACTGGCGGGCGCGGCCAGGTGCTGCGCGTCTCCAATTATCGCCGCTGGGTGTTCGCGTCGGCGGTCGAGGAGTGCCGCAAAGTCGACAGCACATTCCCGACCATCACGCCCCACGACCTACGCCACACAGCAGCCAGCCTGGCCGTGAGCGCAGGAGCCAACGTGAAGGCTGTGCAACGGATGCTCGGGCACGCCAAGGCGTCGATGACGCTAGACGTCTACGCCGACCTATTCGATGAGGATTTGGACGGCGTCGCGGATCGGCTGGACATGGCTATCCGATCTACTGCGGACCAGCTGCGGACCAGCTCGGCGCGCTAGCGCTCTGACGTTGGCTTTTGGTCGGCTAAAACGTCTCTACATTTTCGACGCTGACGAACATGCCGTGGCCGGTGCCCTTGTTGGTGAAGCGGGTGCCGCTTTCGCTGGCGGCGATCGTCCAGCCCTCCGCATCGTAGGTGCGGTAGTCGATCGTAACGGTCGGAATATCGCCGAGGTTGCCCACTACCCACTGCACGGAACCGCGCGCGGTGATGTTGACGCCGTTGGCGCGTTCGCCGTCCTGCATCGGGGAGTTGGTGAACTGTGCCTCGCAGCCGACGCTGTCGGTGTCGATCTGGCAGCGCGTCTGACCGGATTTGGTTTCGATGAATACGTAACCGTTCTGGTCGGGTGGCAACGGGATGGCGCCGGCCGGCGGGTTAGCGCTCGGTGGCGCGGGTTGCGATGAGGTCGGGGAGGGAACGGACGGTTTGGCTTTCGGGAACGACGGTTCGGTTGGTCCGGCGCCGGGGTTGGCTACCGGCTTGCCGTGGATGAGCGAGCTGCATCCGCTCACCAGCGCAGCGCTCGTCAACAGGCCTGCCAGCAGCAGCCGGCCGCCAACCGTTGCCGTGTTTGCGTTCTCGGAAAACATCTCACAGCCAAGCCTACGCATGAAGTGACGCAAGTGAATGTAGTGACGCGCCCGCGTTGCGTGGCTAGCCGGCCATTGCGGCGTCAGCTCAAGCCTGCTGACCGGCCTACGTCAGCCGCCGCGGATGGCGGCGAGCTGCCGCATGTCGGCTAGGCCCTGCTTGCGGCCGGCCTGGTTGTCGATTTCCTGACGGCCCAGAGGACTCGAATAGTCGTACAGTTCACGCTCGATCGGCCGGGACGTGTCGATGTCCATGCCACCAGGCTTCCAAAAGGAGTACACAGCCAGTTTGGCGTCGCGAGTCCGGACGGCCACGATGTGGTGCGGCGCGGACGTCGGGATGTTCGTCGGCACTTCGCGGATTCCGAACACCGCGCGCATAATCGGCGAGTTCACCAGTGTGGTCATCTCCTCGACCGACATGTCGTCGGTTACGTGCGCAATCCACGGCCTTCCGGGCGCCGCCGCATTTGCCGCGATCGCGCAGAGATCGGCACGGGCCGCCAGGTAGGAGTACCGCGCGTCGCCGCGCCACCCGTTTCCGCCGTATCCGATGGTCAACAGCAGGGGCGCCAAGTCGACGCTGGACGTGAATTGGGTCCGGGTGTCGCCGGGCTTGGGGGTGAGGTGGCCGTGCGGGTCGCGAATGTACAGCGGTACCCTGATCGACTCCTCGTAGGACGCTGCGCCCTTGCCGCGCAAGCCATGTGAGCAGCCGTACTCACCATGGTCGGAGGTGAAGACGACAACGGTGTTGCGGTCGATTTCGGGCCGCGACGCCAGCTTCTCGAGCACCCGTCCGATTTGTGTGTCCACTTGCTGTTGTAGCCACAGGTACATGTCCAGGCAGCGCGCCCACTGGGCTGAGAGGTCCGGTCCCGAATACGACAGCGCGCCGGTCAGCAGTGGCGACATGAAGTTGAGGTAGTCGATCTGGAGTTGGGGCTTGCCACGGTTGTGCAGATCCTCAGGTGTCTCGAAGTTGACCGGCGCGGAATCGAACCAGTGTGGAACATTGTCGGGCAGAGGGTTTTCGGCCACCAGCAGATGTCATGTGGATTGACCAGCGAGACGGTGGTGCACCAGGGTCCGTTGCCAGCATGGTCGTCGAACCACCCATTGAACTGATTCACGATGTCCGGGTCCTTCTGCAGCCCCTGGTTGGGCGCGCCGTTCGGCGACGGATAGGTGCCACCGGAAAAGCCGTGCGCCTCAAGACCTTCAGGGGTTGCGTCGCTCGTATGCCCCAGGTGCCACTTGCCCCACCACCAGGTGTGGTAGCCCTGCTGTCGCAGCATCGTGCCCCAGGTCGGGAACTGCGGCGCCAGGCTCGATTCAACCGGTCCCGCTCCGGTGAACAAACAACCGGTCTGGTGTGAATACAGTCCGGTGGTCATCACCCCGCGCGACGGCGTGCACATGTTCGACGCGGTGTAGTGGGAGTCGAAAGAGACGCTACTCCTTCGCAATCGACCGATATTGGGCAGCGGGGCTGCGAGCTTGGCTGGTTCTGGAAACCATTGCGGTGCACGCATCTGGTCCACGATGATCACCAGGATGTTGGGTTTGTTGCCTCCGGCCGTCGCCGACTCGCTCGGGCCCGGATTGCGCAGCAATTCGTATCCACCGAAGCCCAGCGCGGCCGCCCCTGTCGCCGCCGCAGCACCTGTCAGGACCGTTCGCCGAGTGATCGAAGCCACAGCTCAATCTATAGCCGATCGGGAACGGGCCGAGTTCTACATCTGCGCCCAGACGATCTTCGTCTGCAGGTACGTGTCGATGCCGGCTTTACCCGACTCGTGACCCCAGCCGGATTGCTTGTAGCCGCCGAACGGCATGGAGTGGTCGTACTGAAACTGGCAGTTGAGCCCGACGGTTCCCGCCTTGATCCGCTTGGCCAGCCGGTGCGCCCGGCCGAGATCTTTCGTCCAGACGGTGGAGGCCAGCCCATAGGTGCTGTTGTTGGCCAGCGCGACGGCTTCGTCCTCGTCGTCGAACGGCAGGATCGTGACCACCGGCCCGAAGATCTCCTCCTGGAATAGCCGGCTGGAATCGGGGTCGACGTTGGTGACGACCGTCGGGTGCACGAAGTACCCCTTGCGGTCGAGCCGGTGCCCGCCGGTGACCAGTTCGGCGCCGTCGGACTTGCCCTGCTCGAGATAACCCAGCACGCGGGTGAGTTGCTTCTGGCTGATCAGCGGACCGCTCATCGTGCCCTCCTCCTTGGGGCCGCCCATCTTCATGGCGTTCGCAATCGTCGCCATGCCCTCCACAACTCGGTCGTAGACGTCACGCTGGGCGAAGATGCGCGACCCGCACACACACGCCTGCCCGGAATGTACGAATGCACCGAAAGCCGCGAGCGTCAGCGCCTTCTTCACACTCGCGTCGTCGAAAATCAGCACCGGCGACTTGCCGCCGAGCTCCAGCGTGACCTTGTTGAGGTTGCTGTCCGCCGCGGCGTGCACGATCGCCCGACCGACCTCGGTCGATCCGGTGAACGCGACCTTCTCCACATCGGGGTGCGCGGTGATGGCCGCGCCGGCGGTGTGGCCGTAGCCGTTCACCAGGTTCGCCACCCCGTCGGGGACCCCCGCCTCGGCCAGCAGGCGCATGAGCACCAGCGCCGAAAGTGGTGTCTCCTCAGCGGGTTTGACGACACTGTTGCAACCCGCGGCCAGTGACGGTGCGAGTTTGGCGCAGAAATTGAAGACCGGGCCGTTCCACGGGAAGATCAGCCCGACCACACCGTAGGGCTCCCGCAGGGTGTAGGTGTGCATGTGCGAGTCGACGCCGGTCAGACCGCCGGTGTTCACGTCACGCGCGATGCCGTCGATCTTCGTGCACCAGCCGGCGTAGTAGCGAAACCACTCCGAGCCGACGGCCACCTGCATCTTTGCCTGAGCCGGATACATACCGGCGTTCAGCATTTCGAGTTCGGCGAGGAGCTCGGCGTTCTCGTCGATCAGCTCGGCGACGCGCCAGAGGATCTTGGCCCGCTCGTAGTCGGGCTTGCCGGACCACACCCCGGACTCGGCAGAGGCCTTCGCGCGGGCGACCGCGGCGTTGACGGCTTCGGGGCCGCAATCGGTGAATTCGCTGATCTGATCTTCGGTGGAGGGATCGAAGATGCGAATCACGTCACCGGTACCGGGACGTTCACGGACCTCATCCAGTACAGCCTGCACCGTCACGGGTCTCCCCTTCTCGCGTCTCTGCGAATTCGAGGTACGGCGCGTATCTATTAAAATAGAGTGCCGTACAAGGCGTAGGTTATGCGCTTAACCACGCGATGTCCAGCGTTTGTCACGAGAACCTAATTGCTTTGTGGCTCTTCATCACTGGCGGTCAGCGCACGCACCGCGGGTCCGAACATGGTTTGCTTGATCGCGCCTAGCGTGCCGGGGTCCTTGCCGTCGAGCGGACGTAGGAGGTCGACGGCAGCGGGCGTCACCGCGCCCTCGGTCGCGACGGTATCGACAAGGCCAAGGCTCGCGGCGTCGTCGCCGCCGAAGCGGCGGCCGGTGGTCATCGATGCGACCGCCGCCTGCGGGGTGAGCTTGGCTTGGATCAGTGCGGCCATGCCGAGTGTGAAGGGGATGCGGATGTCCGCTTCGGGAAAGCAGAAGTAGCCACGGTCAGCGCGCATCACCCGGAAGTCGTGTGCCAAGGCCAGCATTGCCCCGGCGCCGAAGGCGTGGCCGACCACAGCGGCTGCGGTGGGGACGGGCAGGGTGAGTATCCGGGCCAACATGCCCTGGACGCGTCCGACATACCACTGGGCCTGCTCCCCGTTGGCCGCGAGCCAATCCAGGTCCAGACCATTCGAGTAGAACTTGCCGCCGCCCGTGGTGACCAAACCCTGGGCGCCGGCGCCGACGACGTCATCGAGGCGTGCGTCTACCGCGTCGAGAAACCCAGGTGAGAAACGGTTTTCGTCGGCGCCGAGGTTAAGGACGGCGATCTTGTCCTCGTAGGTCAGGCTAATTCCCACGGCCTCTCAGACTCCCGCTGAAGGGTTTACCGGCTCGGGCGGTAGGTCGTCCGGGACATCCTCGGCGTGGTCGGCAACTTCGTCGGCCGCGGCCGTCACGCGGTTGCG
>Ga0307476_10002219_pt1 | contig 11611 bp, 5 predicted proteins | sample atmos_gasesECM2C_2_FD_203314 | JGI IMG/M metagenome (GOLD analysis project Ga0307476, IMG submission 203314) | Hardwood forest soil microbial communities from Morgan-Monroe State Forest, Indiana, United States - atmos_gasesECM2C_05 | ecosystem: Environmental > Terrestrial > Soil > Temperate... | reverse complement strand
GCGAGCCGCACGCGACGAGCGAGCCGCACGCGACGGGCGAGCCGCACGCGACGAGCGAGCCGCACGCGACGAGCGAGCCGCGCGCGGCCACGCCCGAGGCCGATCACCACGTCCAGGAGCAGATCGACCGCGTCACCGGCGTCGACAAGGGGCCCGAGCACGACCAGGCGATGGCCGACCTGCGCGACTACTACACCCAGCAGAACGCCGAAGGCCAGCAGACGATCCAGGTCACCGGGACCCGGACCGAAGGTCCGTACAGCTGGACGTATGGCCACGACGCCACCGAGTTCTCCAACGGCACGACCCACGTCGAGTACCGGGTCTTCCTCGACGGCTCGGCCCACAACATCCCGCCCGAGCAGATGGCGCAGCTGCGCGAGAACATCGTCTCGGGCGTCGACCAGCACTACAACTACCAGCACGACATCACCAATTCCAGCGGCGACCCGAGCCGGCTGCACATGGAGGTCGTGTTCGTCGACGATCCGGCCCTGGCCCACGTCCAGGTCGAGGTCCACCCCGGCGACGGTCCGGCGAACCTCGAGCACTGGTACGTCGACGGCTCGCCGACCACGCACGCCCACGAGATCGGCCACGGCGCGTTCGGCTTCCTCGACGAGTACCACGATCCCGCCGCGCCCAACCGCGCCACCCCGACCAGCCCCGGCGTCCACGACGACGGCAGCCTGATGGGCAACTACTGGGAGCAGCAGCCGGACGGCTCGTGGGCGCCGGCGGCCGGCACCGGCCTGCAGGACCGCCACATCGACGAGATCTCGGCGCTGCACGACCAGAACGCGCCGACCGGGTCGACCGCCAGCCCGCCGCCGGCCCCCGAGCACCCCGCGGTCTCGCCGCACGACCCCGGCGTGCCGACCCACGAGCTCGAGAACCAGCTCGCGGCGATCGATCACACGCAGACCGGCACGCCGGAGTCGCTCGCCGCGGTGCGCGAGGCGCGCGGCGAGATCGCCACGCTGCAGGCGATGCGCGACCACGTCGTCAACGGCGGTGGCCAGTGGGAGCACGCCACTCCCGAGCAGCGCGAGCAGCAGGTCAAGCTGATCGACGATCAGATCCGCAGCACCGCCGAGACCGCGCTCGATCAGCACGGGCAGACCCGGCCCGAGCTCGCGCCGTCGGCGCCGCGCACGCCCGAGGAGGTCGCGGCGCGCCAGCGCGAGGTCGCGGCGGCGCGCGAGGAGACCGCGCAGCGCGATCGCGAGCTGGTCGAGGACCTCCACAGCAACACGATCAGCGAGGGCGGCCAGAACCACGTCGCCCAGGTGTTCGACCACGTCACCCTCGGCGGCGGGTTCGCCGGCGTCGGCGACGAGATGTCGCGCCCGGGCCGCACGCCCGAGGACATCATCATCGGCGGCGCCAACCCGTGGGACGGCGCGACCAGCAAGTTCGGCCAGCCGGCCGGCGACTCCGAGATCCCCAACCACGCGCCCGGCCACGGCATGACCGAGACCTCGCGCGATCCGAGCGCCGACTTCATGGCGGCGAGCGATCACGCCGACAACGTCGCGCTCAACCGCAACGACGCCCAGATCAAGACCTACGATGGCCGCGCCGGCGCGCTCGAGCCCGGCCCGCAGGCCGACTGGCCGCAGTTCGCCAAGGACGGCGGCGCCACGGTGCGCACGCTGGTGGTCGGCCCCGACGGCGAGCCGCGCTACTTCTACAGCAAGGGCGTCGACGTCGCGGCCGGCCCGGGCCCCAACCGCCGGCTGCCGACCAGCGTGATGGACGAGGCGACGTTCAACGCGATGATGAACGACCGCGCGGTCGGGTTCGGCGATCAGGCGTTCCAGCCCGGCACCGTCCGGCCCGGCGAGATCGCCAACATCGGCCCCGGCGCGTCCGGCGCCTGGGTCGGCGAGGCAGCGGGCAGCGTGCGCACCCCCGAGGGCACGCGCGCCAACGACATCGAGTGGATCGCGAACCGGCCCACGGTCGACGGGCAGATCACCCCGGAGCAGAAGGCGCGGCTCACCGAGATCAACCAGGAGCTCGCCGACGCCAGGGCCAGCGGCGACCCCGACCGGATCGCCGCCGCGCAGGCCGATCTCACCAGGTTCACGTTCGAGGAGGCGGCGCGCAACGGCAACCTGCCGCGCAACCGCGAGGACGGCGGCGCGTTCGACCCCGCGATGCAGAAGGGCTACGCCGACACCCACCCCGGCGCCGAGGACGGCCCGATCAGCCGTCGCGTCACCGATGGCGTCGCCAAGGTCACCTACGAGCCCCAGGTCGACGGCGGTCCGAACCGGGTCAAGATCACGCTCAAGGACGTCGGGCCGGACGGCCAGCCGATCGTGGTGTGGAAGGACTCGCTCGTCCTGTCGATCGGCCAGGACGCGCGCGGCCCGGGCGGCCCGGTGTCGCTGCTCGAGCACTACAGTGGCGAGCTGATCCCGATCTTCGGCCCCGAGGGCCCCCCGGGGTTCCGCCCGGTGGTCGGGGTGCAGAGCCCCGACGGCTCGGTCCGCGTGCTCGGCTCCGCCGCGACCCCGCGCGAGGTGTCCGCGATGCTGAACCCGGACGTCATGACGCCGTCCGAGCATCAGAAGAACCTGCAGGACCAGGCCAACGAGCTCGACGCCAACTCCAAGGGCGTGGTCCAGGGCTTCGTGCTCGCCCAGCAGCACATCGAGGCGTCCAACGCCGAGCTCGCCCACCTGCTGACCATGACGCCGGAGGAGCAGCGCGCGGCGCGCCTGGGCCTGCCGCCGCCGTCGCCCCGGCCAGGCGATCCGATGAGCGGCGGCGCGCCACCGGCGCCGCGGCCCGGCGCCCACGATCCGATGAGCCCGGGCGATCGGCCACCGCCGGCGCCCCGGCCGGAGGAGCGCGAGCCGATGGGTTCGACGCCGGCCCGCGAGCCGACCGCGCCCCCCGCCGAGCGGCTCGCCAACAACGACGCCGTCATCGAGCAGCTCGCCCACGGCATGGTCGACCGCGACCTGACCCCGGCGGACGAGGCGTTCCTGCAGGCCAACGGCTACCGTGCCGAGCCGCCGATCCGCGGCGAGCACGAGTTCGTGATGCGCGTGTTCACCCCGACCGAGGAGGGCAAGCCGCCGATCGTCGCGTTCCGCGGCACCGTGCCGTCGAAGCCGGCGACCATCGTCGCCGACCTCGATCCGCGCGGTATCGGCACGTGGCAGTTCAACGCCAACCGCGAGGCGATCGAGCACGCCGTCAACAAGGCCTCGGAGTACGGCCCGGTGGTGTTCGCCGGGCACAGCCTCGGCGGCGCGCTCGCCCAGACCGCCGCGTCGCGGTTCCCCGGCCAGGCCGATCGCATCGTCACCTTCCAGGCTCCGGGCGTGTCGCGCGGGACGGTGCGGGCGGTCGAGGACTACAACACCGCGCACCCGGACGACCCGGTCCTGTCCGACCACCACCGCGTGACCGGCGACCTCGTGCCGCGCGGCGGCCGGGGCCTCACCCCCGGCACGGTCCACGACCACCAGATGTTCGGCGGCAGCCGGTTGAGCCGCAACCCGCTATCCAAGCACGTCTCGCTGCCGCTGGCCCAGGAGGAGATCGCGGCGGGGCACCACGTCCCGATCTCTCACGACGGCCAGCAGTTCCGCCCGACCGGCGAGCACTCGGCCGCCGAGGACAACGCGGGCAAGAGCCAGGTCCTCGAGAACGTGCGGACCGGCGTCGGCGGCCTGGTATACGGCCCCGGTCTCGCGGTGTCGTCGGTCCGGCGGCTGTTCGGGCGGCCGAGCGAGCGCGCCTCGCTGCCCGCAGGCGAGCCGGTGCACGAGCTGCCGCCGGGCGAGACCACGCACGAGCCGCCCGGCTCGAACGAGTCGCTGCCGCCACCGGCTCCGCGGCCCGGCGACGAGACCGGTCTGTCGTCACAGGAAGACATCGGCGCCGTGAAGGGCGCCGACGTCTATCCGCTCAACACGTACACCGCCGCGAATGGTGAGGTCCGTCCTGCCGTTCTCAACGCAGAGAAGGTGACCAAGGGAGTCCCGAAGAAAGTCGGAGATATCGACGTCGTCGCGCACGGCAAGCTCACGGCAGCGGGCGGCGAGCTGACGGTCACTGTTCCGCACGGCTCCACGTCGACGCCGGTCAAGGTCAAGCTGGAGGTGACGAGCGATCTCGCCAAATCGGTGATCCACGGCTCCGATACCGGTCCAGCAAGACTGTCCCTCGATCGCTCACCTGACGGTCACTGGGAAGCGATGATCCAGATCCACGATCAGGTCAACCCCGCCGACGTACGGGTCGTGCTGAGCCACGAGATCAACGAGCTCGCCGAGCTCGTGCGCAGAACTCCGGGTGCTAAGCCCGCGGACGGCTTCCGCTCCGAGATGGTCGCCGGGGTCATGACCGACGGTGCCACGACCTCCGTCGCCACCGCACATGATGTCGCCGCCGCGCGCGAGGTGGTCATGCTCGACAATGACCTGGCATCGCTCCGGAAGGACGCGAAGGCCAAGCCGTCGACGATCGCGCATCGCGAAGCGGTGCTGGACCGCGCGATCAAGGCCGCGGGGCTCGATGATCCATCTCATGTCGCTGCCAAGGTGAGGTTGCTCCGCGAGGCCGGTGCTTCCCCGGATCTGATCAAGAAGGCCATCGCCGTCCGGGTGGCCAGCGAGCGCGTCGAGGCCAACCGTGTGCTCGCCGAACACGCCAAGGCCAACGGAGGTACCTCGCAGCTCCCTCCCGACCTGGTGCATCACCTGCTGTACCCCGGCCTCGAGATCGTCGATTTCCCCAACCGCGGTATCAAGGGTGGGCACTTCACGCCGGAGTACCTCCACTTCGTGGAGGCTGATCCAATGCTGGCGGTGGACAGCGTCGGGACCCGGGCCGCTGGCGGCGTCACGGTTCACATGTTCAAGCAGTACCGCTGGAAAGGCCCGGGAGAGCCACCGCCGAAGGGGTATGGCCAACGCCCTGGCGAACCAGGCTTCGATAGGTCGAGGGACGGCGCCAAGTGGGTCGAGAGCATTCAGCCCAAGACCACGTTCGACGATCCGGCCGCGTTCCTGCACGAAGTCGAGGCCGCGTGGTCCACCTGGGTCGCCGGCGGAACCGCGCCGGGATCCGATGGTTCGATCACTCTACGTTCGCCAGCCGGAATCGAGCTCAGCGGATTTGTCGATGCCGACGTCACGCCGCCGAGACTTCGTACTATCTTCGTCGAAGCTCAATGGATGTCGTCCCCGCGTTCGTAGTCGTCGACGGAGTTCGCTTCTCACTCGCGGCGGACACCCGGGGGGTGCGGATCGCCGACGACAAGCGATTTCCTGGCCTGAACGCGCTGTCCTACGTCGCGGGTCACCTGATCGGGATGCGGTCCGGCGCGGAGCGAACCGCCGAGCTCACCGAGCGCAAGAACTTCGTACGGCCGCAGGCGCTCGTTGCCTCCGTGGTGAACGACGACAACCGCAACGAGCTCGGCGATGGAGTCGCCAACTGGACGCGGCTCGCGGGTCGTTCCCCTGATCTCCAGGACGCTTACATCGTGAGCACGCTCTTCCTCGACGAGGTGCTGGTTATCCCCCGGCACACGCTGATCCGGTTGATCGAGCAGGTCGGTGCGCTGCATGACGCGGTGCTCGCTCACGAGCTCGAGCCCCGGACAGCGGAGGCCGGTCGGGAGTCGCTGATGCCGGTAGCCGTCAACCCGGCGCAGCACGAGTCGAATGAAGACGCCGTGCACGACGAAGCGCTGGAGAACGAAGCGGCAGCCGACGAGCATCTGGAAGGCGTTGCTGCACCAGAGGCCTCGCCAGAGCCTGCCCGCGACGTGGCTGCGGGGCGGGCGATTCCAGCGCCGACCCGGATCGCCACCGACGACACGCTGCGCGACATCGAGACCCGTGCCGGACAGGTCGACGATCTCGATGCGGCGGCGCGCCAGGGCCAGGAGCCCTATGCCGACGTCGAGCGCTCCGCCGCCGCGGCTGCCCGGCGCTACCGGCTGTTCCTGGAGCTCGAAGTCGCCGGGTTGCTCGAGCCGGCGCTTGCTGGCGAGGCCCGCGCCGCGCTGTCCCGGCTCGGTCTGGCCCGCGCGCTGGGCTACCACGATGCAGCCCAGGCGCTGGCGCGGTATCTCGCGTCGTCCGAGCGCGCGGCTCGGTTTCCCACCGAGCCGGTGCCGAGGGTCACCGCGGCGAGGGTCTCGCTCGACTGGTTCCGCACGCCGTCGGGGTACCGCCCGGACGGAGTCACCGAGCATGAATGGCTGGCGCTGTGCGAGAAGAACTTCGCGAGTCCGCTGCCGTCGTTCTCCGCCGGACAGCGGTTCGTCCGGCTGTGCGGGGCGATGCATGAGCTACAGTATCGACCCGAGGTGGGACCGGCTCCCTGCCTGTGGCGCGCTGTGCGCGCCGCGTAGGCTCGCCGGGGCGAGCCGGTCGCTGGTCATGAGCCTCAAGAGCTGTTCATTCGACATGGACGTGCCACGCGGCGTGTTGCTGGAGCGTCCGCTCGCCGAGACTGCGCCGGCGGTGTTCGAGCACCTGCTGGAGGTGTTCGCGCCGCGCGTGCTGTGGATCCAGGTCGATGGCGACGACGTCGTCGAGCTCCGCCGCACGGACGGCGGTACCGAGGGGGCGCGCTGGCTCGACGAGGAGATCCATGCAGGAGAGGTGCTGACGAGGTGTCTGCCGGGGCCTGCCGCGGGCCTGGTGCACGAGCTGCGCGCCACCCGGGCGGGCCGCGATCCGGCGTCGCTGTTCATCGGCGCGAACGGCGCGCTGCATCACCGAGCGCCCGGGACGGCCGCGGCAGGCTGGTACGGTCGCTGGCAGCTCGACACCGGAGCGCTGCTCGATCTCGTCGAGGTCCGGCTGCAGTGGACCGACCTGCATGGCTTCGAACTCGAGCTTCCGCACTCCGGCTACCCGTTGACCACGGTGCAGCTGCGCGGTGACGACTCGGTCGGTCCCGGCGATCCGGACGCGGCGCGCGCCAACCGGGCCACGATCCTGCCGGTGCTGGCCGGAATCCCGGGGTGCCTGGGACTTGCGGCGGAGGAGGTGGTGTGGAGCAACAGCGGCGACTACGCGCCGTTGTTCCCCGACGACGCGGTCGAGCTGCGCGGGGTCTGGCTGCCGCGGCTGCGGCCGCCTGACCGCTAATCGACCGCGTCGCGCGGCGGCGGCCATCGCCATCGGGGGCGCGCGTCGAGCCAGGGCCGCGGGCCGTACTTGCGCTGCAGGTCCTCGCCGGCGGTGGAGGTCGCGTCGTACTCGTCGGCGTGCTGCGGCGTGGGATCCGGGACGGGGTTGGTGGCGAGGCCGGCGTAGGCCAGGCGCGGCAGGTTGCGCGACGCGGCGAGCGCCTCGAGGCCGGCGGCGCCGATCTGGTTGTTGCCGAGCTCGAGCCACCGGAGGTTGGCCAGGTGGGGCGAGGCCGCGATCGCGGCGACCTCCGCGTCGCCGAGCGCGTTGCGGCGCAGGTTCAGCGACTGGATGCGCGCGAGCTGGGGGGACTGGAACAGCTCGGCGGCCACGGGCTTGACCCCGGTGAGGTTGAGGTGGAGCACCGGCGCGCGGCGGTACAGGTCGGGCGCGCTGGTGAGGAACCGCGCGGCATCGAGGGTGACCACGTCGGTGAATCCGCGCAGGAACTGCCAGCTGTCGACCAGCGGGCGGACGTCCGCGGCCCACCGGGCGCCGTGGGTGCGGATCAGCATGCCCTCACGGTTCAGGGCCGGGTGTCCGTCCTCGGCGTGCGCCCGGCGCGCGCGGGCGAGCTCGAGCTGAATGTCGATCAGCTCGGCGCGCTCGGGGTCGGTCGCGGCGATGGCGCGGGCGTAGGCGGCGCGCGGCGCGTCCTCGGCCGGCGCGTCGACGACGGCTTGCATCAGCGCGGCGAGGTCGGGCACGCGGGGGAGCGTAGCAGAGCCGGCGCGGCTGGTGGCTCCCCCGGCGATCTCGTATCCTGGCCGCGATGACGACCCCGGGCCGCGTCGCATTTCACATGGGCAATCCCCATGCCCCCTCGCCGTGGGGTCGCGACGAGCTCGAGGTGTTCGGCGACGGCCGGGTGCAGTACCGCAACCTGCGCGGCCCGGGCGTGCGGTCGGTCACCGCGCAGCTGGCGCCGGCCGCGGTCGAGAAGCTGTTCGCCGCGATCGCCGCGTCGCCGTTCCCGGTGTGGACCGACACCCGGCCGCTGCCGCCGGGCAGCACGCTGGTCGACCTCACCGTCGAGCGGCCGGACGCCGCGGGGGCCGGCGCGGCGAGCGCGCGGTTCGACTATCACACCGCGCTCAAGACCCCGGGCTACGACGCGGTGGTCCGGCTGCTCACCGGCTGGGCCGGCGTGCTGCGCTCGCTGCCCGGCAAGCGCGCGGCGTCGGACGAGCTGACCCAGATCGTCGACCAGCCGGGGTAGCCGTGGAGGTCCCGGGCCGTCCGCGCTCGCTCGCCGAGATGCAGTTCTTCGCCGGGCTGCGGCCGTGCCCGGCGTGCGGCGATCACCAGCCGGTCGCGTGGCGCACCGGTGGGCAAGGCGCGCGCTGGACGCTGCGCGGCGCCTGCACGCGGTGCGCGACCCAGCGCGGCTTCGAGTTCGTCTGCGATCGCGATCCGATCGAGGCGGCCCACGGCGAGCTCGAGCTCGGCGGCGCCGAGCCGTCGACGGTGCTCGACCCCCACGCGCTGGTCGGCGAGATCGACCGGCTGGTCGCGACGATCGCCGTGCGGCCCGGCGTGCTCGTCGATCCGCAGTGGTCGGCGAACTGGGCGCGCCTGGTGCGGCTGCGGGTGGCGCTCCACGAGCTCGCCAAGTTCGTGCCGCCGGGGGCGGACGCGATCCCGGTCACCGGCGCGGCGGCCGACGACCAGCAGCGCCGCCCCGAGCGCTACGCGCGGGCCTGGATCGAGGCCGAGCGCGCGCGCTGGGCCGCGATCGCCGAGCGGCTCGCCCCCGACTTTGCGCGGGTCGCCGCCGCGGACCCGATGCTGTCGCGGCCGACCCCGCCGCGCGGCAGGCTCGACGAGCTCGCGCTGCACCGCCACGCGCTGTGGGTGGCGCGCCGGCGGACCGGGGCGGGGCGGGTCGACGTGGTCACCTGCGACGCCCGCGAGCGCGATCTGCGGGCCGCGAACCTGACGGCCGCCCGGCTCGAGGGCGTGTGGTTCCACAGGGCCGACCTCGAGCGCGCGCGGTTCGACGCCGCCGAGCTGATCGACGTCGACTTCACGCGCGCGTCGCTGGCGACCAGCTCGCTGGTCGGCGCCGAGCTGCGCGGCTGCGCGTTCGATCAGGCGCGGCTGCACGCCACCTGGTGGCGCGGCGCGCGGGTCACCGCGACCCGGCTGCGCGACGCGCTGATCGTCGACGCGCGGCTCGACGGCGCGGTGTTCACCGGCTGCGATCTGCGCGGCGGCTCGCTGCGCGGGACGCGGGCGATCGGGGCGGTGTTCGAGCGCTGCGATCTGCGCAACGCCGTGCTCACCGGCGCCGATCTGACCGGCGCGACGCTGCGCGCCTGCAAGGTCGCCGGCGCGCGCGGCCGGCCGGCCGGCACCGAGGGCTGGACCGTGATCGACGCCGACTTCTCCGATGCCGGCGACGGCTCGGATCTCGGCGACGCCGAGGATCTGCTCGAGGAGCTGTGCGCGTGACGGCCGGGCTGCGCGGCGGTCAGCGGCAGTTGCGCGCCAGGCTCACCGCGGCCTCGGAGAACGCGGTCGCCGTCCACAGCTCGGCGAGCGCGTCGAGCTGATCGTCGAGCCCGCCCGCGGCCTCGATCACCGCGACCTGGTACGCGAGCCGGGCCTGCACCGGGATCGCGCCGCTGGCGACCTGCGCGGCGCGCGCGGCGGCGCGGGCGGCGCGGTCGGCGCTCGCCAGCAGCGCGCGGAACGCCTGCGGGTGGTTCACCGAGGCGATCCGGCCGGTGTCGTCGGTGTGGACCCCGAGCGCATCGTACTTCGCGATCACCAGCGCGGCGCTGTGGTGCCCGGCGCGCGCCGCGGCGAGCGCGAGCAGGCCGGCGCCGAGCGAGCCCTCGCCCCACGCCGCGGCGATCTCGTGCGGCAGCCCGCCGGATGCGCCGCGCACCAGCTGGTCCGCGATCAGGTAGTCGGGCTCGATCGACGCGACCCGCCAGCGCGCCGCGTCCGCCGGGATCGCCGCCTTGCGGGCGAGCGGCTCGACCAGCAGCGCGTCGAGGTGGCCGAGCGCAGCCGCCGCGACCTGGTGCTGCGCCGCCGCGGTGCGCGCCAGCTCCGCCGGCGAGGACGCGCAGGCCGGGGCGCCGCCGTCGCCGGCATCGCCGCGGTCGGGCGCCAGGTCGAGCTCCTGCTCGGCGATCGTGGTCTCCGCCACCGTGCGCAGCAGGCGCAGCACCGCCGGCGCGATCGCGGCCGACGCCGACTCGGCGATCGCCGGCGAGCCGAGCTCCGCGGCCGGCTTGCCGCGCAGCTCGCCGAGCGCCTGGCTCGCGGCGCGCAGCGAGTCGGCGGCGAGCTCGTGGTAGGCCCAGCCGCGCAGCACCGCCTGGAGCGCCTGGAGCGCCGTCAGGTGCCCGGCCAGCGTCGCCGGCGGCTGCCCGCCGATCCGTCCGAACGCAGCGCGCAGGCCGGCGTCGCCGGGGTCGAGCGCGGCGAGCGCCGCGAGCGCCGCGTCGGGATCGCCGGCCGCGAGCTTGCCGAGCACCGCGTGGGTCTGGTTCGCCGCAGCCGCGTACAGCCACGCCGCCAGGATGTCGCCGTACGCCGCGACCAGCCTGCCGGTGCGGTGCAGCGACTCGGCGCGCTCGCTGCGGCCGCGCGCGACGCGCATCAGCACCGTGATCGCCGCCGGCAGCCGCCCCGCCTGCTCGAGCTGGAGCAGCGGCGCCCACTCCTCGGCGAGCTTGCGCTGCCACGCGGCGTAGCGGGCCTCGAGCCGCTCCACCGCCGCCGGCGGCAGCGCCATCGCCGCGGCGGCGACCGGCACCGGCGCCGGCAGCCGGTGGCCGGTGAGCAGCCGATAGGCGTCGCGCACGTCCGCGAGCTCGATCGCCTCGGCGCGCCGGCTGCGCGCGAGCTGCACCAGATCGACGTCCTTGCCGCTCGCCGCCGAGCGCACCACGCGCATCCCCGCGGGCACGCCGATCCGCGTCCGGCCGCGCGCGAGCGCCGCGGCGACCTGATCGGCCAGCCCGGCGACCGGCCCGATCGTCCCGTCGGGCTCGATCGCCCCGGCCAGCGTCGCCGCCGGGTCGACCGCGTCGCCGAGCATCGCGGCGACGAAGCCGCCGGCGAGCAGCGCCGACGCCGGACCGTCGACCGGCCCGGCCGGCGTCGCCGACAGCGCCGCGTCGGCGAGTTCCTTGCCCAGCGCGCTCGTCGCGACCAGCGCAGCGCTCCACGCGTCGGCGCGCCACCGCGCTCCGGCGGCCCCGTCGTCGCCACCGCCGACCTGCACCGGCCCAGCGGGCTCCGCACCGCCGGGCGCGGCCGCCGCCAGGCCTGCGGCGGTCGGGGCCGGTGCGCTGGTCAGCACGATCGCGTGCGCCGCGCCGCCCGCCGCGTCCGCCCGGCCCACCGTCATCGCATCGACCACGACCGGCGTCGGCGCCGCCGGCAGCGCCAGCACCGTCGAGCCATTCGCCTCGTCG
>Ga0307476_10002218_pt1 | contig 11613 bp, 2 predicted proteins | sample atmos_gasesECM2C_2_FD_203314 | JGI IMG/M metagenome (GOLD analysis project Ga0307476, IMG submission 203314) | Hardwood forest soil microbial communities from Morgan-Monroe State Forest, Indiana, United States - atmos_gasesECM2C_05 | ecosystem: Environmental > Terrestrial > Soil > Temperate... | reverse complement strand
CACTGGGCGCAGGTCGCGGCGCGGCTGGACCGGCCGGCGCGACTCGGACACCATCGAGCCGCCGTCGTCGACGATCCGCGCGCTCGGCGTGTCCGGCGAGGTCACGTTCTCGGGATCGAACGGCGGGCGGGTCATCGCGCGCTCGCCGGACGGCGTCGGGCTGCCGACCGAGCGCGACGCGACGTCGATGATCGGCAGCTTCTCGCGCACCGTGCCGCCGCGCAGCCGCGCGATGTGGGCCTCGATCACGGTGTTGGTGTTGGCGCGGTCCTCGCGGAACAGCTCGCTGACGCACGAGCCGACCTCGCGCGCGGACACGTTCATGCCGGTCGAGACCAGGTAGCGCTCGAGGTCCTGCTGCATCGCGCCGGCGCTCGTGTAGCGCTCGTCGCGGTTCCACGCCATCGCGCGCGCGCAGATCTCGTCGAGCTCGGGCGGCACCCACGGCTTGATCTCCGAGGCGCGCGGGATCTCGTTCGAGACCAGCGCCCACAGCTTCTCCTGGTCGTTCTTGCCCTCGCGCATGCGCTTGCCGGTCAGCGCCTCCCACAGCATCACGCCGGCGGAGAACACGTCGGCGCGCGCGTCGACCTTCCAGCCGCGGCCCTGCTCCGGGGACATGTACGAGACCTTGCCCTTGACCACACCGGCGTGGGTCTCGTACATCGAGTCCGACGCCTTCGCGATGCCGAAGTCGAGCAGCTTGACCTGGCCGTCGAACGTGACGAACACGTTCTGCGGGCTGACGTCGCGGTGGACGATGTTGAGCGGCGAGCCGTCGAAGTCGGTCATCTTGTGCGCGTAGTCGAGGCCGGCGAGCATGTCGCACACCACGCGGAGGTGCATCGGCACCGACAGCCCGAACCCGGCGACCTTGGAGCGGCGGCGGATCTGGTCGAGGCCGCGGCCGTCGAGATAGTCCATCGCCATGAAGTAGCGGTCGCCGTCGTTGCCGACCTCGTTGGTCTGGACGATGTTGGGGTGCGACAGCCGGGCGGCGAGCCGGGCCTCGTCGAGGAACATGGTCAGGAACGCCGGCTCCTCGACCAGCTCGGGCTTGAGCTCCTTGACCACGACGAGCTTGTTGAACCCGCCCGGGCCCTGGACCATCGCCAGGTAGACCACGCCCATGCCGCCGCGCGCGATCTCTGCGATCAGCTGGTATTTCCCCAGCATTCGCCCCGGGTCGGTCAACATCCCCGGAAGCGTACTACCCGGCTGTGCAGCGCCGGAAGAGGTTTTGGTGGGGCTCCGGACCTGCCCGGATCTGCGCTCGCTGGCTGTCACGTCGCGACTATCCTCCTTCGCCATGGCGAGCCTTCTGGCCGGTCGCGAGGACCGAGCCGGTCGGGGCCATGTGGTCCACGGCGGCCAGCGCGGCCTGGTCCGTCATCACCTGGTTCGCCATGGACTGCTTCATCGAGTGGTATCAACTGATCTAACTCGTCGGTCGACCTCCGCGCCACTGCCGTGTTCGGGGGTGACCGATGATTCACGTCTGGCTCACGATTATCGCCTCAAACCGCGTCGGCTCGCGTCCGGGATGGCGCGTAATTGCTGCCGCACAGCGCGGCATGTATCGACGACAAGCACCGCGATCGTAGGTGCCCTGGAGACGAGCCGGCCGAGAAATTTGGTGTTGTGCCACACGCCGTCCGTCCCCAGGGGTGCCCGTGGCGTCGGCGCGCGACGCGCAGCACCTGCGAGGCGGCGTCAAAATTCCGTGACGTGTCCGCTGGTGGTACCCACGCCACCAGCGTCGGTGCGCGATGTGTGCGCGAACCAGCGCGCGGCGTGCAAGGGTCACAGCGGCGAGCGCCGCGATCCCGGCGCATCCTCGCGCCGGATCAGCGCACGCCGAGGCCGAGCCGGGCGCGCAGCGGCAGCCAGCCGGGCTGCGCGATCGCCGAGATCAGGTGCGCGGGGCGGTCGCCGCGGGCCGCCGCGAGCGCCGCGATCACCGCCGGGTCGCCGCCGAGCAGCAGCGCGGCGCGGTCGGCGCTGCGCTCGCATGCCGCGCGGTACCCCGCGAGGGCGGCCGCGAGATCGGTCGCGCCGGGCGCGATCGCGGCGAGCAGCTGGTCGAACCGGGCGCGGAGCTTGACCGGCAGCGCCGCCTTGACCATGTCGTCGTGGCCGCGCTGGACGTCGGGATCGGCGACCAGCGGAGTCACCGCGTCGCGCAGCGCGGCGGGGCCGAACAGCCGCACCACCGACGCGGTCAGCCGGGCCGCGTCGGCCTCGGACAGCCCGGCGAACGCGGCGTGCTCGGGGCGGGTCAGCTCGACCGCGCGCGCCAGGATCGCGCGGAGCTCGCCGGCCGGCGCGGCGTCGGCCAGCAGGCGCGGCCCGAGCACGATCACCGGGGTCGCGGCGGCGATGACCTCGGCGTCCGGGCCGTCGTCGCGCTCGTACAGCATCACCGCGCCGGCGCCGAGCGCCGCGGCGATCCGCGACAGCATCGCGGAGGCGGGCGCGTGGCGGGTCGCGGGCAGGCGGCGCGCGCCGGCCGCGGCGTGGCGCGCCAGGGTGTCGTCGAGATCGGGCCAGACCAGCGCCGCGGCCTCGGTGAGCCCGATCGCGAGCGGCCCGAGGTCGATCGCCCCGGGCGCGAACTCGCCGGGGTCGCGGATCAGCGCGCGATCGCCATCGAGCGCGGCGCGGTACTGCTCGTCGTCGCGCATCGCGTACGGGGCGTGGATCGACAGGAACGCGCGCTGGTGGACGTCGGCGGGGTGGCCGCACGCCACGGCGAGCTCCAGCGTGGCCTGGGCGGCATCGGCGGCGCTGTGGCGGCGCAGCTCGTCGGCCCACGCCACCAGGTCGCCGAGCGCGCCGGTCGCCGCGGTGATCGCCTGGAGGTGGTGCGCGATCGCCTCGCGCGGCCCCGGATCGCTGGCCGCGCGGGCGAGCTCGACGAGGGCGCGGCGGGCGTGGATCGCGCCGTCGGAGCCGGCCGCGATCGCGATCGCGCGCTCGTGGGCCGCCACGGCCTGGCGCAGGTCGCCGCGCTGGGCGCGCGCGTGGCCCAGGCGGTACGACAGCCCGGCGCGGCGGTCGGCCTGGCCCGCGGACAGCCGGTCGTCCCGGGCGGTCAGCAGGCGAGTCAGCATCGCGGCGGCCGCGTCGGGCTCGCCCTGGTCGAACGCCAGCCCCGACGCGAGGTCGACCGCGTCGACGTCGTAGGGATCGCTGTCGACCGCGCGATCCGCGGCGGCCCGGGCGCGGGGGGCGTCGCCAGCCGCCAGGTAGTCGCGCGCGGCGCGGAGGTAGCGCGCGGCGCGGTCGGCGGGGGTGGCGCCGAACGCCGCCATCAGCTCGGCGGTGCGCGCCGCGTCGGCGTGGTCGCCCGCGAGGTTCTGGCGCGCCAGCAGCTTGTCGAGCAGCGGGAGGTGGCGGGCCTCGAGCGGCTGGGCCGCCGCCACCGCCGCGGCGAAGCAGGTCCGGGCGCGCTCGTCGTCCTTCAGCATCACCAGCGCCATGTCGCCGAGCGCCTCGAACAGCCGCATCCGCTCGGCCGGGTCGTCGGTCGCGGTCGCCTGCCGGGTCAGCAGGTCGGCGGCGCGCCGGTGGTCGCCCTGTTCCATCGCGACCTCGGCGAGCGCCTGCAGCGCGGGCGCGTAGGCCGGCTTGAGCTCGAGCGCGCGGGCGTAGAGCGGCGGCGCCTTCTCGGGCCGCAGCGAGCGGATCTCGGCGAGCGCGGCGTGGTACAGGCCCTGCGCGACCTCGCTGGGGTAGCGCGGCGCGTCCTCGTGGCCGGCCAGCGGCGCGAGGTGGAGCGCGGCCTCGCGCCAGCGCCGCGCCTTGTAGCGGTTCTCGCCGAGCGCGAGCTTGATCAGCAGGTGGCCGCGGTGCAGCCGGTCGGCCGCGACCAGGGTCTGGTAGGCGTCCTCGTCGCGGCCGAGCTTCTCGTGCGCGGTGGCGAGCCGGCGGTGGAGGTCGGCGATCAGCGCGGCCGGCGCGGCCGCCAGCAGCGTGCCGTCGAGCACCTCGCGCAGGAAGGCCTCGAGGTCGGCCCACCGCTCGGCGTCGGCGTAGAAGTCGGCGAGCGCGACGATCGCGGGGAGGTGGTCGGGGACGCAGCCCAGCGCCTCGAGCAGGCGGCGCTCGGCGGCGGGCTCGACCCCGGCGGCGCGCGACAGCGCCGCGAGCTGGGTCATGATCCGCGCCTTCTCCGGCGGGGTCAGCGAGCCATCGTCGAGCCGCTTCTCGAGCAGGCGCGCCGCGGTCTCGGGGTCGCCGCCCTGCTCGACCAGCCCGGCGAGCGCCCAGGTCGCGTCGGCGTGGTACGGCCGCAGCGCGAGCACCCGCTCGTAGGCCTGCTGGGCGGCGGCGGTGTCGCCGACCCGCGCGCGCAGGGCGTCGCCGGCGGTCATCAGCGCCGCGATCCGGACGTCCTCGTCGGTCGCCGCCTGGGCCTCGCGCAGCTTGGCGTCGGCGAACGCGCGCGGGTCGTCGTCGGGCGAGGCCAGCTCGGCGAGCACGGCGAGCGCGGTCGGGTGCTCGGGCACCAGCGCGAGCGCCTGCTCGATCGCGCGGCGCGCCCCGGCGCGGTCGTCGAGCCGCTCGAGCTGGAGCTGGGCGAGCCGGATCCACAGCGCGGCGACCGCGCCGGCCGGTGCGCCGGTGGTCAGCGCGTCGGCCGCAGCGATCCGGCCCTCGAGGATCGCGGCGGCCTCGCGGTGGCGGCCGGCCTTGCCCAGCGCGGTCACCAGCTGGTCGGCGAGCCCCGGGTCGTCGGGCGCGATCGTGCGCGCGTGGCGCAGCGCCGCGGCGGCCTCCTCGGGCGAGCCCAGCCAGTCGACCAGGACCTGGGCGCGCCGGGCGAGCAGGGCGGCGCGCTCGGCCGGCTCGCGCTCGAGCGCGGCGCGCCGGCGCAGCACGTCGGCGAGCTCGGTCCACCGCGCGTTGGCCGCGTACAGGGCGTCGAGCGCGGTCCACGCCTCGGTGTCGTCGGGCCAGGTCGCGACCAGCTGGTTGTACGACTCGATCGCGCGCTCGGGCAGCTCGAGCTCGCGCTCGTAGATCCGCGCGATCGCCCGCAGCGCGTCGCGCGACTCCGGCGTGCCCTCGGCGATCTCGCCGACCCGGCTCAGCGTCTCGATCACCTTCGACCACCGGCCGACCGCGCCGTAGAGGTCGGCGAGCTGGACCAGCACGGCGGTGTCGGCGGGCACCAGCAGGCGCAGCCGCTCGAACGCGTCGATCGCGTCGTGCGGCCGGCCGAGCTTGTCGGTGTAGATCGCGGCGAGCTCGCGGATCAGCTGGGCGCGCTCGGACTCGGGCGCGGCGGTGCCGAGCCGCGGATCGGTGCGCTCCTCGAGCGACGCCGCGAGCTCGACGTGGCGGCCCTCGGCGCGGTACAGCGCCTCGAGCCGGGTCCGCGCCACCGGGTCGCCGGGCAGCATGCCGAGGATCCGGCGCAGCTGGGCCTCGGCCTCGCGCGGCCGGCGCTGCTCGGAGCGGATCGTCGCGACCTCCATCAGCAGGTCGGCGGCCTCGGCGGCGGTCTCGGCCTGCTCGGCCATGCCCTCGTAGAGATCGGCGAGCCGGCCCCACGCGCCGTGGTCCTGCGCGATCCGGTGCAGCCGGGCGCGGACCTCGGCGTCGCCGCCCGGGCTGCGCCGCGCCTGGTCGAACGCGCGGGCGAGCGCGTCGAACGCGCGCGCGATGTCCTGGCCGCCGGTCTCCCACACCTCGGAGGCGCGGAACAGCCAGCGCAGCCGCGACGCCGCGTCGGGCGCCGGCAGGCTCTCGTAGGTCAGCGCGAGCTCCTCCCACGGCGAGGCGAACGGCCGGTCGAGCAGGGTCGGCAGCGGCGGCCGCCGCACGCTGGCCTGGGCCTTGCGCGGCGCCGGCGGCGGGCCTCCCGGGCGCGGCGGCTGGGTCGGCGGCGCCGTGCGGGTGGCCCCGGGCCGGATCTGCGGCGGCCGGGGCGGCGGGCGCGGCGGGCCCTTGGCGCCGGGCGGCAGGCGCGGCGGCACCATCATGGTCCGCAGGTCCTGCGGCGACAGCGTCATGGTCGAGTTCTCGTTGCCGAACGGGTTGCCGGGCCGCTTGCCCTCGGCGAGCTCGATCTCGTCGACGTCGATCGGCTGCGTCGAGTCGCCGATCGCCAGCGTCGCCGGCGTGAGGTCCGCCTCGACGAGCGGCTCGGTCGCCAGCCGCCTGGGGATCACCGCCCGGCCGCCGGCGGCGCGCCCCGCCGATGCGACCGCCTCGGCCACCGCGGGCTCGGCCTGGATCGTCGCCGGCGGCGGCTCGGGGTGGGGCGAGCGATCGGCCTCGCGGTACTTGCCGATCACCCGGGCGAGCCGCCACAGGTGCGACGCGGTGTCGGTGTCGTCGGGCTGGAGCACCAGCGCGATCAGCAGCGTGCGAAACGCGCGCGGCGCGTCCTTGAGCTGGTCCTCGATCACCTGGGCCTTGCGGCGCAGCAGCGCGGCGCGCCGGAGCGGGGTCGGCGCGCGCTCGACCAGCGCGCCGTCGACCGCGAGCACCTCGTTCCACGCCCGCGCCTTGCCGGCGAGCGCGACCAGCGCGTCGCGGATGTCGTCGCGATCCGGCGCCCACGAGAACGCGGCGAGCACGTCGCCGACCGCGGCCCGGGGATCGCCGATCCGGTCGTCGAGCAGCCGGGCGCGGCGCAGGTGGAGCTCGACCCGCTCGATCGGGGTCGCGGCGGTGAGCGCGGTGTCGTAGGCCTCGAGCAGCGCCTTCCACGACGAGCGCTGGTCGTGCTCGGCGGCCAGCCGGTCGAGCTCGCCGAGCAGCCCGGGATCGCGGGGCGCCGCCGCGAGCGCCTCGGCGAGCACGGCGATCGCGCGCGGCCGGTCGCCGAGCCGGCGCTCGGACAGCGCGGCGAGCTCGCGCGACAGCGCACCGAACCGCTCGGGCTCCGAGGGAGCGTTCGGCGCGCCGGCCGCGATCAGCCGCTTGCGCTCGTCGGTCAGGACCTCGGCGAGCTCGCGCCACAGCCCCCAGGCCTCGGCGGCCCGCCGCACGTCGTTCAGGGTGTGCTCGTCGGGCGCCTCGTCGTGCGCGCGCCGCCACCACCGGAACGCGGCCTTGGGATCGCCGAGCTTGTCGGCGGTCGCGGCGGCGATCCGCTGGACGATCGCCCGTCTGTGCTCCGCGCGCTCGACCGCGCCCGCGGGGTCGAGGGCCTCGCCGACGTCGTCGCCTTCGCCCTCCGGCACCTGGGCGAGCATGCGCTCGAGCATCGCGACGTGCTCCTTCCAGCGGCCGAGCCGGGCGAGCAGATCGGCCGCCGCGGCGAGTGCCTCGTCCTGGCCGGCGTCGAGCTCCAGCACGCGCTTGAACGCCTGCAGCGCGCGCGTCGGGTTGCCGAGCCGGTCGCGGCAGATCAGGCCGATCTCCAGCCCGCGGGCGATCTTGCGCTGCGGCTCGGGCGCCAGGTACATCTCGCGCTCGGCGACGCGCACCGCCGCGTCGAACTCGCCGCGCGCCTCGTGCAGCCGGCGCAGCGCGGTGTGGGCCTCGAGGTGGTTGGGGTTGAGCTCGCGGATCAGGTGGTCGAGCACCTTGATCGCGTCGCCCTGGGCGCCGAGCTTGTCCTCGAGGATCTGCGCGCGATCGATCGCCGCCGCGGTCGCGCGCGGGGCGTCGTCGGGCAGCGCCTGCTCGGCGAGCAGCGCGACCTGCATGCCGAGCACGTCGGCGAGCTCGCGCCACTTCGAGGCGCCGCGGTACAGCCGGGCCAGCGCGTCGAGCGCGGTGCGGCTCTTGGGCGTGAGCTCGAGCAGCCGGTGCCACGCGCGGATCGCGCGGCCGACGTCGTCGAGCTTGCGGTCGAGCACCGTCGCGTGGCGCTCGAGATCGCGGGCGCGGATCGCGGCCTCGGGCGTGCCCGGCGCCGGCAGCGGGCGCCCGCCGTCGAGCCGCTCCAGCACCTGCGCGAGCTCGGGCCAGCGCTCGGCGTGCTCGTAGAGCTGGGCGAGCGCCGCCAGCGCGTCCGGGTCGGCCGGCGAGGTGCGCAGCGTCTGCTCCCAGCGCTCGAGCGCCGCGGCGTGGTCCTCGCGCGCGGCCGCGATCCGCGCCAGCCGCTTGAGCAGCTTGGCGCGCTCGGCCGGCGAGGTCGACGCCGCCGCGTGGTACTCCAGCGTCTGCTCGAGCCGCGGGTCGCCGGCCTTGTCGAGCACGCGCTCCATGCGCTCGAGCGCGTCGCGGTCGCCGTGCAAGAGCTCGAGCACCGCGCTCGACGCCCACACCACGCCGTCGACGTCGGCGAGCCGGGTCTCGTACAGCACCGCGAGCCGGCGCAGCGTGGTCAGCCGCTCGGCGCGCTTGGCGACCGGCCACTCCCTCGGCGCGTCGTCCGGCTTGCCGGCCCGGGCCATCGCCTCGCCGACCCGCCGGTCCTCGAGCTCCAGCACGCGGCGCAGGGTCGCCGCCAGCCCGGCGTCGTCGCCCTCGCGCTCGTACAGCTCGCCCAGCGCCTTGAGCACCGCGTCGTCGTCCGGGTTGTCGGCGACGATCTGCTCGTAGAGCTCGATCGCGCGGCGCGGCTCGATCTGGCGCTCGCGGTAGGTCTGCGCCATCTTCTTCAGCACCTGGTTGCGCTGGCCGGCGGTCGCCGCGGCGGCGAGCTCGTGGTCCAGGGTCTTGACCAGCTGCTCCCACATCTTGGCGCGCGCCGACAGCCGGCGCAGCGCCTCGGCGACCTTGGGGCTGCCCGGCTCGAGCTGCGCGATCCGCTGCCAGGCGTCGATCGCGCGCGGGATGTCGCCGAGCCGGAGCTCCGCGAGCTGCGCGATCTCCTCGAGCCGGCGCACCAGCTCGTCGTCGGGCGCGCCCGCCTCGCGCACGTTGTCGAGCGCGAACTCCATCAGGTCGATCAGGCCGCGCCAGTCGCGGCGCTCGCGGAAGTGATCGACGTAGCGCGCCAGCGCCTCCTCGTGGGTCGGGTCGACCTGCAGCGCCTGGTGCAGCAGCTCCGCCGCGCGATCGCGGTCGCCCATGTGCTCGCGCGCGACCGTCGCGAGCTCGAGGATCTCGTCGACCAGCGCGCTCGCCGGCGTGCTCGGATCGGCGCCGAGCGCGTTGATCTCGGCCTCGATCAGCCGCGACATCGCGTCCCACTCCTGGTCCTCGCGCAGCAGCTCGCGCAGCTCGCGCGCGGCCTTGCTGCCGGGCGGCTCGTACGCCACCAGCTCGGTCAGCACCTCGATCAGCCCGTCGCGATCGGGCAGCTGGTTCCTGTACAGCGCGGCGCGCCGGCGCAGCACCTCGGCGCGCTCGGCCGGGTCCTGCACCACGTTGCTGCGGTGGCGCAGCATGCGATCGAGCTCCTGCCACTGCGAGGCCTCCGACAGCGCCTGCTCCAGCGCGACCGAGCTGCCCTTCGAGTACGGATCGATGCCGGCCGCCCGGCGCAGGTACTTGATCGCGGTCGAGTCGTCGCGCGATGCCATCCGCCGGCGGCCGACCTCGACGAACAGCTGGCTCGCCTTGTGGCGCCACGCCCCGTCGTCACCGCCGCGGAACCCCGGCGTCGCGTAGACCTCGGCGAGCTTCTCGGCGACCTCGAGCGACGTCGGATCGAGCCGCGCGGCCTCCTCGAGGTGCCCGGCCGCGGCCTCGACGTCCTTGCCGCGCAGCGCGAGCTTGCCGAGCTCGAGCCGGATCTGCGCCTTGCGCGCGGCCACCGCCGGCGACCGGTCGCTCGCGATCACCTCGAGCTCGGCGCCCAGCAGCCTGGCGACCATCGCGTCGTCGCCGAGCGAGTGGTAGAGCTGGCGCGCCGCCTCCAGCGCCTCGGTGCGGTGCGGCTCGAGCTTCCAGGCCTGCTGGTAGTGCCACAGCGCGCGGTCGACCCGCCCGAGCTGATCCCACAGCCCGGCCGCGCGCCGGTGCTGCGCCGCTCGCCGCCCGATCACCTCCGCCTTGCGCCGCCCGTCGAGCCCCGGCCGCCGGCGCGCCGGATCGAACACCTGCGCCAGCTCGGTGAGCTCGTGCTCGATCACCTCGGCCGCGGCCGCCGGATCGCCGGGCTCGACGATCTCGACCAGCCGGTCGATCGCCCGGTCGTTGGTCGGATCGAGATCGATCGCCTGCTGCAGGTACTCGACCGCGGTCTCGGCCTCGCCGAGCACCACCATCGCCTCGCCGGCCTCCGACCACGCGTCCGCGGCGCGGATCGGATCGCGCTCGTGGGGCGCCCAGGTCGCGCACACGTCGGCCAGCAGCTCGCCGCGCCCGGCGTCGCGCAGCTCCTGGCGCAGCTCCGCGAAGCCGCGCGCATCGGGCTGCTGGCGGAACACGACGACCCGCGCCTCCAGCGGATCGATCGTCTCGTTCTGCAGCGTGTCGTCGGCCACGGGTCCCGGCCGCCGACGATACCACGCAGCCCGAGATCGCGTGGCCCGGCGGGGGCTTGGACAGCAGGGCTGCGCAGAATTGGGACGCCGCGCTGGCTTCGAGCGCGGCCGCCTCGGACCGGTTGCGCGGGTCGTGGCGACCTCAGCGCTGCGAGGTCGGGTGCGGGGGGGCAGGCGCAGCGAGCAGCTGGGCGAGTTGGGCGCGCGTGGCGTCGGTGACCGGCTGCTCCAGCAGCGTGAGGACGTCGATGATCGGTTTCACGTCTTCGTAGCGATGGCGGCCGTAGAACAGTGCATGCTTGGTGCCATTCCACGACCACTGCAGGTTCGCGTCGGTGACGGTGACGGATCCGCGGTGCGCACGCAGCAACTGGTTCGCGGCCTCGGCCTTCGCCGTGCCGGTCAGTCGGCCGCTGGCCCAGAGGAGCGCGGCGATCGCGAGGCGCACGTCCGGGCTCGCCCGTCGCTGGTCGATCTGAGCGACCGTGCGCGCGAACTGCTCGATCTGTCCAGTCGCGAAGTACGTTTCAGCGAGATCAGCAAGAATGCTCGGATCGCCCGGATCCCGCTCGCGTGCACGGCGAAGCAGCGCCACGGCGACGAACTCCTCGTGCAAGTCCTCGTGGGCGACGCCTCCGAGCCGGTCGAGTAGCAACGCATCCGTTACGGGCGCATCCGGTCCTTGCAGGGTGCGCGCCTCTGCCACGCGACCTTCGATCGCAGCGAGGATCGCAAGCCGCGTCGATATCGAGCGACGAAGCTCCACGACAACCTCCTGCCGCGGCGCCGAGCCGCTGGACTGATCGAGCAAGGAGAGCGCCTGCAGATAGCGCGCTCGCGGGGTGGACCAGACGTGGGCATACAGCTCACGATCTCCGGCTGCTACGAGTGTTTGCGCGGGAGCCACGAGGTCCACCGCTGTCTCGGACTGCTCTGCAAGCTGGCAGATGCGCGGCGAGCCGATCGCGTCCGTCGGTTGCGCGAGACAGCTCGTCGCCTGCTGTACCCACGCGTTCAGTGCACGGGTCTTGGTGATCTGCCATACCCGCGCGGTGCCATCGTAGCTGGCGGTCACTACGCGCGCGCCGTCGGGGCTGAACGCGGCGCTCCAGACCGCCTGCCCGTGCTTGAGGGGGATGCCCAGTGGGTTGCCGGTCGCCGCGTCCCACACCCGCGCAGTGCCATCTGCGCTGGCGGTCACCACGCGCGCGCCGTCGGGGCTGAACGCGGCGCCATTGACCGCCTTCTCGTGCTTGAGGGGGATGCCCAGCGG
>Ga0307476_10002217_pt1 | contig 11614 bp, 7 predicted proteins | sample atmos_gasesECM2C_2_FD_203314 | JGI IMG/M metagenome (GOLD analysis project Ga0307476, IMG submission 203314) | Hardwood forest soil microbial communities from Morgan-Monroe State Forest, Indiana, United States - atmos_gasesECM2C_05 | ecosystem: Environmental > Terrestrial > Soil > Temperate... | reverse complement strand
CTTGAGAATCCGCTCGAGCTCCAGCCGGGTCATCTCGGGGTGGTTGTACACCCAGGCCGGCAGCGAGCGCGGCCCGGTGGCCGGGGCGGTTTCGAAGGGGCGGGGGATGGGGGAGCTCATGGGGCGCCTTTCGGCCTGCATTTATACGACTGTTTAATTTTAACCCAAAAAACTATATGCTCATATAGTCCGCCGCCGGAAGGCCGGACGACTGTCCCGGCGGTCACACAGGAGCGAGCGCCATGGCGAGAACCATGACGAAGAATCACGAGCACTTCCGGCGCGCCCTCAAGCGGCTGCCGCTCGGGGTCGCCTCGAACTTCCGCTACTGGGGCGAGGAGCGGACGATTTACGTGCGCGAGGGGCGGGGCGCACGCCTCACCGACCTCGACGGCAACGTGTACGTCGACTACCGCATGGGCTACGGGCCCTCGATTCTCGGCTACGCCGACCCGCGGGTGGACGCGGCGGCGCGCGAGGGCATGAAGGTCGGCGGGGTGTTTGCGCTCTCGACCGAAGCGGAATACCAGGTGGCCGAGCGCATCGCGCAGATGGTGCCCGCCGCCGAGCTGGTGCGCTTCTCGAACTCGGGCACCGAGGCGGTAATGGCGGCATTGCGCCTGGCGCGCGCCTACACCGGGCGCGACGACTACGTGATCCTCGAGGGCAGCTACCACGGGCTGTTCGATGCGGCCATGTGGTACACGCCGATGGACAAGTGGAAGCAGGTGGGCGACCCCGAAGTGCACCCGTACAGCGAGGGCGTACCGCTCTCGACGCGGCACTTCGCGCACTTCGTGCAGGCGAACGACGCCAACCAGCTCGAGGATGTGCTCAAGCGCCGCGGCGACCGCATCGCCTGCCTCCTGGTCGAGCCGATCATGGGCAACTGCTTGGGGATCGCCGCCGAGCCCGGCTATGTACGCGCCGCGCGCGAGCTGTGCGACCGCTACGGCGTCGTGATGATCATCGACGAGGTGAAAACCGGATTTCGCGTGGCGCGCGGCGGGGTGCAGGAGCTCTACGGCGTGCGCGCCGACCTGTGCACCTTCGCCAAGGCGCTCGCCAACGGTTACCCGATCTCGGTGCTCGCCGGGCGCGAGGACATCATGCGCAAGCTCGGCCGCGGCGTGGCCCACGGCGGCACCTACACCGCGCATCCGGTATCGCTGGCGGCCGCCGCCAGGACGCTCGAGATCCTGAAGGAGACTGACGCGCTCGCGTCGCTCGCCGCCTACGGCACGCGACTGCGCTTGGGGCTGAGCCAGATTCTCAAGAGCCGCGGCATCGCCCACAGCTTCGTCGGCCATCCGTCGATGAGCGGACTGTATTTCGCGCACGATCCGCCGCGCACCTACCGCGACTGGAAGAGCAGCGACTACACCTTCTACGACGCTACCGCCCGGGTGCTGCACGATGAGCGCATCCTGTGCGAGCCCGACTCGCGCGAGCCGTGGTTCGTCTGCGCGGCACACGATGAGGCGTGCCTCAAGGACACGCTCGCCGCCTTCGAGGTCGCCATCGATCACACTCTGTCGGCGCTCGGCACGACGCGACGGGTTCCGGCCTGACGATGCACCGCCACGATGCCATCGTGGTGGGAGCCGGACACAACGGGCTGGTCGCGGCCTGTTACCTGGCGCGCGCCGGCCTCGACGTGCTGGTACTGGAGCGCAACACTTACATCGGCGGTGCGGCGGTGAGCCGCCGCCTCTACGACGGCTTTACCTACTCGAACTGCTCGTACGTCTGCAGCCTGCTGCGCACCGAGATCATCCGCGCGCTCGAGCTGCCGCGCTTCGGTCTGCAAATCATTCCCTACGAAGGCGGCTGTACGCTGATGCGCGGCGGTGGGCACCTCGCTCTCTATGACAATCATGACGCCCTGCGGCGCGAGATCGCGCGTCATTCGCGCCGCGACGCTGAAGGCTACGATCGCTTCGTACGCGACATGCTGCGGCACTGCCGCTTCATCAAGCCGCTGCTGCTGCGCACGCCGCCGGACCCGAGTTCGTTCCGGCCGCGCGACCTCGGGGAGCTCATGTGGCTCGGCAGGCACTTCAACCGCCTGGGGGAGGAGCGCCTCTACGACACGCTGCGCTTCTTCACCATGAGCTGCGCGGACATGCTCGAGGAGTACTTCGAGAGTGAGATCGTGAAGGCGCACCTCGCCGGCAGCTCGATCATCGGCACCGCACTCGGGCCGCGCTCGCCGGGCAGCGCCTACGTGCTGCTGCACCACTACATGGGCAGCATCGACGGGGCGGTCGGGGCGTGGGGCTTCGCGCGCGGCGGCATGGGGGCGATCACCCAGGCACTGGCCGCGTCGCTCGAGGCGAGCGGTGGCCGCGTGCGGTCCGAGGCCGAGGTTACGCGGATCCTGGTGCGCAACGGGCGCGCCACCGGTGTGGTGCTCGCGGGCGGCGAGGAAATCGCCGCCGGCATCGTGGTGTCGAATCTCGACGTGAAGCGCACCTTCCTCGAGAGCATCGATCCGCAGGCACTGCCGGGGGAGTTTCTCGAGCAGGTGCGCAGGTTCAAGATCCGCGGCTCTTCCGGCAAGCTCAACATCGCGCTCGACGGCCTGCCGCAGTTCCCGGCGATCCCGCAGGGCTCGCCCTGCATTCGCGGCGACCTGCACGTGACCGACACGCTCGACATGCTCGAGCGGGGCTACGACGACTGGAAGGAGGGCCGCTGGTCGAGCTCGCCCTACGTCGACATGCTGATTCCCTCGCAGATCGATCCCACCATGGCCCCGGACGGCAAGCACTACATGTCGGTGTTCGTGCAGTACTGCCCGTACCGGCTTGCCGACGGCGAGTGGACGGCGCAGAAGCGCCAGGCATTCGGCGACACGGTGATCGAGGCGATCGCGCGCCACAGCCCGGATTTCCGCGATCTCATCCTGCACGCCGAGATCCGCACGCCGTGGGACATCGAGAACGAGGTGGGACTCACCGAGGGCAATATCTTCCAGGGCGAGCTCACCTTCGACCAGCTGCTCTTCAATCGGCCGCTGCCCGGCTACGCCCGGTACCGCGCTCCGCTCGACGGGCTCTATATGTGCGGCGCCAGCACGCATCCGGGGGGCGGCGTCATGGGCGCGCCGGGTGCGAACGCTGCGCGGGAGATCCTGCACGACCTCGGGAGGGATGCTTGAGCGCGCCTCCCGGCCCGACGCGGGGCGAGCGCTACGATGCGATCGTCATCGGCGGCGGTCACAACGGGCTCACCTGCGCGGCGTACCTGGCGCGCGCCGGCCGCTCGGTGCTGGTGCTCGAGGCCGCCGGGCGCCTGGGAGGCGCGGCGGTGACGCGCGAGTTCGCGCCGGGTTTTCGTGTCTCGGCCTGCGCGCATCTGCTGCATCTCATGCCCGGGAGGCTGGTCGGCGACCTGAACCTGGCGGCTCATGGCCTCAAGCTCGCTGCCGAGCGGCTGCCCAGCACCGCCCTTTCCGCGGCGGATGCGCACCTGCCTCTGGGGCCAGAGCCGGGCGGCGCACTGGCGGCGCTCTCGGCGGCGGACGCGGCCGCCTGGCCCGCTTACAGCGCCCGCCTCGCGCGACTCGCCGCCGCTCTGCAACCGCTGCTCAGTCAGACGCCGCCGCGCCTCGGAGCTGGCGCCTGGAGGGATCGGGCCGCGCTCCTCGGGCTCGGGCTGCGCCTGCGCGCCCTCGGCAAGCGCGACCTGCGCGAGTTGCTGCGCATCGGCGCCATGTGCGTTCAGGATCTGCTCGATGAGCACTTCGAGTCGCCGCTCCTCAAGGGCGCGCTCGCCTTCGATGCAGTGCTCGGCACCAACTACGGCCCACGCTCGCCGGGCACGGTGTTTACGCTCCTGTATCGGATGGCGGCCGCGGGCGAGGGCGGCGGTCTCGCGCAACCGGCCGGCGGCCTCGGTGCGCTCTCGCAGGCCCTGGCGGGGGCGGCGGCGGCAGCGGGTGCCGAGATCCGCACCGGCTCGGCCGTGGCGCGCATCCTGGTGCGCGACGACCGGGCCGCCGGAGTCGTGTTGGAGGGCGGCGAGCAGATCAGCGCGCGGGCTGTGGTCTCGAGCGCGGATCCCAAAACCACGTTTCTGCACCTGCTCGGCAGCGAGCATCTCGACGCCGGCTTCGTGCGCCGCATCGTGCACCTGCGCGCCCGCGGCCTCGCCGCCAAGCTCCATCTGGCGCTCGACGGGCCGCCGCAGTTCGCGCGCCTGGACGCGGCGGCGCTGCGCGGCCGGCTTCTGTGGGCGCCGTCCCTGGACCACATCGAGCGCGCCTACAACCATGCGAAGTACGGCGAGTTCTCCTCGCAGCCGATGCTCGAGATCACCGTGCCGACGATTGCGGATGCGGCGCTCGCGCCGCCCGGCAAGCACGTGCTGTCGGTGGTGGCGCAGTACGCGCCCTACAACCTCGCCGGCGGCTGGCCCGCGGGACAGGCACGCTTCAGGGAGCTGCTCATCGACACGCTCGGCGCGCTGGCAGCGCCGCTGCGCACGCAGATCGAGCATGCGGAGCTCCTCAGCCCCGCGGACATCGAGCGCGAATTCCGCATCACGGGGGGCCACTGGCATCACGCCGAGCTGGCGCTCGATCAGTTTTTCATGCTGCGGCCGGTCCCGGGCGTCGCCCAATACCGTGCTCCGGTCGGGGGCCTCTATCTGTGCGGGGCGGGCTGCCATCCCGGCGGGGGCGTGATGGGAATCGCCGGGCGCAACGCGGCGCGCGCGCTCGTGAGAGAGGCGGCCTAGGATGCTCACCGAAAGCGAACCGCACTATCGCCGGCCGCTGTTGCCGACTCCGTTCCACGAGCGCGCGCGCGCTCTGAGTCAGGTCGACAGCTTCATTCCGTGGGCGGGCTACACCACGGTCGACGTGTTCACGACCGTCGAGCAGGAGTATTTCGCGGTCCGCAACGCCGCCTCGCTCTACGATCTGACGCCGATGGTGAAGTACCGGGTCGCCGGGGCGGATGCCGTGCGCTTCCTCAACCGCCTGGTGACGCGCGACATCGGCAAGCTTCGCCCGGGACGGGTTGCCTACTGCCTCTGGTGCAACGACGCCGGGCACCTGATCGACGACGGCACGGTGTTCTGCCTCGGCGCGGGTGAGTACCGTTTGTGCACCGCCGAACGGCAGCTCGACTGGCTGCTCGACTCTGCCGTCGGCTTCGAGGTCGCGATCACCGAGGTGACCGAGGAGGTCGCCGCGCTCGCTCTGCAGGGACCGACCTCATACTCGGTGCTGCGCAAGGCGGGAGTCGCGGGCGTCGAGCTGCTCAAGCCCTTCGAGCTCGGGACTTTCACGCTGCCCGCGGCGGGTGAGGCGCCGCTGATGGTGTCGCGGACCGGTTTCACGGGCGACCTCGGCTACGAGCTCTGGATGGAGCCGAAGGACGCCGAAGGCGTCTGGGATGCGCTGTTCGAGGCCGGCCGGACCCGCGGCATCCGCCCGATCGGATCGCGTGCGCTCAACATCGCGCGCATCGAGGCCGGATTCCTGCTGCCGAACGTCGATTTCGTACCGGCTGACCACGCCGTCTTCGTCGGCACCGAGCGCTCGCCGCTCGAGCTCGGGCTCGGCTGGCTCGTGGACTTCGGAAAGGGGCATTTCACCGGACGGCGGGCGCTGCTCGCCGAGCAGCGCCGCGGTGCGCGACGCCGCCTGGTCGGGCTCGATGTCGAGGGGACCAAGCCCGCGCACAACGCGCTGCTCTACACCGAGCGGGGCCTGCGCCGCCAGGCGGGCAGCGTCAGCTCCGCGGTCTGGTCGCCGACCACCAAGCGCAACCTCGCGCTCGCCATGGTTGACGCGCCGCACTTCGACAGCGGCGGCACGCTGTGGGCGGAGATCTACCTCAACCGCGAGCTGGTTTGGGAACGGCGCGTGGTGCGCGCGCGGGTCGTCGAGCGACCGTTCTTTGCGCCGCAGCGGCGGCGTGCCACGCCCCCTGTAGAATTCTGAGCCTCGGGAGACCTCGTGATCGCCACCCAGGAGAAGCAGAGCGCCGACCGCCCCTGGCTGGATCCGAGCGCCACCCCGCAGATCGTGATCGAGGGGGTTAGCAAGACCTATGGCGGCTTCAGCGCGGTCGACAGCGTGAGCCTCAGCATCTACAAGGGAGAGATGTTCGCCCTGGTCGGCGCATCGGGCTGCGGCAAGACGACGCTGCTGCGCATGCTGGCCGGATTCGCCGACCCCACCAGCGGCCGCATTCTCATCGACGGCGTGCCGATGAGCGGGGTGCCGCCCTACGAGCGGCCCGTCAACATGATGTTCCAGTCGTATGCGCTGTTCCCGCACATGACGGTCGAGCGCAACGTCGGCTACGGCATCAGCCGCATGAAGATGGACACCGCGACGCGCAAGAACCGTATCCACGAGGCGCTCGAGATGGTGCAGCTCGCGCAGGTCGCGGCGCGCAAGCCCCACCAGCTCTCCGGCGGCCAGCGCCAGCGGGTGGCGCTGGCGCGCGCGCTCATCCGGCGACCGAAGGTGCTGCTGCTGGATGAGCCGTTGTCGGCGCTCGACAAGAAGCTGCGCGAACAGACGCAGTTCGAGCTCATGGACCTGCAGTACAAGGTCGGCATCACCTTCGTCGTGGTGACGCACGACCAGGACGAGGCGATGGCGCTCGCCACCCGCATCGCCGTGATGGACCACGGCAAGGTGGTCCAGGTCGGCACGCCATCGCAGATCTACGAGTTCCCCACGAGCCGCTTCGTGGCGGACTTCGTTGGCACCACCAATCTGTTCGAGGGAACCGTCACCAGCTGCGAGCCTGGCCTGATCACGGTGCATTGCCCCGAGACCGGCTGCGATCTGCTGGTCGACGAGGACGGGCGCTTCGCGCCGGGCCAGCGCGTGTGGGTGGCGCTGCGGCCGGAGAAGATCCGGCTCGGCAAGCAGCCAGCGGGCGGCGCGCGCGTCAACCAGCTGCGCGGCACGGTGTGGGAGCTCGGCTATCTCGGCAACCGCTCCACCTACCGCATCAGGACCACGAGCGGCAAGCTCGTGACCGCCTTCTCGCAGAACGAGCGGCGCACCGCGGAATGGGCGATCGATTGGAGCGATGAGGTATTCGTCAGCTGGGACGCGGATGCGGCCGTGCTGCTCGCGTCATGAATTCCTGAGTCTCTAGAAGAACAGAGGGGAGACACACATGCTCAACGTATTCCGTACGACGACGACTTGGCTGGGGGCGCTGGCAATTGCGGCGCTGTGCGCGGCGCTGCCGCTTGAGAATCTGCGCGCCGACGAGGCGGCCTCGGCCGCCGGTCCCGCGACCGGACCTGGCGCACCCGCGGGCGGCGAGGCCGAGCGACCGCTGCAGGAGATCATCGTCACGGCGACCCGTCGTGAGGAGTCCCTGAGCAAGATACCGATCAGCGTATCGGCACTCACCCAGTCGGACATGGACGATCGTGGCATCAAGGACATGCAGGACATCGTGCGCTTCGTGCCCGGCGTCACCATAGACAACTCCGGCACCAACGCCATCTCGATCCGCGGCATCTCCTCCTCGGCCGGCGCCGGCACCACCGGCATCTACATCGACGACACGCCGATCCAGATGCGCAGCCTCGGCTTCAACCCCGACGACACGCTGCCGAAGACTTTCGACCTCGAGCGCGTCGAAGTGCTGCGCGGCCCGCAGGGGACGCTCTTCGGCTCAGGCTCCGAGGGCGGCACGGTCCGTTACATCCTGGCGCAGCCGAGCCTCACCTCCTCCAGCAGCTACGTGCGCTCGGAGCTCTCCGGCACCTGGTACGGCGAGCCGAGCTATGAGTTCGGCGCGGCACACGGCGAGCCCGTCGTCGACGGGGTGTTCGGCTGGCGCGCCAGCGCCTGGTATCGCTACGACGGCGGCTGGGTGGACCGGGTGGACCCGACGACTGGCGCCAAGCTCGCCCGGAACGTGGACCGCTCGAGCTCAATGATGCTGCGGCTTGTGGGACTGTGGCAGCCGGCGAGCGGCTTCACGGTGACGCCGAGCATCCTTTATCAGAACCGCGACGCCAACGACCAGGGGACCTACTGGCCGGCTTACTCCGACCCCGGCGCCGGCAAGTTCAACACCGCGACCCCGGAGCGTATCCCGAATCTCGACGAGTACGAGCTTCCGGCGCTGAAGCTGCAGTGGGACCTCGGCAAGAGCGCGATCATCTCCAACAGCTCCTACTATCACCGCCGCGAGACCACCGGTTACCAGGGTACGGTCTACGACCTTGCCTACTACCAGAGTCTCGGCTGGCCGACCAATCCCAATAATTTCTCCTACAGCGGCTGCGGGCCCACGTCCGTGGCGACCACGATGCCGTGCGACTGGTATCCGCTGATCGACGCCAACGGCATCCATCTGCCGGCCGGCTTCAGCGGCTATTCGACCCCGAACGTGATCCACAACAGCCAGGACAGCTATGTGCAGGAGTTGCGCTGGCAGTCGACCGACCCGAACGAGCGGCTGCACTGGACCGTCGGCTCCTTCTGGTCGCTCACCAAGGAAGGCAGCGTCGAAGAGCTCATCGATACGCAGATCGACAGCTTCTTCAACTACCTGTACGGGGTGCCCGCGACCACGAACTTCAGCTACCTCGACCCCAGCGGCAACACGATCGTGCCCTATGCCTGTAACGGTAACGGCACGTACACGGCGATTCCCAACTGCGACATCTATTACAACGCCAATACGACCTATGACCGGCAGATCGCCGGCTACGGCGAGCTGAGCTTCGCGCTCACCGAGCGCCTGCGCCTGACGCTCGGCGAGCGCGTGTCGCACACGACCTTCGCTATCCACAATTACCAGGACGGGCTCGAGAACTTCGGGCCGACGCCGGTGATAGTCAATGGCGTCGCCGAGCAGATTTCTGGTGTGGGGCGCAGCGCCTCGACCAGCTCGAACCCCAACACGCCGAAGGCGAGCCTGGCGTTCCAGGCTGATCCGAATAACCTGTACTACCTGAGCTACGCCAAGGGTTACCGCGTCGGCGGCGGCAACCCCGAGCTGCCGAGCTACTGCAACGCCAATCTCATCTCCCAGGGCTTCCCCAACGGCGCGCCGCTCACCTACTCGCCGGACAGCACGCAGAACTATGAGATCGGGTCGAAGAACGCCTTCGGTGGCGTCCTGCGCATCGCCACCAGCGTGTACTACATCAAGTGGAACAACATCCAGCAGAGCGTCTACGTGGCCGGCGCCTGCGGCCTGCAGTTCACCGACAACCTCGGCACCGCGGTCGCCAAGGGCTTCGATCTGCAGGCCGAGCTGGCGGCCGGCCCGCTGTTCGTCGATTTTGCCGCCGGCTATACCTCGGCACGTTATACGGCGAACTCCGCCCCGCCAGCGGCCGGTGCTCCGCCGCTGGCGCTCAACGGCGACGCCATCTCGGGCCAGGCGGCCATCGACTACGCCCCGGGCACCAATCCGCCCTGGACGGTGTCGATCGGCCCTGAGTATCGCTTCCACCTGGCGCAGCACGATGCGTTCCTGCGCCTCGATTACACCTACCAGAGCCGCAATCCCTGGCTGGCGGCAGTGCAGGATCCCAACTCCTCGCAGTACATTCCTGCGACCTACACGCTGCCAGCGACGAGCTTTCTGACGCTGCGCGCGGGGATCAACATCGGCGAGTGGCAGATCTCGCCGTTCATGGACAATGTGCTCAACAGTCACACCGTGACCAACTACGCGCTCGGTCAGACCGATCCCTACAACCCCAACGGCTCGCCCTCGCAGCAGCAGAACGCCTACACGTTCCGCCCGCTCACCGTGGGCGTCACGGCGACCTGGCGCATTGGAGGAGGGGGCCACTAGCTCGCACCACAAACCGCCAGGTGGTACCGTCAAGGCGCATGCCACCTGGCGACAAGGACCCCGAGAAACTCAACACCAGGGCCGCGGGCGTCGTCGCCCTCGCGGTGCTCTGCAGCCGGGTGCTCGGGCTCGCCCGCGAGCAGATTTTTGCGGCGCTGTTCGGCGGCGGCCGCATCATGGACGCGTTCACCATCGCGTTCCGCATCCCGAACCTGCTGCGCGACCTGTTCGCCGAGGGCGCGCTCTCGACCGCCTTCGTAACGACCTTCAGCAAGACCGTCGCGACTGCGGGCGAGGCGGCCGCCTGGCGGCTCGCCAACAAGGTAGCAACCCTCGCCACGGTCTTTCTGAGTGCCATCACCGTGCTCGGCATCGTGTTCGCGCCGTGGCTGGTGGCGGTGCTCGCGCCGGGCTTCGAGGGGGAGAAGGCGGTGCTCACCGTGACGCTGACGCGCGTCATGTATCCTTTCATCCTGCTGGTGTCGCTCGCGGCGCTGGTGATGGGCATGCTGAATGCGCGCAACGTGTTCGGCGTGCCGGCGATGGCCTCGAGCTTTTTCAACCTGGGCTCGATCATCGCCGGGGTGCTGCTCGGGTACTGGCTCGATCCGCACTTCGGCGCGCGGGCCATCCTCGGGCTCGCGATCGGGACGCTCATCGGGGGCGGGCTGCAGCTCACCGTGCAACTGCCGGCTCTGGCGCGTCTCGGCTATCGCTACACGCCCGATTTCCACTGGCGCGATCCGGGCGTCGGCACGATCCTGCGTCTGATGGGTCCGTCGGTGATCGCCGCCAGCACCACGCAGGTCAACGTGCTCATCAACTCGGTGTTCGCTTCCGAGCTCGGCGACGGGCCGACCTTCTGGCTGACGGTGGCGTTCCGGCTGATGCAGTTGCCGCTCGGCGTCTTTGGCGTGGCGCTCGGCACGGTAGCCCTGCCGCTGCTGGCGCGCATGGCGGCCACGGGCCAGCATGACGGCTTTCGCCGCGAGCTCGCCCGGGGCATGCGCCTCGCCTTCCTCATGACCATCCCGGCGAGCATCGGGCTCATCGTGCTCGCCGAGCCCATCATTTCGGTCCTCTACCAGCACGGCCGCTTCGGCGCGCACGAGACGGCGGAGTCGGCAGGCGCGCTGCGCTTCTATGCGCTGGGACTGTGCGGGTACGCGGCGCTCAAGGTGCTGGTGAATGCCTTCTATGCCATCGACCGGCGTAAGACGCCGATGGTGGTGAGCGTCATCGCGGTGGCAGTAAACCTGGCGCTCAACTGGATATTCACCGTGCACCTCAAGTGGGGGCATCGGGGCCTCGCCTTCTCCACCGCCTGTGTCGCGACCAGCAACTTCCTCATTCTCTATCTGCTCATGCGCGCGCATTTAGGGAGGCTCGAGTCGCGCGCCATGGCCGTGCTGCTCGCGCGCGTGGCGCTCGCCTCGCTCGTGCTGCTCGCCATCGCCTGGGGCGGAGGGCAGCTGCTGCTTTCCAACTGGTCAGTGCAGCCCTTCTGGCCGAAGCTCGCGAGCCTCACGCTTGTCATCGGTTGCGCCGCTGTTGCGTTCTTCTTCTGTGCCTCCGTGCTCGGGATCAGTGAGGTCGAGGAGCTCAAGCAGGCCGTGCGGCGCCGGCTGCGGCGCACGCGCTGAGCCCGGTAACGAATTCGCGCGGCGCGGGTCCAACACCGCATCGCGCGCGGCCGTGAGCTGCGAGGGGCGCATTCAGCAGATATTCAGTGAAAGGACCCGATGATGACCCGCATGAATAAGCCCAAACGGACTCTCGCGGCCCTGGTGTTGCTCGGCTGTCTG
>Ga0307476_10002216_pt1 | contig 11614 bp, 11 predicted proteins | sample atmos_gasesECM2C_2_FD_203314 | JGI IMG/M metagenome (GOLD analysis project Ga0307476, IMG submission 203314) | Hardwood forest soil microbial communities from Morgan-Monroe State Forest, Indiana, United States - atmos_gasesECM2C_05 | ecosystem: Environmental > Terrestrial > Soil > Temperate... | reverse complement strand
GATGACCAACACCGCAGCGATCGCGCTGCTCCTTTTCGCCGTCGGCGCCGACGATGACCTAACGCAAGCGACGCTCAAGGGCCACACCGGCACGATCACCTGCCTGGCCTTCGCCCCCGACGGCAAGACGCTTGCCTCGGGCGCCAAGGACGGCAAGGTCATCCTCTGGGACCTGGCCGCCGGCAAGCCTGTATTCACTTTGCCCGGCCACAAGGACATGGTCACGGCTGTCGCCTTTTCGCCGGACGGCGGTCGGGGCGGGGTAACCCCGCCCCTACTGGCCTCGGCCAGTCACGACAGCGACGTCCGTCTGTGGAACCCGGTCAAGGGGGAACAGGTCGGTACGCTCCGCGGCCACGACGGGGCGGTCCGCGGCCTGGCCTTTTCGCCGGACGGCAAGGCGCTGGCCTCGGCCGGCGTCGATAAAACCGTGCGCCTCTGGTCGCCGGAGGGCAAAGAGCTGCGCCGGCTCATCGGCCACACGGCGGAGGTGAATTGCGTCACATTCGCGCCGGACGGCAAGACGCTGGCCTCCGGCGGCTGGGACCGCACGGTTCGTCTCTGGGACCCGGCGACCGGCGAGTGCCGCGCCGTTCTGGAGGGGCACACCGATTTCGTCCGCGACCTGGTCTTTACATCGGACGGCAAGACGCTGGTTTCGAGCGGCAAGGACGGCGTCATTCGGCTGTGGGACGTGGAGTCCGGCAAGCTGCGCGGCAAGCTGGAAGGGCACGACGGCCTGGTGCGGTCGCTGGCCCTGTCGCCGGACGGCGGTAGGGGCGGGGTAACCCCGCCCCTGGCCTCGGCGGGGCGCGACGGCACGCTGAATCTATGGGATTTCGCCTCCGGCAAGGTGCTGGCGACGATGCAGGAGGGGGTGCTCGGCTTCCAGGTCGTCGCGTTTTCGCCGGACGGCAAGACGCTGGCCACGGGCGGCATCGACCGCAACGTGACGCTGTGGGACGCGGCCAAGGTGCTGGAACAGCGGCGGGTGAAGTAACCGGCCGCCCTTGAGAATCGGCCCGGAGGTTAAGATGCCAGTCCATCGCTGCCCGCACTGCTCGGTTCCCTACGTGGACGCGGAAATTGCGGAGGGCGCCTGCCCGGCGTGCGGCGCCCCCCTCCAGCCGCCGGCGTCGCTGCCGGTCGCACGGCCGATTCCGCCCACCCCCTCCCGCGCTCCAAGCGGCGTGTCTTTTTTGCTGGGATTGATCGTCGGCGCCCTGGTCGGCGCCGCCGCGCTGGCGGCGGCGCTGCTGGGCGCGCCCTGGCCCGGCCTCGATCGGACGCCGGCGTCCCGGACCGCGCCGGCCGAGAAGGCGCAGCCCGATAGCCAGGCGCAGGATTCGGAAGCCGGCCGTCAGCCGGCCGACGCGGCCCGAGCGCTGGACGCGGCGAACCAAAAGCTGGCCGCCGCCCAAAAGGACAAGGACGACGCGGAGGCCCGGCTGAAGGACGCCCTCGCCCGCCTGACCGACGAGCAGGGCCGGCGGGCGGCGCTCGAAAAGGACCTGGCCGAGGCGAAGAAACCACGGCCGGTGATGTCGTTCGTCCGCGACTGGCAGCTGCTGGGGCCGTTTGCCAACCCCGGCGGGCGGGAGGGCCACGACGCCGTCTACCCGCCGGAGCGCGAGCCCTTCCAGATCGGGAAGACCTATACCGGACTTACGGGTGCGGTGAAGTGGCAGGAATACCACTCCGGCCAGGACAAGCTCGACCTGGCCGAGTTCTACCAAACCCAGGACGCCGGCGTGGCCTACGCCGTCAGCTGGGTCTACGCGGACAAGGCTCGGCCGGTGGTCCTCAGCATCGGCAGCGACGACGGCGTCGTCGTGTGGGTCAATCGCACCCGGGTGGACGACGTCAAGGCGCTGCGCGCGGCCTCGCCCGGCCAGGACGCGGCGACCGCCCAGTTGCGGGAAGGGTGGAACGAGGTCCTGGCCAAGGTGGACAACATCTCCGGCCCCTGGGCGCTCTACGTGGAGTTCCGCACGGCCGACGGCGACCAGGCGCTCAAGGTGTTTTCGACCAGCACGCCGCCGCCGGCGATGGATAAGTGAGTGCATGCCGGCGCTCAGCACACCCGAACTGCTCCATCATCGGCTTCCCCGTCGTCAGCGGCTGCGACACCCCGTCCTTGCCCAGACGCGGGCCCAGCGGCGCGCAGTCAATCCTCCGCAATCTGATCAATCAGCGGCACGCCGAGGAAGTCCGCGATCTGGCCTCCCGCCTGACGCGTCCATTTCAGATCCGAATCGTTGGTCAGGTTCAGCCGATCCTGGTCGGCGTCGGCCGTCGCCAGGTTTACCTGATAGCTGACCCCGAATTGCCCCGTGGCCGTATCGACCAGCCCGCCGGGAATGAGCTGGACCGCCCATACGTTCGTCAGCGGGCGCACACCCATCAAGCCGAAGAGGCCCAGCTTCAGAAGCCCGGCTTTCCGGTCGAAACGGTTGCGGTATCGCAACGCCGCGACCTCGGACAGCAAGCCTTTCAGCAGCCCGTGCAGCACCAGCCAGGCGAGGTGCGACCCCATCAGCAACAGTCCGATCAGCGCCAACCAGGCGAGCCACGCCTGCCACGCCGCAGGCCCGAACCAGAGGAGGCAAAGGATGCAAAGCACGAAGCCCGTGATCAGCAAGGTGGGTATCCATCGCAGCCGAGAAAGCGCCGAACGCCGCTGCAGCACCAGGACGTCGGCGGCCTTCCGCACGATGCGCGCCGGCCCCCGGACCGTCGCGGATCCCGCGGGCAGCGGCGATCGGTCCAGCAACTCCAGCGGGTTGGCCGCCCGTTCGCCGGCGCCGGGCTGCGCCGCGGTGGGCGTGAGGCTTTCCGCCCCTAGCAGCGGAACGCCGAGGAACGACGCCAGGCGTTCCGCCGTCCGCCTCACCAGCGCAAAGTCCGCGTCCCGGATGAGGGTGAGTCGCGGCTCGTCCGAATCGTCGAGCAGCAGGTTCAGCCGGTATTGCGGGTTGTCCACGTCCTCCACGTGCTTGACGGCCTCCACGGTCTTCACCGATTCGAGGGGCCGCGGCGGCCTTCGACGGCCCAACCCGCGAAGCGTCAGCTCGCCGCGCCCGCGGTCAAAGCGGGCCTGGGGCGGCGGCAGAAAGAGGAACATAAGCAGCGGGATGAAGCAGACCAAGCCAGTCACAACCAAGAAGACGGACAAGAGTTTGGGCAAGACCGCAGGCAAGCCCGGGACTACAGGCAGGCCCCAGAGGCTGTGCAGGCCCCAGAGGCCGAACAGCACCAAGACCAACGGCGCGGACAATCCGTAGCCCCAGAAGACGAGCGGCCAGCGCGTGCGGAGGACGAGGAGGTCCGGGCTGGGCTCGACCACCACCGGGAAGAAAATCGCCGAGACACGGGCCGCTTTCGCCGGCTTCTCGGCCGGAGCTTCCGCTGCCGCTGCCGGCTTGGGGGCGCTGTCCAACACCGGCACGCCGAGAAAGTCCGCGACCGTCCGCGCCATGGACCGCGCCGTCTCGGCGTCGCATGTGAGGACGTTGAGCCGCCGTTCGGCGGGGTCGTCGAGGATCAGGTTCATCTGGTACAGCGTCAGGAAATGAACTCCGAATTGAGGGTTGAAGTGCTTGCGCGTCTGCATCACCTGGACCCCGAGGACCGACGCCAACGGCCGCCGGCCGCGCAGGCCCCACCATCCCAGCGTCAGCGTCTGCATAGCTTTGTCGAACCTGACGCGCGGCAGGAGGATGGTGCGGCCCCAAAACCAGCAGATTACGCCTGGGAGGACGAGAGTGGGCAAGCACACCAGGACCAACGCGAAATCCCCCCGCAGGGCCGCGACGAAGCAGATAACCGCGCCCGCCACGACGACCAGCGCGCACACCGCTGCCATGATCAGGACGGCGAGCATGGGCCCCCCCAACGCCATGCGCAGGATGAGGTGGTCCGGCCTCTGCAAGAGCCGAGGGCGCCCTGGCACGGTCGCCGGTCCCGCCGGCACGGGCGAGTCGTCGGCCGGCACGTCGCGCCCGTCGTATCCCAGCGGCTCGTCGGTGGGCGGTTCGCTCATGGGAGATTCTGTTGGTCGCGGATTGGTTCGTTCCTCCATTCTACGACCCCAATGTCCTCTCACCCAAACACCTCCGTCACCGGCTTCCCCGTCGTCAGCGGCTGCGACACAGCGTTCGTGTCCACCCAGCCCGGCGCCGCGGCGGTATAATCCCTGTATGGCCAAACCCCCACGCGCCGCGCGCAAGCCGGCCGACGAACGCTGGTATCGCGGGCCGGACGTGCCCCGCCGTCTCATTCGCCGCTTCGCGCGCGAGGTGGCGGAGCGCTTCCAGCCTGACAAGATCATCCTGTTCGGCTCGCAGGCCTACGGCACGCCGCACGCCGACAGCGATGTGGACATCCTCGTCATCATGCCCGCCCGCAATGAACTCGACCAGGCCGTGCGCATCCGCCTGGCCATCGACTATAATTTCCCCCTCGACCTCCTTGTCCGAACGCCGAAGAACATGGCCTGGCGACTGGCCGAAGGCGATTCGTTCCTCCGCGAGATCACGTCGAAGGGCAAGGTCCTCTATGAAAAGGCTGACGAGGGAATGGGTGCAAAAGGCCGAGGTGGACTACCGCGTCGCCCGAAAGCTCGCCGCCAGCCGCCCGCCGATGAATGATCCGGTTTGCTTCAGCTGCCAACAGCTATTGGAAAAGTATCTGAAAGCCCTACTGGAAGAGTTGGGGCTGACCATCCCTCGCACGCACGACCTGGAAGACCTTCTCGATCGGCTGCTGCCGGCTTACCCCCAACTGCGATGGCTGCGGCGCGGCTGCAAGTTCCTGATTCAATTCGCCGTCGATCCCCGCTATCCCGGCTTCCACGCCTCCAAGCGTCAGGCCGCGGCGGCATTGCGCTGGGCCGAACTCGGGCGGGATGCGGCGCGAGCGATCCTCGGCTTTCCCCGGCGGCGGAAGGCGTCGCCTTGAGGCTCGCGGCCGCTTACCCAAACACCTCCATCACCGGCTTCCCCGTCGTCAACGGCTGCGACACGCCGTCCTTGCCCAATCGCGGATCGAGCGGCACGCCCAGCGCGTGGTAGATCGTCGCGCTCAGATCCTGCGGCCGCACCGGCCGGTCCTTCACGCTCGAGGCCGTTTTGTCCGTCTCGCCGTACACCTGGCCGCCGCGGACGCCGCCGCCGGCCAGGATCGCCGACCAGCACTGCGGCCAGTGCTGCCGGCCGGGGAACTGGCCGTTGATGATGTTCGGCGTCCGGCCGAATTCGCCCATGCACACCACCAGCGTGCTGTCCAGCATTCCGCGATCTTTCAAGTCCGTCAGCAGCGCCGACAGCCCCTCGTCCAGCCGCGGCAGGCAGAAGCCCATGCCGTAAGAGCCGCTGCCGAACGCGCTGCCCATGCCCATGTTGCTGCCGTGCATGTCCCAGCTGGAGGCGGGCGGACCGCCCAGCTTCTCGTCGGGCGCCTTGCCCGTCCAGCCGTTGACCATCACGAAGCCGACGCCCGATTCCACCAGGCGCCGCGCCAGGAGCAGGTTCTGACCCAGCGGATGCCGGCCGTAGCGGTCGCGCAGCTTCGGGTCCTCACGGTCTACGTCGAACGCCCGCCGGGCCGATTCGGAAGCGGCCAGCTCGAAGGCCCGGCGCTGCACGTCCTGCCACTGGTCCGCGCCGCTCGCGGATGGATTCAGGCGCTCCAGCAATTGGCTGCGTCCCTCCAAGCGCTGCGGCGTCAGGTCGGGCGAGCCGAGCAGCTCGGACGGCGGCTTGAAATTCGGCGTCGAGGGATTGTTCTCGGCCGTGCCGACGAACAGCGGGGCGTAGGGAGAGCCGAGGTAGCCGCCCGTGGCGATGTTCGGAGCGCAAAATACCGGATCGCCGATGCATTTAATCAGCCAGACGTAGGACGCGACGCTCCGCTGGCTGGGCCGCAGCTTGGCCAGGACGGAGCCGATGTACGGGGCGTCGGCCGGGGCGCCGGCCACGCCGCTCAGCAGGTTGTGCATCGCGTCGAAGTGGTTGCTGATCGGCCCGGCGTGCGACATCGACCGAATCAGACAAAAGAGATGGGCCTGATCCGCCAGCCGGGTGTGCAGCTCGCTGATCCTCATGCCGGGGACGGTGGTGGCGATCGGCGCATAGGGTCCGCGAATCTCGGCGGGGGCGGACGGCTTGAGGTCCCACGTGTCGATGTGGCTGGGGCCGCCGCAGAGCAAGATGAAGATGCACGACTTGGCGGAGCCGTCGCGCGGCGCGTCGTCCATGCGGGCCGCCACGAGGCCGGGCAGACTCAGGTTCAGCAGACCGGCGCCGCCGAGCTGGAGCAGCCGGCGGCGGGAGAGGCGGGTGGTGCTCATCGGGTTCCTCCGGAGGGCGGCGCCCCGACCGGACGGCCGGGACGCCAATCGACAGGATACACCACGGCGCGGGGTGGACCGCAAGAAAAAAACGCGGAAGGGGGAAAGGGGATTTTGCAGATTTGCATCGGAGCAATCTACGACGGCGCCTTTTCCTTGCGGCCTTCCGGCTTGACGGCGGTCACGAGATGGACGGCCGCCCAGGGACCGCCCCACCAAAAGCGCCATCCCAGCCGACGGCGGACGACGTTGCTCATGCCGATCTGGATCAGGCGCGTCCGGTATTGCCGCGTGCCCCGAATGTCGGCGATCGCCAACCGCCCGCCGGGACGCAGCACCCGGGCCGCTTCGTCAATCGCCTTGTCCCGGCCGACCCGTCCGTGGCTATTGTGAATCGCCAAACTGGACAGCACCAGATCGAACCCGTCGTCCGCCAGGGGCAAGGCGGTCATGTCGGCGGTGTGCAGCTCCCCACGATCGGCGACCCCTTCGGCGACGGCGTTGCGCTGCGTGGCGACGGCGGCGTTGCCCGACTGATCGCCGCGCTTCCACAGGTCCACGCCCACCGCCCGGCCGGTGGTCAGGCGCTGAGCGGCCATCAGCAGGACGGCGCCCCGTCCATAGCCCAGGTCCAAGATGCGCTCGTCGCCGCGCAGATTCAGCTGGTCGAGCAGGTCCGCCCAGATCACGAACTTGCCTCGGAGCGTGGTGTAGAGGACCGAGTTGGTCAAGGCCAGCAAGAACACGGCCGGAGCGATCGGCCAGAGCCGGCCGTCGATCGCATTGAGGACGGCGCTGACGACGTTGAAGGCGGTCACGACGACGACGAACGCGACCCAATAGGGGGCGTCGATCCCATAAGAACCTTGCCGTCGGGGAGTCGCGCATTGCGTCATGGGGTCCCTCGGTCGACTGGAGAATAGGGAATGACGCCGGAAGACGTTTTACACGTTCCGCATTTCAGCCGACAGGTGGGGCGGGCGCCTATCCCCTACCATCCGCCGTCGCGCCGAAATGGCGTCACGCGGCACCAAGAAGAGTGCCGCTGCGACGGCAAGGCCGTAAACTCAACGCGGGACGTCCCGACAGCCTCACACCCGCAGAGGACTCCGTCGATGCCCGAAGACCTGGCGCACATCTTCGCTCTGAGCGACTTCCCGCGCGTCGAAACCCGGGCGATCGCCGGCCGACTCGTGGCGGTCGTGGACGACGTGTACCGGCAGCCCGACCTGGCCCGCCGGTTCGCTCTGGGGCTGGACTTCGACCGCAAGGCCGGCATGTATCCCGGACGCCTGGCCGGCGTCGCCGGACCTGTCGAATCCCTTCTCCGCCTGGTCAACGGCCTGGTCCCCGACAGCACCGGGCGCTCTCTGGCGATCCACCCCGATTACTGCGACCGGCTCACCTTCGCCGTACTCAGCCAGCCCGGCCCCGATCTTCGTCCGCTCCAGCGCCAGCCGCACTTCGACGGCTTCTGCGACTTCGCGGCCGTCCTCTACCTTTCTCGGCCCGAGGACTGCCAGGGCGGCACGTCCTTCTGGCGCCATCGCCGCACCGGCCTGGAATATGCTCCCTGCCGCGGCGATCTCCGCTCCGCGGCCTTGCTCGAGTCGTTCGCGGCCCGCGACGAATGGCAGCTCATCAGCATGATGATGAAAGACGGGCTGGCCGAGGTGGGCGGCGGCTACCTCACCGAGTCGAACGGCCGCTGGGAGCGGCTGGACGTGGTCGAAATGCACTGCAACCGTCTGCTGCTGTACGACGCCCGGCTGTTTCACAGCGCCCACGTCCCCCGTCCCGAGTGGCGCCCCGATCCGGAGCGGCCGCGCCTCACGCAGAACCTATATCTCAACCGAGGCTGAGAAGGTCGGCGATTCCGCCATGGGAACATCACGGGTCCCTGTTGGGATCATTTAGAGGCACTCAGGCACTCAAAAAGGTGGCTGGAACTCTAATATCACAGTTCCAGCCGCCTTTTTGTGAGTGCCTCTTACGGAGCCTCCTTCGCCAGGGCCTCCTTTCGCCGCCGCCCTAGTCCCTCATAGGTTCAAACATTTCCCGAAAGGCCTTCAAAGCGGCTGAGTGGTAGATCGTCGCGTGTTTCTCCTCGGGCATCTTGACGTAATGCCAATGGAGGCCCTTCGGGGCATCTTTGGCAAGGGCGTCCACAAACCGTTGCGTAAGCCCCGGAACCCATTCTTCGGAACTGCACGCAATGTACAGCGCCACTTTCAAATCGGGCCGGGCGCGCAACTTCTCGCGGCAGCACGATCGCGTGATGCCATTCACCTCCTGGCCGCGCGGAGTGCGGGATGAGCAAGGGGCATCGTATCTAGGATATCCTGGTTGTCTTTTTATACGATCTCCCGTTTTTCTTCTCTTGCCCCCAGAAACAGGGGATCAGCCTACCGGTCCGCCGGGCGTAGCCCTCGTACTCCTGGCTGAACCTCTCCCTCAGCAGTTGCTCCTCCGAGGCCGCTTGAATAAGTATCCCCAGGAGCGATGCCGGCCAGAGGAGCCACAGGCAAACATTCAGCGAGGCGACGCCGCTCCCGAGCAACAGGGCGAGATACCCCGCATACACGGGATGGCGGACGAACCGGTAAGGGCCGCTTTCGATGAGGGCGTGGTCCTCCCGGACGGCCGCCTCGTGCATCATCAGTCGGCCCAGCAGCAGCGAGGCCCAGACCAGCAGCACCGCCCCTGCCAGGCCGACGGCCAACCCGACGACGCGCACCGGCAGCCAACCCGCCTCGACCTCGCCGAAGCGCAGGGCAATCACGGCCGGGGGAAGCAGCCATTCGGCCGGCAGCAAGACGACCGGGACGTACCAGCGCCAACCCTTGATCCGGGACAGCCTCGGCGACGGCTTGAGCCCGCGGCGCAGCAGCGCCAGCACCGCGACCACGGGGCCGACTGCAAACAAGGCCAGGGATGACAGCCGCAGTGCGTCACTCATGCGTCGAAGCGGCCGCTTCCTCCCTCGCCGAACGCTACGCCCAGCAGCCGGCCCAAGCGGGCGAAAATAGCATGCCGCGCGCCGGCGTCATTCGCGCGGCCGGTCTCCTGCAGGAACTTGTTCGGCCCGAATACCTTGAGGATCCCATTGGCCGCTGGACTTGGGCGCCGTCTGCGCGAGCTTCGGCTCGGGATTCCGGCCGATCCCCGCCGCTGCTCCATCCGGCCGGAATAGGCCGCGGACGACGCCGAGGATTTGCTCATCGCATGGCTTGCCTTCGGCGGCGCCGCCAACGGCCACGATCGCGCGGTAAAGCAGACGCTTGGTCGATGGGTCCGCCGCTTGAAAAGCCTCCAGGACCGCCTTGATCGTTTCGCCCGAGGCGTCCACCATGCCAAGCCACTCAGCTAGACCCCCGACGAGCCGTTCATCGGCGGCGGGCCGGAGCAAGCGCTCCATCTCGTCAACCGACAGGCCACGCGCCAACATCGCTTGCTTCAAGGCGGTCGCCGCTTCTACCCTGCGGACCATTAGCCAGGCGAAAGCCAGGGCGCAGGCGATCGCGGTGATGGTGATCGAAGCGAAGAAGAGGAACCAGAAGTCGCCAAGCAGTCCATTCATTGGCCGTCGTCCTTCCCGCAGCGAGTTGACGGAGCGCCTCAAGTCGCCTCAGAGGGTGATTCGTGGTGGAGTCATGGGTATTTTCATGACTCTGAAAGCCGCACGTGCAGGGATATCGGCGCGCGCGGCCGAACGCCACGCTCAGCCGGGGCCGGACCGCAGAGACGCAAAGCGCCAAGAAAGCCGCCATGCTCCGCCGTCGGCTGCAGCGAATGGACCCGATTCAGTTATCTTAAATGTCCCCTTTTCCCGCTTGTGAGCTGGTCGAGCAAGAGAGCGACGTCACCGCCGGCGCCGCCCCTGTTAGTCTGCATCAAGAACCTGATCTACGCCAAGTTGGAATCCCTGGAGCAAGGATGATCGGGCGAGTGTGCCGCGAGCAAAACTGCCGTGCCGGCGGTAGCGCTTCTTGTTCAGGACCAGGACGAGGATGGTTTCGTTCGAGGGAGTCACAATCCAGTATTCCGCGACGCCGGCCGCAGCGTAATCCTGGCGCTTCGAGACCAGGTCGCGCTCCGGCTTATCGGGGCCGACGACTTCCACGATCAGGTCGGCGCCGGTCCAGAATCGGCTCTGCCGACGCCGATCCGAGGCCGAAAGGAGGAGCAGCAAATCGGGTTCGCGGAATTTGCCTTTGCAGATACGCAGTCGCAGAGGAGCGATGCGCACCTTCCCCCCAAGCGGCTTGAGGAAGGCGTCAAATGCGTACAGCAAGAACTGCACAATTGCTTGATGATAGTCGGTCGGCATAGGGAGGAGTTCCAGGAAGCCGTCCGTGAATTCAACCAAACGCGTGGTGTGGTCGGTCAACGAAAGGTATTCCTCTTCGGTCCAGCTCCCTTGTCGATCAAGGATGTCCAGGAGACGTTCCGGGGAAGCGAGGAGTCCCTTGGTTGTCATATTTTGGCTCGCAAAAATCCGTTACAAGAGGACAATACAAACAAGAGAAGCGGACGCCCGTCATTGTTTCGGTTGATTTATTGTGTGTAACTTATGGACTGTCCTGCTTTGCTGAAACAATGAGTGGCGTCCCCTTTTCTTGTCCTAAATGTCCCTTTTTTCCGCTCGTACTACCCGCCGCGTCGCGCAAGGAAGCCCTCGATGTCGGCGACGCCCAAGCGCCACTCGGAGATCGGGGTACCGTCCCCACTGGTCGCCTGGCGCTCCCAAATCAGTTGATACGGCGCCGCCTGCCAGTCGGTCAACCCTTCCAGCCGCTCGGGGATGAGCAGCTGCTCCTGCACGATGACTGTCTTCCCCTCGCGCCACATTACCCACCAGAACTGAAAAGCCGCGGTGAAGAAAGCCGCCCGTGCCGCGGGACTTACTAGCCGCTGGGCCGCATCGATCCACTGGCGCTCGTAGTCGGCTCGCTGCCATGGGCCGAGCGGCGCGAGAAAGTCCTCTGCGTATGCGCCGAGCTGGACGCTGCCCCACAATCCCACCCATCCGTCCGGTTGTTCCTCCGGTGCGTCGCTCACAAAGGTAATGTCGAACATCGCAGGGGTCCGCCCAGAGCGGCACTCTTCGGCGCCGAATCATTGATTACCTTGCATTATGCTTGGTAATCCTACCCGATTTCCTCCTCCACGCCACCAAAATTCCGCGTCCGGCGCCGTCGGGTCTCGACCTCGCTTCCCGGCGGCCCCGTCGCCGCTTCCCTTTCAGACTCCAGCGGTTGCGGC
>Ga0307476_10002215_pt1 | contig 11616 bp, 8 predicted proteins | sample atmos_gasesECM2C_2_FD_203314 | JGI IMG/M metagenome (GOLD analysis project Ga0307476, IMG submission 203314) | Hardwood forest soil microbial communities from Morgan-Monroe State Forest, Indiana, United States - atmos_gasesECM2C_05 | ecosystem: Environmental > Terrestrial > Soil > Temperate... | reverse complement strand
GTGAAGTCCACGTCGAGAAGATCGAGCAGCGTCCGACGGCAAGCATCGCCTTTGGGCTCGAGAGGATCGGACTTATCGCGGTTCAAGCGCCGATCTGGTCCTGCATCATTCTCGTGGCGCTCGTCATCGGTGCGATTTTCGGAATCGAGCGCATCAAGATCGACGATTCCCTGAGCCAGCTGTTCCGTTCCAATTCCAGGGAATACAAACAATACGAATCGGAAATCAAACGCTTCCCGGCAACCGAATTCGACGTGCTGGTGGTCGTCGAAGGCAAGAACCTTCTTGCGCGCGACAATCTCGAGAAATTGCGTGACTTCGTCACCGACCTGCAACTCGTGGAGGGCACGCGCGGACTGATCTCGCTGTTCTCGGCGCGCCAGGCGCCGGCGCCTGGCAAGTTCCCCGCGGCGCTGTTCCCGTCGGAACTTCCGCAAGGCGCCGAGTACGACAAGTTCATCGAGACTGTCAAAAGTAACGAGCTGATCCGCGGCAAGCTTCTGTCGGAAGACGGAACGCTGGCACTGATCGTGCTGTCGCTCGAACCTGAAGTTGTTGCGAGCAGCAAGCTCGGCAAGGTGATCGGCGATATCAGGAAGCTCATGGCCGAAGACCTCGGCGATACAGGATCGAATGTCGAGCTGTCCGGGGTTCCGGTGATGCAGCTCGAGATCCGAAACGCAGTCGAGCGCGACGGTCTCACCTACAACATTCTCGGCATTTTGGCGGGCTGCATCATCGCAATCGTCTTCTTCCGCAAGATATCGTTCATGGTGGTTGCGGCGTTCCCGCCGATCATCGCGATCCTGCTTGCGCTCGGCGGTCTCGGCTGGGCGAATTTCAGCCTCAATATGTTCCTGAATGTGATGACGCCGCTGATCATGGTGATCAGTTTTTCGGATTCGATGCAGCTTACATTCGCCGCGCGCGACCGCCTGATCGCGGGACAAGACAAGTACACCGCGTTCCGTAACGCCGTGCTGGTGGTCGGACCGGCCTGCGTGCTGACCCATGGCACGGCCGGCATATCGTTCATCGCGTTGCAATTCTCCGACTCAGACCTGATCCGGAAATTTGGCGAGGCCGGGCTTGCTGCCACCATGATCGCGCTCGTCGCCGTGCTCTCGCTCGTGCCGGTATTCGGCGTGCTGTTCGTGCGCAATGAGCAGATCTTCGCCGTCAAATTCCGCGGCGCCGACGCCGGCGTGCAGATGCTGCGCAATTTCTGCTACTGGATTGCGGTGCGCATGGTCAGCCGACCCGGTCTGTTCAGCCTTATTGCCGTGCTGTTCGTTGGCGGCCTGGCCGCGATCTATGGCAACCTGGAACCGCGCTACCGTCTGGCCGACCAGGTGCCCGACAAACAGCAGGCCGTGGCCGCAAGCAGCCGCCTGGATGCCAAGCTAACCGGCGCCAACGCGATCGATGTGTTGATCGAATTTCCCAAGGGTGCATCGCTCTATGCTCCCGAAACGCTGCAAACCATCGCCGATGTGCATTCACTGGTGGAGAAGCAGGCGGGCGTCGGCAATGTGTGGTCGCTGGAGACCCTGCGACGCTGGCTCGCTGAAAAGGCCGGAAGCTCGGATGTCGCGACGCTGAAGGAATATGTCAGCGTCATTCCCGAATATCTCGTGCGCCGCTTCATCTCGGCCAACCAGGACGCCGTGGTCGTATCGGGCAGGGTGCCGGATCTGGATTCCAGCCAGATCCTGCCCGTGGTCGAGAAGCTCGACCATTCGCTGGATGCGGTGCGCAAGGCGCATCCCGGTTACGAAATTGCGGTCACGGGCCTGTCTGCGATCGCCGCGCGCAACAGCGCCAACATGATCGAAAAACTCAACCGCGGATTGACCGTTGAATTTGCGCTGGTGGCGGTCTTCATCGGGCTCGCCTTCCGTTCGGTGGTCGTGATGTTCTCGTGCATCCTGCCGGGGATTTTTCCGGTGGTGCTGTCGGGAACGGTGCTGTGGTTGCTCGGGGAAGGGCTGCAATTTGCAAGCGTCGTTGCGCTTACGGTGTCGTTCGGACTCGGATTGAGCGCAACCATTCACTTCCTCAACCGGTTGAGACTTGAGTCCAGGCCCGGCGTTACGCCGGAACTGGCGGTTGAGCGCGCAACGGTGCTGGTCGGACCTGCGCTGATCCTCACCACCGTGGTGCTGGCCTGCGGTCTCGTGGTGACGGTATTTTCCGATCTGCCGTCGTTGCGTCTTTTCGGCTGGCTCAGTGCTTTCTCGATGGTTGCTGCGCTCGTGGCCGATCTGTTCATTCTGCGGCCGACAGCAATGTTCCTAATCAACCTGTCGCTGCGGCTCCGCGGAAAGGCAGGTCCGGCAGAACCGGCGTAACATTCGCTGCCCGGCACATGGAGGACTGACCGTTCGCATTGAATTCGACGCGACGTTTCAGCGCGGCACCACCAATGCGTTCTTGATGCATTGATGCTTGCCGTAATTTCGCCACTCAGTGCGACCGAATTGCATCGCTTGCGCAAAATGTGCGAAGCAAACTCTGCGATCCCGAATTTTTACTCGCGAAACCGAACCAACATCGGATATCGTGCCACTCTCGCCAACGCTGGGAATCGCGCGAATAAACCTGCCAAAATGCCATGTGATACCGATCGGTTATGCGATCATTCGGAACGCCCTTCGGCGCCCGCAATTCGCAAGGAGGGACTCGCCGTCAATTTGGCCGCATTTTGCGGTGCCTCTGTCGCCTACGTCGCGGCGGTTCGCGACGCTTGAACCTGAACAGCCCGCTCCGGTGACCCATGTGCCATTCGGGCTGGAGTTTTCTGCCATCAGAATCTGCCATCAGAATAAGGGAACACGATGCGTAGTCTTTTGCTTGTAATAACTTTGTTGTCGCTGTCGGCTTCCACCGGAGCCTTGGCCGAACCAACTCCACCGCAGGAGCGCGCCGGCACACCGGAGGAACAAAAGGCCTGCGCCCGCGATGTTCAAAAATACTGTCGCTCTGTGATGAACCAGGACGACTTTACCGTGCTGGCCTGCTTGCAGCACAATCGTCCCAAGCTGACCAATGCCTGCAATCAAGTCCTGGTAAGCCACGGGCAATAGTCCCTACGGGCGCTGGCATCGGCCAAAGACGGTTTTTGCGGCCCGCTCTGGACGCGGGTCGTTCTGCGAGAGAGCGCAGAAACCATTGGTTTTGGCATCGTATTCACCTATATGGGGCTTGCGATCCACACCCATGCGCGAAGTGCACGCGACATGCGAAGTCCAGAACGTAGCCAGTCGTCGATGACCAGCGCGAGCGAATTGCGATCCGGCAAGACTCACCGCGACGAAAACTTTCCCGTCGCCTCATGGGTCATTCATCCGCGCCACCGGGCGCTGATCCTTGCGTTCTACAATTTTGTGAGAACTGCGGATGATATCGCCGACCATGCAAACCTCGGCGAGCGCGAAAAGCTTGGCTTTCTCGATTTGTTTGAAGCCGAACTTCTCGGCCGCGGCGACAGCCAGCCCGAAGCGGTCGACCTTCGTCGGGCGTTGGCAGAGCGCTCGATGCCGCCGCGTCATGCGCTCGACGTCCTGATCGCGTTCCGCATGGACGTGACCAAGCTGCGATATGAGACCTGGGACGAGGTGATCCACTATTGCCGATATTCGGCGATGCCGGTCGGAAGGTTCATGCTCGACGTTCACGGCGAGAGCACTTCAACCTGGGCCGCATCGGATGCGCTGTGCGCCGCCTTGCAGATCAATAATCACCTTCAGGATTGTGGCAAGGATTACCGGAATCTCAATCGCGTCTATCTGCCGCGCGATGCGCTTGGGGAGGCCGGAGCCTCCGTCGAACAGCTCGCAGAAGACCGCGCACCGGCACAGTTGCTGCAATGTCTGCATTCGCTGGCCGGCCGCAACGAGGCGCTGCTCGGCAAAAGCAAATCGCTCAGCGCCGAGGTCAGGGATTTCAGGCTTGGTCTCGAGATTTCCGTGATCCAGGCTTTCGCGGACAGGATCGTTCGCCTTCTCAAGGTGCGCGATCCCCTGCGCGAGCGGGTGCACCTTGGGCCGATCGAACTGCTGGCCTTCAGCTTGGCCGGGCTTGGCGGTGAGATGACCCGCCGGGCTCTCGGACGCAGGCCTGTCTCGAAAACGGCGGCCGGCGCATGACGATTGAAACGGCGGCAGCCACGAGTTACGGATCATCTGCGTCCGGCAGCTCATTCTACGCGGCGATGCGCATCCTGCCGCACGCGCAGCGCGAGGCGATGTTTCAGATCTACAGTTTTTGCCGACAGGTCGACGACATCGCCGATTCCGATGGCCCGCGCCAGGCGCGGCTGGCAGCGCTTCAGCAGTGGCGCGACGACATCGACGCCCTTTATCTGGGCCACGCGCCGGCGCGGCTGAGGGATTATGCCGCTTCGGTTCAAAAATTCGGCCTGCAACGCGAGGATTTCCTGGCGATCGTCGACGGCATGGAAATGGATGTGCCGCGGGACATTCGCGCCCCCGACCTTGCCACGCTGGATCTTTATTGCGACCGGGTGGCGAGCGCCGTCGGGCGCCTTTCGGTGCGGGTGTTCGGTCTGCCGCGCGATGACGGCATCCTGCTCGCGCACCATCTGGGGCGGGCTCTGCAATTGACGAACATCCTGCGCGACATCGACGAAGACGCCTCGATCGGCCGCCTCTATCTGCCGCTCGAAGCGCTGCTGCATGCGGGCATCACATCAACCGACCCGCTCAGGGTCATTTCCGATCCGGCGCTGCCCAAGGTCTGCGCACCGCTCGTCGATCGCTCGCGCGCCCATTTCGAGAACGCCGACGAGATCATGGGCCGTAATCCACGTCGTATCGTGCGCGCGCCGAAGATCATGTCGAAATATTATCGCGCCATTCTGGAATTGCTTGTTGAGCGGGGGTTCGCTACTCCCCGCAGGCCGGTCCGCCTGAACAAGATGGCCCGTATCGCCATAGTGCTCCGCTACGCTTTCATTTGATGCAAAAAGCCGTTCACATCGTCGGTGCAGGAATTTCCGGCCTTTCGGCGGCCGTTCGGCTGGCGAAAGCGGATTTCAAGGTGCATGTCCACGAGGCGACGCAGCAGGCGGGTGGGCGCTGCCGCTCCTATTTCGACGCCGCGACCAACCTCACCATCGACAACGGCAATCACCTTCTGCTGTCGGGTAATCGCCATGCGTTGGCCTATGCAAGCGCGATCGGCAGCGCGGGTGGACTGGTCGGGCCGAAGCGGGCCGTGTTTGCGTTCGTCGATTTGAGGACGGGCCGGCGCTGGCAGCTCGATCTTGGCGACGGCCGCCTGCCATTATGGGTTTTCGATGCGTCGCGACGTGTCCCCGATACGGCGTTGCGCGACTATCTGGCGCTGATGCCCCTGATCTGGTCGCCAGCCAGCAGGCTTGTCGGCGACAGCATCCCGTGCAAGGGGCGGCTGTATGAGCGGCTGGTACAGCCCCTGCTGCTTGCCGCACTTAACCTCGATCCTCCGCAAGGATCGGCGGGCCTTGCCGGCGCCGTCGTGCGCGAAACGCTTCTGGTCGGCGGCCAGGCTTGCCGACCGCTGATCGCGAGCGAAGGCCTCAGTGCGGTTTTGATCGAGCCTGCGATCAAGTTGTTGCAGGGCAGCGGCGCCGATATTCGATTCGGACGCGAATTGCTTGGATTGGGCTGGTCTGAAGACAGCATCCGCGAACTGAAATTCGGTGAGGAATCCATTGCGCTCGGAGCAGGCGATGCCGTGGTTCTGGCAGTCCCGCCACGATCTGCCTCATCGCTTCTGCCCGGTCTGAAGACGCCGTCCAGATTTCGGGCGATCGTGAACGCGCATTTTCGCTTCGATCCGCCGCAGGACGCGCCGCCGATCCTGGGCGTTGTTGGCGGGCTGGTGGAATGGTTGTTCGCCTTTCCCCAGCGCCTGTCGGTCACAATCAGCAGCGCCGACAGGCTGTTGGATACGCCGCGCGAGGAACTCGCACAGGCGATCTGGCGGGATATCTGTAAGGCCACCGGCTTACAGGCCGAACTGCCTCCCTGGCAGATCGTGCGTGAGCGCCGTGCCACATTTGAGGCAACTCCGGAGCAAAATGCCCTGCGGCCGGGCGCCGCGACGGCCTTCAAAAATCTGTTTCTCGCCGGCGATTGGACTGATACGGGGTTGCCGGCAACCATCGAAGGTTCGGTGCGGTCGGGTAACCGTGCCGCCGATCTCGTCCTTGCCCTGCGTAAGGCGTGATCGGGCGGCAAGCCAGAAGGATCTTCGGTGAGAACGGTTGAACGAAGACAGAGGATGTCAGGCGAGATGCATTCCGTAAATGACAAGGTCGATGCGTCTGGCGCGCTTGCGGCGAGTATCAAATCGGCGACCCGCGCACTGCTGGATTATCGGCGGGCAGACGGACATTGGGTGTTCGAGCTCGAGGCCGACTGCACGATTCCAGCGGAGTATGTACTGCTCCGCCACTATCTGGCCGAGCCGGTAGATACCGTCCTGGAAGCCAGGATCGCAAACTATCTGCGCCGGGTTCAGGGCCGCCACGGCGGCTGGCCGCTGGTGCATGATGGTGCCTTTGACATGAGCGCCAGCGTGAAGGCCTATTTCGCGCTGAAGATGATCGGCGACTCCATCGACGCGCCGCACATGGTTCGTGCGCGCGAGGCAATCCACTCGCACGGTGGCGCCATCAACAGCAACGTATTCACGCGCTTCATGCTGGCATTGTTCGGGGTCACGACGTGGCGCAGCGTGCCGGTGCTGCCGGTCGAGATCATGTTGTTGCCGATGTGGTCGCCGTTCCATATCAACAAGATCTCCTATTGGGCGCGGACCACGATGGTGCCGCTCCTCGTCCTGGCGGCGCTAAAACCGCGTGCCAAAAATCCCAAAGGGGTTGGCGTCGACGAATTATTCCTGCAGGACCCGCGTTCGATCGGGATGACTACCAAGGCGCCGCATCAGAGCTGGGGCTGGTTTCTGCTGTTTCGCGCGCTGGACATTGTGTTGCGTGCGATCGAGCCGCTATCTCCAAAGAAGTTTCGCGCGCGCGCAATCGATGCGGCGGTTGCCTTTGTCGAGGAGCGGCTGAACGGCGAGGACGGCGTGGGCGCGATCTTTCCCCCGATGGCCAACGCCGTGATGATGTACGACGCGCTTGGCAAGGGCGCGGATTACCCGCCGCGCGCCGCGCAGCGAAGGGCACTGGAGTTGCTGCTCGTGGTGCGCGACCAGGAAGCCTATTGCCAGCCGTGCGTCTCGCCGATCTGGGATACTTCGCTGACCTGTCACGCGCTGCTCGAAGCAGGCGGCGAGGAAGCGTTGCCAGGAGCCAGGCGCGGCCTCGACTGGCTGTTGCCACGGCAGGTGCTCGACGTGAAGGGCGACTGGGCCGTAAAGCGCCCGGATGTTCGCCCGGGGGGCTGGGCCTTCCAGTACAACAACGCCCATTATCCCGATCTCGACGATACGGCGGTCGTCGTCATGGCGATGGACCGCGCGCGTCGCGCCGAACCAAACGCTGCTTACGATGCGGCGATCGAGCGCGGCCGCGAATGGATCGCGGGGATGCAAAGCCGCGATGGCGGGTGGGCCGCCTTCGACGTCAACAATCTCGAATATTATCTCAACAACATCCCGTTCTCGGACCACGGCGCCCTGCTGGACCCGCCGACCGAGGACGTCACGGCTCGCTGCATCTCGATGCTGGCGCAGCTTGGAGAGTCGGTCCGCAGCAGTAAGGCAGTGGCTGATGGGGTCGACTTTCTGCGTCGCACTCAGCTTGCGGAGGGGTCTTGGTACGGTCGGTGGGGGTTGAATTACATTTATGGCACCTGGTCCGTTCTTTGTGCGCTCAATGCCGTCGGCGTCGACCACCAGGACCCCGTCATCCGCAAGGCCGTTGCCTGGCTGTTGTCAATTCAGAACGCCGAGGGGGGGTGGGGGGAGGATGCCACCAGCTACCGACTCGACTATAAGGGTTTCGAGAGTTCTCCCACGACCGCCTCACAAACGGCATGGGCCTTGCTTGGGTTGATGGCAGCGGGCGAGGTGGAGAACCCCGCTGTTGCCCGGGGCATGGAGTACCTGATTTCTACACAGAATAAAAAGGGGCTTTGGGACGAGCAGCGCTATACCGCTACGGGCTTTCCTCGCGTATTTTACCTGCGCTATCATGGATATGCGAAGTTCTTCCCGCTTTGGGCGTTGGCGCGGTATAGGAACTTAACGAAAACCAACAGTAGGGTGGTAGGGGTCGGGATGTGAGATTGGGGGCGGGGGAGGGCATCGCCACGGGCGCAATTGACCCGCGGCCAGTGCTGATTGTGACAGGTCTGGTGCAGGAGGCCCGCATCGCCGCGGGGCCCGGTATGACCGTGATCTGCAGCAGTAGCGATCCGCGGCAATTGCGGGCGCTGCTGACGGTATTCGATCCCACAACGATCAGGGGCGTCATCAGCTTTGGCGTTGCCGGGGGGCTCGATCCCACCCTGAAGTCGGGCGATGTCGTGGTGGCGACCGAGGTGCTGGCCGGCGATGCGCGCTGGCTGGCCGGATTGCCGTTGAACGAGGAACTCATCGCCAGCGTTGGCCTCGGGAACCGGCGTATCGTCCGCGGCCGCCTCGCCGGGGCCGAGGAGGTGGTCGCGGCGCGTCACGTCAAGGCGGCGCTGCACCTGGAAACGGGCGCTGCCGCTGTAGACATGGAAAGCCATATCGCCGCCGAGTATGCCGCCAAGGCACGGCTTCCCTTCGCCGCTTTGCGTGTCATCAGCGACCCCGCGACACGGGCCCTGCCGGTGCTCGCGATGGCCGCAATCAAGCCAAATGGCGGTATCGACCTGCGCAAGGTACTGCGCGGGGTCGCGCGCAATCCGCTGACGGTCCTCGATCTGGTCTCGACCGGAATCGATTTCAATCGCGCGCTGCGCAGTCTACGCGGCTGTCGAGGCTTTCTGCTGGGCGGCGAGGGCCTCGTCGCGGCGGATCTCTGACAGTTTCTTCTGGACCTGCTCGGAGAAGATGTACTGCGCCGGCCGCTGCTTGCCGAGATCGATTTCCGGCGCCATCGGACCGGAGGTGCGCACGCCGCGCAGCGCTACCTTGAGCGCAGCAAGCGGATTGTTGAGCGCCGCATTCGCCGCGGTCGGCTCGTAGCCGCAGTGTGCCATGCAGTCGGCGCACTTTTCGTACTTGCCAGTGCCGTAGCTGTCCCAATCGGTCGTATCCATCAGCTCCTTGAAGGTTTTTGCGTAGCCCTCACCGAGCAGATAGCAGGGCTTTTGCCAGCCGAAGATGTTGCGTGCCGGCATCCCCCAGGGAGTGCATTCGTAAGCCTGATTGCCGGCGAGGAAATCCAGGAACAGGCCGGAATGCATGAAGTTCCACTTCTTGCCCTTGCCCAGCGCAAACACGTCCCGGAACAGCTTCTTGGTCTTGGAGCGGTTGAGAAAGTGCTCCTGGTCCGGCGCGCGCTCGTAGGCATAGCCCGGCGACATTGAAACGCCGACGCCAAGTTCGGTAGTGAAGTCGAGGAATTTGGCGATGTCCTCCGCCGAATGCCCGTCGAAAATCGTCGCATTGACGTTGACGGTGAATCCTTTTGCCTTGGCGGCTTTGATCGCCGAAACCGCGCGATCGAACACGCCCGCCTGGGAGACCGCCTTGTCGTGATGTTCCTTCAGGCCATCCAGATGCACGGAGAAAAACAGGTAAGGCGACGGCTCGAACAGATGCAGCTTCTTCTCCAGCAACAGCGCATTGGTGCACAACGACACGAACTTCTTGCGCGCCACGAGGCCGCGAACGATCTCGCCGATCTCCTTGTGGATCAGCGGCTCGCCGCCGGGGATCGCCACCATGGGCGCGCCGCACTCGTCTGCGGCGTCCCAGCACTCCTGTGCCGACATGCGGCGATTGAGGATGGCGTCCGGATAGTCGATCTTGCCGCAGCCCACGCAAGCCAGGTTGCAGCGAAAGAGCGGCTCGAGCATCAGCACCAGCGGAAAACGCTTCCGGCCGATCAATTTCTGCTTCAGCAGATAACCGCCGATGCGTATTTCCTTGAAGAACGGTATTGCCATTGCAATCATCTTTCCAAACTCAATTGACGGGAATGGTTCAGCTTGCCGCCAGCTCCGCCGGCAGGCGGAATTCGATATTCTCTTCACGCCCCGGCAGCACCGATACCGTCACCGGCCCGATGCGCCTCAAGGCCTCGATTACGTCGTCAACAAGCACTTCCGGAGCGGAGGCGCCGGCGGTAATTCCGACCGCCCTGGCGTCCTTCAGCCATTCCGGGTTCAACTCGCTGCCATCCGCGATCAGATAACTCGCAACGCCGACTTCGGTGCCGATTTCGCGCAACCTGTTCGAATTGGAACTGTTGTTGGCCCCCACCACCAAAATCACGTCCACCAGCTTGCTCAGGTCCCTTACCGCAGATTGGCGGTTCTGTGTCGCATAGCAGATATCCCGAATATCCGGGCCTTGAATATCTGTAAACCGTTGATGTAACGCCGAAATGATGTCCTTGGTGTCATCCACGCTCAGCGTTGTCTGGGTGATATAGGCGACAGGCGTGTCGGCGGGCAGCGTGAGGGCCGCCACATCATCGACGTTCTGGACCAGCAGTACCGGCCCGGGAACCTGACCCATGGTTCCCTCGACCTCCGGGTGGCCGGCATGGCCGATTAGAATCAGAGCTCGGCCTTTCGACATATACCGCTTGCCCTGGTTGTGCACCTTCGTCACAAGGGGACAGGTGGCGTTGAGGACGGGCAGGCCTCGGGAAGCCGCTTCCTCTTCCACGCTTCGCGCAACGCCGTGGGCGCTGAAGACCGTGACGGACTGGGGCGGCACTTCCGAGAGGTCCTCGACGAAAATCGCGCCTTTGTTCTTCAGGCTTTCGACCACGTATTTGTTGTGAACGATTTCGTGCCGCACGTAGACCGGAGGACCGTATTTCTCCAGCGCGCGCTCGACAATTTCGATGGCGCGCACGACACCGGCGCAAAACCCTCGGGGTTGCGCGAGATACACTTCCATGGGACGTCCATTACGCAAGTTGCACCATTGTCATTTCGTGCCTCCATCCGGCGTGGAACCGCAAGAGCCGGCCCGGTCTCGCGGCCAATGCGAAAGTACCCGCGCCGACCCCGCACAGATGGGGGCGCACGGCTTTGTGTCAAAAAACGATCAGGTAGAAAAGGCGGATCGCGAAGAGGATATGTCGTGATCGCAGGAGTCGGGAGCCCTAACGGTCAGAATTGGTATCATGATACGGTAAATCGTTGGTTTCGGCGATCAACACTCCCAAGATGGCCAATATGCGGCGCAGCGCCAATTGGGCACGAAATTGTCGTCTTTTGACCTATTTCTGCGTGTCCCTGAAGCACGAAACCTCGAAAAACAACATTAGATCGGCCAGCGGAACTCCGCTAGATAGCGGACGTTTCGGGCAGGCCGCCAACATCAGAAAGATAGAATGTGCTGACGCGTATCGTTGTTTGGATTGTGAAGATCTGCACACGGTTTGCCGCCTCGACAGTCCTTACCGCGTTGGTCCTTGCGATCGCGGCGGGCTTCTACACTGCCCGTCACTTCGAGATCAATACCGACATC
>Ga0307476_10002214_pt1 | contig 11616 bp, 11 predicted proteins | sample atmos_gasesECM2C_2_FD_203314 | JGI IMG/M metagenome (GOLD analysis project Ga0307476, IMG submission 203314) | Hardwood forest soil microbial communities from Morgan-Monroe State Forest, Indiana, United States - atmos_gasesECM2C_05 | ecosystem: Environmental > Terrestrial > Soil > Temperate... | reverse complement strand
CCTTTCCACAACCCGATAATCGAAGTTCTTTCGCGTCATCTGTTCGACTGCCGCGTTCGTTGGGCCAAAAGGTCGCGCGCAGGGAGTTGCGCAATCGACGCCGACGCATGGCCCTGGTTCCAATTGAATTGCATGCCGTAGACCTCGGTGCTCACCCGATATCTAAACACCACAACTTCGGAAATGTCTTCAATTAGCGCCAGAATTGAGTTACGGCGCTCGGTGCGCGACAAGTTTTCCAATAAGTTGCAGGATGGAGATGGACTACGTCTATTTTCGAAGCAGGCTTCAGAGAGGACGACTCATCTGGCCGCAAGCGACTTCTGGCCGTGATAAGCAGCGGCGGTGATCTGTGATTCTGTGACCGCAACCGATTGACGGAGAACTAAACGTGTCATCCTGTTCCCGTTGTCCGCCGTTGCCAGCAGAATATTGGACAGACGGTACTGCGCTGTTACGATCGGTTCATCCGCAGCCCGCTCGAGTTGTGACACTCGCGAAACTGTCACAAACCCGCAGACGTTTTTTCAATCTCGCCGCTAATCTGCGGCTATGAGACAACAAATCGTTTATTTCCAACTTGCCTCCCTTTTGTTGATGCTCAGCGCGTTGCCGTGCGCTTGGGCGCAAGCCCGAGACGGGCAAACTCCAAACGAAGGTCTGACTGCGGAGAAGATCCTGGTTGCGCGTGCGGCATATACCAACCAAGACATCGCATGTTGCTCGGGGGATGGCCAGACACTTTCAGAGCTTGCCCAACGCAGAGCCGCACCTCTAGTTCCGCCCGACATGCGATATCCCGGCCGGCGGGGCAATGGAGGAAGGTGGCGGCAACGAGGCAACATGCGCCATGCTCTGATCGGAGCCCTCGTCGGCCTTGGCGTCGGCGCCGCTATCGGAGCCAAAGGAAACCAGGACCCACATGCGCGCGTGGTTGCGCCTGTCCTGTTCGGTGGCGCTGGCGCTGTGATCGGCGCCGCTATTGGAGCTTCGCATCCTTGACCCAGGGGCACGATATCTTGCTGCCCGATTTGGTCTAGCCCACGTGGTTCGAGCGTTTTCCGGCGGAGGGGCTCCACTCAGTTCGATCGCATGAACAAGTTCAGGCTCCGCTGGAGTTGTTGACCGGAGTCTACATCGGGACCTTTAACTAACATTACTTCTGACAGCGGCTGGCAGCAGGCTACAGCGAAGAAACATCCCAGAAGTCTACGGAATCGGGGCGCGGTGGGTGCTCGCCGTGAACGCCACAGTTATTCCTCACGACTGGTGGGTCAAACAATCCACCGCGGTACAGGATCGTAGGCAATGCGCAGATATATCAGCCACAGCTGCAAACCATTCGGCGTCACGCGAATTCAGTGGGTCTTGCTGGAGAGCGGGCCCCGTGCGCAGCGCGCGGAGCCCTTATTTCCAGAACCCAGAGATCGCCGTCTTATATCGGCAGGCGGTTTAGCTTGGAGAGCAGTTAGGCAGTTCAATAGGTGATAGGTTGGGCAGCACTGACTCATCGGGATAGCTGTAGGCACCATCAATCGCCGTCGACGGCGATTCGAACTCAAACCACGGCAATAGGGCTACGTTCTGAGGGTGATAGGTCATGCCGTTCATGGTTACGGGATAGCTGGCGTGGGGCAGCCCCTCGACGACATCGCCGACTTCCAGGTCATCCTGGCAATTGCCGTTGGGTGACAGCCACCATGGGGTGAGGTTGTGCTTGCCATCGCTGACCACGAACGGGTCGTTGAAAGTTTCCGCGACCTCGTGGCCAAGCGCGGTCACATCAACAAAGCTGCTTCCGAACAACCCCGGGCTGATCCATGCCGCGTAGTCCATGACGTAACGTTTTTGACGATTGCCGTTGGCGGCGTCCCCCGGTTCTTGGTCGTAGCTGTGGTATCCGAGTACGCAGCAGTCGTTGGGGTTGCCGTTGAAGTAAAGGTAGGTATTGGGGAACAAGAAAGTGGAGATGTCTTTGGTGGTGATATCGCCGGCGTTCTCAGCGGCGCCTATGGGCGTGGTAGTGTCGGTCGGAGTTGCCGGGAAAAGCAGGTTGCCGAACTCGTTGATGTCGACCAGCACAAACAGGCAACACTCTCCATTTTTCTTGAGCGCATAGAAGTAGAAGCCATGAGGAACTTGCATGGTCCGCCCTTGCTTCAGGCTTGCAAGAAGTAGCGTATGCCAGTCGGGCGCCATCGTGTTCCAAAACTCAGCTCGCTGAATGGCGTCGGTGATTTGAGTGGGTTTCGGGCTGCTCGTGAATGTCGAATTCTCGAACACCGGCGATTGGAGCGTGGCGAGGATGAACGGCTTGGGGTCGTAATGCAAGAACACCTTGCCCTCTGCATCCAACAAATCAAGAGCTACAGGCACTAAAGGCGCGTTAATGTAAGTCGTACCGCCAAGGCGAGGTGGATTTCCCACCATGTTGTAGAGCCATGCATCCCGGTAGTTACCGCTTCCGTCAAACCCCGGAGCTTTATACGATCCATTCCAGTTCGTAAGGGAATCGACTCCCGGAGTCCCATTGGCATCGTTGTGAACGCCAGCATTGCTTTGACCATGCGGCGGTACAGCGATAAATCTGGGATGAGCATTCGAAAGATGGTTGGCTGGAAGCTGGTGGGAATCCTGCGCTATAGCGACGACTGCGCCAAACAGAGCGATAGCCGCCAGAACCACGCAGAGTGCGAATCGCGTCGGCAACTTCATATTACAGATCTCCTGAACTGGAATTTCCTTTTTGACCCCAAGAAGCGGCTGCCATTGTCACCCCAATCTATGTTCGCGTCAATGTGCAAGAATTTTCAACAAGCCTGCACGAAATCGCCTACATTCCCGTCGGAGCGGTAAAGAACGTCAGGCCCAGCAACGACTGTTCAATTCGATCTGGTGCGGGGTGATATGCGCGAATTGCTTCGAAAAGATTTTCGAAGCTGAACCACCAAGACGCATTCGGGACAGGTATTGCAAGATCTTAGCGCCCTATCGACAAGGGCGACGGCGCCGAGCACCCGTGTGGCACCCGAGTGTTTTCCGCCGGGGCACTTGCGATAGGAACATTTGGACGAAGCCGCTGGCGTTTGCGGCGGACGCGGAAGGCTATATAAATATTACGGTATGGGGATTCAATGGCCGTTTCGTCATCTCATCGCTCTCAGCCCGCGCTAACTGCCAATTCTGTTGAAACGTGAGTTCATGCACCGATTATCACCATTCCTGCACTCGAGCTCTTGCACCATCTCACACAAACTGCCGCCTCCGAACACGCGATAACGCCCGCCGCGCCATTTGACAGCTTCTCACCGTTAGATTGGTTCAGGGCTGGTATTCACGGCAGCCGTGACATTGTTGGGTTCTTCGGAGAAAGACTTCCCCGGCTCGAACGCGACCTTCTCGTGTTTCGTGCCAACCTTGCGAATGACGTCGTGCCAGCCGTCGTCCCAGGCAATGCGGGCCTCACCGTCCACCACCTTCCAGGTTCCATGGTCGGCGCCTAACGTTTTGTGCGCCTCGCCATTAGCTTCCAGAGTGATATAGAAATCTCCAGCCCCGGGACCTTGGCCCACTCTCCATTTGCCTACAAAATGGTTCCAACCGGGCGCAAACGCCGTGGAAGCAGAGGTATCGAATTCGAAGCTCTGGGTCTCGGACATGCGAAAACTCTTCTGCCCTCCGTCTCTGAAGACCACGATATCTGCGTCTTTGAACTCGATCTTAGTGATTTCAGCCACGGGGATCGTCTGCCGACGACCATCCTTCATCACCACTATCAGCGACCCGTGCGCGTCTCTCGACGCGGCCTGCCCTAAACTTCCGATGGCCAATGCCACAAGAATGATTCCGAAGAGAACAGCCTTGACGATTGTGTGCATATTCCCTCCCAAGGAAAATTTGCGCAACTATTGAGGCAAATTATGAAGCAAGCGATTCCCCCTTTTGCTTCTGCACGACGATACGCATTTTCACGCGGGTTAGTTCCCAGAATTGACGCATTTTGCCCCCAAGCCATACCTGGCTGTAAAGCGGAATGGCCGGTTATCCGCCTGTTAACGACAGTTGACACGGTCGTTCTCACGCCGGACGCGCCGACAGCAACTGCGCTCAAGCCCCATCAAAGACGACCTTCTCAATGCCAGGAAGATTAAGCACCGACTTCTCAATCAGGTAGTCCACTTCCGTAGCGTAGTACGTTACGCCTGCCCATCCGTCGGCTACTATGGTCACGTGGGCGACGGAACCGTTCTGGCTCCAATGCGTGACGTGCCGCACCCCTTGGCCAGGCCAAGCTCGCAAAACGGCCTCGACCGTAGCTCCGATGACCGCGGTTTGGTCGAACGTCATGATCTCGATCTGGCGCGTTACTAAGTTCAGCTTCGGGCTAAATTTAGGATGTTTCTCGCCCTGCACCCAATCGCTCGCAGCTTCTTTCAAATCGTCTGGATCGTTAGGTAGCAGCATTGTTATCGTGGACCTCGCGGTCGTAAAACGAACCGGGATCGTAATTTCAGGTGTGTCGATCTCGCCTGCCCGGACTTTGGACCCGCTCGCAGTCAGGGTTAAGGTACCTCGCTCTGATTTCGCAGGCGTAAAGATGAAGGCCTGGACGTGCAACATTCTACCGAGCGAAAAATCCTTGGTTGGTTGGTTGACATAGTCGCCCGTAGAAGACGACTCTAATATTTGTCCGCTGCCGTCCCGTATCTCCCAACCCACTTGTATATCATCGGCAGAGTTCACTTGCAGGTCGATGCTGAAGGGATTGCTAACTAGGGAATTGGTCACTGATTTGGAAACGCAGATGATTCTCCCCGAAGCACAGATGCTGTTCGAGCCGTTAGCTGCACGTGTCTCGCTGTTTCCACGAGACTGCGCGTGCATCGAAGCGGGGAACGCCAACGCCGAGGCTATCGCGCAAGGAAGGATCAGCAGACACCAACGCATCTGTCCTCCATTTGCATTGCCACTGCACATCTGGTCTCGGAAAGTTTATACCCAATCCAAACCTGGCCGATTACTGTTTGGAACATCCCTATGGCACTCAATGACCCCGGCAATGGGGTTCAACAGTTCAACAGTCTCGCTGCCACGAACTATGGAGTGTACCGCCACTGCTGACGGCGTCGGCCCCGCTGTGAACCTCGAAACGGCCGCCGGACTTCTCGCTGCGCCATGTGTCATTTCGACCAGTGAAAGGGTCTGCGACGCGCTCACGGGATTTGCGCAGAGTTCTCACTCGCTTCGGCGTCGGAATGGCAAGTTTACGCCTTGCCAACAGCTCGCAGACACGGCAGAATTCCATTACGCGCAATCCCGAACGCGATCCCGAAAAGTATGAGCCGCAGCCATAACCATCCATCTTCGCAGCTGCACCAGCTTCGACAGGCGGATCAGTCGCGTTCCGATCCGCAGGATGAGGCCATAGCACCATCCCGTGCGGTGCTGGCGGAACATCGCCGCGGATTGCTGCCGGAAATGTATTTCCGTTGGCGCGCGGGAGAGATCACCCGCCTCGAAGCCTTTTGCGACGTGGTGTTCGGCTTTGCTTTGACGCTGCTCGTGGTCTCGCTGGAAGTGCCTCGGACCTATGCTGAACTCATGGCCGCGATTCGTGGCTTCGTGCCCTTCGCCGCCTGCTTCGCGCAACTCGTGCTGATTTGGCGCGGCCACTATCGCTTCTCCCGCCGTTACGGGTTGGAGGATCCCTACACCGTCTTCCTCAATGTTGTGCTGCTTTTTCTGGTGCTGTTTTTTGTTTATCCGCTAAAGTTTGTTTTCACCATGCTGTTTGAAGAACTGTCGGGCCACGATGTCGGCATGGGCTTTCATGAGGTATCGGTATTAATGAGAATTTATGCCACCGGTTTCGCGGCCGTCTTCATTATTTTTGCCCTTCTCTATGCCCGCGCCTACAGTCTGCGGAATGCCCTCGGACTGAACCCTGTGGAGGTTCTCGAAACCCGAGTGGCCGTGCAGGAAAATGTACTCATGGGAGCCGTGGGCGCGATTTCTCTTGCGTTAGCTTTCAAGTATCCATCCTGGGCCGGATGGGCCTTCTTCTTGATCGGCCCTGGCCTTGCCCTTCATGGAAGCATCTATGGCAAGCGTGTGCGCGCTCTCGCAGAGAAGGTGAGCGTCGGGTAAAGGCTGGCCATGCTCGTTCCGTCACGCCTCTCTGCGTGCGCTCTTCCAATGACTACTCAACTGCCGCCGACGAGATTCATCGCGCCCCCTATCTGGCTGCCGCCGACTGCGCCTCGGCCCTGCTCACCTTTTACTTGATGGTGATTCCAGCCGTAGGAGAGCTACTCGCCGGCATCGTGACGCTGAAGGCGGGTTTTCGGAAAGGCGTGCCCCTGGACCGGGGTCATCACGGGCGTTCTCGGTATTCTCCCAGACGGGCTTCTTTCCGCTGGTGATGGCTCCCGCGTTGGGGCGGCTCCGCACACCCTTCGCCAGAGACTAATGCTCCAACTGGCGGAAAGTCTCTATTAGGCGTTTTGACCCTTGATCGAAAGGTCGGTGCTGATTCTCGGTGAGCGTTATCGCCTGTTGACCAGCCAAGCTCTGCCCGTTCTCCAGAGTGCTCGCTTGGAAGCTGCAAAGCCGATCGGCACATTCTTCACGAGCTGCGATCACACGTATCCCGATGTGATCCCCGCATTCAGCTGAGCGCGTTCAAAAAGTCTCACCATGGATCTGCCGCATTCCATGAGTACGCGACTTGAGCAAGACCTCGGCATGGCGGGGGATGACGCGGTAGCGTTCTTCATGGAGTTCTGTGAGAAATTTAAGGTCGATCTCTCCACTTTGCATGTTCGATGGAGCCAGCACTTCTCGCCGGAAGGCAGCGGTTCGTTTGGTGCCCTTATCGTACTCTGTCTATGCGTGATTGCCGGATTTTGGGTCCAAGACTTGATAGGCATTCTTCACGCATGGGGTGGGGAATCGCCATGGTTGTAGCATCGCGATAACGCTAATTAACCACGTGCTGGACGTTTTCAGCGGGGAGCATGATTGCGTCAGTGTCCCGTCTCTTCGCTGTTGCGCAAGCGTTCTGCGACGCAACTCATCAATCACGTTGGCTCGGTCCTTAATCGCGCGTTAGGTCAAGAATATAAAGATCGTTTTCTTACCCACTGACAGAATTGCGATCCTGCAGCTGAATCAGTCTCCCCAGCCTTTCACCTCTCTCTCCGTGATGTGGATGCGGGTGGGATACGAAGAAATTCCTGCACCGCTTACGATTAGGGAGTAGTCACCGGGGGTTACCCCGGGACTCAGCGTAAAGTCGACGGTTTCGCGTCTAGCGCCACCACCCACGGCGATCTTGCTCCAGTCCGACGTCCGGGCGTAAAAGACATTGCCGCTTGGGTTCACCATGCGAATGATCGGATAGTTGGAGTCCATCTGGTCGTCGTCGCCGTAGGCGGCGCCCGCAGATTGCCCATCGAGTTGAAATCCTCTAAGCCTGAACTTGCGGTCACCCAGATAGCTGACCTTCGTGATGATTGGCCGCAACCGCGGATTGGGCTTTCCCGACGAGGTGTAAACCCAGAGCTGGGAACTATCGTCGGAAAAGAGCAACTGTCCCGTCGGAAGAATCAGCATGCGCGTGGGATAGGAGCCTTCGTAGGGGAGGTTGGCGTCAGGCAGGGCCGAAGTGACCTGGCGAATCGTACTGGTCCGCGGATCAAAATCAAATAGTTCCGTGGGATTGCTGAACGTGCCTCCCCAACTGATGGCATCCCCCCGGGTCGTAGCATTGGCAGGACTGCTGATCGTTACCTGGTTCGGCGAATCCACACTCACAATAAAAGCCCCACCCGGGATGCCCGCCCCCTGCACGCCCCAGTAAACCTGCAGTATGGCCGTCGAGGGAATGCCGGTAATAATGGGGGAGCCGGCACTGACGTTTCCGGAAGAAGCGAATCCGGAGACGCCGGCATCGGCCGCGAAGATCACATGGCCGTTGGGCAAAATGGCCCCAGGGGCATCGTCAGCGCCAAAAGGAGAGGGGATTCCGTTTAGCGTCCCTCTGATGTCCGGCCCGGCCACCCAGGTATTTGTGGTGGGGTTATAGAGGGCGGTGTGCTGGGTGGCCCCAATCTGAAAGATCCGCCCATCGTGTAGTCGGAGGGAGGGGCCGAGTTCAAACCCCAAGGTGGGGCTGCTCAACCGGGGAATCGTTCCCTTGGCCGTGCCATCCGATGGGCTGATGCTGGTCCACGTCCCGGTCTTGGTATTGTACTTCTCCGCGTAGCTCCCCTTGGTGGCAATGCTCTGGGACAGGTCGTAGTTGATGATCGTTCCCTGGCTGCTCCTCGTCCAGCCTTCTTCATCGCTCGGGTCCTGGTAGACCTTTGTTCCGGAGGCACTCCAAGCGTTCGAGGCGGCATCGTAGACGTATGTGTTGGAGTTGACCAAGTCACCGACGAGAATTTTCTTGCCCGCGAGGAGTATCGAGGGATCATCCCCCAAGCACCCAGTCAGCTGATAGTTGGAGGAGAGAATAATGGCGGTGGCGGTGACCCTCTGCGTCGCGGCAGCGGATATGGTGATCTTGGTGGGCGAGTCAACGCTCACGATGGTTGCCCCGTTTGGAATCCCAGTGCCGAAAACTCCCTCGCCGACGAAAAGGCCGCTCGTGTAGGGATAAATCCTCGTAATCTGGGCACTTCCAGTCGTGGTGTTCCCAGAAACGTAATTGATGGAAGGGCAATCCGGCTGCTTCGGGTACGGGGCAATGCGAGTCCATTTATTGGACAGTGGGTCGTAGATCTCCCCCGTGTTCGACCAATTGGGCAGCAACCCTGGGCCGCTGTACTCACCCCCCGCGACGAATAACCTGCCATCCGGCATGATTTGAGAGGCAAAATACAGTCGGGCAATAGGTTCCGAGGCGAGCACGGTCCACGTACCGTTGAGGTAACTGCCTCTGTCATCCGGAGTCAGCTTCATCCAGGTTTGCCCGTCATATGCCTGTACGAGGATCGACCCGTCCGTCGCTTGCATCATGATTTGGATGCCATTGGCGCCCGATGGCGCCTGGTTCGTCAGTGGTTGCCACGGCGACGACGAGTCGGGGGCAACTGCGAACCCGTGGGCAGAACTCCTCCGCGGGGGAATGGGTGTTAGGTGAGGGAGCGACTGCGCACCAGCGATGTCATGCCAGGTCAGCAACCCGACCAACGAAATTGCGAGTAGCGTGAAAGCCCAGATCTTCTGGCGCTTCATATTCCCTTTCCCTCCTTCATGTACATTCCTTGGGTTTTGCTCAAGAAGCAGTTGCTGACGCTGTTAACTGAGGACCAACAGCTTTGGCGAACATCATCTTCTCAGCGAAACCAGCACACAAGGTCGTGAAATAAAAAGCCCGCGAAAATACGGCGCAATCATATACGTTTTCTGCCTCCGACTGTCAATACCTAGAACTCTTGAGCGTACAAAACACCGAAAGCCGCTAGCCCATCTCTCCATTCCTGTCTCTCGAAGATGCGCTTGGCGAGATCTTCACACCAACACTGAGTCGGTCAAGCATTCGATGTATAGCTTGGAGTTCGGCACCAGCATCGAGGCGGACGGACACAGAGCCCGACCGGAGACGTACGCATGAGATGAACCTAAGCTGTGAGCACACCATTCGGCGTCGGGGCGGATGCGCACCAGAACTTGAACCTCGTGGCGAAGTTGCCACACGGCCGCTCTCGTGGTTGCGTCGATTGCCCCTCAAACTGGCTCGCCATGATTCTCGGCGAAGCGCGCAAGCTGCGCACGCCCTGAGAATGGGCAGGGATTAGCCGGTTATGCCGACCAAACCGGGGTTTAGCGGATCTCACTCTGCTATTTCCAGTCTTGAGTGCCTGAACAGATCTTCAGGGGGTAAATGCAAGGTCCATGTCTCTCTAACCGTTGCGAAACAAGAGATGCTTGCATTACCGCCCTGTAGAGAAGGATCGCTTCCGCTCGACTTGTTCGCCCTCTGATATCCGGCGCGTTACTTCACTTCGACTGTCATGCGCATCCAGGGATGAATACAGCACTCGAAATGGTGTTCGCCCTTTGACAAGCCAGTGATTTGCCTTTGGCTGCCTTGAATGATTCGGGTTCTGGCCACCTCCACCCTGGAGAAGCCGCCCTTACATTCGGGCGCCATTTCCTGCCCATCGTTGAGGCCACTTATAAAGCCACCACCGAACTCCTTTACTTCGGTGAACGTGTGAGGCTCTCCGCCCTGGTTGTTCACAACCAGAGTGGTTCCTTTTTTGATCTTGAGCGTGTCGGGCTCGAAGTCCCAATTGGGATTCGGAGTTCCGGCAGCCGCTTCAGCAAACAAGTCGCTCAAGGTTGTCGAAAATCCGAGCGCGGCGAGGGCGACATTCTTACAGAAGTCGGGACCGAGTGCGGCGTTAAACGTGGTTGGGTCGCATTCGTCTAAGGCCACGACTGGCGCGATATTGGGGGCCCTCTCTTCTTGAGCGGCCGCTTGCGTCACGCCCATCATCGCTAACGAGCATGAGAGTAGAACAAACTTTGCTACAGCGACTTTCATTTGGTTCTCCTTGTATTTCCGGATGGAAATTCTGCGTTGTTACACAGAAGGGGATGCTGCCGAAGATGCTTTCCGAACTCAATAGCGGATGCCTGTCGGGCGTCTTACTTTTTTATGTCGCTGTAATCTGTAGAAGACAATAAACATGTTTCGAAAAGTCGCAACCAGTGTAAAATTGCGGCCACCCCCCCTAGGAGCGCCTCGTGGCATCCGAACCACTGAGAACCCAGCAAATCATCCGATTCGAGGGGGATTTCGAGCTCGATTCGGGTGCCTACGAATTGCGCCGAGCTGATCGAGTGCTCAGGCTGGAACGCATTCCTATGGAAATCCTGCTCCTGCTGATTGAGCAGAGAGGACAGCTGGTCACGCGAGAACAGATTGTCGAGCGAATCTGGGGGAATGGCGTCTTCCTCGATACTGACAACAGCATCAACGGCGCGGTCCGAAAAATTCGTCAGGCGCTCAAGGATGATCCTGAGCGGCCCCGGTTCGTACAAACCGTCACGGGAAAGGGATATCGCTTCATTGCTCCGGCTGCTGGCGGGCAGAAAGGCGCAGGAAATCACGGACAAAAGTCAGAAGGTGTACCTGTCCTAAATCGGACGAATGGCAGCGTGACATCTGCCCTCTCTCTGCCAAGCCAGACCGCCGAGCAAGCGCCGGTTCACGGCCGAACCGGGATCCTGGCACCCCTAGCGCTGCTGGCTTTGGTGGTTATTTCTTTGGCCTTGTGGCTGGCGCCGATGCTTTCACGCAGGACCAGCGCAGCTCCCCCTCTGCGTAACATCGCGGTCTTGCCCCTCGATAACTTAACTGGTGATGCATCGCAGGGGTACTTCGTGGACGGCATGACTGAGCAACTGATCACAGACCTTGCTCAGGTGAGCGCTTTACGTGTAACGTCGCGAACCTCGGTGATGCGTTACAAGGGTACTAAGAAGAGTCTGCCGGAGATTGCACGCGAACTGAAAGTGGACGGCATCGTCGAAGGATCCGTCATGCGCTCAGGTGGGAGGGTACGGATCACGGCCCAACTGCTCAATGCACCCACCGATCAG
>Ga0307476_10002213_pt1 | contig 11621 bp, 16 predicted proteins | sample atmos_gasesECM2C_2_FD_203314 | JGI IMG/M metagenome (GOLD analysis project Ga0307476, IMG submission 203314) | Hardwood forest soil microbial communities from Morgan-Monroe State Forest, Indiana, United States - atmos_gasesECM2C_05 | ecosystem: Environmental > Terrestrial > Soil > Temperate... | reverse complement strand
CCGGTGATCAGAGTGGCCGGAGGACTGAAGATCTTAAGCAGTCAACAGGACAAGGCAATAGCGCTGTCAGACACCGTTCGGGGATGTGTTCTGGGAACTGTGTAAAGTATTTAATCGATCTCATGCCTAAACCGTGCAGACGAACGGGTAGAACGACGATGAGTCCAACGCCGACTGAATGAGCCGGTGAGTAACATTCGGTAGACCACCGGTGATCAGAGTGGCCGGAGGACTGAAGATCTTAAGCAGTCATCAAAACAAGGCAATAGCCATGTCAGACACCGGTCAGGGATGGGATCTGGGAATCGTGTAAAATATTCAACTGATCTCACCCTCCACCACACTACTGCCTGGGCCGAACGCCTTAGCAATCTGCCGGCCCCGGTGAGTAACATTCGGTAGACCACCGGTGATCAGGGTGGCCGGCGGACTGAAGATCTCAAGCAGTCTGGGAATCGTGTAAAATATTTAATGGATCTCACACCTAAACCGCACCATACACTGTCTATCTACGCGGTGCGTCGGTGCCGCAAGTCAAAACTGTCCACACTACTATCCATGCCTGCTGCCGGTCGCGGCTTTGGTCTTGGCGTGGGCCGTCGGCCTTGCGCACCTTGGCTCCCATTCCCCTCCGTCCCGGCCGCCGACTTTGGCTTCTTTGAATTTCCACTCTGCACAACATCCGAGTTGTCAATATCTCTTGGTCCGCGTTTCCGCTTGCTAACCCCACCCATTTCAGGTGTACTTCCCTCCGATCGATGCTCCATTTGTTCGCTCCCTTCAGTGTTACGAGGGCGAGATGTGGATCTGGTTCTCATCCACCGCTTTGTGTAATCCGGAACTGGACTATTGTTCCGGCCACCGGAGGTGGTGGGCGGTCCAACTGTTGGATTGTTATGTTCATGAATTACCGGGAGCGGTACCTCATGTCCTCCGCTACTTGTCGACTCCGTGCCAACCAGGGCGTCTTCCAATGGCGCATCTGGAATTGTGGGGTCAGTGGGAGTCGCTTGGCCTTCCTCCCAACCATCGGTGCCGGTCAATACGTCTACCCTGCCCGGCCCCCGGCGAATGGCCGGTCGAAGGGTCGGCTCGGCGGGCTGGTACGTCTGAGAGTGTCCCACCCATGCTGGCACTACCCCAGTCATAAGGGGTCCCCCACGCTCTATCCTTGCAAGGTGGCCGGCGTAATCGGGATCAGTAACATACGCCGCACTAGGACCGCCGGCCATACCAAGCATTGTGTGGGGATGCATTGTTATCGTTGCATGGGGCAAAGGAGGAAGCCGCTCTTGCAGCATTGGATCCACCCTGGGATCCCATTCGAGTTGTAGGCCTCCATCAGGAAGGGCAGGAGCAAGGGTTCCACTGATGCGCGATGGGCCAGTACCATTAACAACCTTATCCACAGTAGGCTCGGTTCTCACTGCCGGTGCCTTTTGCTTCCCATGTTTCTTGACCGCAACGGTATTCCTTACCTTTTTCGACCACCGGCGCCTGGGTGCATTGCGGGGTGGTGGTGCCGGTGCATCAGATTCTGTGTCACCGAGATCTGAAAGCTCCTCCAATCTGATTGCCGGCCGGAGCGTTCCATCACGTGAGTTAAGAACATGCGAAAATTCGAAACCAATCTGTCCCCGCTCCTGGCGGGCCATCCAATGTGTGAAGCATGCCTGTATCTCATGCTTCTGCATCTTGGACGGATCCCTGAGAAACACGAATGCTCCCTCGTCTTCTTCTTCATCATCGGTATGCTCATCTGGCGGCGCCGTCGAGGCCCGGGACCTGCCCCCCACCAGCGAAGATGCACGGGATTTGCTGCCCGCCGAGGAAGACGACCGACCCCCGGTTTTACAGATCGGCATATATTCTACCTGGGTTATAAATTCTGCCTGCCGGGTGTATATATCGAGCCATGGAACATGCCCGGAGCTCCTCTTCGCCCCCAAATCTATACCATGGTATGAATGGGGTCTTTGCAAGAAATTGAAGACGCACTGTAAGTCCGTTCCACATAGGATCTCAGCACCTGTTTTTGGTAGCTCAAGAATTGTGCATTATCGCCATGGCGGACGAGACAGTTTCCCGGCAACATCGGTTGTCCCTTCTCACCGGTTGATAGGTTCTGTTTTGGTTTTGCGGAGGTACATGGTCGTGTGACCGTTTTTTCTTCCTCGTCACCAGTAAGATATTCTTCAATGTAGGCATGGAAGGTCTTCTCTATGGGTTTTGCATGCCACGCGGGTTCATCCGCAGTGAAATTGGGTTTCTGGTTCCCCAGAAAGCTATTGCTTTCAAATCTGTAATACCCCGTTAGTGCGAGGTGATAGTTCATGATAATTCTCATACACGCTCCACTTCTTTTTTCCTTCAGGGTCCACCCATCCGCCGAGTACAACCATTCGAACCCCGAGCTCAAGATACATCGTTTGTGCGAAGTCATTCATACGTTTTGTGAGGGTTTTACCAGCATCCCTGGGATAATGAGACGACAATCATGCACTGGGAATTTCACTTACTTTCGCTTGACATCTGACGGCGGTCCTGTGTTCACCCACTGTTGCCTTAACTTCTCAATCTTTGCATTCTGCTTTGGATTGGCCTTGATCCTCTGGTTAACCTTTCCAAACTGCCTTGAATATTCCGCCATCCAATCTGGCTGCCCGCGCTCTAAGCTGGGATTCGCTTGAACAATTGCTGCCTCTATTTCGGCGCCGTGGAGGTGGGTAATGACTTTGCGACGTGTCGGCATCTCACCGATGGCAGCCTTGGGCGGTTTCCGAGCATTTTGTCTATACCAGGCCTTGACTCGCTGCGACAGACATTAATGACACCAACCGTGGACACGGCGTTCCTGCGCACCAGTTTCAATTCATCCATTGCTGGTGCAACGGACAGGCATTGCAAGTCTGTCATGGCACCTTGCAACACTAGTTGCTGTGATTTACTGTTTTTCGATGCCTTCCAGTCCTCCACTCGAAGCATTAAGACTTTCCGTTGCTCAGGCGTCCAACTCTCCGGTATCGGGCAAAATACAGCACCACTGTCTGTTGGGTCATCATCCTCAGAGCTTGAACTGGAAGCAGTCGAGCTGAAGTCTTCCCCGCTTTCATCCGCATCTGGGCAAGACATGACCATTTGAGTACGGGATGGGGAAGAGGCAGAGAGCGTGCTGCTGGCAGGCACTACGTTGATAAGCGTTCAGGAACCCTGATGTCATATCTAGACCAACAATGCGCCACCAATGGGGGCCCCATGCGAAACTAAACCCATTAGCATGCAGCCGATGGGCTGCACAGAGACGATGCACTGCTGAGGCCGCCATCAGGTTCACCGGTAGTTTTTTGCCGGTGGGACACAGCCACAATGGCCCATCATGATCACCGGCAGATTACTGAGGTCACCACCATCGTCATTCTGGCTGTTCATCGCCACGGTTTAGGTGTGAGATCCATTGAATATTTCACATGATTCCCAGAACACATCCCCGAACGGTGTCTGACCGTGCTATTCCCTTGTCTTGTTGGCTGCTTGCGATCTTCAGTCCTCCGGCCACCCTGATCACCGGTGGTCTACCGCATGTTGGTCACCAGCGGTACATAGCAAAGATGCTGTGCAGGCTTGACATATACTGCCGAAGGCCCGTCTCCACAGCCTCACATCCTGCATATATAATGTCAGTGGTGACTGGGTTTATTGTTTACTTCAAATAAATATGCCTAAAGCAACTAGTACTCGTACCGTGATAGGCCGGGTCACCCAGATGATGACTGTTCGCTCTCAGACAGTCCGAGGACCGAGGGTTCGCCATGTCCCAGTGCGGCGTAGTCCTCAGTCAACTCCAAGGTCGAAGAAGGCAAAGGACGCCGCCGCGCCATCATCACACACTGACATATCGTCGTTCATGCTGGATGAGCCGCTCAGGCATGAACATCTTAATTTCATATCGGATATAGACCCTCCATCTTCAAAGGCAACTGCGTCATTTCCTACTTCACGTCCATACTCATATGAACCTCAGACACCGCAAGACTACATTGAGGAGTGGCTGCCGAAAAAGTCCATGTACTTGGAAGTGCTGCTGTCCAACGAAGCGCCCGATTCATTCAACTGCCAACTTTGCGGCGATGCGGCCGCCACCTGGAAATGCCGTGACTGTCTCTTTAATCCTGTGTTGTGCGCTGACTGCTGTCGCGACAATCATGCTTTGAACCCATTTCACCGAATAGACCACTGGACAGGTTTCTGTTTTGAACCGGCATGGTTATTTCAAGTCGGTCTGATTTTACATCTTGGCCATGGTGGTAAACCCTGCCCCAGTTACTTTGACAACTCGGCGCCCGATATTACGGCGCATGACGCAGATCAGTATGATGACGACCTTGAAGATGCCACAGAAGGGGATGCAAGCAACAACATTGTCAAGGAACTAAAGAGGTTTACTGGACTATACGATCTCGGTGCAACCACCATCGCTACTCCAGTGGATTGTCACGAGTTGACGGTCATTGATGTATCTGGAGTGCATCATACATGGGTGAAGTGGTGTAATTGCCCCAATGCACGTCAAGACCAGGAAACGCACTTGCTACAAATGGGCCTCTTCCCAGTCAGCTACAAGAACATCAAGTCCACGTTCACCTTCAAAGTCCTCGACGATGCACGGATGTCCAACCTCGAATGCAAATCTTCTGCATATCAATATTACCAGAAGCTCCGGCGGGCCACTTCACCTTTATTCCCGAACGCCGTTGAGGTATGAACTCAGACCAAGTACGGTGTTGGTTTACATAATACACCTAGGATCGATATAGGGAGCTCTTGAGAGCCGGCCGGCTCTGGCGTACCTTAAAATATTCAAAATGGAGAGGGCAATGGGCGGATGAACATGAATCTCAGACACCGTCCTCATCATTCACACCGACGCAACCACAAGGCACAGATATCCCGACGTTCTGTGCTGCATGTCCTCAGCCAGGTATCAACTTACCGGTGAATTGGTCCGATGATCCTGACCAGTTCGTATATCAATTTTAATGGGAAGGCAACTCATGTAATTCTATCTCAGAATGGCTTACACTCGGACCTTTGTCATGGATGGCAATTTCTCCGCCGTTCATCAACGGCGAGAAAATGCACACCGCGATATCAAACTCAGTCACGGCGAGTTTTTTATGACGGAGCCGAATCGCTACAAGTCACATCTTGCCGTGGTACAAGAGATAAAAGAAGTAAGGTGTCTTTATATCCATTTTCACATCTCCCGTAACTCGAAAACAGAAATCTACCTGCAATGAACATCATGCTGTGAATGACCGGTTTATTAAATACAAGGGTCTTAATGTCACCGGCGTCGGTGCAACCGCCTGTGGCCGCCATGGGTGCTTCTGCCCCGGGGCCGTAGTTGACTTCCAAAAAGGGGAAAGGTCAGCAGATGTTTCTTATTCCCTTCAAACAAAACTTGTAACATTTGCAGGCAAGCAAACATGGACTATTCTTTATCCGAAGCTCTGAAAAACACTAATATAACCGGCCTCAAGAGGCTGATTGCCATCTATGACATAATGTGCCAGTACTGGAAGAGGCTCAGGCTTCGGATGGAGGAAAGTGAGTATCTCAAGTTGCCACTCGGCATTGCCATTCTGCATGGCATTGGCCTTTTTCATGTTGGTGGCCATGTCTGGCAGTGTTTCTCGCGTTTTTCACCGAGTTTCATTCCCGGTGCTGGCCAGGTGGATGGAGAGATCCTGGAGTCATTGTGGTCCGTCTTGAATGAGATCTCGCCAAGTACTCAGAATGCTACCATTTCTGGCCGGATTGAAATGTTGGATGATCATATGGGCGATTCGAACTTCAAAAAGATGCTTGACATCGGTGAGTGTATGGTTCTGATATGCATCACAAGCTCATGCGAGTAGTGGTTACCACTGGTCGCCGGTTCAAAGCCGCCATCATAGGGGAAGAGGAAAGCCGGGAAGACCTACATCAATATACGGTGAACTCGAACCCCGAAGAAATAGAGGTCTGGAAAGAGATGGAACAGAAAGCTCAGGAAGCCCGATTGAATAATCCTGAGGCAATGGACGTCTATGACATAGATCCTGGTCAGGCAGCAGTCACTCGGAGCACTCTTCAATTGACTCTTCTGGAGGATGAGGATGAGTATGGGACGGGCAAGGGTGAAACGAGCTGGCTTGCTCTCGGCCTGAAGCTGGAGGAAGCTCAGTGCGTATCAATACATGGCGAGCAGGTTTCCCGGCTAATGAAACAAAGATTGGCCCTCAGGACCTTTGTACGCCAACAGGGCTCCGTTTTGTCCAAGGCCAAAAAGCTACAGATCACAACGAAGCGGCAAAACCTTGATATTAGGCTTGATTCTTTCATCGTTCAATCGGAGCAGTTTGTTAACAATGATACATTGGATGCACTTCAGACACTCCATGATCAACCCCGGACTCCGTTGCCGGCTTCGGACACACATGATTACCAAACAGACTCGGAGCATGAGGACAACTTAAATAACCCGTTCATAACAGGGCCCGCACCAACAATTCTTCATACAGCTGAAACACGCCCATTACCTCTTCCATCTACATTCGGCTTTCCTCGCATCAGCCAGCTGGGGCTCGATTCACTAGCTGAGAAAGAGCTGAAGCTCAGGGAAGGACAGGCAAATGATGAACTCCAGGGGGTAAGAATGGCCCTTGGTGAGAAATCTTTCTTGTTTAGAAAGGATGTACGTCTTGCCAAAAGCAAGCTTAAAAAGGGACGAGCATGGTCGAAGGTCGTTGGTATTGGCCGCCGGGTACAAGCTCATCGTCAATTATACAACGTCTCAAGGGCCGCTATGGTATCATTGGCTTGTCCAGTGGAGATGCAAACCAAATATCAGGTATTACGCCGGGAACAACTGAGGATTTCAACAGCCGCGGTGAGAGGGGGGACCAGTATTGGTAGTGCGGAGGCCGGCAGCCGGCGACAGGATGAACCGTTGGCCTGGTTTTGGACCATAAACGTACAGGCTGACATTGCAGCAAGTGACATGTTGAAGGAATGTACGTCGACTTTGTCTAACTCCACAACATAACTTCAAATTATAGATTAGTCTACAGGGTGCACTGGTTAAGGGCACATGCCCGGCATCACAGATGGATGGAGGAGCTATCTATTACTACTCATGAAATGGCGTGGATTCCCCGTTATTTTCTGTACAGAGCCGAAGCCTGGATTCAGCGTTTGAAGAGTGCGAGGTCTCCGGGCGTTGTGGCATACATCAAGCGTCAGGCGGCCAGTTGGAGCAAGATGGCAGCCACTTCCGTGCGTATTTTTAATGCAGTAAATCCGAGAGTAGGAAATGTTTGGGGCTTTGAATAGGGTTGCTGGTCATTACGGGTAATATGTACTTCACACCGCTCCTGCATGTAGTTCTGCCTTGCAGAAACTGTTGTATACTCTTTGTTCGCTGATCGAGGCATGTATGTGTAATGTTAGCCGTCTTTTCAGCATTGTGGCTCGTCATGTGTACCTGGGACGTTCCTCGCCTACATATTCTGTCAACCGTATTGATAGCAGTATATCATAACAGCACAACGAACGGCCGGTCATTGGAAACATGGACCCCCGGCATTACCTTGATGGCCTTGATGAATTATTCACATCGATACGTTGCAGGCGTATCAGCCCATCTTTAATGTAATCTGATGGTATGGGCCCTCCCGATGATTCCGTTCTAAGAATGACTCGTATGGGCCCACGGCGGCAAAGATGTTTGGAATCGGCCCATCCGCGCCAATGGTGCCTTTCGGATCTCGTCCCCACCGAGGGCGAAATATTCACCGTTATAGGCCCCGCTATAATATTTTCGACATCAAGGGTTTTTTGTGCCCTACTTGTAGACATCCAGGTGCATAACCTCCCTCGGAGGTTTCAGCGGTGTATGTCAAGTCTGCACAGCATCCTACCTGTGTCCCGCGGGTGACCAACATCTGGTACCGGTGATCACGGTGCTCGGAGGACTGAAGATCTCAACCAGTCAACAAGACAAGGCAATAGCGCTGTCAGCCACCGTTCGGGGATGTGTTCTGGGAACCGTGTAAAATATTTAATCGATCTCATGCCTAAACCGTGCAGACGAACGGGTAGAACGACGATGGGTCCAAAGCCGACTGAATGATGTATGGCCGGAAAGCTTGAATGGTGTCAGGCTATTATTTATCACCGGGCTGCCACGAGAATGCGCTGCAGTGGCTTCGGCCCATCGTTGGTCATACTTGATCTCATGGGCTTACACGACGATTCCGCAACGCTAAACAATCGTATGGGCCCATTGGGTCAGCCACCATTGACTCGGCCACCTTTGTCCATGATGCCCATGATATTTGGACCCTACCGGCGATGACAGTTGATTCACAATCTTATCGTGGAAGGCTGTTACCCTCCTGGCTACCTGGTCGCTGGTCAGAATCAATCTGATCCGGATGCAAGGGCGCACCACCGGTAACCATTTATTCGGCCAGGTATGATCTACTGCTTAACGGTACCTTTGCTCTCAATCACTGCTGTGTGTGAGATGCACCCGCAGTTACTAGTATATTTACATTGTGGTATGGTGTAGCACCTGCGAATCATTGGCCGCCGGTCATCCATTGATGGCCAGTTGCGACTTGTGGACGGTAATACGTTGCGGGCGCATCGGCCCATCGTCAATTTAATTCTACGTCCTGAGCCCTCCCGATGATTACGCTGTGCGATCGGCTCCTCTGGGCCCACTGCGGCACAGATGCTTGGAATGGGCCCTTCCGCTAATATCCCTTGTGTATTCCGCCTGAGGGTATATAACATTGGCGATATGTTTGGCTTCTACCACCGATCGTCAATTCAGCTTTCATACATCACCGGCGGCTATCATCGAGCACTACAGGCATACCCGGTGTCTCATAGATTAGACCCGAAATACGCTTCACACCTCCACGACGAGCAAGGCGACGAATGGCAGACTTGGTAATACCTGAATCCATCCTGCCAGGCGACCAGGAATGACAACCAATTGACATACCCTGAATGTTGTCACAGAATCTTGCGATGTCGCTTGGCTCCACCTTCCAAGCCCCATTCTCATCCACCCCTGAAATGCATCTGTGGTGTGAAATAGGCCCCATGGATAAACTAGCTACAATATATCACGACGGCCATTATCATGTAGTACCATAATAGTCTCATCCACTGCGGAAATGCATCTAGACAGTCAATTATAGTATCATCAACTCTCCGGTGAACCAGGTACAACCGGGATAGTCGCCGGTGGCGAACTGCATCCGGGTGGTCGACAATGCACCACCGGCGAGTGGTCTATGAACTAGGTATACCACCAGCGGTTATCACATACTGCAGGCATAGTCTCATCCCCCGATTCAACGCATCCGTACTGTCACTTACTAGCGAGGTTTCGGTGAACTAGCTCCAAGTAATTCAACACCGGCGGCTGTCAAGTACTACCGGGAGATTCCCACTGCCGAAATGCATTTGGTGAATGATGCAATACCGGGGAGTGGTCTGTGAACTAGGTGCACCACCGGCGGTTATCACCCAGCACACACATAGTATAATCAAGTGATGAAATACATCTGCGCTGTCAATTAAACCCCACCGGCGACTGTTCTATGAACTAGCTACAATTAACACACCATCAGCGGCCATTACCTCATACTACCGGCAGTCTCATCTACTGCTGAAATGCATCTGCGCTGTCAGTCAGCTGGAGTCATACTCCTGCATGGGTGGCTAATCGTATTTTACTATTACTCATACCGGCTGTTTGAATCATACTACTGCCGCGTCATTCACCCATACGTTGTGGTCGCATCAGCCCATCGTCAGCCTCATTTGATGTCATGGGCTCTCCCGGTGGTTCCGTGTGGCGAGCGCCTCGTGTGGGCCCACTGCGGCGGAGACTTTTGGCATGAGCCCATCCGCACCCAGAGTGACTATATGATGTTGACGCCGCTGGTGATAGCTGCACGTATATAACATCGGCGGTGATTTTTCACATGACAAGAGAATAGTGAATACGGGAGATACCTCTATTCAGATTCTTGGTTCTGAAACTGTTTACGCATATCCTCCCAGTAAGCTAACAGCTTCCTGTCCTTTTCCAGTTGAGCATCATGTTCTCGAACAGTCTCCGTGACTCTCTTCCATGTCCCGTGCAGCTCGTCAAATGTCTTCATCATCAACCGAATTTCAGCCAAGTCGCCGGCGGCATACGGGACCGGCCGTATGTCTTGCCAAGTGAATTCAATCTAGCCCAACTGTGAATGACAAATAAAGTACAAAATGTTAAAAACTCACCTGCGGCCGATGCAATTCCATGTGGTCATGTGGATCAAAGGCATATAATGCAAAGTCTGGCTGGGTATGATCACTCCACCACCAGGCATTGATATAGCCATCAACAATACGGGTCGGGTCATCGGCGTCAACCGCCAAGTACCTCTCTATGCTGGCAATGTATTCTCGTTCCGAAAATTGTATGCCTTCATTATCGTTGCTTGTCGCACACCATACGACCCACTGTTGCAGCATGTTCGATGTTTCCAGGATAAGTGGGTGGGTGTATGGACCGCCGGCACCCGTGGAGGCATACATTCCAATAGCAGTGAATAGTCCCCACTAAACTAGTGTTGGTGGTAAGATAAATGAAAGTTACTGGGATCACTCACCAGCTCAATCATTAGGGAGTTTATCCACCAAGTACGGGACTCACCATATGTTTCGTCATTCTGCGCGGCATTGATCCATGCCGTGACCGCAGCACGGAGACGTGATGTTCCATATAAGATGACTTCCTGCCCGTGCGCTAGATCGCCTCGTGCCGGCGGCAAGCCCTGACTCTCCCGAATGCTGAGATCTTGCGCTATCTTTTGAGCAATGCTGGCCTGCTTGCGGAACTCATTAGGTTCAATTGAAGGGCAAGGATTCCTGAGGAAATCGGCGTTCTTCTGTTGCTCAATCTCAATCCCATCCAAAGCAGTCGCAAATTCGCCCGCAGTGACAGGGGTAGGTTTATATAGACGGCGGGGAGCATTATCAAGGTGCGTATAGTTGGATAGCATGCTTTCCATGAGGACGGTCGTTGATAAGAGAAGGAAGGAATATTCGGACAGTAATCGATCGGTGATGAGATAATAAAATCATCGCCACCGACGGTGTGTCTGTGTGGGCTCATGGTCTTATGAAATCTCAGACGCGGGCTCCTACGATGGTTCCGTGTGATACATAATAGTCGCATGGGCCCAGGAACACATACAAGCGGTTCAAAGTGAAGTGCGATACATCGGCAGAATGGAACGCTTCACTGGCAGACTCCGGCACAACCCAGTTTCCGTATTGTTCATTGCATTCCGGCATTGTTTAAAAATTAGCCTATACGGACCACATATCTCGTGTAATTAATGATCGCCGAGGTTCACGTCTACCGTTGGCGCGTACTATCAGCCGGCGCCGCATACATCCATCGTTAACGCCGTGCCCTTCTACCATCTACAAATGGGCCAACACGGACAGGCGGTGGGGTGAGCCCACACGTCTCCCTCCTGCCATGGGCCCAGTCCGCTATTGACGGA
>Ga0307476_10002210_pt1 | contig 11626 bp, 7 predicted proteins | sample atmos_gasesECM2C_2_FD_203314 | JGI IMG/M metagenome (GOLD analysis project Ga0307476, IMG submission 203314) | Hardwood forest soil microbial communities from Morgan-Monroe State Forest, Indiana, United States - atmos_gasesECM2C_05 | ecosystem: Environmental > Terrestrial > Soil > Temperate... | reverse complement strand
CGCCGAACCTGGCCTCGAGGTCGCCGACGAACCGGAGCGCCTCGGCGGTGAACACGCGACGGCCATCGGAGGTGATCGGGCCTGTGATGTCGATCGTGGGCATCTGCTGACTCCTGCGCAGCGATCGCCGCGACTGCTTGCGGCGGATGGTACCTGGAAACCGCCCGACGCCAAGTCCCCGGCGATGCAACGGTGCGTGCGCGAGCGGGGGGCGTGCGCCGGGCGTGGGGTGTCGCAAATCCGACGGTGGGCGGAACGCTCACCCGGGGGAGCTGAGCAGCGGTCGGTCAGCCCGCGGCGCGGTCAGTACTGCCCGTAGCGCGCCTTGACCGACGCGAGCAGCTTGGCCGAGTCGAAGCCGACGCCGTCCTTGAACACCACCTCGACGTTCTCGATGTCCGCGATCCGCGTCGCGGGGTCGCCCTGGACGACGACCAGGTCGGCGTTCTTGCCGACCGCGATGCTGCCGATGTGGTCGTCGCGGCCGAGGTACTTCGCGCCGTTGAGCGTGCCGATCTGGATCGCCTCGACCGGCGAGAACCCGGCCTCGACCAGCAGCTCGATCGCGCGCTGGTCGCCGAACCCGGGGAGCACGCCGCCGTTGCCCGTCGGATCGGGCCCGGCGTTCAGCAGCCCGCCCGCGGCGACGAACGCGCGCTCGAGCGCCATCGTGTGCTTCAGCGCCTCCAGCGGGTCGAACGGACGGGCCGGCAGCGACGCCGGGCGGTTGCGCGCGTAGAGGTAGGCCTGGCGGGCCTCGGGGCTCATCGCGTCGAGCAGCTGCTGGCGCAGCGGCGGCCGGCCCGGTACACCGGACTCGAACACCGGCAGGGTCGACGTGATCGCGACCCGGTGCTTGACCAGCTTGGCGATCAGCGCCCGGGCCTCGGGGCTGTCCGGCGTCATCTTCATCAGCGTCGGCTGCCCGGCGGTCGGTGTGCAGACATCGGGCTGCTTGCCCGGATCGAGCTGGGTGTTGACGTAGAACCCGTGCTCGAGATCGTCGATGCCGAGCTCGGCGGCCTCGTCGTAGGTCACCGAGCACAGGTGGCCGGTGACCTTGATGCCGCGCTTGTGCGCCGCCTCGATCGCCGCCTTGAGCTCGCCGCGCGTGATGTGCATGTACGCCTTGAACGACGTCGCGCCGCGGTCGGCCCAGTAGTTCACGAACTGGCGGGCCTCCTCGGGGCTGGTCAGCTGGTGCATCGAGACGAACGGGCTGTTCGCGCCCTCGAGGTACGGGCCGGTGACGTCGAGGTGCGGGCCGACCAGCTTGCCGGCGTCGATCTCCTGCTTGAGGTTGAGGTCGGCGTAGGGCTCGACGCTGCCGGTCGTGCGCGCGGTGGTGACGCCGGCGGCGAGGTAGAGCCGCGGCGACGAGAACATCATCTCGGGCACGATCACCGGCGGCTCCCACGCCCAGTCCTCGTCGTAGTTGGGCCGCGCGATGTAGAACAGGTGATCGTGCATGCCGACGATGCCGGGCATCACCGACCGGCCGCGGCCGTCGACCACGGTCGTGCCGTCGGCGCCCGCGACGTCGGCGCCGGCCTCGATCGCCGCGATCTTGCCGCGCTCGATCACCACGTTGCGGTCGTCGAGCGGCGCGTGGCCCGCCCCGTCGATCACGCGGATGTGGCTGAGCACGACGCGCGGCGTCGACACCCGCACGTAGGTCTGCACCGTCTTCGGCTCCGGGCGCTTCGCCGGCGTCGCCGGTGCGGCGGGGGCCGGCGCGGCGGGGGCCGGGCCCGGGGCAGGTGCCGGCGCGGCCGCGACCGCTGGCACGGGCGCAGGTGCGGGCGGGGGCGCGGGCTGCGCCGGCGGCGCGGCGGGCGCACAGGCGATCACGAACGACAGGGCGGCGGCGCGGGGCAGGAGCGGCATCGCCGGCATCTTCCACCAGCGGCGGCCCGCCCGCAGCGCCTGCCGGTCAGTTCCGGCGCAGGCGCCGGGCGCCCCGGATCGCAGCCGGCCATGTGCAGTCTCGCCACCCCAGATCGCGGCCGCTCGCGCTTCGAGCTCCGTCACGGATCGCGCGCAGTCCCGCGTCCCGCCGAGGTCGCGGGGCGGCGCCCCACCGTCGGCGTGGCGGCACGACGGTTGCACCATGTGGGGAAATGTTCGACAGGGTCCGCGACGAGGAATGCCGGGGACGTTCATCGGGCCCACTGCCGCGACGGCTGGCCGGCATCGCAGCGCTGGCGCTGGCGGCGTGCGCGGCTCCCGGGCTGTCCACCACCGAGTCCGCGATCCGGGGCGGCAGCATCGACGACGCCGATCCCGCCGTCGCCGCGCTCAGCGTCCTGGGCCTCTACGGGTACTGCACCGCGACGCTGATCTCGAAGCACACCGTGCTCACCGCCGGCCACTGCAACCTCGATGGCCTCGATGCGATCGAGGCCGACTTCGGCACCCGGTCGGACGCCCCGGCGCAGAGCATCGACGTCGTCGGCGTCAAGCTCCACCCGATGTACACCGCCGAGGGCAAGCCGTACGACCTGGCCCTGATGAAGCTCGCCGCGGATCCGACCGGCATCGCCCCGGTCGCGCTCAACGCCGCCCCGCTCGCCGACGGCGACGTCGGCCGGATGCTCCGCCACGTCGGGTTCGGCGTGACCGACGACGCCACCGGCGCCGGCGGCGGGACCAAGCGCACCGTGAGCTACCCGCTCCACCGGATCGACGCCCTGCTGATCTACTCGGGCGACGCCGGCAAGCAGACCTGCGATGGTGACTCGGGCGGACCGGCGCTGATGGCGACCGGGCAGGGCGGCGAGCTCCTGGTCGGCGTCGTGTCCGATGGACCCGACTGCCAGCTCTCGCAGGACGGCTGGGACGACCGCGTCGATCTGGTCAAGGACTGGATCGTCCAGACCGTCAGCGCCTGGGACGCGCCGCCGAGCTTCGCCGAGCTCGGCGGCGGCGGGGGCAGCGGCGGGTCCGGGTCCAACGATCCGGGCGATCCGGGCGGACCCGGTCGCGACGGGGCGCAGGCCGGCTGCGCCGCGGCGCCCGGCGGCGGCTCCGGCCTGTGACTGCTCGGCCTCGCGGCGTGGTCCGTTCGCCGGCGCCGCCATGCCGCCTGATCACCACGGCGTCGAGCGAGACCAAGCGGCGGGGGCAGATCGGGGCGCACCCCGTGAGGAGCGATCAAAATCCATTTGCCGTCGACGCACTCCAAGCCTCACGCGCGCTTGCGCTCGGATGGATCCCGCCTCATGTCAGCGCACGAACCGGTAGCGACCGGGTGCCGCGAGCGGAGCATCGACGCCGATCTTGATCGTCGTATCGACTGGACCGCCGGTGCCGGTCCCTCCGGACAGGATGACCTCGTCGTCGGACGGCCACTTCTCGGTCAGCGACGTCGCGCTCCCTCCGAGCTTGCAGTCGGGCTCGTTGAGCATCTTCGGATCGACGCCCGGTCCGGAGAACTCGTCCATCCGCCACGTCTTGTCGCGGATGCCGACGACGAGCGGCGCGAACACCAGCGGCTTGGTGCCGCCTGTCTCGACGCGCACCATCAGCTCGGTGATCGACTCGCTGTAGCCCTGCTTGCCGCACGCGAGGCAGTTGTGGCCGGCGGCGATCCCGATGATGGTCCGCGGGCCCTTGTCGTTCCACAGCACGTACATCCCGCCGCCGCAGTACTTCTCGTTGTAGGACCACGACATCATCGGCTGCTCCGTGCGCCACCAGCCGTCCTTGCGGTGCACGAACACGTAGTGCTCGCTCGATTCGCCGCGCATCCCCTTCGGCTCGGCGCAGCGCACGCCGCCGACCCGGATCTCGTCGTTGTCCTTGCCGACCAGCCGCCACAGCTGCGCGGTGGGGCGGGTCCTGTTGATCGTCGTGGGCACCTGACCGATCGGATCGCCCGATTGGTCGAGCACCGCGTCGCAGTCGGGTGTCTTCGCCGGCGTGGTGAAGTTGCCCTTGGCGTCCATGTCGGTGAAGCCGCACGGCCGCGCCGCCGCGCAGCTGTCGTCGATCGTCTTGTAGGGGCCCGCCATCGCGAGCGGCTTGATCGCCGCCGGATCGCTCGACGTCGTGGTGTCGCTCGGTGCATCGGCGACCGCGTCGACCACACCGGCATCGATGTGCGGCGTGATCGGTCCGGGTGGAGTCGGCGGTGGTTCGCTGTGGTCGGGGGTCGCCTTCGTGCAGGCACCGAACAGCAGAAGTGCGAGGACGGTCCGCATGGTTTCGATCATACAAACGCCGTCGAGTGCGCGGTTCATTCGCACGACCCACGCGTCGTGCGTCGGGCGGTCGCCGTCGAACCGGACGTTCTCGGGCTGCACGTCGCCATGGCACAGGCCGATGGGCAGCGCGCCGGCGCCCGGCGGGGTGGGCACCGGGGGTGCCGCGGGTGCGATGATCGCGGCCAGCTCTTCGACCAGACCGGCGAGCGCGGCGCACCGCCGGGCGGCTTCGCGCATGGCGTCCGCGTCACCACCGGCGCGTGCGAGCCAGCGCCCGACCGCGCGCAACGGCTCGCGCGCCAGGCTGTCGGCGTCGATCCGCCGGCGCAGCGACGGGCAGGCCGCGCCCGGCGAGCGCCGCAGCGACCTCGGCCTCGGCCTCGAGCTCGTCGATGCCGCGGCCGTAGCCGTCGAGCTTGAGCCAGCACACGCGGCCCGCAGTCTCGATCCGTGCAATGCCGGCTCGCCACCCGGTCGATCCAGGTGCAGCCGTGGAGCGGCGCGATCGGGTACACCGCGGCCACCGCCGCGCCGAGGTCCGCGTCGCTCGACACGCCGCGAGCGTAGCGCGCCGAACACTTCCCGCAAATCTTGCGCTGCTGCTCGTCGCTTCCCAGAAGTGGCACTGATTGCCAGTCCAGCAAACCGCCTTGCGAGCGCGGCTGGCCGCCGAGCCGAGATCTGCGCTGTCCGGCAAGATCTGCGCTCCCGATCGGAGTCCGGAACGCGGACTGCGGCTCGCCCCGACGAGAATTAACCATGGTCGTGGGATGGCGCTGATACGCTGGTCGGGTCGTCTCTGCGCAGACGGCAGATAGGGGGAGTCATGGCTATTCGATCGTTCGTGGCGGTCGCGTTATGCGTCTCACTCGCCAGTTGCCCATGGCCGCCAAAGCCCGGTCCCGGCGGAACCGAGGTGCTCCGCAAGGCGGACATCTCGCGCACCAAGTATCCGCTGATCCCGGTGAAGGAGGGTGCCGAGGAACTGGACCTCCTGCGCGCCGACTACCTGGCGCGCCTCGGCTATCCTAACAAGGAGCCGGATCCGGACATGCAGCGCAAGGCCTACCAGCAGCTGCAGGAGATGCGCCGGGCGCAGAAGCTCGTCCACATCTCGGCGGGCTACTGCTCGGGACGCGGCCGCGACAAGCAGAACTGCACCGGCGGTCCTGGCGGTCCCGGCGATCCGGGCGGACCGGGCTCTCCCGGGGGCCGCGACCCCAACGGCTGCGCGTGGAGCTCGGTGGGACCGACCAACATCAACGGCCGGATCACCAGCATCGCGATCGATCCGGCGAACCACCTGCGCGTGTTCGCCACGACGGTCGGCGGGATCTGGCGCTCGGCCGACGGCGCCCGGACCTGGGAGCGGGTGTCGGATGACTTCCTGGCGACGGTGTTCGGCTCGATCGTGGTCAACGGCTCCGAGGTCGTGGCCGGCGGCGGCGATCCGAACTACGCCGGCGGCGGCAACGGGATCTGGCGCTCGACGTCGAATGGCGATCCGGGGAGCTGGGCCAAGCTGGCGACGACGACCTTCGACAACCACGTGGTGTTCCGGTTGCGGGTCGATCCGGCCAACGGCGACATCTACGCGGCGAGCTCGGCGGGCGTATTCGTCGGCACCCACAGCGGCGCGAACCCGACGTTCTCCCGGCTCGACGGCTTCGACGCATACACCAACGACATCGCGATCGACTTCACCGCCACGCCGCGCGTGGTGTACGCCGGCGTGGTCGGCGCGAGCGCCAGCTTTGGCAAGGGCATCTGGAAGCACGGTGCGTCGTGGCAGGAGAAGGACACCGGCATCACCACCGGGGACATCGGGCGGATCGCGCTCGGCCTGGCGGCGAGCAGCCCGAACACGATCTACGCCAAGATCGCCAAGGCCTCGAACGGCCGGCTGATGGACGTGTTCAAGACCACTACCGGCGGTGAGCCGCCCGGTGGCGGCGGCAACGCGTGGAGCGCGCTCGGCGCCACGCCGCTCGACGACTCGATCTTCCCGGGCGGCGGTGGGTACTCCTGGTACAACAGCGTCATCGAGGTCGATCCGAGCGATGCGCAGCGGGTCTATTCCGGCGGCATGAACATCTTCCGGACCACGAACGGATCGACCTTCGTGGCGGTGAATGGCGGCGCCGATCCAGGCTGGACCTACGGCCCGCACGCCGATCAGCACGCGATCGTGTTCGACCCGGCGAACCCCAAGATCGTGTGGCTCGGCGGCGACGGCGGGATCAGCCGGACCAGCGACACGTCGAACCCGGTGTGGCGCTGGACCGACGTGTCGCACGGCATGGTGATCACCGAGTACTACCGGCTGGCGGGGCAGCAGGCGATGGCGTCGCTGCGCGCCGGCGGTGCGCAGGACAATGGCACCGAGATCACGTGGGGCAACCGCACCTGGTACCAGCCGGGTGGCTGTGACGGCGCGACCGTGGCGATCGACGCGGTCAACTCCGACACGCTGTTCGGTAACTGCAACAGCTTCCTCAGCGAGTTCGTGAACCCGGTGCCGGGGTGGGCGGCCGGGCCGTCGACGATCGCCTGGACGACCCCCGCCGAGCCGCCAGGCAACGACGACGCGAACTACCGGCCGATCGATCCGCTGATCACGGATCCGGGCGTGGCGCGCGCAGCGCTGGCGCAGGGCTCGGCGCCCGTGCACACCACGGGCTCGCCGCCGGTCACGGCGCGCACCGGCCCGCCGATCCTGCTCAAGACCACCGACGGCGTGACCTGGAGCCAGGCCAACACCAGCGCGCCGCTCGGGCTCAACCAGAACATCTCGACGATCGGCGTGGCGCCGTCGTCGGCGTTCCAGACCTACTATATCGGCGTGACCGGCGGCGGTCCGGCGTCGATCTGGACGACGGCAAACGGCGGCACGACGTGGAACACGACGCCGACCGGCGTCCCCAACGGCAGCCCGAACCGGATCGTCGTCGACGGGACCAACCCGCTGCGGGCGTTCGCCGCGATCAGCGGAGCCGGCGGCGGCGGCGTGTGGATGACGACCAACAGCACGAGCTGGTCGCCGCTCGCCGGCTCGGGGGCGACCGCGTGGCCCTCGGCGGCGTCGGCCACCGCGCTCGTGATCGATCCGAGCGATGTCCACACGCTGTACGTCGCGACCAACATCGGCGTGTTCAAGGGCACGCTGAGCGGCTCGCCGGTGACCGCGGCGTGGACGCCGTACGACGAGGGCCTGCCCGACGGGCTCAACGTCACCGACATCGCGGTCGGCCGCGAGAGCGGCCTGCTCAGCATCTCGACGATGGGGCACGGCGCGTTCCAGCGCGACATCCGGCCCGACGTGGCGTGCCGCCAGAAGACGATCCTCGTGCGCGACAACGTCTACGATCGAGGCGTCGGACCGACGCCGAGCGGCGTCGCCGACCCCGAGCATCCGATCCCCGACCCGGCGCACCCCGGGTTCTTCAAGCCCGATGACACGGACGCCGGCAAGGTCTACTGGTGGAGCTCGACCGACATCCGGATCGACGTGCCGTCGATCGATCCCCCGGCTAACACGATCGCGAGCGCCGACCACGTCGAGGTCGAGACCTGCCCGATCGAGATGGCGTCGTGTCCGTCCGGGACGATCTGGGACAACCACCCGGTCCGCGGCCAGCCGGCGAACACGTACGTCCAGGTCAATAACCCCGGCCTCGCGCCGGTGCAGAACGTGCGCGTGATCGCGCTGTACGCCGACGCGACCTCGGGGCTGCCCGATCTGCCAGCGGATTTCTGGACGACCACGTTCCCGTCCGGCTCCACCGCCTGCGGCCCGCTCACGGCCGGCAGCGGCTGGAACCTGGTCGACCCGGCACAGCCGTGCAAGCTGATCCCGGTCGTCAACCCGGCCGTGCCGGAGGTCGCGAAGTTCAGCTGGAACGTGCCGGCCAGCGCGGCCGATCACACCTGCATGTTCACGATCGCCGAATCCGTCGACGATCCGCTCGATCCGGCGATCCGATCGAGCAACGAGCGGCGAACCTGGGTGCTGATTCCGGGCAACCGGCAGATCGCCAATCGCAATCTCCATGTAGTGAATGTGGCGCCCTCGCCCGGCGGCGGCGGCTCGGGCTCGACGGGCGGTGGGCTGCCGTGCCCGCAGGGCAAGGACGACGCCCAGACGCCGCTGACGCTGTCGGTGTCGCGCGCCGGCATGCCCAAGGACAGCCAGCTCGGCCTGCTGCTGCCGATCGGTGCCAAGCCCGAAGGTCGGGGCGTGAAGCCGACCGAGGCCAAGCTCGACGAGAAGACCGCCGAGGACGCCAGGCGCAACGGCCTCGATCCGAAGGTGCTGTGGGTGCTCGACGGTACCGAGGCCCAGCTGCGCGGCATCCCCGGCTGCCAGGGCAAACCGGGCTCGAAGCTGCAGTTCGTCTACGATCTCGGCTCGGTGCCCAAGGGCAGCACGTGGCGGTTCTCGGCGATCTCGCGGCTCGGATCGCGCGTGGTCGGCGGCAGCGTGTACTACCTGCGCGTCAAGTAGCCGCGCGTCACCTGCGGCCCGGGCGCCGGCGATCTCGGGCGATCGAGAATCCGTACACGCTGCTGACTCGCCTGTGTCACCTGCCGTAACTCCTGCGCCGTTGCTCCTGGGACCCCGAGCTCGGCGATTGCGGCGGCGACCGACGGCGAGCTTCTCGCGCTGGCGGGCGCGTCGCCGACGTCGACTTGGTCGAGCGAACCACCGCCGGCCGCGGCGACGCCGAGCGGCTCGACGCGTGCCGGCCGGGTCCCGTGGGCCGAGCTGTTGCGCCGGGTGTTCGCCACCGACGTGCTGTCGTGCCCGTGCGGTGGCCGTCGCAGCGTGATCGCCGTGGTGGTGGACTCCGCCTTGGCGCGCGCGGTGCTCGCGGCGCTCGGGCTACCGTGCACGCCGACGACCGTCGCGCCTGCGCGGGACCCGCCGCAGGGCGAGCTCTGGTTCGACGACGCTTCGTAGCCCGCACGACCGCCGACGCTCCCGGCAGGGGACGGATCTGCGCGGACGTCGACCCCATGTGCGCCCGCTGACACAGCCGACATCTGGTGGTGCCCGCCGGCTCGCCGGTCCCCACCTCGGGGCACATCGAGGCATCCCGGGGAGCGCCCGAAACCCCGCTTGAATGTCCTTGCCGCCCATCGCCGCGTCGCCGCCGGTGACAAGGTCGTCCCAGGCCGGCACGTCGCGCACGCGCCGCTCGAACAATCGGACCAGGTAATCATGGGCAAATCTGCCATCGGGCCATCGGGATCCACCCGCGCAGCGATCGCTCGTCCGGGGATAGAGCGCGTGCACATCGCGCACCGAACGCTCACGGCGCGGAGATCAGGTCGCCGCTCTGAAGGTAACCGCCCGGCACGGCCACGCCGACGAGGCCGTAGTAGTTGATGTCGATGTAGTCGACGTTGGTGCCGGGCGTGCCGTAGTCGATGATCGCGATCCGGTTCGACACCGGGTAGTAGCCGTTCGACGATGCGCTGATGCATACGCCGTAGGCATCGAAGCTCCACCCGTTACCGCCGATGCCGTTCACCGTGAAGCGCGTGTAGCGGCAGAACTTGGTCTCCTCGCCGTCGTTGAACGTGATGATCGTCCAGTGACCGGTCAGCGAGCCGTCGGACTGGAGGGTGACCTGACCCATGAAGCTCGCGTGGTAGGTCATCCAGTCGCGCGTGCCCCAGCCCGACAGGGTGGCGATGGGGCCAGCCTCGGCGCGATCAGCGAACGCGGTGATCGAGAGGACGGCAGCGAGTGCGAGGACAGTGTGCCTGGTAAACATGATGTATCTCCTTCCTTGGTATCCGGTTGGAGCGGGCGCCTCAGCGGCCGTTACAGAAAACGCACGACCACGCATCGTGCCGCGTGAGGCACCCTGCGCGATGACGACAGACCTCTTGCTCACGCTTCGTGCCGATCGCGGTACCATCGCCGCGGTGGACATCGTGGACGATGACTTCGATCTTCTCGACCGCTGGCGGGCCGGCGACACCGCCGCCGGGCAGGCGCTGCTCGCGCGGCACTTCGATGGGCTGTGCGGCTTCTTCGAGTCGAAATGCGGCCAGGACGCCGACGACCTGGTGCAGCGCACGATGCTCGCGTGCGTCGCGTCGAAGGATCGGTTCCGCAAGCACGCGAGCTTCCGCACGTACCTGTTCACCATCGCGAAGCACGAGCTGTACCGCCACCTGAGCGACCGGCGGCGCGATGGCCAGCGCCTGGACTTCTCGGTCACCTCGATCGCAGAGCTCCTGACCACCCCGCGGAGCCGCATGATCAAGGACGCCGACAAGCTGCGCGTCGTCGAGGCGCTGCGCCGGCTGCCGGTCGAGCAGCAGACATTGCTGGAGCTGCACTACTGGCAGGAGCTCGGCATCGAGGAGCTCAGTGAGATCTTCGGGATCGAGCCCGGCAACACCCGTGTCCGGCTGCATCGCGCACGCCAGAAGCTGCGGGAGCTGCTCGCGCTCTCCGGCGAGGATGACGCGGCCAAGGTGCTGGGATCGATGGCGAAACCCTGACCGAGCCGGGGGACCGGCGGCGCGATCTGTAACGCGGCGATGGCGCGCCGCTCTACCCGGCCATGCGAAACAGATGGTGGATGGTGGCGGTTCTCCTTGGTGGTTGTGCGGTCGACGAGATCCAGGGTCTCGCCGTCAGTCCGGTGGGGGATGACTCTTGCGATCCCCTGGAGTGTCCTGGCAATTCCGATCTGCTCGGCGTGCTGAGCATCTACGAGCTCGATGCGACCGGCGTCCAGAATTCGGCGCGTGGGTGGCGGATCTCCAGCGTGGAGCTCGACGGCCGCAAGGTCGACGCCCTCGAGGTGGCGGGCGCATCGCTCTCGGTGAGGCGCGATGGCGCGCTCGTGACCGGCGCGGCGCTCGTCGGCCTGACGCTGCACGTGCGTCATACGAGCGGGATCGTGGCCGATCTGACCATCACGGAGGCGCCCGTGAGTGTGCCGTACTACGTGCCGCCGCCGGTCGGGCCCGGAGGACCCTCCCGGATCGACGGCTTTCGTGTGACCTACAGCCTGGGCGCAACGGAGCAGCGGGCGCTCTGTCCGTACGCGGAGTACGTCGACGACAACGTCGCAGGAGACTGGGCGGTGTTCTGGAGCGGCGATCGCTACGATCCAGGGACCGGCCAGATCTTTGCCAGCGATGGCGACGTCGGCACGTGGTTCAACATCAGCTGCGCGGGAGAGGCGACGATCAAGATGCTGCGGGCCAGGACCGGAGGTGCGGTCGCGCCGGGCAGCTCCGTCGACCAGCGACAGGCCACTCTCAACATGTTCACGGCGAGCTACTGCGGCACCACCGGACACCGCTACACTCGGCTCGGGCAGACGCTCACGTGGAGTGATCTCTCCGGTCCGAGCCAGATCGGCGCGGTCTCGAGCTACGAGGCACTGTGGAGG
>Ga0307476_10002209_pt1 | contig 11628 bp, 13 predicted proteins | sample atmos_gasesECM2C_2_FD_203314 | JGI IMG/M metagenome (GOLD analysis project Ga0307476, IMG submission 203314) | Hardwood forest soil microbial communities from Morgan-Monroe State Forest, Indiana, United States - atmos_gasesECM2C_05 | ecosystem: Environmental > Terrestrial > Soil > Temperate... | reverse complement strand
CACGCGACGGAAGTCGCCGGAAAAAGACAGGATTCGTCATGGCGACCATTGTTTCGGACTCCCTGCCCGCCCCGACCCGCGTGAGCGGCGACCAGCCGGGTCACTTCGCCGAATTCCGCGCCTTTTGGCGCCAGTTCTTCGCCCGCGCCTTCGATCCCTATCGCCCCGAGCTTCATTATATGCGAGGACCAGGCCCTGCCTGCCGCGCCAAGCAGGCAGCCAAGGCGCAAGCGCGCCCCAACTGACGCCGTCTGGCCGCCAACGCTGCACTTGCCCCTAACTGCCCCTAACTTTTGATCGCCCGCGCGCTTGCGCAAGCAAGCACGGCGCGCAACGATGGCGCGCCTATTCGAGGACGGCGCGTTCTTGCTGCCGTCATAATCGCCACGAACGGATATACCCATGACGCGGCTGCGCTGTGCAATTCTCGATGACTATCTAAATCTGGCGCTTTCCGTCGCCGACTGGTCGAAGGTCAAGGACCGCGTCGACATCACCGTTTTCAACCAGCCCTTCGCCTCGCAGGAGGCAGCCGCCAGCGCGCTGAGGGATTTCGAGATCATCTGCGCCATGCGCGAGCGCACGCCGTTCCCACGAGCGATGTTTGCGGATCTACCCAGGCTGAAGCTCTTGATCACCTCCGGTATGCGCAACAATTCGATCGACATGCAGGCCGCCAAGGACCATCAGGTAGTCCTGTGCGGGACGCACTGGCCGCGCGATCCGACGGCGCCGCTGACCATGGGCCTCATCCTGGAACTGACCCGCAATATCGGCCGCGAGAACGCTCGCATGCATGCCGGCGAATTTTTGCAGAAGCATGTCGGTATCGAGATCGAGGGCAAGACGCTCGGTATCGTCGGGCTCGGCAAGCTGGGGGCCAAGGTTGCGGGGCTCGCGAAGGCCTTCGGAATGAACGTGATCGCCTGGAGCCCGAATTTGACCGCGGAACGGTGCAAGGAGATCGGCGTCGGTTACGCCACCAGGGAAGAGCTGTTCTCGACCGCCGATATCATCACCATCCATGTGGTCTTGAGCGATCGCTCGCGGGGTCTGGTGGGTGCGGCCGACCTCGCACGCATGAAGCCGACGAGTTATCTGGTCAACACCGCACGTGGTCCGATCGTCGATGAGAACGCGCTGCTTGAAACGCTGAAAGCAGGCAAGATTGCAGGCGCCGCGGTCGACGTCTTCTCGGTCGAGCCGTTGCCGGTGGATCATCCGTTCCGCAAGCTCGACAATCTGGTGCTGACGCCGCATCTTGGCTACGTCACGAAGGAAACCTTCATCGCCCACTACAGCCAGATGGTCGAAGGCATTGACGCATGGTTCAAAGGCGAACCAGTACGAAGGCTGGCGTAAGACCGATTAAAACGGCGCTCATATCCGCAAGCGGCGACGCTGCGGGCGCCGGCCGGCAATTGGACGCGCCGTCTAGAAAGAGATCAGGCGGTCTTTGGCGTGAACTTCTTTACGTTGAGCGATAACGTCTGCCCCGGGGCCGGAAATATCAGCTTCCCGTTCGTTCCATCAGAAGACGAGAGCACCAGCTTGCCGAAAATGACGGCATTGCCGACGACGTCGCCGACACCCTGACCGCCCTGCCCGTTGACGCTATATTTGACCTGCGCATCCCGCCCATTGATGGAGAGAATCTGGAAGGATGCGCTTTGCTTGTCTGTGCTGCCGATCCAGCTGCCCACCAGCCTGTTCTGATCCGCGGCCGGTGCGGCGACCTTGTCGAGGACGGCCGCCTGTCTCGCCGTGCCGAATGAAAACTCCAGCGCGGCTTTCTGTCCATCGCGGGTACCGATTGTGACGTTGCCGTATGTGATCAAGTTCTGATCGACGGTGGCGACACCTACTTCCTTGTGCCCGCCGTGCGAATATTCGATCTGCGCCGTACTCCCGTTAATACTCAGGACCTTGAAGTCGATGGCCTGATGATTGTTCGAGAACGAGCCTTTCCAGTCGCCCAGCAAATTGCTCTGGTGATAGAGCTTCTCGTTGACGGGCGAAATTCGACTTGCGCCCTGGATCGCGGCGATTGTGCTCACCGCAGGCTCCGCTTGGGAGCACCAGACAAACCCACCCCGGTGAACGAAAAGTTAACTCTATGTTCGCAATCATGGTTGCGGCAACAAAAAAGGCGCGGTCAAAGCGCGCCTTTTTCTAAAACTTTTTGTCCCGCTAGCGACCTACCGTATGGTCACCGGCGGCGGCAGCTGCGGCACGACGGTCGGCGGCGCGCCGGGCACGCTCGACGGAGGAACCGGCGCGGCTGCATGGGCCTGGGGCAACGGCGCACCGACGCTCGGTCCAGGCACAGGCGCGGCCGATGCGGTGGCGGTCGACCCCGGCGGTGGGCTGCCGGGCCAAACAACCACGCGAGTGCCGACCTTGACGCGATCGAAGAGATCGCTGACGTCCTCATTCAGCATGCCGATGCAGCCCGATGAGACAAACTTGCCGATCGTCGACGGCTGGTTGGTGCCGTGAATGCGATAGACCGTATTGCCCAGATACATGGCGCGCGCACCAAGTGGATTGCCGGGGCCGCCGGCCATGAAGCGCGGCAGATACGGCTGGCGATCGATCATCTCCGGCGGCGGATGCCAATCCGGCCACTCGGCCTTGCGTGAAATCTTTTGCACGCCGGTCCAGGTGAAACCGTCGCGGCCGACGCGGACGCCGTAGCGGATCGCGCGGCCGTTGCCCAACACGTAATAAAGATAGGTATTCGGCGTATCGACGATCAGCGTTCCCGCCGGTTCCTTGGTAACGAAACGAACTTCCTGACGACGCAAGTTCGGCGGCAGGTTGACCGGGGCCGCGTCCGGCTGTTCCTCCGGCGGCAAGGCGGCGACCGCAAGCGGCCGCCCGTCGGCGCCTTGCGGCGGCAGAGCTCCCGGCGGGACCGGTTGCACGGTGCCGGTGACCATGCCGGGCTGCGGACCGACGGCTGCGGGCGGGCGAAGCCCATTCCGGTCATCGTCGGGATAGACGATACCGGAACCCGGAATGCGATTGTCGCCATAGGCCTGCGGTGGGCCGCCGGGCCTGTCCGCATAAATCACCGGCGGTGGATCGCGGCGGCCGTAACGCGGGTCGTCCGGGGACAGGATCGGGCCGGAATAAACCGGCGGTGGACCAGCGGGCCGCCCGTAGCGCGGATCATCCGGAGAGAGGATCGGACCCGAATAGACCGGTGGCGCGCCGGCAGGGCGCCCGTAGCGCGGGTCATCAGGCGAGAGGATTGGGCTGGAATACACCGGCGGCGCCGGGCGGCCATAACGCGGGTCATCGGGCGAAAGGATCGGTCCGGGAGCAGGCAACGCCATCGAACCGGGTCCGTCTGGTTCCTCGTCTTCCAGGATATCGAAATCCGTCGGACGCGGAGCGCGATAGTCGCTCGGATAGCGGCCCGCCGGATAGGGTTGCGGAACAGGCGAATAGACCGGAGCCGGGGGTACCGGATTGCCTTGGGCCCACGCGAGCGAGGTTCCCAGCGCCCCTGCCGCGCAGGCGGCAGAAACAGTGGCACAAATCGTCAGAAAACGTTTGATCATCATCGTACTTGTATAGCCCGTAAGCCAACACCGGATCGTTAACGGCTAATGACGGAAGATAGCGGCGCATTCAAGACAAATCCCGTCGATCTCACGTCGATTTGGCCTCGCAAGATGAACAGGGAACACCGTTTTTCGCGTTTTGGCGTCCATCGCTGGCAAAGCGGCTTTCCAGATTTAACGAGCGTCTGGAGCAGTTTGGGCTATCCTTGACGAGCCTGATTCGCCACCGCCGCTCCCCCGGCTGCGTCGCGAACGCGGCCAGTGAAACCGCGTTCCCGATTGCCTCAAACGCCTTCGCGAAACCCGCGAGGCAGAACCGCGTCAATGCTTCCAGGCTTCCGTTTCCTGTTCGCAGCGATCATGTTGTCGACGTCGCTCCTCGTTTTCGGGCTCGGGGCGACCGCGCTGCTGCGCTCGGCCCATGAGGAATTCGCCAGCAACCCGGCCTGGCGGGCAGCCCCTGAAGTGAAATTCGCCCAGCAGAGCGAAGCGACCATGCCGGTGCTGGCGACGTTGCGGGTCGAAACGCCAGAGCAAAAAACGCCCGAAGATGCAACAGCGCCGGCTGCGAAGTTGGAGGCGGAGACGACCACGTCGCCAACAACCGCGGCGGCCCAGCCTGTTGCCATCCGGCCCGAGCAAGCTTTGCCGAGCGAGGTTGCAGGGCCGGAAATACCAACGCCAACGGCACCGAAGCCCGATGTTGCGGTCGCGGATGGCAATCGGCCGGCGAGCGAGGATGCCACTGCATCACAGCAGAGTACATCCGTGGAGAGGGGCGCTCCCGCTGAACAGCCTGGCGAAGGGGCCAGACAAGAACCGGACGAAGCCAGGGTCGCGACGATCGTATCAACCGCGCCTTCGCCTCCCGATGATCCGCCTGTCGCTGCCGCAACGGATCAAAGCGCCGCAGATGCTGCGCCCGCAGCCGCCTCGATCTCGACCGATCCGGCCGCAACGAAAATCGCAACGCTTGGCGGCCCGCCTGTTGACATCGAGACCCTGATTGAAGCCAACGAAACCCTGAGCAAAGCCAAGGCCGACGCTGCCAAGCCCGATGAAAGTGCGGCCAAGAAGCGCGAGGAGGCCAAGCGCGCGGCAAGGCGTCGCAGGATCGCGGCCGCGCGGGCGCGACTGGCGGCACAGCAGGCGCAACAACTTCAAGCCGGTCCGTTCTTCCAGCAGCCGAGGCCGACTGTCCGTGCGCGATAGTTGAAGAAGTCAAGCCGGCCCGGTCGCGACCGGCGGCCCGCGGGGCAGGCCCCATTCGGACCACGAGCCATCGTAAAGCGCCGGATTTTCGACGCCCAGCCGGTAAAGCGCGAGCGTCAACACGGCGGCCGAAACACCGGACCCGCAGCTTGTCACAATAGGCGCGTCGAGCTTGATGCCGGCGTCGGAAAACGCCTCAAGCAATTCGGATAACGGCTTCATCGTGCCGGTAGCCGCATCGAACAGCCTGTTATAGGGGACGTTGCGGCTGCTCGGGATGTGGCCCGGCCGCAGCCCCGGGCGCGGCTCGGCCACGCGGCCCTCGAAACGGTCGCTTGCGCGCGCATCGATCACCTGCTCGGCCCGACTGTCGAGATTGGCGACCATCTGCTGCATGGTGCGAACACGTTTGGGGTCGAACGTCGCCTTGAATGTTGCGGGCCTTGCCGACACGGCGCCACTCCCGGTCGGGCGCCCCTCTGCGATCCATTTCTTCAGGCCGCCGTCGAGTACGCGGACCTTGTCGTGGCCATAGGCGAGGAACATCCACCACGCACGCGGCCCGGCGACCCAGCCGCCGGCGTCGTAGACCACGACCGTATCGTCATTGCCGATGCCGAGCGCACCGACATCGCGGCCGAATTGCGCCGCGCCCGGAAACATATGCGGCAACGGGTTCTCGTGATCGGAGACCGCATCGACGTCGAAAAACACGGCGCCTGGAATGTGGGCTCGCAGATAGTCGTCCTTCGGTAGCGGCGTCACGCCCGGCAGCTTGAAGGAGGCATCGACGATCTTGACGCCGGGATCGGCAAGGTGCGCGGCGAGCCAATCGGTAGCTACAAGCGGGTCGTTCGTGGATGGCGTCATGGACGGAGCTCCCGGCACTTTTTCGACCTTGCTGGGCTTGACCCGGCAATCGACCTCTCGAGAAGGATGGACGCGCGGGGCAAGCCCGCCCGCTATTACGCGTTGCTGTTACGCCTTGGGCTTTTTCGGCTCATACTTCTCGGTCGGGCCGCCGGCGTCGCGCCAGGCCGCAAACCCGCCCGCTATATGTGCCACCGGCTTCAAGCCCATATCCTGCGCGGTCTTTGCGGCGAGCGCCGAGCGCAGGCCGCCCGCGCAATGAAAAACAAACTTCTTGTCCTGCTGGAAAATCGGCTTGGCATAGGGGCTTGCCGGATCGATCCAGAACTCGAGCATGCCGCGAGTGCACGAGAACGCGCCGGGAATTCGCCCCTCGCGCTCGATCTCCCTGGGATCGCGAATATCGACGATGACAACGTCCTCGCCTTGCGCAGCCTCGATGGCATCGGAGGCACTCATCGTTTCGATTTCCGCATTGGCTTCGTCGACCAGCGACTTGATGCCGCGATGGATTTTCTGAGGCATAGCTCGTACCTTTATTCCGATGGCACTCGCAAAAAACGGTCAGCCCGTCTCCCATTGCGAGAGGGTTACGGTGAGGGGGTTGCGGCCTATCGTTGAACTTTGCCCCTCACCCGGCGCGCTGGGCGCGCCGACCTCTTCCCACAGGGGAGAGGTTAAGGAAATCATCGTACCAGCTCCTTCATCGCTGCCTCCAGGCCTTCGATCGTGATCGGATACATGCGGTTGGAGAAAAGCCTGCGAATGATGGTGGTCGATTCCGAATAATCCCAGTGCCGTTGCGATACCGGATTGAGCCACACTGCGTGCGAATAGGTCCGCACGATGCGCTCGAGCCAGACCGCGCCGGCTTCCTCGTTGACGTGCTCGACCGAGCCGCCTGGGACCATGATCTCGTACGGCGACATGGAGGCGTCGCCGACGAAAACCACCTTGTAGTCGTGTGGATATTTGTGAAGTACGTCCCACGTTGGCGTGCGATCGGTGAAGCGGCGCCGATTCTGCTTCCACACGCCTTCATAGAGGCAGTTGTGGAAATAGAAATATTCCATGTGCTTGAACTCGGTCTTTGCCGCCGAGAACAATTCCTCGACCTGCTCGATGTGGGAATCCATCGAACCGCCGATGTCGAAGAACACCAGCACCTTGACCGCGTTGCGCCGCTCGGGACGCATGTACACATCGAGATAACCGTGGTTGGCGGTCTCCCTGATCGTGGTGTCGAGGTCGAGTTCGTCGGGCGCACCGGTGCGCGCGAATTTGCGCAGCCGCCTCAGCGCGATCTTGATGTTGCGGATGCCGAGTTCGACGTTGCCGTCGAGATCCTTGAACTCGCGCCGGTCCCACACCTTCACGGCGCGGAAATTCCGGTTCTTCTCCTGGCCGATGCGCACGCCCTCCGGATTATAGCCGTGCGCGCCGAACGGCGAGGTTCCGGCGGTGCCGATCCATTTGCTGCCGCCCTGATGGCGGCCCTTCTGTTCCTCCAGCCGCTTGCGAAGCGTCTCCATGAGCTTGTCCCAGCCCATCGCCTCGATCTGCTTCTTCTCTTCCTCGGTGAGGTATTTCTCGGCGAGCTTCTTCAGCCATTCGGCGGGAATGTCGGCCTTCTCCATGGCCTCGAGCAGGCTTTCCAGCCCCTTGAACACCGTGCCGAACACGCGATCGAACTTGTCGAGATTGCGTTCGTCCTTCACGAGCGCCGCGCGCGACAGATAGTAGAAATGCTCCACCGACTGCTCGGCGAGGTCGGCGTCGACAGCCTCCATCAGCGTCAGGTATTCGCGCAAGGTCACCGGGACTTGCGCCTCGCGCAGCGATGTAAAGAATTGCAGGAACATATTACATAGATTGCCCGGTGGGCTGCCCCCGTCAAGGGCGGCTGTCGCGGATCAGGGCACCGTATTTCTCTGAACCACAACACTAGACCTGAAGCCGTTTTCAACTAGAATTGGTGGCTCAATATCAAAATGGGGCTGCATCCATGGGTATTTTAGCTGCGATCATCATAGGTGCGATCGCCGGCTGGCTCGCTGGCCTGATCGTACGCGGCGCCGGTTTCGGCCTGATCGGAAACATCGTGATCGGCATCGTCGGCGCGCTGGTCGCAGGCTGGGTGCTGCCGCAAATCGGTGTCGTTCTTGCATCGGGCACACTCGGCCAGATACTCGACGCTACCATCGGTGCGGTCATCGTGCTCGTCATTCTCTCGCTGATCAGACGTGCTTGAGAAACCGTGATCCTTTGGTTACGACCGCCGGGCAGGCGGTCGTTTCGTGTTGAAACAACCGTGGCACACGACCAAGGGAAAGCGATAAGGCAAACCGACAAGGCAATCATTCGATGAAATTTACCGGTACCAAGGACTACGTCGCAACCGAGGACCTCAAGGTCGCCGTCAACGCTTCGATCGTGCTCGAACGACCGCTCTTGATCAAAGGCGAGCCCGGCACCGGCAAGACCGTGCTCGCCGAGGAAGTCGCCAAGGCGATCGGGGCGCCGCTTCTGACCTGGCATATCAAATCCACGACCAAGGCCCAGCAGGGTCTCTACGAGTACGACGCGGTGTCGCGCCTGCGCGACAGCCAGCTCGGCGACGCAAGGGTCTCCGATATCGGAAACTACATCAAGCGTGGAAAGCTTTGGGAGGCTTTCACATCGGAAAAGCGCCCTGTGCTCCTGATCGATGAGATCGACAAGGCCGATATCGAATTTCCCAACGACCTCCTGCTCGAGCTCGATCGCATGGAGTTCTTTGTCTATGAGACAGGGGAGAACATAAAGGCGAAGCTGCGCCCGATCGTGATGATCACCTCGAACAACGAGAAGGAGCTGCCGGACGCGTTCTTGCGCCGCTGCTTCTTCCATTACATCAAGTTTCCCGACGCAGCGACCATGGGCCGGATCGTCGACGTGCATTTCCCGAGCATCAAGAAGCGCCTCGTCGAGGAAGCCCTGCGGATCTTCTTCGAGGTCCGGGAGGTCCCGGGGCTGAAGAAGAAGCCTTCGACATCGGAGCTGCTGGACTGGCTGAAACTCCTCCTGAACGAGGACATCACACCGGAAATGCTGCGAGAACGCGACCCGCGCAAGCTGATCCCGCCGCTGCACGGCGCGCTGTTAAAGAACGAACAGGATGTGCACCTGTTCGAACGGCTGGCGTTTTTGAGCCGCAGGGAAGTGTAAATCCAAGAGCCGAGCGTTTGCACGCGCGTCATTGCCGGGCTCGACCCGGCAATCCATCTTCCTGAAAAAGTACGTCTTGAGAAGAAAGATGGATTGCCCGGGTCAAGCCCGGGCTACGCCGGCGGGCCTTAACCTTTGCCCCAATTCGAATATCCACCCGGGTAGGGAGTCGGGTACGTGCGCTCGCGGTACCGTTGTTCGCGGTGATAGGTGCGCAGAGCCACCACGCCGGCCGTCGTCGTCGGTCGAATGTTCACGACCTCGGATTCGGCGATCAAGACCGCCTCGTGCAAACGCATCTGATCGTCATCGTGGGGCGCGCTCTTGAGAGCCTCCCAGGCTTGCCGGTGACGCTCGATCGCGGCAAAAATCGGGTCGGGCTCCGCAGCCGCGAGAGCGCCGCTGTTCGGAGCCACGAGGGTCGCCAGCGCTACGGCCATCATGGTCCGCCGACTGATGCGCCGCGCGGAACCCGCAATGTAACCAGAGCGATACGCCCGTCGGTTTTCGCTTGGCGATCGCCTGCCCGTGAGGCCGTCAGCGAAACCCGCCTGCCACGGCGTTGGGTCCTGACGTTTCGTTTCGGATCCCATGGTCATCTCCATTTGGTGAGCTTACAAGTCGAAAGTGGCTCCGCTCCTTGCTGCGACACGCTCGACAATGTCCCTTATCACCAAGGCAGGCTCATGACCTGCCAGCGCGAGGGTGCCCAAAAATTCCGAGTAAGGAGTCATGAGCGGGTCGGGGGTGATCTCTACGATGAGCAGTTCGCCGTCCGATAACCGTCCATCGAGTCGAATCAAATCTATGGTTTTGAGATCCGCTGCAAGCTGAACGATTTTCGAGAGCAATTCGTCGGTCATGAACTCGACGGAGCGTAACGCAACGCGTCGGTCACCCGAAAATTTGAGATTATAGTCGTAGACATGGTTTATCAGAAAACGTGGCTTTTCCCTCACGATCCTTTCAGAACACCCCCACCGAAAGCTCCCATCCTTATCGAACGCAAGGCTTATGAACACTTCCGGACCGGACACGAACTCCTCGACTATTATTCCCTCGGGGAAGTCGGCCAGTTTACGCAGCGCCAGGTCTTTGGCTTCTTCCATTGTCGTGCAAATCGACCCCTGGTCGATGCCGATCGATGACCCTTCCATATTGGGTTTGACGATCACCGGCACGCGAAGGGCGCTGATCAGGTCAGTTTGCGTTGGGGTTGTAACGAGGATCGACGCCGGCGATTCCAGACCCGCTCGCCTGAGAAAGACTTTGGAAAGAGATTTGTCGTTGGCAATCAGCCGGGCATAGGGATCGGGCCCGACGTATCGCAGTCCATGGATCTCGCAGATTGCCGCCGCATATGCGGTGCGATTGCGATTTCTTGAACCATTCCAATGCGGCCATACGACAGCATCATGGAGTTTGGGAGCCTGCTGGATAAAGTCTGCCAAATCAAAGAACACGGTTACATCGTCCACGGCTGACTTCATCAGATCTCTGATGTGAACCGCCTGTTCAGGTGTCGTCATGTCCAGGTCACGAGATCCGGGCGACAGCACGGAATTCTCTCGCTCGCGGCCTTCCGTTATGAGTGCGAGCCGAAGCGGTAACCGGTCCGCGGTGAAAGGCATGACGTTTCCTGGCTGTCCGTGGCCTGCACTCGCAATACGATCCCGAACCTGAACCTGAAACTCATCCCTGCAGCGCAGAACCGCCTCTCCTGGACGGTGTCTCTGCCGCAGGCCAGCGCCGACAAACACGATACCATATCGGCTGGAAAATGTCTTTCGTCGCCGGCCGCCATCTACCGGTCCTGCCCTGCGTTTCGGACCCGATCGTGCCGTGTCAGGCAGACGGCACCAAACATCGCGTGCCAACGCGTCGCGCGAACGCGCGCCCGATGACAGGATCGCCGCGTAATTGGCGCGAGTTTGCCTGAGACGTAGGATGGGCAAAGGCGCGAATGCGCCGTGCCCAGCACGGCACGGTGAATGTTAATGGTGGGCACGCTTGCGTCTTCGCGTGTTGAGCTACCGCCGACGTGGTCGCCTTGCTCACTCTACGAACTGCTCGATGCAAGATTTGGACGGCGAAGAAGGTAACCAGGAAAATCCCGATCGATGTCACGTCGCGTTTTTGCCGCGAATGAGATCGGAGGCTTTGTCCGCGATCATCAACGTGGAGGCGTTGAGATTTGCCGAGATCATTCGCGGCATGATCGAGGCGTCGATCACGCGCAGGCCTTGCAGGCCGTGCACCCGCAGATGGTCGTCGACGACTGCCCAGGTCGAATCGGGCGGGCCCATCCGGCAGGTGCAGCCGGGATGGAACGTCGTCGTGCCGCGCTCGGTGGCGGCTTGCAGGAATTCATCGTCGGTCTGCACATCGGACCCGGGGAAATCCTCATGGGCATAATAAGGCGCAAGCGGTGCCGACTTCAGAAGCCGCCGCGCGAGCTTCATACCGGCAACAACGACGCGGCGATCAAGTTCAGCGACGAGATAATTGGTCTGGATGATCGGCGGCTCGAACGGATCGGCGGAGCGGGCGCGGACATAGCCGCGGCTCTCCGGCCGCTGCTGCCAGGACGCTACCGTCATGCCTGGCTCGTCTTCGAGTTCGCCCTGCACCCCTTCCTTGTAGCTTGCCGGCGTGAAGGTCATTTGCAGGTCGGAACTTTCGGTGGTCTCGCCCGAGTGCCAGAAGCAATAGACCATGGTCGGCGACAGCGAGAGCAAGCCGCGCCGCGTCGCCGCCCATTTCAACG
>Ga0307476_10002208_pt1 | contig 11630 bp, 14 predicted proteins | sample atmos_gasesECM2C_2_FD_203314 | JGI IMG/M metagenome (GOLD analysis project Ga0307476, IMG submission 203314) | Hardwood forest soil microbial communities from Morgan-Monroe State Forest, Indiana, United States - atmos_gasesECM2C_05 | ecosystem: Environmental > Terrestrial > Soil > Temperate... | reverse complement strand
CAGCCCCCTGATCTTGCGAAGAATCAGGGGGCTGACGCCCCCCGCTCGCCTTCCTCGTACAGCTCCGCGCAGCGCTGCACCAGCTTTTCGACCGAGAAATGCTCCGCCGCGCGGCGCCGGCCGGCTTCGCCGCAGGCCCGCCGGCGATCGGCGTCGTTGAGCAGGAAGCGCGTTTGCCGGGCCAGCTCCGTCTTATCGCCGGGGGGCGTGAGACAACCGACCTCGCCGTCGATCACGATCTCGGCCAGCGCCGGCAGCCGGGCGGCGATCACCGGCTTGCCGGCCGCCATCGCCTCCAGCGCGGCGTTGACGCCGCCGCCGGCCCGGCTGGGGACCCAGGCCAACTCCGCTGCGTGCAGCCACGGCCCCAGGTCGGGCCGCCGGCCGAGGAAGGCGACGCGATCGGTCACGCCGATGGCGGCGGCGAACGCTTCCAGACGAGCGCGGTCGGGGCCGTCGCCGGCCAGGATCAACCGCAAATCCTCGTATAAATAGTGCAAAATGTCGAGCGCCCAGACGGCGTCGCGGAAACCCTTGTGGGCTTCGATCGGCCCGGCGCCGAACAGCAACCGGCCCTGCGGCAGGTCGGCGGGCGGCGGAGCCGATGACGCCATGCGAACGCCGGGGGCGACGACGGCGATGCGCTCCGAGTGGACGCCGAGATCGCGGCAACGGTCGGCCTCGCTCTCGCCGAAAGCGACGACGACGTCGGCCCGGCGCAGCAGCCAGCGGTCGAGCCAGGCCGTGCGCCGGCCGATCGGCAGGGCGGCGCTGACGAACAGCCGAGCGGTGCGCCGGCCGCCGGCCAGGGCGGCGGCCGCGCGCAGGCCGGTCCGGCCCCAGAAATGCACCACGTTCGGCCGCGCCTCGGCCAAGAGCCGCCGCAGCGCCACGAACGGCGCCGGCTCGAACGGCCTTTTCCACCCCAAAATATCCACGTCAATCCCCGCGGCGCGCAGCTCCTCCGCCCAAGGCGAGGTACGGCCCAGGACGCAGACGCGCGGCCGGAAGCGGTCGCGCGGCAGACCCGATGCGATCAGCGTCAGCTGACGGGCGGCGCCGCCGTAATCGAGACTGGGGATGACAAAAAGGATCTTCATTCGTCCTTGGTCCGTCGTCGTAGGGTGGGTCGCCAGACCCACCGAGAGGGGCCGAATCCGCGCCGGTGGGTCTGGCGACCCACCCTACGGACAACGGACGATTCCGATATACGGCAAATTCCGATGTTCGTCGTTGTAGTCGAGTCCGTAGCCGACCACGAAGACGTCGGGGATGTCGAAGCCGCAGTAGTCCGGCTCGACCGGCACGCGCTGCCGGCCGATCTTGCGCAGCAGCACCGCCGATCGCACCGACGCGGCGCCGAGTCCCTTGAGATGGTCGATCAAATACGCCAGCGTCTGGCCGGTGTCGAGGATGTCGTCGAGCAACAGGACGTGCCGGCCGCGCACGTCGAGAACCAGCTCCGGGCCGACGCGGAGGGCGCCGGGGGTCACAGCCGCGCCGCGGTAGCTGGACGCCTGGACCAGGCCGATGCGCAACGGCAGGTCGATGCGGCGAACCAAATCGGACAGGAACATCAGACAGCCGGTCAGGACGCCGATGATGGTGGTCGGCCGGCCGTGGAAGTCGGCCGCGATCTGCCGGGCCAGCTCATCGACCCGCTGCTGGATGCGCTCGGCGGGAAGAAGAATTTCCATATCCGCCCCTTAAAGGATGAAGGATGAAGGATGAAGGATGAAGGACAGAACCGTGCTGTGCCGGTTCATCCTTCATCCTTCATCCTTCATCCTTTAGCCCGGCGGCCAACCGAACGCCCGCCCGCCGAGCAGATGCAGGTGCAGGTGCGGCACCGTCTGGCCGGCGCGCTCCTTGCAATTCAGCACCAGGCGATAGCCGTCCGCCAGGCCGAGCTTCTCGGCCAGCTGGGCCGCGACCAGGTGCAGATGGCCGATCAGCTCGCGGTCTTCCGGCGTAATGTCGGCGTGGGTCGGGATGACCTTGCGCGGAATGATGAGGACGTGGACCGGCGCCTGGGGGTTGACGTCGTGGAAGGCGACGCAGCGGTCGTCCTCGTGGATGATCTTGGCCGGGATCTTCTTCTCGATGATCTTCAGGAAGATATTGTCCTGGAGCATGAAAACCCTCCCGGAAATCGACGCGCCCTGGCGGTACAATAGCCGCTCAGGACGGCAGGGACAACCACGGAGCAAGATGATGGTCTGGACGGTCGGCGTCGATGAGGCGGGGTATGGGCCGAACCTGGGGCCGTTCGTCATGAGCGCCGTGGCCTGCCGCGTCGAGGACGGCGACGCCTGCCTCTGGTCGGCGCTGCGCTCCGCCGTCCGCCGGTCCGCCGAGGAGGACGACGGCCGGTTCGCCGTGGACGATTCCAAGCTGGTCTACAACACGACCCGTGGATTGGCGGCGCTGGAGCGCGGCGTCCTGGCGGCGCTGGGGCGGGCGGATTCGACTCCTTTGGGGAGCTTCCTTACGGATTTTTGCGCAGACTCGATGCTGGCGGAGCTGGCCGACGAGGCGTGGTACACCGGAACCGCCGGCCTGCCGGGGCACGCGACGGCGGAGGAAGTGAAGACGGCGGCGGTGCGGTTCGACGAGGCGTGTGGGGCGGCGGGAATCCGCGGTTGGAAGATGGACGTGGTGGTGGTCTGCCCGCCGCGGTTCAACGCCCTGCTCGACGCGGCCGGCAGCAAAGGGGCGGTGCTGGCCCACGCTCTCGGCGAATTGCTGCGGGCGTCGTGCGGTCTGGCGCCGGCCGATGAGGCGCTGACGTTTCACGTCGATAAGCACGGCGGCCGCAATCGGTATACCGCTCAGATTCAGCACGCCCTGTCGGCCGACGCCGTGCTGCCGCTGGAGGAGGGGATGTCGGCCAGCGTGTACCGCGTGCTGGGGATGGGCCGCGACATGCTGCTCACGTTCCGTCCGCGGGCGGAGTCGGCCCATTTCTGCGTGGCGCTGGCGTCGATGGTCAGCAAGTACGTGCGCGAACGGCTGATGGAGGAGTTCAACCGCTTCTGGCTGGAGCGGACGCCCGGCCTGAAACCGACGGCCGGCTATCCTGGCGACGCCCGGCGCTTCTACGACGCCATCCGGCCGACGGCGGAGAAGCTGGGCATCGCGGAGGCGGCGTTGTGGCGGCGGAAGTGAATGAATGCTCTTGCGTCATGACAATTCGTCATATAAAATGACGAATTGTCATGACGCATCGACGCACCCGACGACTGAAAGCTGAGCCGAAAACCGACCACGCCTTTGCGCATCTCGGCCGACACCTCCTCGCCGCCCGAAATGCTTGCGGCCTCAGCCAGCAGGACCTGGCCGCGCGCTGCGGACTGGATCAGGCGCACATTTCGCGCTTCGAGAAAGGCGAACGTCAGCCGACGCTGCGGCAGCTGGCCGGCCTAGCCGCGGCGCTCGCCGTGCCGTTCCAGTGGTTCATTAACGGCTCAGAGCGGCCGGGAAACGGCTATCGCGAAATCGCGGTAGAACTGCATCGTTTGGGAATTTCCGATTTGGCGTTGGGCGGCGCCGTCGTTCCCGGTGCGTGTCGCCCCGTCGAGGAAGTGTTGGCCCTCGCGGTGAGCGGCGACCGGGTAGACCCCCGCGTTCTTGAGGCGCTTCCCGCGGTCTTGGCGTGGAATGCTTGGGACCCCGGAGTGCTGGAGGCATATGGACGAAGCGAGGACCCCCGAGCGGCACACCGCCTGGCGTGGCTCGCCGAGATCGCGTGGACGATCCATATCAGTACAGGGTTCCCTGGTGGAACGCGGAATGCCTTGCGCTTCGAGGCGCTAACTCGCGCCGTTCGGCCGCCGGATGTCCCCGACGGCCTGGGATTTCCCACTCTCGACGATTCGCTCCCACCGGTGTCGAGGCGGTGGAACGTCACCTACGCTGCCGACCTTGAGGCGTTTTACCAGCGCGCCCGCCATTTGCTCAGCATGTGGGCAGACCAACCGAACCGATGGCACTGGCTGCCGGAGTAAAGAATCCCCCGAGGCTTTCCAAGGAGAAAGCCAATGATTGATGAAAGAGGGCAATGGTGGATCGGCTCCACGCCGGAGGACATCAAGGCTTACCTGGCTGCCTGTACCAACTCGGATGCCGCATATCAGGCAAACGCCTACCGCCTGATCCGCTGCCCCTGTGGTTCGATACGATTCCGGCTTGAACGCGCCGACGGCGTCGCTAGGCGCATATGTGCGATCTGCCACCGTCATAAATTCATTTGCAGAAGCGCGGCGGACTGGAAAGAAGCCGTGGCCAAAGGAGATATGGAGCGGTATGCCTGTGTCGAGTGCGAATCGGCGGAGGCCAACGTTGCCGTTGCATTTGCGGGTTATGCGGAAAATCCGGAGCTGGATGCGGTGAAATGATTTTACGTTGGCGTCCGGTGCGCCCGGTGCGGCGTGTTGGGCTGCTTCAGCGACGGCAAGGTTGGTCGCGGTCCGGCGACCCAGGTCTACCGGCGAGCATAGTTCGGTCGAAGCGCGGCCGCGACATCGGCCCCCCCGCCGCCTCAATGCGAGGCGGCCAGCTCCAAAAACCGCTTCGCCATCTGCGGCCCCTTGGCCTCATCCTCGTGCTTGAAGAACACGAACGCATCTCGCCATTTCTGTTTTCGCACCTGTTTCACCCACATTTTCATGGCCGCATCGTCGTAATCGGGCCGCCGCAAGCGCAGATAGCCCCAATCCGTGGTCGCTACGAATGGAACCTTGAGATCGTCCTTCTCGTCGGCAATGCACAGCGCCGCCCGGTGGTCGCGCAGAAGCCCGAAAACCTCGTCGTCGAACCACGACGGATGGCGGAACTCGAACGTCGTCTGGCGCTGCGACGGCAGCAACGCAAGAAACTCGCGCAGCCGCGGCGCGTCCTTCTTCAGGTTCGGCGGCAGCTGAAACAGCAGCGGCCCCAAGCGCGCCTTCAGCACCGCGGCGACTTCGAGCAGTTGCGCCGCTGAATCGCCTGCGTCCTTGAGCCGCCGCGTATGCGTGATCTGCTGCGGCGCCTTGAGGGCGAACCGGAAAGCCGTGGGAACCTCGGCCGCCCAGGCTTGCAAAGCCGACGCCTTGGGCATGCCGCGAAACGTGCTGTTGATCTCGACCGTCCGAAAGGATTCGCCGTAGTAGCGGAGCATCTGCTTGGCCGGCAGGTTTCGGGGATAGAACGCGCCTTTCCATTCCTTGTACGAATAGCCGCTGGTCCCGACGTAGAGGTTCACATTTCTCCTCAAGGGCGCGGCCGGATCGTGGCGTCCCTCTAACCTCCCACCGCCTCAATCTTGCTGTGTTCATCCAGCGTGACGCTCGACAGCTCGCCGTTGTCCTTGGTGAAGTGGACGGCGACAACGACGATGTCGTCCTCCGGCACGCGGTCGGTGGCCAGGCCGGTGTTGAGATAATTCACCTCGCGATATGCGCCTTCCACCGTCGTCGTCCACGTCGCGGTGCTGCCGACGCGGACGCGCTGCGTGATGCGGATGCGCTGGCCCGGCTTGAGGCCGCGGATCACCTCGGTCAGCTTTGGGTCGATGGGGCGCGTCGATGAGACGAGCGGCGTCATAGGTCGATGTCTCCCTGTCCCGGCCGGCCGCGGACCAGAGCGATCCGGCCGGTGCGCGCCAGCTCCACGATGCCGTAAGGCCGCATCAGCTCGATGAACGCTTCGATTTTGCGCTCCTGGCCGCTGATCTCGATCATGAGGCTGTCGGGGCTGATGTCCACGACGCGGCCGCGGAACATCTCCACCAGGAGCGTGATCTCCATGCGCTGGGCCGGTGCGGCCTTGACCTTGATAATCATCAGGTCGCGCTCGACGAAGTCCTCGCTGCTGATGTCCTGGACCTTGACGACAGTGATGACTTTATGGAGCTGTTTGCGGACCTGTTCCAGCTCGGCGTCGTCGCCGTGGACGACGAACGTCATGCGCGACAGGTTCGGGTCCTCGGTTTCGCCGACGGCGAGGCTGTCGATGTTGAATCCGCGCGAGGCCAACATGCCGGAGATGTGGGCGAGCACGCCGGGTTGGTTCTGCACCAGGGCCGAGAGGACGTGGCGCATTCGGGTCTCCTGAGCCGAGGGGCGGGACACTGGGATCTTAGGAAGCGGGGGGGGGAGTTCAATCGCGGAGGCCACAATTGACGTAGATCAATTTCCTTCTATAATGACGAAGGATCAGTCAAGGGGCGGTTGTAGCAAGACAGGTGCCCACCCGACGATGGGGAGGGTTCATGCCGCCGCTGACCGACCCGGTTCGCTGCCGCTGCTATCGAGCCGCTCTGGCAAATTGGCGATATGCAGGCTACGTCAACTTCGGCAAAGACGCGTCCCGCTGGCTTGGCATTGAGCTGCGCGAATACACGCACGGGCAACTTGCGCAGTTACTATACGAACACGTTTGGGCGGAAGCGGATTGCCGCCGCGTGGACGAACAGCGCGAGACGCGGCCCGAATGGAAGGAACACGAGTTCCATTACGACCTTCGGGTGCGGATCGACGGTCGGCTGGTTTACTTTGAAACCCGCTTGATCTACCGGAACCCGAACGATCCCGACGACCCACTCATCCATGTGGTGAATGCTCATGACGCCTGAACCGACGACAGCCGAGCTTCGCAAGGGGCGGGATCGGCCTTTCCCGTGGGTCTGCGCCAACTGCTTGAAGGACGAGGTGTATCCGGTGACGATGCCGTACACCACGGAGGTCAAGCACGACGGCCGCATGTATAAACTGTCGATCCCGGCACTGACGATCCCGAAGTGCCGTGCTTGCGGCGAACTGGTCTTCAGTATTCGCGTGGACGACCAGATCGTCGAGGCGTTGCGCGCGGAGGCGCGGCTGCTGACGCCTCAGCAAATCCGGGAAGGGCGCAAGGCCCTCGGCTTACAGTCGAAGGAACTGGCGGAGCGGCTCGGCGTGGCGAAGGAAACCCTCTCGCGCTGGGAGAAGAAGATGATGATTCAGTCGCGGGCGATGGACAATTTCCTCCGCGTCTATTTCGCCGTCCCCGAGGTGCGGGCGGTCCTTCTGGGGCCGAACCAAGATGCGGCACTGGGTACGCCACCCGTCCTTCCATGCTCTGACTCACATCAGCCGCGGTCGCACGGATCCGCTTGAAGGAACTCTCCCACGCAGGCTTGACCTGGAACCCGTCCTTTCCTATCATATGATAGGAAAGGACGGCCGGGAGCGCTGACCGGGATGAGCGGGACAAAGCAGGCCAACCAGGGAGTCGGCGACGATGTCCAGCGACGCGGGGAAGGAGGTCCGCGACGAACTGCTCCGCCTGCTGGACAACGACGACTGGCAAGTTACGGAGTCCGCCCGGTCCACGGCGTATCCTATCCTTCGGACGATGGGACGGATGCCCAGCGACGGAGCGATCATCGAGCACGTCTCTCATCTGCTTCGGACGGACTTCCCGTTTCATGCGGTCCCGCTCGGTGAGCCACCCGGCTCCGCGGGCACGGGCTATATGATGAACAACGCCGATGGCCGGGGCCTTTACATCAAGATGACCATCCGGCAAGCACGGACTACCGAGGTCTGGGTAGTCAGCTTCCACGTCAGTCAGCATTTCAGGGGGTAGAAGATGACGGCGCCCGACACCCAAACCGGCCAGGACGTGCTTTGCCCGACCTGCTACCGGGGCCACATGCATCCGCGGCACGTCACCGAACGCTTCCCTTACGAGGTGGACGGCGAGACGACCATGGTCGTTGCGGAGAACGTGCCGGTCGATGTGTGTGACAACTGCGGCGAACAGTTGAGCGGCCCCGAGGCGGCGCGCATCCGCCACGAGGCGATATGCCGCGCTCTGAAGCTGTTGACGCCGGCTGAGATTCGTGCCATCCGGGAACGGCTGAATCTTACCCAGGCGGAATTCGCCCGGTTGACGCGCCTCGGCGAAGCCACCATCTGCCGGTGGGAGCGCGGCCGGCTGCTGCAAAACCCGGCGATGGACCGCTATCTGCGGCTGATGGCGGCCAGCGAGGAGAATGTTCGCTTCCTCCAGAAGCTACAAGGTCCTGCGCCGAACAAGAACGGGGCACTGGATACGCCAGTCGGTCCGGATATGGAAGCCGCTCCACCTGTAAATCAGCTTGGAGTTCAGCCAAACGGAGGGCATATGAACGAGGTTCCATCTCAACTCGTGGAACACCAGCAAGAGCTTCAGCAGCTAGACCCCCTGAGTGCGGCGGCGCAGGCGATCGAGTATCGGAAGAGCCACTGGGATAGGCACGTTGGAGCAGATGATGCGGACCTAAATTTCTTGGCCTGTCACTACGCGGGTGCAATCACGCGCGGCCACCTCGCGGGACTGGCGCGCACAGCGCAGGCGCAGCGGGATTCCACGAGCATCCGTCGCCTGTTTCTGGGGACCATGCTGTGGGGTTACGGCACAGTGGGATACGGCCCCCATCGAACCGCCAAGATGTTGGCCGCAACTGATGCACTGCAAGTGCTGCACTCAACCTTGGATTGTGTCTGGAAAGGGGACACCCGAACCGCTTACGAGCGTTTCCACCTGCCAAAATGCGGGCCAGCGTTCTTCACCAAGTTTTTCTACTTCGCGGGTCTTGGTTGCGACCTTAAAGTGCAGCCCCTCATCCTGGATTCAGTGGTGATGAATAAGCTAGAGCAATGGCTTGGACTCGATGTTACCCCCTTTGGGCGGTTTACCCGCGACAAGGATCGCCGGATTTCTGCCATTGGCCGCAATGCGGCCGGATACGAGCGTTATGTCCAACTCCTGAATGGGTGGGCGCGGGAACTGCGGTGCCGAGCTGACAGCATCGAATTGTTCCTGTTCACGCGGTCTGCCCCTGCGAATCCCGCCAAATAAGGTGCTCCGACAGGCTGACTTTGCCCTCGCGCTGAAGTGGGACCGAAATGCGCCCAGCCGCGCGTGAATTCCTGAGCAGAGATGGGGCGGCACGTCCGAAATGTGCGCCGCCGCACGCAGATTCGCGCCATCTCGACCCCCTCCTCAGCTGCGCAGCTGCATTTTCCCAGCTGCGCAGCTGAACCCGCCCGGCGCAAGTGTCTATTTCTGTGCAATTGCGCACATTTCCCCCGAAATCCCCGTGCGGCCGCGCATCCATCCCCGTGCCGCCGCGCACCTGCCGACGCCAATTCCCGTGCGGCCGGGCGCCTCGTCCCCGTGCGGCCGCGCGTTTTTTCCCAACCGATGATGGGCCAAAGCGTAAGAGACGATTCGCCTTCCGACCGCCGACGCCGGTCGCCAAACCATCCCCTATAACCGTCTGGACCGAAAACCTACACAACCCCTTCCGATCGAAGCGGTGTGGACGGTTCCATCACGCAAGAACGTGCGACCATGAATCCGGATGACCCCAGGGGGAAATATCGCGACGGCCGCGATGAGATGAACCTCGCCGACTTCCCCATCTCCGCTCTGCAACGTTGGCAGCCCAGCGACGCCGACGGCCGCAAGCGCGATCGGCTCCAGTTCGAGGCCACGCGCTACGACCCCGTCAGCCGTCGCCGCGTCCAGCAGCGCGTCACCCTCACCTCGTCGGCCCGCGATGGGCTGCCGACGCCGGCCGATGAGCACGTCGTCCTCGCCCTGCTCTATGTCGCCAAGCATAGCGACGACTTCGCCGAGCCGACCGTTTATTTCGCGCCGAGCCAGATGTTCGACGTCATGGGTTGGTCGCCGAACGGCCGCAGCTACACCCGGCTGCGCGACGTGCTGCGGCGGCTCAAATCGCTGACCATCCGCTATGAGAACGCCTGGTGGGACGCCGCCGGCCGCGGCTACGAGGAGGAAGTGGCGACCGGCGTCATCAGCGCCTACCGGATCGCCCGGCAGGTCAGCGGGCCGCGCACCGCCAACACCACGCCGCTGAGCTGGGCGACCTGGACGCAGCAATTTCACCAGAGCCTCCTCAACGGCAACATCAAACGGCTCGACCTGAACACGTTCTTCCGCCTCAAGACGCCGACCGCCCAGCGCATCTACCGCTTCCTTGACAAGCGCTTCTACCACAGCGATTCGGTGTCGATGGATTTGATCGAGTTCGCCTGCGGCCACGTCGGCCTGACGGAATCGGACAACGTCGCCATCCTCAAACGGCGTCTGGCGCCGGCCATCGCGGAGCTGGAGGCGATCGGCTTCCTCGCGCCGCTGCCGCCGGGAGAGCGCTTCCAGAAGGTCAAGGCCGGCGTCTGGCGCGTGCAGTTCCGACGCGGCGCCGGTTGCCAGCCGTCCGGGGAGCGTAGGGGCGGGGTCTCCCCGCCCCTACCGTCGGGCGGGGCAACCCCGCCCCTACCGTCGGGCGGGGCAACCCCGCCCCTACCGTCCGAGGAGCTGGCCGCCGAGTTTTACCGGCTGTGGGACGCGACCCTGCCGATGCAACCGGGGCCGCGCGACCTGGAACAGGCCGAGGCGCTGCTGCGCGACCACGGAGCGGAGGCCAGGGCGCTGATCGCGTGCCTGGTGCGGGTCGTGAAAAAGCGCTGGCCGGACTGCCGATCGCTCAGCGGGGCGGTGCAAAAGTATTTGCCGGAGGCGATAAGGCTGCATCAGCTGGAACGGCGGCGCGAAGCAGCCCGTGAGACGGCCGAATCCCGACGGCGGCAGGAACAGGAAGCGGCGCGGACGCGGGAACAGACGGAACAGCGGTTGCAGGAAGCGTGGGCCGCGTTGCCGGCGGCGGAGCGCGACGCCATCCGGCGCCGCGTGCTGGACAAACTCGGCGGCGCGACGGCGCCGGAAGCGTTTGTGCAGCGGCTGTGTCTGGAAGAGGTGGCGCGGCGGCGCGGCGGGAGCGGCGGTTGATGGTTCTCGAGGTGCCATTCCGTTCTTCTGAATTTTCCCGTGACTTCGCGTGCTGCATCGCCGATAAGAACAAAAAAGCCGTAGGGGCGAACCACCCGCACAGCAGAAGACAGCAATGATCCAGCAAAGCACGCCGTATGAGAACGTTCTGGAAAGGGAGTTGAGTCTGCCGGCGGAAAAAGGCGGGCCGGTGGTGCTCGATCTGTTCGCCGGTTGCGGCGGGCTGGCGCTCGGATTCGAGGCGGCGGGCTTCCTGACCGTTGGGTTCGAGATGGACGAGGACTGCTGCGCCACCTACCGGCGAAACCTCCGCGCCCCCTGCCATGCCATGACCCTTCGTCCGGGCCTGGAACTGACGGACGGAGCGGAGGTGATTATCGGCGGCCCTCCCTGTCAACCGTTCTCGGTCAACGGGCATCAGAACGGCGGACGGGACGGCCGCGACGGCTTTCCAGCCTATCTCTGGGCCGTGGAGCGCTACCGGCCGCGGATGGCGGTCTTTGAAAACGTCCGCGGGATGCTCTACCAAAACAAGGTTTACTTCGACGCGATCGTGGAAAAGCTGGAAGCGCTGGGGTATCGCGTCGCCTGGAAACTGCTCAACGCGGTGGAATTCGGCGTGCCGCAGAACCGAGAACGGCTGTTCGTGGTCGCACATCAGGGAACTTTCGATTTTCCGGAGCCGACCCACGCAGATCGCCCGGTGACGGCTGGCGAGGCGCTGGGAGAAATGGCCTATTCCATTCCTGAGGGCGCCAAATTTCTGACGCCGAGCATGGACGTCTACGTGGCGAAGTACGAGA
>Ga0307476_10002207_pt1 | contig 11635 bp, 12 predicted proteins | sample atmos_gasesECM2C_2_FD_203314 | JGI IMG/M metagenome (GOLD analysis project Ga0307476, IMG submission 203314) | Hardwood forest soil microbial communities from Morgan-Monroe State Forest, Indiana, United States - atmos_gasesECM2C_05 | ecosystem: Environmental > Terrestrial > Soil > Temperate... | reverse complement strand
TTGGTCTTGGACGGCTGGCGTTTAGTTTTTTTGTCACTTACAGGAGAAGGCGGAATGAATCGCCGTGTCTTTGTTTTTGTCTTTGCCTTTGTCACTGCACTCGTCCTCTTCTTCCTTTACGGATCGAAGACTTCGGCGGCGCAGGTGCAACAGACCGCGTTGCCTGACGCGCCCCGGGCGCAGCCGGGAATTATTGTTGGCACTGTACTCGATGTGAACAATGACGCTGTTCCGAGCGCCACCGTCGTTCTTCAAGGCCCTACGCTCAAGAGCCCTCGCACCGTCGCGTCGAACGACAACGGATTCTTTGAATTCAACGATCTAGAGCCGGGAGCCCCCTATCACGTCAACATCAGCGCTCAGGGATTTGCCAGCTGGACTTCCCCCGACGTCACCCTCCAGCCAGGCCAGTATGCAATTCTGAGGGTCAATAAGCTAAGGGTTGCCGAGGCGGTGACCAAGGTGACCGTAGGTTATTCCGCCGAGGAGCTCGCCACCGAGCAAGTCAAAATCGAGGAGCATCAGCGCGTTTTCGGCATCATCCCTAATTTCTACGTAGCTTATGATTCAAACGCCGCGCCGCTCACCACGAAGCTGAAGTTCAAGCTTGCCGCCAAGGTGGCGTTCGACCCCGTCACCTTTTTCGGGGTGGGTATCGTTGCCGCCGCCGGGCAGGCGGGGGACCACCCCGACTATCCCCAGGGTATGAAGGGTTACGCTGAGCGCTATGGCGCTTCCTACGCCAACGGTTTTAGCGACATCATGATCGGTGGCGCTATCCTGCCATCACTTCTGCACCAGGATCCGCGCTACTTCTACCAGGGCACGGGGACGAATAAGTCCCGTGCGGTCCACGCACTCACGAGCCCGTTCGTTTGTAAGGGAGACAACGGAGAGTGGCAGCCCAACTATTCGACGATCGGCGGCGATCTGGCGTCGGCCGCCCTCTCCAATGCTTACTATCCCGCCTCAAACCGCGGCGTGGGGCTGTTCATCGGGAATTTCCTGATCGGAACCGGGCAGCGAGGGGCCGCCAATCTGGCGCAGGAGTTCCTCCTGCGCCGAGTTACGTCTAAAGCCAAGGAGCGCGCACTCTCACAGAAGCGGGACCAGCAGTAACCGTCCCAGCCTGGCAGGTCAGATCGTGCACGACTCTCAACGTTCTCCCACGGTGTTTCGGTGAATCGGTTGCCGGAGGTGAAGCAAACGCCAGCGGGCGGGTTTTGTCAATCCCCCGTATGTGGCCTGCCCTAGCAGCCATTCCGATCTGATACGATATAGCCACTTCAGGCTGTATCTCAATGAAATGAAACGAATCTCCGCTGGCTTCCTGCCACCGATTGCACTGGACTCCAGCAGGAAGATTCCAATGTACCGCCAACTGTACGAATGGTTTCAACAAGCGATTGTTGCCGGCCAATTGCGGCCTGGCCAAAGAGTGCCGTCGACTAGAAACCTCGCGGCGGAATTGAAGATATCGCGAATTCCCGTCTCCAGCGCGTACGAACAATTGCACGCAGAGGGGTATCTCGAGACATTTGTTGGGGCTGGAACGTGTGTGTCGAGGTCGATCCCGGACGACGCATTAAAACCAGCGGTCGGGAAGATACGGAATGCGTCGCAGGTTTCTAAAAGCAATGCTCTGCGAAAGGTTTCCGGCCGCGTGGCGTTGATGCGCGTGCCCGCACAAACGTGGTCAAACAAACTGGTTGCATTTCGAGTGAGCCTGCCTGCACTTGAACATTTTCCTACTAGCGTATGGTCCAAGCTGGTAAATCGCTATTCGCGAAAACCTACAAGACAATTGATGGCTTATGGGGATGCCAAGGGATATATGCCGCTCCGGGAAGCCATCGCCGAATATTTAGGGGCAGCTCGCGCGGTGCGATGCGAGCCATCGCAGATTCTGGTGACAACCGGATCACAGCAGGGCTTGCAACTCTCGGCGCAAGTTCTATTGGATGCAAATGACCGGGTGTGGATCGAAGAGCCGGGATATCCGGGAGCGCGTCAAGCTCTGATTATGGCCGGGGCACAACTCATCCCCGTGCCTGTCGATCACGAAGGGCTCAACGTAGCCGAGGGAATCCACCGCGCTCGTCGCGCGCATGCTGTCTACATCACCCCATCGCATCAATATCCGCTGGGTGTGACCATGACCGCTACTCGACGGATGCTGCTGCTCAATTGGGCCCTGCGCAGCGGGGCATGGATTATTGAAGATGATTATGACAGCGAATACAGGTTGGGCGGCCGCCCGATTGCCTCGCTGCAAGGGTTAGATACGGATGCGCGAGTGATTTACATCGGCACGTTCAGCAAAGTAATGTTTCCCGCGCTGCGCCTCGGCTACATCGTTGCTCCCAAAGATCTGGCGGACGCATTTTCCACCGCGCGAGACGCTACCGACCAATTTTCATCCACTCTGTATCAGGCTGCGATGACGGATTTCATCCGCGAAGGACATTTGGCGCGGCACATTCGAAGGATGCGCATACTTTATATGCAGCGGCGAACAGCGCTGGTCGAAGCGATTCAGAAACAAATGGGGGATGAGCTCGAGGTCATCGGCGCTGAAGCGGGGATGCATCTGGTGGCGCTCCTGCGGCCGGGGGTTAGTGACGTAGCGATTTCGAGGAAGGCCGCCGAGAGGGGAATATCGGTTATGCCTTTGTCCTCATGCTACGCGAAACCGCCTGTGCGGGGCGGCTTGATTCTTGGTTACGGCGGCACGGATGTGCGGCAGATTCATGATGGGATGCGCAAACTCAGGATGAGCATTTGACCAGCCAAGAAGCGACATGATCGGGGGGGGTAGCCCTCTCGATATAAGTGGCATCCATCGCCGCTCGCAGTGAGCGTGGAAGTGCGCTGCCTCACCGAAGTCTCAACTTCATAAAATCTTGCGCTCCCGCAATATCCATACCGTGTCCCGCGAACCAAAGACATCCAGTTCTGGAATAAATCGTGGACGATGCTGTTAACACCAGCAGGGTGCAAATTCCCCTGACGTCGAAGGGCGCGAGATGGCGGCGGCGCGCTACTTGATATCGAGTCAAACGCTGAAGTTGGCCCGCACAGTGCCACCGCTTTTAGTAGAAACACCTTCAGGGAACGGCGAAACTCGATCACCTATGTCGAATATTTTAGCGATTGCAGCCGGAGTTGCCTTTGTCACGCTTGCCGCCACCAACGTGGTCGTGATGCTGGAGGCTTCCCAACCCGCGCGCAGCGGAGCGACCAGAGCCCGATTGATCGCACTTCACCGGGCGGGTGGTTACCTGTTTGTGATGCTGTTGTGCCTCATGGCTTACGGTATGAGTCAGAGACTTGCGAGTTTGGGGATAACAAGTCATCTGCCAATCCACCTGGTTCTGCACATCGTGCTTGTACTCGCACTCGTGCCTCTGGTTTTCCTGAAGATATTGATCGCACGCCGCTACAAGCAAAGTCATTCGTTGCTGAAGGCGCTAGGAGTGACGATCTTTCTGGTTGCATTCGTGGTGGTGGCCATCCCCACATTCTCGGAGCTTATTCGTGCGGCGAACCCCGGGAGCCTGTGGTTAAGGCTCGCGACCGGCGTGGTTGTCATGGTGTGCCTGGTGCAGTGCGCCTTGGTGTTTAAGAAAAGAAAGCAGTCGCCCGCTTTGCCGGAGTCATCGCGTATGCGGGAGATTCCCGGGCAAGCGATTTTATCAACCTCGCGCGAAAACGCGAACAGCTTGATGAGTCTTCTGTTAGTACAGGCCGAGCAGCAAACGAGCGATGCAAAAACGCTGCGCTTCCGGCTTCCGGAAGAAAGCCGACTTTCTGCTAAGCCAGGTCAGTTCCTGACGTTCCAGTGGCAAATCGATGGTCAACGAGTCACGCGATCGTACACGATTTCCTCCTCGCCTCTACACCAGGACTATGTGGAGATCACACCGAAACGCATGGAAAATGGCTGCGTCTCCGTTTTTCTCAATGAACGGGCGGAGCCAGGTCTGAGGGTGAAAGCCAGCGGACCGTACGGCCGGTTTTACTTTGACGAGAAACTCCACAAAAGCATCGTTCTCATTGCGGCCGGAAGCGGGATCACTCCAATGATTTCGATGCTGCGCTATATGGATGATCTTAAACTGGCTACTTCGGTCACGCTCTTATATTGTGTGCGAACCGCTGCGGACATCATTTTCGAGAACGAACTGGCCAGACTTGGACGGTCTCTCGCCAACTTCAAGTACGAGGTGTGCCTGTCGCAACCGGACTCAACCTGGCAGGGTCACGCCGGTCGCCTAACCGGGAAGTTTGTCTCCCGGCACGTGACCGATCTAGTATCACGCACTTCCTTTCTCTGCGGCCCGAAGGGATTTATGGACAACGCGCGCCAGATTCTCTCGACTCTCGGTGTAAACCAGGACCACATCCTTCAGGAGAGTTTCGGGGAAAGCAAACAGTCCATGGCGTCGCATCCCATGAAAGCTCGCCCGGTCGAGACTGTCGTATTCAGTCACGCGGAGAAGGTTTGTCAGCTTGCCCCCGGAAGCACTCTGCTCGAACTGGCTGAACAAAGCGACGTGAAGATTCCGTATGGCTGCCGCCAGGGCCTATGCGGCACATGCGCCACGCGAGTTCTCAGCGGCGTCGTTCAAATGGATGTCGAAGCCGGGCTGACGCCTGAGCAGAAAAAAGCAGGCTATGTGCTCCCCTGTGTAAGCCGGGCAGAAGGAACAGTTGTCTTGGTGGCCTGATCTGATTCTTTCATCTTGCCCGCGAATAAACCTGACTGAGGTCAAGCTCCCGTACCAAATGAAAACCGCGTACATAGAAATGAGCGTCTGTGTGTTCGACAATCCGCCGCGCCGACGAAACGGGCTAACTAAAGCAGATTCGAACACCGGGAAGCCCTTTCTCTTTCGCCAGATTGGAACCGGATCCGAACGGCCCACTGAATCTCTTCGGATTGGCCTGGGTCACTCCTTATCAGGGATTGTCACCCTGCAGTTGGCGTGCAACGCCATCGGGATGCGGAAAAAGGGCGATGGTATTGCCAACTTCGAATAATGGCGCCGAGCACCAACCCGGCCGGTTCACTCAGCCGGCGTCTCCTTCAATAGCTTCAACACGTTGTCGGTCGTGTCCGTCTCGCCCAGCCGGGGGAACATCTTCTCGACGCTATAACGATGTGCATCGGCGTCTCGGTCTGTCATCGCATCCACGACGAAGGCAACATTGTAGCCGTGGTCGTAGGCGCTGCGGGCTGTCGATTCCACGCCGCTGCTGGTCGCAATACCCGTCAAGAAGACCTGGGTTACGCCGCGCTGACGCAAGTGCGCATCCAAGGATGTGCCAATGAACGCGCCCACTCGCTGCTTGCTGACTAGGTAATCGGCAGAGTGCTGCTCCAACTCCGGAACAAGCTCGGTCCAATCGGCCGGAAATGAAAACCTGGGACGTTCCGCATCGGTTCGGCCCGGCGCCGCACCCGTCACGTTGACGAGAACGACCGGAAGGCCATGCTGGCGGAAGGCACGCGCGAGCTGGGCAGCGCGCGCGATGATCTCGCCGGCAGGGTGCGCGGTCCGCAAACCGACAATGCCTTTTTGCAGGTCAATCACAATTAAGGCAGCGGTGGGATCGAGTTTTGTTATTGGCATGGTTTCCTTTCGGTTGGGTGGTGTGGACGATCGCACCGGTTTTCGCGCAAGCGGCTAGCTGGCTTGCTTCTTTCGAAAGCGCACACTCAACATTGTGCTGATTACGACGATACCGGCGAAGAAAGTAACAACTGCTGAGTTGTCTGCGCTCGAAACCTTCCCGACCCGGAACAGGATGTAACCTGCCACCAGATTGAATAATGCCCAGACGACGTTCACCGTTGGCGATGACAATCCTTTTCCGGGAGGGTGAGCAAATGGCGTCGGGAAACGGTTACCAGAGATTCCATGCACGAAGTGAGGAACCACATTAGCGAGAAACATTCCCGCGAAGAAACATGCGATGTAGTCATACCAGTTCACTGGCTTTTCCTTTCAGCGGCAGCCGTAGGGTCATATTGCCGGTTCCTGTAGGTCGGAAGTCAGGTCCATGTCGCGCGCTGACAGCAGACCCATCTCCTGGTAAATTGGCTGCATGCCCGCGTTGACTTTCGGCAGATCAAGCGTGAACCATAGTGAGCCGGCGATGCAGAACGCGCCCGTAACGATGACCGTGTGGGGCGCTCCGATCCGGTGGGCCAGCGTGCCGGCCAGCAGGCTGCCGAACGGCGCTGCGCCGAAAAATGCCATCGTGTAATAGCCCATCACGCGAGCGCGTTTGTCCTCGGGGACCAACGACTGAATGATGGTGTTGCTGACGGATGCCCCCTGCATCAAGCCGAAGCCGACGAAGACCATCAGTACAAGCGACCGCCACAACGTGTGCGACAGGCCGAAGAGAATCAGCGCTCCTCCCAGCATCGCGCTCGCTATCTGCACCATGCGTGTCAGCCCGACCACCGACCTGCGGGCCGCAAGGGAAAGCCCCGACACCAGCGCACCAATGCCTGAGGCCGCGGTCAGCCAGCCGAGTGTATGCGCGCTGCCGTGCAGCACATGGCCGGCAAAGACTGGCAGGAGCACGGCGTAGGAGTAGCCCATCAAGCTGATAATCGCGAACAGCAGAAGGATGGTGCGGATGGGCCGAAATGTACGGACGTAGTCCCAACCTTCACGCATCTGTTCGAACATGCTGGACGCGTTCCGACGGATATCCATGGGCTTGATGCGCATCATCAGCAGAGATGCGATTACGGCAAAGTAGCTGACGCCATCGATCATGAAGCACCAGCCTTCGCCGAAGGCACTGATCACCAGGCCGGCGATGGCGGGGCCGATGAGCCGCGCGCCATTTGCCATCGAGGAGTTGATCGCGATGGCGTTGCTGAGGTCATTGCGGTCGTCGACCATCTGTACGAGGAAGGACTGGCGCCCAGGCATATCGAAGGCATTGATCAAGCCCTGCACGGCGGCGAGAACCATGATTTCCCCGAGCGTGATGACGTGAGTCAGGGTGAGTGCGGCCATGGCGAGCGACTGGAGTGCAGCCGCGGCCTGTGTCCACACAAGCAGCTTGCGGCGATTGAGGCGCTCCACCCAGACGCCGGCAAATGGTCCCAGGGCAAACGAAACAATCTGCCCCGCGAAGCTTACGATGCCAAGCAACAGCGCCGAACGGGTCAGTCGATAGACCAGCCAGCTGGTCGCCAGCCGCGTCATCCAGGTGCCGATCACGGAGACGCTCTGGCCGAAGAAAAAGAGTTTGAAGTTGCGGTGTTGCAGCGCTCGCCAGGCGTGCGACATCGAGCCTCCGGGAGATGCCGAACTGATTCCAGGCTTTTTCACTTTTCCGCCAGGCGCTTGATGATCTCGCCAGCCTTGAACAGCGTCTCCCGTTCCTGTTCGTCGAGCTGGGCGACGGCCTGCGCGAGCCACGTCCGTTTTGCATCCTTGGCACTCTTGCGCACGGCGGCGCCTTTGGCGGTCAACTCAATATTCACTTGACGGCCGTCGGTCGGATGCGGCGTGCGCTCGACCATGCCCATTTCCTCAAGCGCCGCGATGGTGGTACCCATCGACTGTGGCTTCATGCCTTCGGCACGCGCCAAGTCGGCGGTCGTTGCCGGTCCCGCTCTGGCGAGGCGCGCCATAACGGCAGCCTCGGTCAACGAAAGCTCGTGTGAGCCGGCGGCGGCGCGCACCCGGCGTACCAGGAGTCCAATGGCTTGAATAAAGTCGAGAAGAGAGACTTCAAGGGTCTTTCGCGCCATAAGCAATTCCATTATATACACAAGAGCAGTTAATCTTGCAAGTTTAACTTGCAAGATAAACTGTTTATCTGGATGAGATGTGATCGCAATCCAGTCCCGATTCACCGGGAGGATGGACGAAAGACACGACTTTACCTTTCACTTCTTGCTCGGCTGATATTTCCCGTCAGGTCCTGGAGGCAGGACGCTGAGGAGGCGTCACCGGATCCGCGGTTCCCGGACCGTTGCCACGGCGTTGCGGAACACCATCCTTCGGAATCATGAGCCATGCGACCGTGGCACTCGCCAGAGACAGACCCGCGCAAACCAACATGACAAGGCGGAACCCGAATACGAACGCTTTCTCTATGGATTTCTTGAGGGCAGTTTTCGTAACCGGATCGAGATCATCCGGCACTTGTAAGCCCCCGAGTTTGATCTCGTTTGTTTCGAGATCATGCAGAATGGCAGGCGGCAGTGAGAAGCGAGCCAGACTACGGTTTAGTCGAGAACTAAACGCATTCACCATCACAATTCCAAGGACTGCGACAGCAAGGACGCCGGCTACCCGCGCCACGGCGTTGCTGATTCCAGAAGCGGTGCCGACCCGGTCTTGACCGACGGAGTTCATCACCACGGTCGTAAGCGGCGCAACCGTGACCGCCATTCCGAATCCGAGAACAATAATTGCCGGGAAAAACGCTTTCCAGTAGCTGCCTCCGACCGAAGGCAGCGCGAACAAGACGAAACCTGAAGCGGCGATGATTGGGCCGTAGCTGAGCGGGCCTCTGGAGCCATAGCGGGCGACAAGCCCGCCAGACCAGCGGGAAAGAAAGAAGATGAGCAGAATAAAAGGCAGGACGGAAGCCCCGGTCGCGGTGGTGGAGTATGCCTGGACCTGGATAAGATTCAAGGGGAACAAGAAAAAGAAAATTCCGATCGCGGCATAGAGAAACAGGGTAAGCAGGTTTGCGCCACTGAAGCCGCGGGATTTGAACAGCGTGAGCGGGAGCATCGGTCGAGTGACGTGAGCCTCGAGAAACACGAAGGCAATAAGACAGCCGAGGCCGACGAACAAACTCCCGAAAACCAGGGGATTTTTCCAACCGAGGTCGACGGATTCGATCAACCCGTAAACCAAACCTCCTAATCCCACAGTCGCAAGGATCGCTCCCCACCAATCCACGCTCCCGGCAGCAGCGCTGCGGCTCTCTGGGATGGACCAAAGGGAAATAACCATCACGGCCACCGCCAGAGGAATATTAATGAAGAATACCCACCGCCAAGAAGCATGCCCGACCAGCCATCCGCCCAGGACCGGCCCAATGGCTGTGGTGATTGCAGTAAAGCCCGACCACGTGCCGATCGCCTGGCCCCGACTTTTCTCGTCGAATGACGTGCTGATAATCGCCAGACTGCCGGGCACGAGGAGCGCAGCTCCCACGCCTTGAATGCTCCTGGCTATAATCAGTTGACTGATATTCGAGGCCGAGCCGCAACCCGCGGAGGCCACGGCAAAAATCACAACACCGACCAGGAAGATGAGACGACGGCCGAACTGATCGCCGAGCGAGCCGCCGACCAGAATCAACGCCGCTAGAAACAGTCCGTAAGATTCGACGACCCATTGCACGTCCACCACGGTTGCATGAAAGCTGGCTTGCATCGCAGGCAGAGCCACATTGACGACCGTGCTGTCGATGAACGCCATGCTGGAACCGAGAATGGTGGCGGCAAGTATCCAGGTTTGTGCTACTGCTCCGGAGGGAACTGTGGCACCCGCGGAGCGCATTACGGCTTCGTCACAAGGCGTTCGCATGCAAGGCTATGGATGCCACTTAGGGTGCGTTCGGTTCGGAAGATCGGCGAAGCAAGGTTGCGGCACGTCGGCGTTTGGCTCGGGTTTGGAGCAGCGATGTGCCGGTGGTAGACTGCGCGTATGGCCGCCAAAAAGAAAACCAAACGGAAGCCGGCGAGGTTGAGAACAACTGCCGCGAAGAACCGGAAACCGGTCAAGAAGACGGTTAAGAAACAGGCTAAAAAGAACCCGACCCTGAAAAAGAAGTTAAGCAACACCAAGCCCTCTCTGAAAAAGGCGGGGGTGAAAACGAAGGCCCCCGGCAAGAAGAAAACCGGTGCGAGGACTGCGAGTGTCTCTGGCAAACGAGGTCCGAGGCGAGATCAGAGTTTGGACGCGGAAGCATTTGAACCCCAAGAGGTAAGAGCGGGATCGGCGGGGCAGTCCGGAGATTTGCAGGGATTATCGAACGCCGAGGGCGCAGACTCGGAGAGCGTCGACGAATTGATCGAGGAAGGGAACGCGTTCGAGGCCGACGTGGTGGCGGGCGTAGAAAGAGCTGACGCCGCCGATGAGAAGGAAGTTCACACGCACGAGGTGCCAGAGGACGACGTTCCTGGCGAATATCTGGACAAAGACTAATCCTGTTCGAAAACACCGCACCAGATTCGCAGAGCTAAATTGCCCTGACCGGTGTTTCTCCAAAAGTCGCTCTCCCTGGGCCGTGCCGGCGGCGTGCGCAATAAATAATAGATTGTGGCTGCGCAAGTGCAAGTGGAGGATCGAGCCCCTACAAAATACAGCATTTACTGGATACAAGCTTCTTGCCTGGGCCGATAACGTGTGTTTGGACGTTATCCGAGGAGAAGGCGATGCAACCGCAAGCTGAAGATGTCGTGGCCGTCCGGCGGGAGATGTTGGATTTGCTTTGCCAGCAGATGGAAGTGCTGAATTCCGCGCCGGAATTGACGGATAGTCAGCTAAGAGAATGCTATGACCGGCAAGGCCGCGTTCAGGAATTGCGAGAGAAGTTGCAAGCCAGCTTAAGTGGGGCGCCGCAAAATCGTTCGTCAATGAACCGTCCGCCAATGAACCAAGGATTGGCAAGTGAACTGTCGACGGCGGATTTTTCTGTGTCGCCTGCCGTCCACACCGCAGCGCCTTCCCGGGAACCGGTTGCTAATCTTTGAGACACCGAATGGCCTCATCTACCAGGTAAGAACATTCCCATAAAAAACGGAGGACTCATGCATCGAGGATACAGGTTTTTCGGAAGTGTGCTGCTTGCGGCAGCGCTGGCCGCGCCGCTAGCCGGCGCTCTGCAGGATCATGACGACCATGATCGGGACCGGGATGACCACAGGGTCTACGATCGGGACCACAAGGATTACCACAACTGGGATGCCAATGAAGACAGAGTTTACCGGCACTGGTTAGAGGCGAAGCACGAGACTTACCGCGAGTTCAACCGCCTGGATGCCAAGCGTCAGAGAGAATATTGGGAATGGCGGCACAACCATGAAGAACACGAGGAGCATCACTAGAGCGCGGGAACGATAATTCCGGCGTAGCCGACTACGGCATCGCGATCGCCGAAAATATCCCCGGAAGTCGAATATTTCAGCAGCTCGGCGGAAACACCGCCGAGCTTTTTTGCTGCCGTTAACATCGCGACTGCGGGACCGAAGCCGCACATGCTGATGTGCTGCTGGGTAACCACATCGAACAGCGTGCGGGCGTCAAGGCGGAGAATTGGTTCAATCGCACTCTGGTCTTTGCAGCGGGTAATGGCGTCGGACTCGTAGTGATTCATGTCGCTGGAGGCGACGATGAGAACGGGGCTGCGATGTGCGGCGATCGTGTCCGCCAGAGCGAGGCCCAAATGTTCGAGTGCTGCGAACTGTCTGGTGCCGAGGGCGATTGGAACGAACGTAAGTTGCGGTTGGAGAATTTGCAGGAAGGGCAGCTCAACTTCCGCAGCATGCTCGGAGCGGTGTGCGGCTGCATCTTCGAGGAGAACAGGACAGCGCTGCTTCAGAACGGTAGCGAAATCGCTTGCAACGGGTACTGGG
>Ga0307476_10002205_pt1 | contig 11638 bp, 7 predicted proteins | sample atmos_gasesECM2C_2_FD_203314 | JGI IMG/M metagenome (GOLD analysis project Ga0307476, IMG submission 203314) | Hardwood forest soil microbial communities from Morgan-Monroe State Forest, Indiana, United States - atmos_gasesECM2C_05 | ecosystem: Environmental > Terrestrial > Soil > Temperate... | reverse complement strand
GATTTTAGAGTTCCAGACGCCTTTTCTTCCAGACGCTCTGAGGGAGGCGCCACGGACGCCGCAGCATGAGCGAGCGCTCCATCTTCCTGAACGCGCTGGATCGCGAGAATCCGGCCGCGCGCGCCGCCTACCTCGACGAGGCCTGCGCCGGCCGGCCGGAACTGCGGCAGCGCATCGAGCGGCTGCTTCGCGCCCATCAGATGGAAGGCGCGTACCTCGAAGTGTCCGCCCCCGAACAGCTGCGCAGGGGCGACCAGGCGCTGACGTTCCTGGCGCCGCCCCGCGAACCAGGCGCCCTGGGACGGATGGATCATTACGACGTGCTGGAGGTCGTCGGCCGGGGCGCCACGGGGACCGTGTTCAAGGCCCGCGACGGCAAGCTGCAACGGATCGTCGCCCTCAAGGTGCTGTCTCCCCGGCTGGCGGCCAGCCGCCCGGCCCGCGAGCGGTTCGTCCGCGAGGCCCAGGCCACGGCCGCTGTGCGCGACGACCACGTGATCGCCATCCACGCCGTCAGCGACGAGGGCCCGCTTCCGTACCTGGTGATGGAGTACATCTCCGGCGTCACGCTGGAAGACCGGATCAAGAAAGACGGGCCGCTGCAGCTTCGAGAAATCTTGCGTATCGGCTTGCAGGTGGCGAGCGGGTTGGCAGCGGCCCACGCGCAGGGGCTGATCCACCGGGACATCAAGCCCGCCAACATCCTGCTGGAAAACGGCGTTCAGCGCGTCAAAATCACCGACTTCGGCCTGGCCCTCGCCGCCGCCGCCGCCCTGGCCGAACACGGCGTCATCGCCGGCACGCCCTCGTACATGGCGCCGTGTCAGGCGCGCGGCGAGGCGACGACCGAGCGCAGCGACCTGTTCAGCCTCGGGGCCGTGCTTTACGCGCTTTGCACCGGTCGGCCGCCGTTCGACGGCAACACGACGGCGGAAATCCTCCAGAGCGTCACCGAGGCCGCTCCCCGGCCGATCCACGCCAGCCGCCCGGACCTGCCCCAGGACCTGTGCCATCTGATCGGCAAACTGCTCGCCAAGGACCCTGCGGACCGCTTCGGCTCGGCCCGAGAAGTGGCGGACTTGCTGACCGGCCGGCTGGCGCAGGAGCAGCAGCAATTGCCGCCGCCCGGCACGGCCGCGAGCGCTGTCCCTGTGGCGGAGAAGCCCGGTTCAGCGCGAGCCGAACGGCCCTCCTGGCGCGCCTGCCTTCTGGTCGCCGGTCTGCTGGCCGCGCTGATCGGCCTGGGCGTGGTCGCCGCCGTCTTGAAGCCGTGGCAATGGGGTGCGCCGGCCACGCATCGCGGCGATACGACGGTTCGCAAGCGGCGTCCGGCTGAGCCGCTCAATCTGCGACGCGAAGACGTCCCGCCCAGACTGCTGACGCTGGCCGGCGGCGGCGACCCGGCTCATGCGCCGCCGGAACTGGCGGCTGTGCTGGGAGACGGAAAGTACCTGTTGCCGCGGATCGGGCAGACGGCGTGGATGGAGCAAAGCCCGGACGGCAAGCTGCTGGCCGTGCCGCTTGACGAGGATGTGATTCTCTTCGATGCGGCGACCGGAGAGTATCTGCGAAGCCTAAAAGGGCCGGGCGGCCGCGTCTTCCGCGTGACGTTCAGCCGGGACAACCAACAGTTGGCGGCGACCACCCGATTCGAAGGGTCCGGAGGCTCGGTCCGAGTGTGGACGCTGGCGGACGACCGTGTGCTGTTCACCCATCCGCAGCCCGGCCTCACGATTGATTGCGCTGCGGCTTTCAGCGGCGACGGCCGAGACCTATTTACGGAGAGCGGCGGCCGAATTCAGGTCTGGGAGTCCCGAACCGGGGCGAGCGTTCAAAGCGTGGAGATTAGCCGGCAAGGCGTCGGACCGATATGCGTCAGTCCCGACGGGCGACGCCTGGCGGCGGCCGTGTACTGGAGCAAGTGCGCGAAAGTATTTGATTGGGACGGGACGAAGCTCACAGAAGTTCGCACCCTGGAGGGCCACGAGGGCTATGTGGCGGGACTGGCATACAGTCCAGACGGTAAGTTCCTTGCGACCGGCGACGAGATCGGGTTCAAACTCTGGAACGCCGACGCTCTGGAGTCAGTTCGAACGCTTCCGACGCCGGCGGCCCAATTGGCTTTCAGCCCCGACAGCCAGAGTCTCTTTGCCTCGACGACCAACGGCACGCCCCGCCCGGTCCATACGTTCACTCGCTGGAACGTGAGCGCTGGGACGGAGCTGCCCGCAATCGCGGCGGAGGCTTCGGTGGACCCGGTTCGAGCGTTCCATTACCTCAGCCGCGACGGGAAGATCCTGTTCGTGGCCCCACAACATGGCGCCACATATATACGGGCGGTTGACGCCGCCACCGGCAATGAATTGTTTCCGCGCCAGGGCCATAGTGCGCCGGTAAACGCCGTGGCCGTCAGCTCCGACGGTCGGACGGCCGCATCGGCCGGCGAGGACTGGACTGTAAGGCTTTGGGACTTAGGGACCGGTCGGTTGCGGCGCACCCTGAAAGCTCATAGTGCGGCGGTCTGTGGGTTGGCGTTCAGCCCGGACGGCGACCGGCTCGCCTCGGGCAGCCTGGACGGCACGATCATTCTCTGGAATGTGGACAGCGGCGCCGAGCTGCGAAGACTCAAGGGCCTTTCCCACTCCTTTTCGCGCGTCTGCTTCAGCCCTGACGGCCGCATCGTGGCGGCAGGCGGCGAGGGCGGTTTCATCAAGCGCTGGGACGCGGACAGCGGCGAAGAGCAAAGTCCCCTGCCCGGACACGCCGGTCCCGTCCGCTGCGTGGCCTTCAGTCCTGACGGCATGCGGCTGGCTTCCGGCGGAGAAGATAAAACCGTCCGGCTGCATGATCTCACCGGGGGAAGCCCGCGGAGGTTCGCGATGCCGAGCGCCGTCAATGACGTGGCCTTCTCCCGCGACGGCCGCAGGCTGGCGGCCGTCGGCGACGCCCCGGATTTTACCGTGAGATTGTGGGACCTCGAAACCGGGCAGGAGACGACTTGGAAGGGACACACCGGTCCGGTTCGCGGTTTGGCGTTCGCGCCCACGGAACCGATCCTGGCAAGTTGCGCGGAGGACGGGACGATCCGCATGTGGGACTTGACCGCCGGCGAGCCCGGCCCTCGCATCATCGATCTGGGTCCGTTCTCCCTCGGAATTCGAGATGCCGCATTCACGCCGGATGGGCGTTACCTGGTCACGGCCAATGGCAATGGCGCGGTGTACGTCCTGCGGGCGGGATCGCCGCCGTAGTCGAGAAGAAATCACCCAAGGAGCAACCATCATGAGTAAGCTGCGCGGCCGGCGTCCCGGCTTGTCCTCGGGCGGGTCGCTGAGAAACAGGCTTGGACTGAGAGAGCGAAAGGCTCAGACGCCAGCCGCATCTCCTGCCAAGTACACTTGGCTCAAGTTGGCGGTTCTGACTCTCGTTGCTGTCGGCGGCTTCGGTGCGACCTATGCCCTGGTCATATGGAGTCGCGGCGGGGAATCCAAGCCCTTGGACGGTCCGCCGGGCATGGCCTGGATTCCCGGCGGCGAGTTCACGATGGGCAGCGACGACGCCGACGCTTCGCGCGTGGAGCATCCCGCCCACCGCGTTCGCGTGGACGGCTTCTGGATGGACGAGACCGACGTGACCAACGCCCAGTTCCGCCGCTTCGTCGAGGCCACGCATTATGTCACCACAGCGGAAATCAAGCCCACGGTTGAAGACATCATGCGAAACGCTCCTCCAGGGGCGAAGCCGCCGAAAGCCGAGGACCTGGTCGCCGGCTCCCTGGTCTTCACGCCGCCCGACCATCCCGTGCCGCTGGACGACGTGCGCGGCTGGTGGAAGTGGACGCCCGGCGCCGATTGGCGCCATCCCGAAGGACCGGGCAGCACTATTGACGGCAAGGACGACCACCCCGTCGTGCAGGTTTCCTGGGACGACGCCGTCGCTTATGCGAAATGGGCCGGCAAGCGTCTGCCGACCGAAGCGGAATGGGAACGCGCCGCCCGCGGCGGCCTGGAAGGCAAGAAGTACGTCTGGGGCGACGAGCCGTTCGACGAGGACCATCCGCAATGCAACAACTTCCAGGGCCACTTCCCCGATAAGAATACGAGAAAAGACGGCTATGAGCGCACGTCTCCGGTGAAGGCGTTTCCGGCCAACGGCTACGGCCTTTACGACATGGCCGGGAATGTATGGCAATGGACCGCCGATTGGTATCTTCCCGACGCCTACGCCGAGTTCGCGGACGGCAAGGTCGCCGCCAATCCGACCGGCCCGGCGCACAGTTTCGACCCGAAGCAGCGGGCCGCGGAGCGCGTCCAGCGCGGCGGCTCCTTTCTCTGCTGCCCCGCTTATTGCTTCAACTATCGGCCCAGCGCCCGCATGGGATGCACTCCGGACACCGGCATGTCGCACGTCGGGTTCCGGTGCGTGAAGTCGGCGGAGGCGCCGAAGTAAATCCCATGTGGTCGCAACCTTGTTGCTGCACGGTCTCCTCACCATGTCCCAATAGGAAAAGCAATGCGAACGGAAACCGATGGTCATGGGCGACGAGAAAAAAAGCATCTGGGTCAGACTGGCGGCAGGCCCGAAATGAGGCGCCCGTCGGCCGCCTCCGCCGATTCGGACGGCGGCCGAGGTCAATCAACCGGGACAGGGACGAGGTATGGACCGGGGCGTTCTCGGTCCAGGATTGGGACAAAAACAAGGAGTGACCGCATGTTGAGGAACGTGAAGTTCCAACTCCTGCTCGTCGCAGGGGTGAGCGCGCTGCTCGGTTATGCCGCAGCGAACGGCAAGCTGAACCCGCTCCAGAAAGCGAGCGGGGAGCAGACGGAACAACCGAAGGCAGCCGCGCCCGCGGCGCCGGAAGCGGCCAAGCCGGGCTGCTGCTCCGATGGTCTGAACAAGGCCGCGCTCGTCGCGCTGGCCGCACACAATGACGCGGTCGCGGCGAAGGTCGCGGCCGCCGGCAAGAAGCCGAACATCCTGTTCATCATGGGCGACGACGTCGGCTGGTTCAACATCGGCGCCTACCACCGCGGCATCATGTCCGGCAAGACGCCGAACCTCGACAAGCTGGCCGCGGAGGGGATGCTGTTCACCGACTACTACGCCGAGGCCAGCTGCACGGCGGGCCGGGCCAACTTCATCACCGGAGAGATCCCGCTGCGCACCGGCCTGACGACCGTCGGCCAGGCTGGCGCCGACGTAGGTCTCCCGGCCGAGGCCTGCACCCTTGCCACCGCACTGAAGGAGCAGGGCTACGCCACCGGCCAGTTCGGCAAGAATCACCTCGGCGACCTGAACAAGTACCTGCCGACGGTCCACGGCTTCGACGAGTTCTTCGGCTACCTGTACCACCTCGACGCCATGTCGGACCCGTACTGGTACTCCTATCCCGCCGGCTGGTTTGAAAAGTACGGGCCGCGCAATCTGGTGCATTGCTTCGCGACCGACAAAGACGACGAGACGGTCGATCCGCGCTGGGGCAAGGTCGGCAAGCAGAAGATCGTGGATGAGGGGCCTTTGCGCCCCTTCCAGAACATGACGGCCGACCACCAGGGCTGGCAGCAAGGCCCCCCCGGCTCGAAGTACGACATGGAGACGTTCGACCCGGTGCTCGTCAAGAGCTCCTGCGACTTCATGGACAAGGCGAAGAAGGACGGCAAGCCGTTCTTCGTCTGGCACAACACGACGCGCATGCACGTCTTCACGTACCTCTCGCCGAAGTACCAGGCGGAAATGAACGCCAAGACCAACTACGGCGTGGAAGAGGCCGGCATGAAGGACATGGACGACAACATCGGCGCCCTGCTGAAGCACCTGGACGACATCGGCGAGGCCGACAACACCATCGTCATCTTCTCCACCGACAACGGGGCGGAGACGTTCACCTGGCCGGACGGCGGCAACACGCCGTTCAAGGGCCAAAAGGGCACTTCCTACGAAGGCGGCTTCCGCGTGCCGTGCATCGCGCGCTGGCCGGGCCACATCAAGCCGGGCACGGTTCAGAACGGCCTCTTCTCCGGCCTGGACTGGTTCCCGACCCTCGTGGCCGCCGCCGGCAACCCGGATATCACTAACCAGCTCCTCAAGGGCGTGAAGCTCGGCGACCGCGAGTATAAGAACCACCTCGACGGTTACAACCAGCTGGAGCTGCTGGAGGGCAACGGGCCGTCCCAACGGCACGAACTCTTCTACTTCTCCGGGCCCAACCTTGGCGCTGTGCGCCTCGACGACATGAAGTTCCAATTCCTGCAGCAGCCGCAAGGCTGGGTCGGCCCCAAGGTCACGACGGACATGCCCGTTCTGACAAACCTGCGGCAGGATCCTTTTGAGCGATTCCCGAGCACCCTCGGGGAGACGATACTAACCGGCTCGCCCGGCTACATGAATGACTTCTACGCCCGCGAGTTTTGGCGTTTCGTCCTCGTGCAGCACAAGGTGGCGGACCTGGCCAAGACGGCCATTGAGTATCCGCCCATGCAAGATCCGGCTTCGTTCAACCTGGAGGCTGTGAAGAAAAAGATCGACGAGATGATCAAGGCCCACGAGGGCGATTGATCGACCGTTCAGGGCGAGCGCTCCCCCGGGGGCGCTCGCTCCTTTGTGTTCCGTCGGATGAGGGTGAATCCGTGAGTGAGGAGACGCCAAATCCGACCGATCCGCGCACCCATCTTGCTGGGAAGCGGACGAGCTTGGCGAGCGTCCGAACGCAGCTGGCGCTGGACCGGACGACGCTCGCCTGGATCCGAACGACCTTGACCATGGCGAGCTTCGGCTTCGGCATGGTGGCTTTCTTCCGGACGCTTCGGGAAGCAAACGCGCATGAGGAAACCATCCGGCTTCACGAGGGCGCGGTGCGTTTCGGCGTCGCGCTCATCGTCTTGGGGCTGATCGCCACGGTGCTGGCTGGCCCGTCTCACTGGATGGCGCTTCGCCGGCTGCGGCTGGGGGAGATCCCGGTTTTGAGGCAGTGGCCCCTAAGTATAACGGTTGCGATGCTTTTCGCCGTTCTATGCCTCGCAGGCCTGTGGGGCTTGTTTGTGCGATGACGGCAGATATTCTGGACGATACGGACCGGGAAAGGGATGTGTATTTAACTGCGGCAAGACGACTTCGATGTCACAGGAGAATCTAGGTATGAAATGGACACAGTGTTGGATCGCGGGCGCGCTGGCCCTGTCGGCCGGCCTGTCCGCATGGGTCGCATCGGCCGCCGCGGCGCGGGCCGACGAGCCGGCCGTGGCGCGCATCACGGTCCTGGTGCCGGCCGACGCCGAGGTCCTCTTCGACGGCGCGCCCACCAACCAGAAGGGCGGCGAGCGAACCTTCATCACGCCGGCCTTGGCCACCGGCAAGGCGGGCCATTACGACCTGCTCGCCCGCTGGAAGGACGGCGGCAAAACGGTTGAACGGTCCCGCCGCGTCGAGGTGACTGGCGGCGCCGCTGTGCGCGTCGATTTCCTGGCGGCGGATGTCCCTGCCGGCGAACCCGCCGATAACGCCAAGGAGGAAGCGGCGATTCAGAAGACGGCCGAGGCCTTCGTCGAGGCGTTCAACAAGGGCGACGCCAAGGCCGTGGCCGCTTTCTGGACGCCCGACGGCGACATGGTGGACCGCGAAGGCCATGCGGTCAAGGGACGCAAGGCGATCGAGGCGGAATACCAGAAGCTCTTCTCCGAGGCGAAGGGCGCCAAGCTCTACATCCGCATCGGTTCCTTGCGCGTTGTGAAACCGGACCTAGCGCTGGAGGACGGCGAGACCGAGGTCGTCGTTCCGGGCAGCCCCCCGGCCGCCAGCCGCTACACGGTGGTTCACGTCAAGCAGGAAGGGCAGTGGATGATCGAAAGCGTCCGCGAAGCCACGGCAGTGCCGCCGAACAACGCCGAGCACCTCGACGGCCTGGCCTACCTGATCGGCGACTGGACCGAGGACGTGGAGAAAGGCGGGAGCGACAAGGCGTCGTACATCTGGAACGAAAGCCAGAACTTCATCGTGAATACCTTTGACATCACGATGGACGACATTCCGGTGGCCGGCGGCAAGCAAGTCATCGGCTGGGACGCGGCGGCCAAACAGCCGCGGTCGTGGTCGTTCTTCTTCAACGGCGGCTTCTCCGAGGGCGTTTGGACGGCGGACGGCGACAACAAGTGGAAGGTCGCCATAACCGGCCAGTCGCGCGACGGCAAAAAGGTGACGGCGACCAACGTGATTACCAAGCTGGACGACGACCACTTCACGTTCCAGCTCATGGACCGGAACATGGACGGCAAGCCGATGGGCGACGCCAAGGTCGTGAAAATGAAGCGGGTCAAGTGAGCCGACCCGCGCCGCAACGCATCGGAGAAACGGGAAGAGGCGGATCGACGGAATGTGAGTGAAACCAATCGCCCGCAAAGGAAGATTCCACCATGCGAACGATCCTGATTTCCGCAGTCGTCGCCGGCCTGGCGGCGCTGCTGACCGCGTCCCAGGCCCATGCCTATGGGGCGGTCACCCGCAGCGCCACCTATACCAACCCCTACACCGGTCGAACCGCCACGGCCCACGAAACGACGGCCGCAGGCCCCAACGGGGTCTACCACGAAGGGAACGTCTCCGGCTCGGGGCCTAACGGCGCCTACGAGGCCGGCGGCGCCCGCGCCTACTCGCCGACCATGTACGGCGGTTACTCGGCCGGCGGAGTGTCCGGCGACGCCTATCACGCCGGCGTGGTGCGGTATCCTTGATGGACGCCCAGCCCGTTTTTCGTGGGGGCGGCGTCTTCGCCGCCCCTCATTTCTCGAAGGGGTGCGTCCCTCTCCCTATCCGGCCGAAAGGCGGCAGATATAAGAGATCCATTGAGTCCCGTTTAAGGGCTGGATAGGGACAAGAATCGGAACCGCTGCCGGAGTTTTCCAATGAAGCATCGCATGAGACTGCTGTCGCTGGCCGCCCTGGTTGTGGGCGGCGCGCTCGGCGCCGCCGCAGCATCGGGACGACTCCATGTCGTCTCCCGCCTCTGGGCGACGGCCCCGCCCCCTGCGCCGGTCGAAACGCCGCACGGCGACGCGACCGTCCTGCCGCGGCCCGAACCGCCCTTTGAGGGCCACATCGGGCGAACGATCAAGGACTCCACCAAGGATTTCCCGCAGGAAGTCCATGCACCCAAGGGCGCGCCGAACGTCCTGCTCATCCTGACGGACGACGTGGGCTTCGGCGCGACCCAACCGTTCGGCGGGCCGGTCCCGACGCCGACGTTCGACCGCCTGGCCCAGAACGGCCTGCGCTACACGCAGTTCCACACCTGCGCCCTTTGTTCCCCCACCCGCGCCGCATTGCTCACCGGGCGCAACCACCATTCCGACGCGACCGGCTGCATCATGGAGGCGGGCACCGGATTCCCGGGCTACAACACGCTCATGCCGAAAAGCTGCGGCACGTTCGCCGAGGTGCTGCGGCAAAACGGCTACAACACCGCCTGGTACGGCAAGAACCACAACGTCCCCGACTGGCACACCAGCCAGGCCGGGCCTTTCGACCTGTGGCCGACCGGCCTGGGATTCGAGTACTTCTACGGCTTCCTCGGCGGCGACACCAGCCAGTGGGCGCCGGCCCTTTACGTGGGAATCCAGCCCGTCGAACCGCCGCACGACGACAAGGAATACTTCTTCGAGAAAGATATGGCCGACCACGCCATCGCGCGCATCCACATGCTGCACGCGATCGCCCCGGACAAGCCGTGGCTGACTTACTACGCGCCCGGCACGGCCCACGCGCCGCACCACGCGCCCAAGGAGTGGATCGCCAAATTCAAGGGCCAGTTCGACATGGGCTGGGACAAGATGCGGGAAATCACTCTCGCCCGGCAGAAGCAGCTGGGCGTCGTTCCGCAGGACACCCAGCTGACCGAGCGCTCGCCCGGCATCCCGGCCTGGGACTCGCTCGACGCCGACCACAAGAAGGTCTACGCCCACATGATGGAGGTCTACGCCGCCGCGCTGTCCTACTGCGACACGCAGATGGGCCGGATTCTCGACGCGGTCGAGGAGACGGGCCAGCTCGACAACACGTTGGTCATCTACATCCAGGGCGACAACGGCGCCAGCGCCGAGGGCAGTTTTCAGGGATTGCTCAACGAAATGTCTATCTTCAACGGCATTCCCGAGGATTTCAAGCAGGTGATGGCGCACATGGACGATCTCGGCGGGCCGACGACGTTCAATCACTACCCGGTCGGCTGGGCGCATGCGATGGACACGCCGTTCCAATGGACCAAGCAGGTCGCCTCGCACTTCGGCGGCACGCGCAACGGCCTGGTCGTCTCCTGGCCCGCGCGCATCAAGGACAAGGGCGGCATCCGCACGCAGTTCCACCACGTCATCGACATTGCGCCGACCATTCTCGAAGCCGTCGGCGTGGAGTCGCCCTGGATGCTCAACGGCACGCCGCAAAAGCCGGTCGAGGGCGTGAGCATGGTCTACACCTTCGACGATGCGAAGACGCCGTCGAAGCGGCGCACGCAGTACTTCGAGATGTTCGGCAACCGCGCCCTCTACAGCGACGGCTGGGTCGCCTGCACCACGCCGCCGCTGCCGCCCTGGGCCTTCGGCAAGACCATCGACATCGACGACTATCAGTGGGAGCTTTACGACGTGACGAAGGATTTCAGCGAGGCGAACAACCTGGCGGCCAAGGAACCCAAAAAGCTCCACGAGCTACAAGAAATGTTCTGGATCGAGGCCGCCAAGTACAACGTGCTGCCGCTCGACAACAGCAAGGTGGAGCGCATGGACGTGAGCAACCGCCCCAGCCTCACGCGCGGCCGCTCCGAGTTCACCTACTACCCCGGCATGGTGCGCATCCCCGAGGGTAGCGCGCCGGACATGAAAAACAAGTCGTTCACCATCACCGCCGAGGTGGAGATTCCCGCCGGCGGCGCGGAGGGCGTACTGGCCACGCAGGGCGGCCGCTTCAACGGCTGGGGCCTCTACCTGCTCGAAGGCAGGCCGGTCTTCCATTACAACCTTGTCGGCGTGCAGCGCACCACGGTCGCCGGCAAGGACAAGCTCGCGCCCGGCAAACACACCATCTTGCTCGACTTCAAATACGACGGCCCCGGCCTGGGCAAGCCGGCCCTCGCCGTGCTGACCGTGGACGATCAGAAGGCGGCCCAGGGCAAGATCGAAAGGACCATCCCCTACCGCGTCTCGGCGGACGAGACGCTTGACATCGGCGAGGACACCGGCACGCCGGTCAGCGAGGACTATCATGTGCCGTTCCGGTTCACGGGTACGCTCAACAAGGTGGTAATCAAGCTCGGCGAAGCCAAGCTCAGCGAGGCCGACAAGAAGGCGCTGGACGAGGCGGCGGCGAACGAGGGCCTGAGCGACTGACAGGCCCTCTAGAAATCTCCCCTCTCCCCCGGTACTCCGGGGGAGAGGGGCAGGGGTGAGGGGGACGGGCGCGGAATTTGGTTGAACTCGGGGCAGGCGCGGCATATAGTCCTTGCCGTCGCCTCTTCACACGAATCAACCTGACGGAGGACCTGCCATGTCGATGTACATTGGCGAAGCACTGGCCGGGGACGGCAATGAAATTGCGCACATCGATCTGCTCATCGGCTCGAAGGACGGCCCGGTCGGCTATGCGTTCGCGGCCG
>Ga0307476_10002204_pt1 | contig 11643 bp, 10 predicted proteins | sample atmos_gasesECM2C_2_FD_203314 | JGI IMG/M metagenome (GOLD analysis project Ga0307476, IMG submission 203314) | Hardwood forest soil microbial communities from Morgan-Monroe State Forest, Indiana, United States - atmos_gasesECM2C_05 | ecosystem: Environmental > Terrestrial > Soil > Temperate... | reverse complement strand
CATGCGAACCGGGTTCTCGAGTACATTGTATACAACAGCCCGGCCTGGGTTCGGAACTAGTAGCCGAATGGTACAAAACAGGTCGACCAGGTTCCGGGATACATGGTACAAAACGGCACGGCTGAACTTTGCAATTATTAGTCACATGGTACACAACGGGCTGAGAGGATTCTGGGATACATTGTACACATCGGCCCATCCCTGTTCTGTCATTAATGGATGCATGGTACACAACGGGCAGACCGGATTGTGAGATACATTGTAGACGACGGCCCAGCCGTGGGTGTTTGTTAGTGGCTGCATGGTACACGGCAGGCCACCGGGTGCTGCATTACATTGTACACAACAGCCCGGCCTGGTCTTCTCATTATTACCCAGATGGTACGAAACGGGCCGACCGTGATCTGGCATACATTGTACAACACAGCCCGGCTGCAGTTTGCAATTATTAGCCACACGGTCTACCACAGGCGGACCGGATTCTGAAATACATTGTACACAACGGCCCACCCAATTTTGTTATTATTAGCTGCATGGTTCACAACAGGCCGACCGGCTTCCGGGATACATTGTACACAACAGCCCGGCTACATTTCGTAATTATTAGCCACGTGGTACACAACAGGCCGACCGGATTCTGGAATACATTGTAGACAACACTCCACCTGGGCTTTGTCATTAATAGCAGCATGGTACACCACAGACTGACCGGTTTCTTGGATGTATTATACACAACGGCCTAGCCGAATTTTGTTATTATTAGCCGCATGGTGCACAACGTGCTGGCCGCATTCTAGCATACATTACACAACACAGGCTGCCTCGCAGTGTCATTAGTACACCCATGGTACACAACAGGGTGAATGTGTTCTGGGATACATTGCACACAACACTCCAGCCGGGTTTTGCTATTATTAGCTGCATGACACACAACAGGCTGAACCGGGTAACTCGGTTCTAGGATACATTGTCCACAACGGCCCAGCTGGGTTTCGTCATCATTGGCTGCATCGTACACCACACACTGACCGGCTTTTGCGATACATTGTAGACAACAGCCCAGCTGGGTTTTATTATTATGCGCTGCATCGCACCCGACAGACCGACTGCCCTCTGGGATGGATTGCTCACAACAGCCCACCCGGTCTTTCTCATTATTACCCGTATGGTACACAACAGGCTGACCGGGCTCTGGCATAGATTGTACAGAACATCCCGGCCCAGTTTCTCACGTATTAGCCATATGGTAGACAATAAGCTGACAGGCCTCTAGCCTACATTGTACACAACCGCCCACCCGGGTGGCTTCCCCTCCCATTTCAGGGGTCCGTCGGCCTGTAGTGGACAAGTAGTGAAGGTGAGAAAGATGTGAAGTTGCTGACCATGCATATCATATAATACGCCCATCATGCGGATTCAGTTTGTTATTCTGTCACGAAAATTGCATCTGGCTGGAGGCACCCGCCTAATGCCGTTGACGGCCGCAATATGACGGCAGTGGCCGGGTGTTTCCTGTCCCCTCTACCTGTCCCCTCTACATAGCTGAGCTGACCCTTAATGGCACGGGTACGGCAAGCGTACTATGAGTCTGTACATACCGTACGGCCACAGTACACAGCCATAGCCATAATCAGAGATCTTGGGAATCTTCGGCCGAGGTTATACATAATACATGATGAATGGATGGTTTGCTGTGCCAACACTTCTCTTCGGCCGCTTCCTGTCAGACAGAATGCTAATTACGTTGGATTGCGGTTACTATCATGCGTGTCACCACCATCGGAATATCTCTGAATGTCGCTATATCTCATCGGGATGTTGAGAAAATTCAACTCAGAATCGTTTGACGGTCTGGATATGTTTCGAACTCAATCGTTTGAATATAGGATAGTCACCTCCACTCTCTAGCATGGCTTATTTCAAACTTTCGAAGACAAACTGGCATTCGTAGGAGTGCGAATATTTATATATCCAGTCGGGATTTGGGGAAGGTTCAGCTCAGAGTCATCGGGATATGCTTGTCACTCAATGGCTTGAACATAAGGTACTTACCCCTGCTCTTGAGCGTGGCTTATTTCCCACTTTCGAAGAAAAGGCTGCATTCTTGGCTGTGCGAATGTCTATACATCTCATCGGGATTTGGAGAAGGTTCGGCTCAAGTTCATCCGAAGGTTCGAACGTGATGGCTTGAACATAAGATACTTACCCTGCTCTTTAGTGTGGCTTATTTCGACCCTTAGAACACAGGGCTGCATTCTTGGGAGCGCACAAGGCCCCTGTTTGATCATCTTCTTTCTTGCCTTATCCTTCTTGTAATGAGGGATCTTGGGATCTTCTGCCCAGGCCATACATAGTGAATGAGTGATATGTTGTGCCTGAGTTTCACCATGGCTGCTTGGTGTCATATCGAACGATTATATCATATTGAAAGGATCTATTGTGGTCAGTGACGACAGTAGTGATGTGTACATGTAGGGCCCGGCCCGGCTTGGACGGGCTCAGGCTTCGATACATGGTGAGCCGGGCCTTGGTAGCGGGCGCAGGCTCGGTTTAACTCGGCTCAACACAGTTATACGACAGGTCACTGGGTGCAACTTACTTTCAACGCCAAAGAAGCAAGTTGTTGACCTCGTAATCAGTTGTCGATCCTGTTTGAGGTTTCGTTATTACAATACGAAACACAATGATCTAGAATATAAAAGAAACATTAGTCAGTATCATATAAAGACTATCTTGCACTCTGGAATGGCCAGGAGATGAAACGGGTGTCGACGATTGTATTGACCCGCATCTACTAACAACACCACTATCCCTCAAACAGGAAAACATAATGGTAATGCTGACTACGTAAAGCTGCGACTATGGACGACACGACGACCGTCGGCACCGGATGGACAACACGCAACTGATAACCGGCAAAATCAACACTCCTCTTTACGGGTTTGACTTCACGTCGTTCAGCGTCCATGTGATCGTAAGTTTCGTAACATCAACGCACATTCCCCAACCCCAGTCCCTCCTCCCTACTCCCACGTCATCCATGCAGCTCCTGTAAGCCAGACAGTAAGCAATAGCTTGCTGCTGTGCACCAGGAGCTTCTTATAGAGGACGGGAGGAGTAGTGATGGTGGTAATGGCTCATGACAACGCGCAAGCAACGCACCAGTGTACCAACTGAATCACAGTCACCGAGCCGGGGCTTAACGGTTCGGCTCCAGCTTCAGAAAACTCGAGCTGAGCCTTAAGCCCTACCAAGCCCACTCCAAGGCCCGGCTCGGCTCAGGCTTCTAGGGCTCGGCTGCGGTGGCTTGCAGGCTTTGGGCCGGGCCTTGCACATCACTAGACGACAGGAGAGGGACACCTCCTCCCATAGCAGCGGGTGGGGATACTTAGGGCCAAGGCACGTCCACGTGGCGCAGCCGCTATTTCGCTGGAGAGCGAGAGGGAGGCATTTCCTTAGTAACTAATTAGCTGCCTCCCCCTCTCTCTATAGCTACAATAGGGGGGCAACATTTATTTTAGTCATTGTAATATTAGCCTGTCACTCGAAATGAGCAACAAAGATTTTCTTTAATATCTATTTTGTAAATGTGTCATAAATAGTGAAGGAGAAGTATAATAGAATAAACTTACACCAGGGGAATGAACAAGGCGGATGCTTTGTCGCCTTCTTGCCTGAGCTTAGTTCGCATCACAAATGTTGGAGATCTTCAGCCGAGGTCATAAATCATGAATGTGCACTCAACGCTAAAGCGCTAAGACATTGGGCGGCACTGTCTCGGTCGCATGCATCATAAATATCCATCGCAGATTTCTTCGTATTCAACGAGCAGGACCGGTGCTCGGTCATATTATATTATGCATAAGCTTCATCTCGGCTGCTTGCTCTCGTGCAGAATATTATCCCATGTTGCCAAAAATGTTCCTTTGCTGTCACTAAGATGTGTTTCACCTCTGCGCAAAAATCTCTGAAAGTCCATATATCTCGTCAGGATCTGGAGAAGCTTAAACTCAAAGTTATCCCAAGGTTGTTGTATGCTCAAATTCGACTGCCTCAATATAAGATACTTACCATTGCTCTTTAGCACGGGTCATTTCGAACATTGTAAGAATGAGCCGCATTCCCCTGGCACTGGACGCGCAAGGTAAATGTTTGATCGGCTTACCCCTTACCTTAGCCTAGTTATCCTCATAGTTGTCCTCAGGGATCTTGGGGACCTTGGGCCAGGGTCGTCGTACATAAAGAATGGCCGGTCAATGCTAAAGCGGAACACGTTGTTCCCCGTCAAATTGCGGTGTGTCGCTATCCGCAAAGGGGTGTTCGGCCATGCCATCACGAAGTGTCATGGGTTTTAGAATGTGAGTCGTGTGAGTCCTTGATGAGGACCAAGCTGCCATCCAGTAAGAACATAAGGGTTTTAGGACAGTACGCACCTTTGACAATAAACAGGTTTACCGCATTGGTCCTTGAGCAAATGAGGTTAATACTTCGGAATCCCGTGCCCAAGAAGACTATGACACCCTTGGGTAAAATCCTCATTACAGTATGGTATTGTCAAGAACGATTATCACCTGTTCAAACGTTCAATTCTGGGCACTAAGACGACTGTCATCGTCCTCCGACAAGCTCTGAAATTCTATAATATCTTGTCGGGATTTGAAGAAGGTTCAACTGAAATCCATCTAAAATTTTAGATACTTATGCCTCGAACGCAATTGCTTGAAAATAAGATATTCAAGCCTTGATCTTTAGCATGGCTTATTTCGACCCCTAGAAGATAAAGCTGCATTGTTGGGAGCGCACAAGGCCTATCTTTGATAGTCCTCTTTGTTATCTTAGCCTAGGTGTATTTAGAGATGTTGGGGAACATCGGCCAATGTCATGCATAATGAATGGGCAGTATGTTGTGCATCAGTTTCCCCTCGGCCCCTTACTGTCATGCAGAACGATAATCTCATGCTGAAAAGTTCGATGGCGGTCACTAAGATCACCATCCGACAAGCTCTGAATGTCCATATATCGGTCGGGATTTGGAGAAGGTTCAACTCAAATTTATCTGAAGGGTTGGATATATCATATGCTTCGAACCCAATTGCGTGAAAATAAGGCACTTACCCTGCTCTTTAGTATGGCTTATTTCTGACCTTCGACGAACAAGCTACATTCTTGGGGGTACACAAGGTTCACGCTGTACCGTTCTCTTCCTTACTTAGCTTGGTTTTAATCAAGGATCTTGTAGATCTTCGGCCGGCATCATACATAATAAATGGATGGTATGCGGTGCTTAAGCTTCACCTCGGACCCTAGGCATCGTATGGAAAGAACCATTATCTCATATTGATAGGCTCGATTGCAGCCACTGCGACGCGTCTCACCACCATTTTAAATCCTCTGAATATCAATATATCGAGCGTCGGTGTTCGAGAAGATTCTGCTCAAATTCACCCGAAGCGAGTCCCCGATTCCGAAGACAAAGAAGACAGGGGATGGCACAGTTAGATCAAAGCCAAATCCAACGTCGAAACTGGAAAAAGTCGATGCAACTGATGCAAAGAGCTAATATTACAATCTGACTCTACACGGTGCGGCTGTATTTCACAATCTAGGGACTATTGTAAGGTGCTCCATAGCTTTATCGTCTCTCGCGTCAATAGAATGACCTGTTATTAATTTTTATTGAGCCTTTAAAAGTAAGGCAATAAGTCATACATGCTTCAATATGAGAGTATAAATATGTAAATTGTTCGAAAATAGTAGACAAAACGCGGCCGAAACGCAAACACAGCTTACAATATTATTTTTGACCCCGGCTCTGGAAGTCCTGAGGTATAGATGAAGATTGGCCAAGCGGATACACGGGCGGAATCATCTGCGTAGCTCCTGGTGCGAGTTATATCCTGCGGATTAACCGTTCCCGACGACGAAGTGATCCAACCCAGCAGGTCAACGTGGACTGTGGCCGATATCGAGGTGCTTTGTTGAAGGGTGGCCGTCGGTGTAGGACTTCGCTCTGTGTTGCCAGTGGGACTTGACGTGACTTCATCGGTCGGCTGGGTGGTCTTAGCGACACCAACCTCGGCACGGAAGTTTTGGGGAGTATGAATGGTCACGGCCCATAGCGTTGAACGTGTATTGTGCACACGGGTCCTTATCTAGTGTCCCAGCTGCTCGAACCTGTAAAGGTGGAGGGTTGGAATGCATGTTGTAAAATTACATTCGAACTAGAAATCTTCGGAAAACTATTGAAAAAGATATGTACTATTGCTGCAATAACTGAACATTGGCGGTCAATTCAGTCAATTGCTTTCTCAGCATCCCAATATCCTTGTTCAGCTCCAACATCTGCTCACGATGGAACGCGTGATTGGCGATTTCTTTCTTCTTCAGATGTTTCATCTCCTTCCGCAACACACTCGCATCACCCTTGCATGAAGCTGCTCCCTGCACGTAATCGTCGCGTAGGTGTGTGTTGTCTTGACCTACCCGCCGAACTTCCCTTTCCAAGCCACCTATGCGCGAGTAGAGATTCCAAACGGTGGAATGATCGAATTGAAGTCCGGGAGTCAGCGGCTGGGGGATGAACGACGATCCAGAAGATTGGGGGACATCTGCATCAGTAGTTAGATTGTCATAATCATGTAATGATTGTTCTTACGTCTGACTTCAGAATCTGAGACAGGCGGACAGACAAGAGGGTCAAAAACGTCGGGTATGGCCGCGACAGAATAGTTGACAACGGCGGGCTGGGACAGCGATCCCGCACGTGAGCGAGACTGTCCTTGTTTCGCGGTGGGCGTCATCGAGATCGAAACTATGGCGGGCTCTGAACAGAATGACCCAGGGATGGTAGGTGAAGACGGTGATAAGACAGGAGCTGCGGGTGATGGGTCGACCTTTGGGTTCTCGCTGACCTTGACCTTGACAGAGGTTGAAACAGGCAGACAATCTATGGGCGGTAACAGTTGAGCAACGCTAACATTCGGTTTCTTCTGAACGGTGGGAGGCGCGGCTGTGAGAGGCTCAGGCTCGGCGGTGTCTAGTCGGGTCTTGCTCTTGCTCTGAGCACGTCCCGAACTCGATGGAACGGTGGCAGTGGCTTCTTTCGGGGGCGTCTGTTTCTTGGGTTCGGATGACCTTGCAGGTTTCTGGGGATTGGGCACTTTCCGCTGCTGGGGTTCCTTGGGAATCCGGATTCTTGCTGGAGTGTTGGAGCACGACTTCTTCTTCCCGTAGTGGCAATAGAGACATGCCGTTTGTCCGGGTACTGTCCAGCAAATTTGGTTGCAGGCGATGCAATGGTCGCATACAGGGTCACTGCGCTGCGGGGTGAACTTGAGACTCGTGTCCCCAGCCTGAAGACGCCAGTTATTCTCGAGTTCGGCTGGTGTCAAACCTTCAGCCGGATGTGCGGGTCGTGTCACTGTTGCTTGTGTCACAACTTGGACCATATGTGCAGTCCTCCCTGATGTCGGTGCATGCGACGGACCATGTGGTGGAAGCTGGGACTGCTGGGGTCGGTCAGCGTGTGACTCAACGTGCTGGTCGACATCTATTTTGTCGTCTTCACTATCCCCAACGCTACTTTCACCATCCTCCACATGAACACTGACATACCCCTCCCCAGCCTGCTGGTCTTCGTCACTGCCCTTCCCACTTCCTACATCATCATCCAACTCGTCAGCCTCATCATCAGAACTGTCAGAGTCCTCCTCCGATACCTCAGCCGTGCGCTTTCGCTTTCCTCGTCTGGAATCATCCTGATTCTCCCCCGACTCGATCGCATTGCGATTCCCGACCACAACTGAGGCAATCTTCGACGTGACAGGTGGATTTAGGGTCGGGTATAGATGTGGTGGGATCGGAGGGATGGGCTTGTCTAGATCGTGCGCAGCAACGACCTTCTCAAAGTAACTGGCGACGAGAACTGTTTGGTTGTCAACGGAAAGTCGCTGAAAGATTCGGCTCAAGACAGGGAGTAGTGGAGGGAGAGGAGGGTCATTAGCCTTCCAGGACGAAACGGCTGAACACTATCGAAACTTAGTTAGTATGTATTTTAGGATGATATGCACCCACAATGTAATCGATGTACATCCGGCTGTCTTGAATGACCTCGGGCATATGCAAGTACTGAGCAGTTTCCAGCCATTCACGAAAGAGTTGTTCGATATCGGTAGGGCTTAAATCCATGACTGGGAGGGGATTAGCAGCACAACGAAACCTAAGTTGCGCCAAAATCGTTAACTGATCATTGATCAGGTGACTGGTAATCGCTGTGCACACCGTTTGACACATAAGACGGGTACGGCTCAACCGTCCACCGTCCGTACTGTTTGAAAGTAGAACTCTAACGGCTACGTCGATCAAACTCGGCAGAGCTGATCTATATTTCATGGCTTGGCAATTTGTAGTGAACAAAGTGGAAGGTCAAATAAATACCAAACGTACATAATTGCTAAACCCAAATTAGCATTACAGCCCTGATATCAAGAAAGTGCAATTCGAAATACTACCGGGTGAGCTTGACAGCCCATCCATGATGTGTGACCTCGGCCGAAGATTGCGAAGATATCTGATGACAACTGTAAGGTAAAGCAGAAGACGATGAGGCGTGGTCCTTGTGCATTCCAAAGAATACATTTCCATCGGATGTTCAAAATATAAACCTTCTCCAAATTCTGACGAGTAATACTCCTTGCCATTATTCCTAAAGAAACACTTCTACGAAATGAGAAGACTAACATGACATTCAATCATTCACTCAGTGCGACAGACTAGAGAACGATGCAAATGATCCGCCAGCCAACGATAATAAGGTGCGCACATGTCTTGCAGGAACATTTTCAAGTCAGCGCAATGCGGAACACTGCCACATTGCGATCTAAAATGAGATATATGATTTGTGGGAGACTCTCACGATCAACTTGAACAATGCCCAATCCATATGCAATAGTTGAGCTCACGGACAATGTTGCTCGGTACATGGCTGCCAAGTATCTCCAATCCAAGCAACCCTCCGTGGTCGTCCCCATTCCACCAGGCTGGACTACCCGAATGGTATCAGAATGCGATCATGCCATATCTGTGATATTGGTGGCAGTGAACAACCGACGTAAGAATTACGCCCCATGATATCCCGGCCGATTTTCACTTTATTCTAGTATCCACAGATTGGGATGTTGATCGCTACTGTAGTAAGCTTAGCCCTAATCAGAGCGGCCAAAACCTCGACATAGAGGCACTACAGGAACATCGCTTTCCACCGATCTTTGCCAGCCCTTTCCCGGTTTTAATGCATCCAAATACATTGACTGATTGTCATGGTAATATAATGGTATGGCACCTCCCTGACATTCTGTCCGAGGAAACTCAGGTATGTATGTGAAACACATAATAATGATTATTAATGAATTTGAATCTCTGTAGTTGAATCTGTGGGATGATACACGTATTTTGGGTAACCACATAGCAATCCAGCCGCACTCGGGAAACTGGAGAGTCGGCCCGCGATACTATAGGAATCCAACGGATGTGTCACAGCGGCCGGGCACCGTCAGCATGTCCCCGGCTTGGTTCGAACAAGGTCATACAGTATGTTCATCATCTTCTATTTACCTTAGCGAAATCAACTACCACTCTTATAGTCAGCCACTCACAACTTGATTCCCTCGACAATCTTACGGGAATCCAGTGATGGTCAGTGCCTTGACTGGGTTGCTAGGACACAATGGGTGGCCGCCATAACCGGTGCTATATTGTCGATCATCCATCCACAGCAATACGTCATCGGCCGGTTAGCCCTCCTCGAATTAGCTGACCGGCCCGACTCTGTCTCTTACATGAGTGATGTGAAGAACATTCTCAGGATTTGGGCTTCGCCATACACAGCTATCTCTGTCGTGGTCAATCGCCAGACACCGGTCCATCGTGATACACAAGGCCGACATCCTTGGATGGACATGTTGGTGACCTATGGCCCATATCATGGTGCCCGAATGGAGTTGCGGTCCCTAGGTGTTCGGCTGTCCTATGACTCTGGTGCCATCATCGCTATATGTGGAAAGGTCGTTCCACATGCCGTTTCAGATTGTACGGGTGAGAGGGCGTGTATAGCATACTACATGCGAGACAACGTGCATGATCGATTGAATATTCCGGCCGGAACGTGGATGAATACAAACATGTTGTAATTTGAATTCATTACAATATATATCATTCATTCCTCTTATTCGCTAGTATTTGTCAGTCCTCTGGAAGACACCATACTATGGGAGTCCTCATCTTCATCTTGCCATTGTGGTGATAATTAACTACTGCTAAATCACTCTGAACTGGTGTAATTTATGTTCATCTCGATGTCGCTATTCATCTCGTCGTCGCCTGAGTCAGATGTCAACGAGATTACCCTGCCAGTTGCCCGATGATAGTCATTATCCGAGGCCAGAGTCTCTCGACGATTTGCATTAACCTTCGCAATCGGGCTGGCAGCGTGATCTGTTCTATATATTTTCCAACAGAAATCATGTTTGAGTGGATGCATTGTTCTTAGCTGCTTACTCAGATCACTGCACCGTACTTGATTATTGTCAGATCTACCATCACGTCGGCCGCGATGATGACACTCCCAATGCATGCATTCAGCGGACGATGACCATCAAGGTCAGACACAGCTCAGGAACAAAAGCTGGTTAATCTATAATATATCATACATTATATATGTCTTTAATTTTGATTTATATATCTATCTAATCTGAGTGATGCAACCTGTGATCTGCGGCCCGTAACGTGGCGCATCTGATCGGAATGACAATGTCGGAATGAGTGCAGTTGCAGCTTAATTTCATGCCTCCATCACGAGCAACCGACCGCTCGGCTGGCCAACCACCTCAGACATCCAAGGGGAAATCGGGAACGGCGTATATTGTGGGGAAATGGTCAGCGCAACAACTGGATGTGCTGAAAAGCTACGTGGAGGCGTTCAAGATGTCCGGAAAGCTTCATGGGCAGGCAAAGAAGGAAGAAAGGAAGAAAGTATTAACGAATGCACTCAAGGACCTGAAGCCATTACACCCCAAACTCACTAAGGAGAACTGGGAATTGGTAAAATTGGTACGGACTATGTCATTACTGTGAGGATATATGCTAATGCGACTATGCCTTAAGCATGTTAAGAATTGGTTCAATTTCCATGCACGGAGTCGCGAGCCCAAGGCACCTTATGTTGGCAAGATGAAATGGACGATGCAGAGGGTAGCCGGTCACCTCCACAAGTCAGAAATAACTGATGTAGCAGTGGACACTTCTGGCGAAAAACCCGGGGAGAAAAGTCGCTTCCTTGGATGCTACCAGCCAGCGGTGAAAAGGTTTGTCGAGGGTCTTGACCCTGAGGAGAAGCAAGAGTATCAGCAACTTGCAGAGGAGTGGAACAAACAAGGGCTACCTGACGATCTTCGACGAAAGTGAGCGGCCGCAATGGATAGATCCAAAGCGAATCTAATCTCTTATCCCCTAGACATGCTGATAAAGGTGGCCGAAAGTGGGTGCAAGAGATGGCTGAGCACGGCTGGAAAACGTATGGAATGAGGATGATCATCTTTGAGGCTCACTTCAATAAGCAGGCAGAAGCTGTATACGCAACGTATGTCA
>Ga0307476_10002203_pt1 | contig 11644 bp, 9 predicted proteins | sample atmos_gasesECM2C_2_FD_203314 | JGI IMG/M metagenome (GOLD analysis project Ga0307476, IMG submission 203314) | Hardwood forest soil microbial communities from Morgan-Monroe State Forest, Indiana, United States - atmos_gasesECM2C_05 | ecosystem: Environmental > Terrestrial > Soil > Temperate... | reverse complement strand
GGGCTTACGCCCCCCGCTCGCCTCGGCCCGGCTGCGCATCTCGTCGTTCGGATCGACGCCGATCACCGGGATTCCACGAGCGGCGAACAGACGGCTGGAGATGCCGGTGCCGCAACCCACGTCCACCAGCGTCGTCGTCGAATCCAAGCCGCAGCGACGGATGATGAAGTCTACTGCTTCTTCGGGATAGCTCGGCCGATATTTTGCATACAGGTCCGACAGGCCGGTGAAGCGACCCGTGGGGTTCCAGCGCGCCAGGTCGGACATGATTCAGCCCTCCGCTCTCCTGTGCCATCTCGTTCCCACGCTCTGTGTGGGAACGCACGCCTGGACGCTCTGCGTCCCGATACATCCGGTGCGGCGGCGGATGCTGATTTTCCGCGACGCAGAGCGTCCGGAAGTGGTTCCCACGCAGAGCGTGGGAACCGGGGTGTTTCCCCTACTTGGCCGGCTCCGATTCCAGGAATGCAAACAGATCCGCAATCTCCTTCTTGTCCAGCTGGTCCAGCAATTGCTCCGGCATCACCGAAATCAGCGACGTGAATTGCTGGTCCACTTCGTCCCGCTTCAGCGTCACCTTCGTGCCGTCCTTCTGCAGCACCGTGTAGACGTCGCCTTGCAGCGAAGCGAGGCCGAGGATCGTCTGGCCCTGCTTGGTGAGAAATTGCGTCGAACGGTATTGGTCGCTGATGACCTTCGACGGGTAATAGATCGACTCCAGAATGTCGGGCCGCTTGAAGCGCTTCGACACCGTCGTCAGGTCCGGCCCGACGCCGTCGCCGTCCTTGCCGAACTTGTGGCACTTGATGCACTGGGCCTTGGTGAAGACCGCCTTGCCCCTCACGGCGTCGCCGCTGCTCCCTTCCTTCGTCGCGAGGAAAGTCAGCAGTTCGTCGTACTTGTATTTGGAGACGACCGGGATGTCGCCGGCCACGTTCGGCAGCGGCGATTCCTTGGGGAACGTCTGGTTGAACCATTTCGACCAGGAACCCAGCTCCTTCTTCCAGTCGCCGTCGTCGGCGCCGAACTGTTTGCCGTTGCTCCAGAGCCGCAGCAACTCCACCACCTTCCAGCGATCAGCCTCGCCGAGCCGTCCCGCCGCCGTCAGCGCCGCGCGGTACGCGGCCGCGTCGCCCGGTTTCGGCTTGTCCGCTTCCTTCTTCAGCGCTTCCACCACCTTGAACAGCTCCACCTTGTTCGGCGTATTCAGCGCCTCAAGCAGATACCCAAAGCGGGCGCCGACCGGTTGTGCGAGGGCCGTTTCCGCCAGGGCGTCGTCCACGGCGCCGCGCGCCTCCACGCCCGGCGGCAAGCGCTTCCCCAACTCCGACAAAGCCGACAGCAATTGCGGCTGTTTGTCCTCTTGCAGGCGCTTGGCCAGCGCGACGGTCACGGTCGGCGTCTTCTCGCCGGAACGGAGCAACGCTTCGCGGTCGCCGAGATCGTAAGCCGCCAAGGTTTCCTTGAAGATGTTCGCCAGGAAGCCGGAGTAGCTGTTGCCGCCTTTCCAGTCGCGCGTGCCTTCGTACCACTCGGCTACCGCCTTTTTCTGAGCCGGCGTCCATCCGTCGGTGAGGAAGCGCAGGCAGTAGAAGTAATGGATTTGCTGCGGTCGATCGCCCTTGGCGTCAAGCAGCGCCTGGATGATCTTGGGCGTGACGCCGTCGTCGGACCCCAGCGTGTTGTCGCGGCGGAAATACGCCAGGACGAGGGCCAACTCGCGGTTGACGCGCCAGTCCTTCGTCGGGAAAAAGTCTTCGCATTCCAGCGCGATGCCGCGCACGCTGCCGGGCCGCTTGTCCGGCGGCGTGTGCAGCAGCGCCAGTTGCAGCGTTCGCAGATATTGCAGCTGCGATTCAGCGTCGTCCGGTACGCCCTTGTGCAGATGGTCGAAGATCTGCTCCTCGAACGGCCCGGCCTGGTCGATTTTGCACAGGGCGACGACGCCTTCCATGAAAATGAGATCGTTTTCCTCGGTCCACAGATGCTTGACCCAATCCTTGACCGGCAGGCGTTGCAGGCAGAGCCGCGCGGCCGTGCGGACGAATCGATCCGAATCGCCGAGCAGCGGCCACACGGCCGGCGGCGGCGGCGCCAAGTTGCAGCGGATCAGCGCTTCACACGCGCGCCGCCGGACAAAGGCGTCGTCGTCCTTGAGAGCGGCGACAAGGGCTGGCTGAGCGGCGCGGTCGCCGTTGACGCCGATCAGGTAGACGGCCTGGGCGCGGATCAGCGGGTCCTTGTCCGTCATCAGCTGCACCAGGCTGTTGACGTCGAGCGCCCGATCGTTCATCTGCAGCAGCATCATTGCTTTGATGCGCTCGGCGGCGGGCCGGGCCGCGTCGGCGATGACGGGGAAAAGCTGCTTGGACAGATCGATTTTCTCGTCCTTGATCCACTTCGCCAGGGCCGCCCGGCTCCAGGCCTCCTGCGGCTGCGGCCAGGCCAGTAGGGGCGAGGTAACCTCGCCCCTACCGGCCGGCGTTTTCGCCGTTCCCTTTCGTTCGCCGTCATAAACGATCCGATAAACCCCACCCTGGGTGTGCCGGCCGCCCATCGTGAAGTACACCGAGCCGTCGGGAGCGACGCCGAGGTCGGTCACGTTCATCGGGGCGCCCGTGCAGAACTTTTCGAGATCCAGTTTATAGCTCGCTCCATCCGGTTTCAGATAGGCGGCGTAGATGATGCCGAGCGACCAGTCGGCCATCAGGTAGGCGCCGTGGTACTTCGCCGGGAAGGCGGTGTGTTCGTAGAACTCCATGCCGACCGGCGAGCCGCGGCCGACGTCATATATGGCCGGCAGGCTGTCGATGTAATAACTCGGCGTGTTGGCCGAGCCGGTGCGCCAGACGAAATCGGCGCCGGGCGGGCAGTGATTCACGCGCACCGGCCGATACCACGGCAGGTTTTCGTCCCATTCCATGTCGCTGTCGAACGTGAACAATTCGCCGTTGAGGCTGAGGGCGGCGTCGAATTCATTGCGGAAACCGCAAGCAACGAGGGCCGGGTTCTTGCCGTCGGGGTCGAGTCGCCAGATGCAGCCGCCGGGCGCCAGAATGTTGGTGGCGTGGCCGTTGGCGTCGTTGAGCCGCGGCAGAAGCGTGTCCTCGGTCGTGCCGGGCTGATCCTGGTCGGGTTCCATCTGACCGTGCGGCCAGCGCAGCAGCGGAGAATTGGCCGCCAAAACGGCGACATTGGCCCAGGTGTGGTTGCCGTTGACGACGTAGAGACAGCCGTCGGGGCCGTGCAGGACGGCGTGCGGCCCATGTTCGCCCATGCCGCCGATATCGCCGTAGCCGGGCACCTTGACCTTCGCATAGGGGAACACCAGCACCGCCTGGTCGATCTCGTCCTTGCCCTTGGTATCGCGGCAGCGGTACAGCCCGGCGCCTTGCGGCCCCTCGCCGACCAGCATCAGCGAATCGCCGACCCAGCACATGCCCTGACAGTTCTTCACGATGCTGCAATAGGGCCGAACGTTCTGCAGCACGCCGTCCTTGTCCGGGTCGGTGCAAAGGAGGACCGGCCCGCTTTCCTGCGAGACGAGCAGCCGGCCCTTGGCGTCGAAGGTCATGTTGACCAGCGAGAAGACGTCGTTGGGATCGGGGTTTTTCGCCGCCATGACGACGCGGAAGCCTTCCGGCACGGTGAAGCGCGGATTGCCGGCCGCGGCGACCTGGTTCCACGGGGCCGTCTTGCCGTAAGGCCCGAGCGCCTTGACTGGCTTCCAGGAAGCATCGTCAAAGTCGATTTTCTGCCAGTCCTTGCCGGCTGTTTGCGAGGCTTTCCACGAGGCGTCGCTGCACAGGGCCAGCTTCGATTGGCCGTTGGGCGTATAGCTCAGCCGCACCATCAGGCCGGCCGGCCCTTCCGTGTTGCGAGCTTCGACGGCGACGATGTTCTTGCCGTCCACAAGGAGCTTCTGCACGTCGTAATGCTGGACGGTCATCCAATCGTCGCCCTTGCCCACCTCGACGCCGTTGAGCCAGACCGTGTATGCGTTGTCGGCGGTGATGTCGAGCGACGCCTCGGTGATGGGATTCGAGACGGGCCGCGTGATGGCGAAGACCCGGCGGAAGTAGCGCGTCTCGGCCGGGGCGGACACAGTTGGGTCGCCCTCATCGAACCAGATCCATTGCGCTTCCTCGGCGGAAGGTTGCTGCGCCGTGGGGAGCGACGGTTTCTTTTCCGGCTTCGGGTCCGGCGCGGCGGCGAGCCGGGGTGCGTCAGCCCCCGGAGAAAGCAGCCCGGCCAAGCAAGCGAGGCCGAGAAGAGACGGCGATAATCTGCGCAGCATGGGATGCTCCGAGTGCCGCCGGGGCGAGCGGGGCAAGCGCCTGGAGAGCCGGGTCGCGCGAGCGCCCGGAGAGTGGGGACTTTCGGCTATTGAACCGCAGCGGCGCGGGGCTGACAAGGGTATGGTCGGTGCGGTTGCGCGACTTTTCCCGACAAGAGGGGCGGGCGGGCCGGGCGGGCGGGGCAAGGTGGATGTTCGGCCCCGACCTTTCCTCTTGTTTTCTCGGTCGCGTGACGATATGGAAAGGGCACGCCGCGGCCGCGCGGCGCAATTCCCAATCCGGTTGCCTCCGAATCGCGAGATCAATGAGCAGAACGGCCAATATACACCGGCGGGCGGCTTGGCTTGCGCCCGGATTGTTGCTGCTGCTCCTTCCGCCGGCGATGCTGCGGGCGGACGAGGCCGTCGATTGGAGCAGCAGCCCGATCCTGTCCGGCGATTTGGACGCCGAGGCCAGCGCCAACGCCGCCTCGGCAGCCCGCGCCAACCGTATCCGGTTGTTCCGCATCACGCCCGGGTTTCTCAGCGATCCGGTCGGCCTGTCCGATCCCGACGAATCCGCAAGCGACGCAACGCCGGCCGACAGCGGCGTGGATTGGCTGTCGGTGTCGATGGGCCCCGACAACCCGTTCTTCGATCTGCGCCGGCCCGGCGACCCGGGCGGCGTCGGCTATTACAAAGTCCATACGCAAGTGCAGCTCTTTGATTCGCCGACCACCGGCTGCACCGTGTCCTTCCAGGCATTGAAGCCGGCCGGCCGGGACAACGACGGCCTGGACGACGGGCCGACCACGGTGATTCCGTCGGTGGCGCTGTTCCATTCGCTGGACGACGGCACGGCCATCCAGGGCTTTGTCGGCAAGAACGTCAACCTCAACACCAGCTGGACCAATCAGCTCGACCAGGCGGTGCAGTACGGCATGGCGGTGCAGCATCCGCTCACGCAGGCGGGGCCGGACGGGTCCGGCAATGTTTTCGTCTTCGTGGAAGCGCTGGGCCGCTATCGCTATGACGCCTCCACGATGGCGGCGACGCCCAACGCCGTGGAAGTGCTGCCGGGGCTGCACTGGCAAATGGCGCCGAACTGGTGGATGTCGGGCGGCGTCGTGCTGCCGGTGAACACCATGCCGACCAGCGTCAACCAGTGGCAGTTCACCTGCTCGTTGCAGTTCTGAGGCGCGACCGCTTCGAAACCGCCCTTGCCCGTCTTTCCGCTTTCCTGTTACGCTGCGCCGCCTCGCCCCCTTTCCCCTAGCGGCAGGACGCCCCATGCGACTGTTCATCAGCGCCGGCGAGCCGAGCGGCGACTTGCACGGCGCCAGCCTCATCCAAGCGCTGCGCCGCCGTCAGCCCGACATCGAAATCCACGGCTTCGGCGGCGATCGCATGAGCGGGGCCGGCTGCCGCATCCATTACCCCCTCACCGAATTGGCCGGCGTCGGCTTACTGCGCGTTCTGTCCAGCATCCCGCGCGTCCCCGCCATTCTCAAGCAGGCCGGTCAATTGTTCGGCGAGCTGCGGCCCGACGCTCTGGTGCTGATCGACTTCCCGGCGTTCCACTGGTGGCTGGCCAAGCGCGCTCGCAAGCACGGAATTCCGGTCGTTTGGTTCGTGCCGCCGCAGCTGTGGGCCTGGGCGTCGTGGCGCGTGAAGTGGATGCGCCGACTCGCCGATCATGTGCTCTGCACATTGCCTTTTGAGGAGGAATGGTATCGGCAAAGGGGCGTCGCCGCCCGCTATATTGGCCATCCCTATTTCGACGAGTTGCACGAGCGGCGTCTGGATGAGGCGTTCGTCGCGGAGCAACGCAGCCGGCCGGGGACGGTGATCGCCCTGCTGCCTGGCTCGCGCCGCCAGGAAGTGCGGCACAATTTCCAGGCGATGGCCGACGCCGCGGCCATGCTGCACGCCCGGCGGTCCGACGTGCGCTTCCTCGTCGCCTGCTTGCGGCCGGAGCATGGACGACTCATCGAGGAACAGCTGGGCGGTCGATCCCTGCCGATCGAGGTGCACGTCGGCCGCACTGCGGAGATCATCCACCTGGCGCACTCCGCGATCGCCAAGTCGGGTTCCGTCGGGCTGGAGCTGCTCTACCACGGCAAACCGGCCGTGGTCGCATACCAGCTGCACTGGCTGGAAGTGCTGGGATCGCGGTTCATCATCCAGTGCCCGTACATCAGCCTCGTGAATCTGCTGGCCGGCAAGGAGCTGTTCCCCGAGTACCTGGCGTCGCGGCTGCCGGCCCAAGCGATGGCCGGACACATCCTGCGCTGGCTGGACGATCCGGCGGCGTACAGCGGCGTGCAGGCCGAACTGGCGGCGCTGCGCCGCCGCGCAGCGGCGCCCGGCGCCTGCGAACGAGCGGCCGATGTCGTCCTGGATGTGCTGGCGGGCCCGCCAGCCGGCGGCCTCCTTTCCCGGAAACGCGCCGGCTGATCGCGCCCAACCAGTCGTCCGATGCCATTGAGGCGCTCACGGGCAACAAGACAATCACCTACATTTCGGCGGGTTTTAAGGCGTTGCCCAACATCCAGGCATTCTTCGCTTTCGGGAAGGGCACGACCGTGAAGCAGAACCAGGCCGAAGCGCAGATTCAAAAAGCCCTGGTAACGGCCTTCCAGAACCAGCAAGTGATCACCCTGGCCGTCCCCGTGGACATCAAGATAGGCGCGCCGCCAAACGAAGACACCCTGTTCGGTCCCCACGCCTACACGATCACCAACATCGATCTGGCAAATCCGCAAAAGCCGATGTTCACGATCCAGAATCCGTGGAACAACCCGGCCCGCGGAGCGTATGGCGCTTCCTTCACGGTGGACATGGATTTCATCTTCAAGTATTTCAAGCAGTTTACCATCCGGGACAAGAACAACTGACGCTGCTACACCGCCCACTCACGCCCGAGGAGGTACGAAGGATGTGTCAGCCCGTGAACACCCGAAGGAGCGGCATAATGAAGCCGTCGCCACCCCTGCGCAGGAGGCCACGGAAGCCGACCCGCGCGGCGATCATCGCCATTGCCATCGTCGTCCTGGCGGCGCCGATTGCGCTAGCGCGCGGTGCCGGCGCCGTTTTCCTCCCGACCGGAAGTACCCTGGCGATGGGCGACGACTCGGGCAAGATCGGGCTTACCCTCTGGGATCTGGATAACGACTATCAGCGCCTCATCGTGAAAAAAAACCTGAAAGGCGTCCGCTCCTTGGCCTACAGCACGGACGGCAAGCGGTTCGCCACGGGGCACACGGACGGCGTTGTGAGAGTTTGGGACGCCGCGACATTCAAGCAGTTCGCCGAGTTGACCGGGCACAAGTACCGCGTGGAGTCGGTCGCCTTCTCTCCCGACGGGAAAACCCTGGCCACGTCCGACGGGGACAGCGAAGTCATTTTGTGGGACCTCGACGCCAATAAGGCTCTAACGAAGTTAGATTTCAGCTCTTGGAGAACCTTGGCCGCTTTGTCGTTCTCGCCGGACGGAAAGACGCTGGCCGTGGGGAGCCGAGGCGGCAAGGTTGAGTTGATCAACCTCGAGACGGGTGAGATCGACCGCGCCGGCGTATAACTGCGGGATTCATTCTGGACAGTGGCCTTCAGCCCCGACGGCAAGACGCTGGCCACGGCCGACGACAAGGAGGTAACCCTGTGGGACCTCGCCCCGCTAGCACGCCGTTCCGCCTTCAAAAGCGGCTCTGCGGACTGCTGCACCGTCGCCTTCTCGCCGGACGGGAAGCTGCTCGCAGCCAGCTACGACGACGGCAGGGTAATCGTCCGGGATCCGCAATCGGGAAAAGAGCGCCTCTCCTTCAAACCGTTTGATGGTTATGGTTACTTGTCCTTTTCCCCCGACAGCCGGCTGCTGGCCGTGTCCGGCGGCGGCAGCCTGGTCATCTGGGACCTGCTCGCGGGCAAGGAGATCACCCCGCATTCGGACCCGTGAACGCCGTCTTCCGGCTTGGGCCCGGCTGCTGCCAAAGGGATGGCGACGGACAAGTTTACAAGCACGCCGCAGGCGGTTAAACGCTTCTTAACATCTTAAAAGGAGCATTAGCATTGGTTTCCCCTCAACTCCGGTGGCGCAAGGCCACCCCGCGGATCTGGGGCTGCGCCTCCTCCAAAGCGCCGCTGCCGGCTCTAAGAGCGGCCGTGGCGTTGCTTCTCAGCGGTTTATGGCCTGCAAGCGGCTTGCCTGCGCCCGCGCCTACTAGCACGCCGTTCCTGGAACTGCCGTCGGCGTGCGACGAGATGCCCGAGGCGTTTATTTGTGCAAGCTTTGACCCGAAGGGAGACACGCTTGCCATCGCCGGCGAAATGAAGGGGGCGTCGCCGGTTGGGCTGATCCTGTGGGACCTGAAGAATGACTGCCAGCACGTCATTATCAAGAATAACCTGAGTTCGGTCCGCGCCTTCGCCTACAGCCGGGACGGCACGCGGTTCGCCACGGGCCATACCGATGGGGCCGTGCGCGTCTGGGACGCCGCGACGTGCAGGCAGCTCGCCGAGCTGAAGGGCCACGCCAATTGGGTCAGTTTGGTCGCCTTCAGCCCCGACGGCAAGACACTGGCCACCTTCGGCATCGACTACCACTTCCAGATCGTTCTCTGGGACATCGGCACCGAGAAGGCCAAGAAGACGTTCAATTTCACCGAAGACTCCCCGTATTTCCGGGGCGTGGTGGATGCCCTGACGTTCTCCCCCGACGGTAAGGTGCTGGCGGCGACGGGCCGAGACGGCGCCATTCGCTTCATCAATCCCGAAACGGGCGACGTCGTCGATGGCGCCGGCGCGTGGAAACAGGACCAATTCTGGTCCGCCGCCTTCAGCCCCGACGGCAAGACGTTTGCCACAGTCGGAGAAACGGACGTGACGCTGTGGGACGTGTCCCCGCTGGCCCGGCGCACGGTTTTCAAGGGCGGCCCAGCGCATTGCGTCGCCGTGGCTTTCTCGCCGGACGGCAGGCTGCTCGCCGCCAGCTACGACGACGGCCTGATAAAGATACGGGACCCACAGTCGGGTAAGGAGCGCCTGTCCTTCAACTCGCCATGCGGGATTCGTTGTTTGTCCTTTTCCCACGACAGCCGCCTGCTGGCCGTATCGGGCGACGGGCGCCGACACAACCTGGGCGTGTGGGACCTGACCACCGGCAGGGAAATCACCAAGCATTCGGACCCGTGACGCTCTTGTCTGGCCTAAAGCCGCTCAGCCGAAACAAGGATAACCGGGCGCCTATAAGTTGATTTTTTGGTGCCGCGTGGGCTGATCGGCGGCGGGCCCCTTGGTGACGGCGGCGGCGCCCGTCAGGCCGCCGGCCGTCCTCGGCGGGGGTTTCCCGCGCATCCTCGCCTGCCCAGACGCCCCTTCGCTATGGTATAATCCGCCCCGGCGGGCGCGCCCGGCGGCGCTGGAAAACGGAGGCTGTCCGTCGAAAAATCGGCGACGCCCGACGAAGCCGGCGAGCGTCCAGCAGCGTCAGGCCGCCACACCCCCCGCGCGCAGCGTGGCGGTCTGACGGTCTGGATGGTCGCACGCGGCGGTCGCGCCGATCGGAATTGCCGTCCGGAGGCGTTGCTGCTCTTGCAATTGCGGCGGGAAAGTGCTTGACTTCCAAAAGGGGGAGTCTAACATCATTAGAATTGTCGCTCGTCTCCCGCGCTCGCAAGCGTCGTCCAAAGTGCAACCGGAACGCCTGGCTTTCTTGGAAGCTCAGCAAGGAGTCCGATATGTCGTCGCAACCCCGCCGCCGCCGGCTGGAGGTGGAGCAAATCGGCGACGTCACCGTCGTCAATTTCATCGACCGCAAGATTCTCGACGAACAAAACATCCAGATCATCGGCGAGCAGCTGTTCGGCCTGGTGGACGAGGAGGGTTGCCGCAAGCTGCTGCTGAACTTCGGCAACGTCGAGTTCCTGTCGAGCGCGGCCCTGGGCAAGCTGATCACCCTGAACAAGAAGCTGCAGTCGGCCAAGGGCCGGCTCATTCTGTGCAACATCGACCCGCAAATTCATGAGGTATTCGAGATCACCAAACTCGATAAATTTTTCAACATTCAGAAGGAAGAACAGACGGCCCTCCAGGCGTTTTGACGCGGGGGGCGGAGGAAAGCCCGGGGGAAGGACGTCGCTTGCTTGCCCTGGGCGCTGCCGGGCGGCGGGGAGGCCGTCGTTTGGCAGGCGAAATGGATTCGCACACGGGAACCGAGTCCGACCGACCCTGGTTCCTGGGGGCGATCTTAGGACGGCGGACCACAATCCGGCGGATGAGAGACGCAAGGAGGCGAAAACCTATCCGGATGTGGTCTATCGGACCGCAGCGCTGCGGTCGTTCGTCAGGAGGCCCCTTTCCGTGCTCTTACCCACATCGGCAGCGATGGACCCACAGCGCGACAACGGCGCCCATTCCTTCGTCGAGGTCGTCCTCGAAAGCGACCCCGCCGAAGCGCGCCGCTTCCAGGATGAGATTGAACAGCAGCTGTTGCGATCCAATCACGTCAGCCCCCAGGAAGTATTCAGCATCAAGCTCGCCCTCGAAGAAGCCCTCATCAACGCCATCAAGCACGGCAACCAGATGGACCGCTCCAAGAAGGTGCAGGTGCTTTACCGCGTCGCCGCCGGCTTTTTTGAAGTGCGCGTCACCGACGAGGGGAGCGGCTTCGACCCCAACGACGTGCCCGATCCCACCGCCGTAGAGAACCTCGAACGGCCGTGCGGCCGCGGACTGATGCTCATGCGGCACTACATGTCCGAAGTCGTCTACAATCGGACGGGCAACTGCGTCGCCATGAGCAAGGTGCTGCGGAACGGCAAGAAATAGTCCATGGTCCGTTGTCCGTCGTCCGTTGCCAGGCTGACAACGGACGACGGACGACGGACAACGGACGACGGACAACGGACTACGGACTACTAACTACGGACTGCGGACTACGGACTACGGACTACGGACTACGGACTACGGACTACGGACTACTGACTACTGACCAATGACCAACGACAACCTGCCAATTTATGTTGAGGTGAGCCCTCTGCTCATCAAAAACCTCACCGGCATAGGCCGATTTGCGGCCCGCCTGGTCGAGGCACTGGCGCGCCTTAGGCCGTTGCGTCTGATTACGACAATACAGGGAGAGTATGTCCGCAGCATGAAGCTGTCTAACGCGCTCCGATATGGCCAGGAGATGGCTGTCACAAATACTGACTTGCCTGCAGCGGATGGCGATGTCGGCCTGTGGGCGCGGCAGCTCTTTTATCGCCCGTTACAGCGGCATGATCCGGAGCTGGCCAAACGCTGCGCGGCCCTGTACACGATGTTGCGGCCGTGCGAGCGCCATTTTCGGCGCGAGTTGTGTTTGTTGCACGA
>Ga0307476_10002202_pt1 | contig 11647 bp, 13 predicted proteins | sample atmos_gasesECM2C_2_FD_203314 | JGI IMG/M metagenome (GOLD analysis project Ga0307476, IMG submission 203314) | Hardwood forest soil microbial communities from Morgan-Monroe State Forest, Indiana, United States - atmos_gasesECM2C_05 | ecosystem: Environmental > Terrestrial > Soil > Temperate... | reverse complement strand
AAGAGTTTGTTAAGGTTACGAAAGTTTCGCGACGAGTAGTGTCGCATGCTGATGCGCGATGGCAGGAATCAATGGCTGGCTTGTTGCGCAATGAGGTCGTGGTACGAAATTAAGGAAATCCCATGATCTGCGAGCAACTGCTGTGCTGTTGGCATGGTCAAAAGGCGCAGTTCGGCCTCGCGCGATTCGCGCAGGCGAGTCTTTGCCGCCTTCAGATCCTTGTCATTGTAGCCGGGATGGCAAACAAACTCCCAGGTGCCTTCAGGAATGGCGGCGGCGAGGGCGCGGAAGAGTTTTTCGTCGAGCGCTCCAGTCACGACGACGCCGAGCGTCCCATCGGGAGTGATTAAGCCCGCGCCTTTTGCCGCCTCGCGAAACTTGACGGCGAGCGGACGAAGAATTCTTACCTCGGCATAGCGTGTCCAAAGATTGGGACGTCGGAAGAGGTCGCCCGATTTGAGCGGCTTGCGCGGGCCGAAGGGGTTGCGAACGGCGCGTATGCCGCAACTCCGCGCAGCACTTAGCAAAGGCCGGAGCACGGAGGGAAAAAGGTGCGTATGTTTGTGAGTATCGAAGTGAGAGACGCTTACGCCTGCCGCCTGCAGCTTATGAATCTGAGCGGTCGCCTCAGTTTCGATCTGATGCGGATCCAGACGGTGGAACAACGCCCGGGCGGCGAAGGATTTCAACCCGTCCCGGAAGCGTGGATGGTCGCGATCCGCGGAAGTGATGGAAGGCAGCAGTTTCGCGTCCATAACCGGCTCACCATCGATCAGGACCACATGGCAGCCTACGCTGAGACGAGGGAGTGTCTTCGCTAAAAGCACGGCATCATCGAAGGCGCGCCCGTTCGCCATCAATGTGGAAGAGGTAACGATTCCACGAGTGTGAGCTTCGACGATGGCGCGATTTATGCCCGCAGTAAATCCGAAGTCATCCGCATTGACGATGAGGCGACGCACGGCGTCAGTCTAGCAGGGGAAGAGCTGTGCGCTGAATTTCATACGCAGATGTTTCAGGATGTGCGCTCAAGCCTGAACCAGAACTCTCGTACTCGCCCGATTTTCCAGCATTAATGTACGCTCACGAACATACCCGTCGCGTCCTGGTCTTCGGTATCGACACCGATTCGCGCTCGGAGTGTCATAGCAGAACGGAGACCTCATCCGGGTAGGCCAATACGGCGTACAAGGTCGTGGAAGCGCGGATCGGAGCGGAGAGGATCGAAGCCCGGCCGCAGCAGGACGCCCGGGTTAAATCGCTCTTCGTAGCCTTTTTCGAGCCAATTCATGGCTTGATCCTTATCTCCGAGAGATGCATAGATTACAGCAATCTCCGAAGCATTCGAGTGACCAGGGGTGGAGCTCTTCTTCAGGTCGTTCAGCAGCTTTACCGCTTCGCTCCGCTTGCCGGATACGACATAGGCACGAGCCAGATTAGCAATGCACGTCGGGCTACTCCCAGATAGGTGGACCGCTGTTTGCAGTTCTGCGACCGCTTCATCGTACATGTGTTTTTGAAGATATGCCTGGGCGAGTTGATTATGTGCCAGAGCAAAATTAGGATCCATTTCGATCGTCTTGCGGCTTTGTCGTATGGATTCGTCATACGAGTGGGCAATGACAAGGAGCTCTGCCAAATCGGCATTAATGATAAGAGATAGCGGATCCAGGTTTTCCGCTTTTCTCATTTCCGCAATAGCCTCATCGTAGCGACCCAATAGACTCAAGTGCCAAGCGTACCAATGGTGAGCAGTTGCGTACCCTGGGTTGAGTTCAATGGCTCGCCGGAATTCCTTCCCGGCCGAGTCAAAATCCCAGTCGAACCCATCCAAGACGAAGGCAAGCGAGTTGTGGGCTTCGCCCAGCGTGCTGTCCAATTCGAGAGCTTTGATCGCCGCAGCCTTCGCTTTGGGGAATGCCTCTTTGGGGGGCATCACTGCATACTGCCAGTCTCCTAGCAATGCATAGGTGTCGGCTAAGCCTGAATAAGCTTGAGCGTATTTCGGGTCTTCTTCAATTGCCTGGGCGAAATAGGCCAGAGCCGCCTTCAAACTGTCTGCGGTCCGCTTATTCCAGAAGTAACGCCCTTTGAGATAGGACTCGTAAGCTTCCGGATTTACTACCTTTACGTTTTTCAGCGCGGCCTGTTCCTGGGGAGTCAAATTGATCCGAATCTGATCTGCAATGGCTCTAGCGACCCTGTTCTGAAGCGCCAAGGTTTCACGCAACTCACCCTCATAGCTCTGGGACCATAAGTGCTTGTCCGTAGAGGCTTCGATCAACTGCGCCGTGATACGGACTTGGTCGCCGGAACGGAGCACTGTGCCTTCTACCACCGCATCGACGTTCAGCTCACGAGCGATCTGCGGCAGAGGCTTGCGCGCTCCTTTATAGACCATTACGGAGGTGCGGGAAATCACTCGCAAAGCGCTGATCTGAGCCAGGTCAGTGATCAACTCGTCCGTCATGCCGTCGGCAAAGTAGTTCTGTGAAGCCTCGCCAGAGAGATTCTCAAGTGGAAGTACCGCCAGGGATCGAATGGCTGTGGGCGTGCGACTGGGTGAACGCAATAGCCAGACGGTAAGGAGCGCAAAACTCAGGACGACCGCAAGGGCGACGATGAACCGACGAGTCGGCCGAAGCCGACTCTTGGACGCAGCGGACGCTACGGTTGACCCAGCATCTTGGACCCTAGGCCCACGCTTTGTCGCTGGCTGATCTTCAGACGTAGATCCAGGCATTTTCGGGGGGACGTCTGTGCCGGCAACCGACACGTCCGCGATAAAGCGATAGCCGCGCTTGGGGAGAGTCTCAATGAATCTCGGATTTTCAGCCGAGTCCCCAAGGGCACCACGCAGCTTCCCGATGGCAATATTGAGAGCCTGGTCGAAATCACCGAAACTCTCGCTCGGCCAGACTCGGCTGCGCAATTCCTCGCGGGTGACGACTTCCCCGGGGCGCTCCAGCAATATCTCCAGCAGTTTCAGCGGCTGCTGCTGGACTCTGATTCTTAAGCCCGCCTTGCGCACTTCGCCCGTCTGGAGAGAAACCTCGTAGGTTCCGAATCGCACGACGGAAGAGGATCGCGGTTGTTCCATAGTGGCTTGGGCTTACGCAAGGAAGTCTAGCACTTGTCTCGGACTCTCGCGTTCAGGATATACGCGGAGCTAACTCATTAGCCAGCAATTACTTAACAGGCAAGGAGTTGGATATACCGAAAGAATTCGCAGTTAATTGACGCCAGGCGACTGGTGCGTCAGATTGCCACGCAAGGCGTGGGCGTCAGCAGCTCGAAATCGGTCGCACGATTCGGGAGGAACCAAATGGAGAGTATTGGATCTCGGCTGCAACAGATGGTCGGATTCGGGGCTTCATCCTCGCAGGACGATCAACAGTGGGCAGGATTCGAAGAGTTGGCCATGCCCTTGTTCGACTCACTTTACAACTTTGCGGGCTGGCTTGCGCGGAATGAAAGCGATGCCCAAGATCTCGTACAAGAGACCTATCTAAAGGCCTTACGGAGTTTCGCATCGTTTCAGCCCGGCAGCAATTTCCGGGCCTGGATATTTCAAATCCTGAGGAACACTTTCCTGAGTTCGCGCACAAAACTTGAGCGGCGCGCGACCGTTGCGATGGACTCGGAGGAGGAGCTCCCCGTATTGCCCTCAACTTCGTCCACTCCTGAGTCGGTGTTGATCGAGCGTTCCAGCAACGATGCAGTTCGGGGCGCCATCGAGCAACTACCAGTCGTCTTTCGCGAGGTGATTTTGCTGTGCGACGTTGAAGAAGCCTCTTACCGGGAGATCGCGGAAATATTGTCGATTCCGATGGGAACCGTTATGTCACGGTTGGCCAGAGCCCGGAAGCTGGTTCGAGAGTCGCTCCGTGCCACTCCGCGAAAACCATTTTCGAGACACCTCTCTGATCAAATCGAGAAGGGTACAGAACTGGCCCAAGGCATCCAGAATTGAGGTTTGCATGATTACCGCAGCGAAACTCGCAATCGCCGTCGCAGCCCTCGCAGCAGCTTGCTCAGCGCAGGAAGGTCTGACGATTGAAAACAAGTACAAGGAGAAGGTGCCTACTCCGGAAGCGGAGAAAATTTACTCCTCGGCCTGTTCGGTCGTCAAACGGGAATTCGAACTCACGCACGCGCTCCATCCGCAGGTCAGGCTTGTTCTGGGTGCCGAAAAGAACGAGGTACGGTTTGTGGAACGAGAAATCAGGCTTACAAAATGGGATCGGTACAACTTCGCGCAGGGAGTCGTGTGGTTCGCTTTTGTGGATCTGATGCCATCGCAGCGGAGGTTGACAATAGCAAAACTGGCCGTGACTTGGGCCGATTCAACCGTGGAAATCGAACGACTTGCAAAATAATGGGCTCACCCATCCCATCGTTATCGGGATGGTTGAGATGGGCGACCGTAGGCACCCGGAGAAGGCTAATGGAAAGCATAAGCTGTATCCAAGATTGTTTACTGGTTCGCGAGGTGCAAGGCGGCAACCGGGGTGCTTTCGCGCAATTGGTGCGCGCCCACGATCAGGCCGTTCTAAGGGTCGCGTTACGGATTACAGGGTCGCACAGTGATGCTCAGGACATTTATCAAGAAGCATTTCTGAAGGTTTACAAAAAGCTAAGTACCTTCCGGTTCGAGTGCTCCTTCTCTACCTGGATCTACCGCATTGTCTCTAACGTCTGCTTGGACCACCTGCGCAAGAAGCGAAACCGTAGGGAGAACAGCACGATAGACGTGAGCGTCGACGGTAAGGAATACGACCTGCTGAACCAGATCTCGGACGACAGACCCGCCAACAACCCAGAACAACAACTGTTGCGCCGAGAACTTAGCGCGCATATTTCATTCGCTTTGCACGAACTGACGCCATGCGAGCGCATGGTATTTGAATTGAAGCATTTTGAGGGGTTGAAGCTGCGAACTGTAGGGGAAATCCTTAGGACCTCGGAAGGGTCGGTCAAGACCAGTTTGTTCCGAGCCACGCGAAAAATGCGTTTCCAGTTGGCTGGCTTCGGAAAAGAGCAGGAATCCTCGATGCAGCAGCGCTGTCATACCTGAGGTGCGAATCAACCAACGATCCCACGAAAAGAGGAAAGATCATGGCAACCACTACCTCGGCAGCAATCTTGAAGTTTCCAAGGCCCGAACTGCGGATGGCCACAATGGATCGGATTTTGATCATTGAGGGAGATCGTAGTCTGCAGAAGATTCTGAAACGACTTTTCTCTTCGGAAGGATATGAGGTCGATGTCGTCCCGGATGAGGTAGCCGGTTTGGAGGTGATTGGCCAAAGACCACCTTCCGTAGTGATCGTTGATCTACGGCACCCCGGATCTTCGGGATGTGATCTCTGCAAGAAAATTGCGAATTTGACTCCTGGCCTGCCCCTTGTAATTCTTAGCGCGAGCCCAGATGTGGCGGACAAGGTTCTTCTCCTGGAGATGGGCGCCGACGATTATGTAACGATACCGTTCAGTCCGAGGGAACTTGTAGCGCGTCTGCGGGCGCTAATGAGGCGGGCGGCGCGGCACAGTTGTGAAGCGTTCTATGCTTTTGAAGACGTGGTGGTGGATTTTTCGAGCATGGACGTAAGCCGTTCCGGTGAGAGGGTTCCGCTCACTGCAAAAGAATTTAAAACCCTGGAGTTCATGACAAGAAATGCTCAGCGAGTCCTCTCCCGAGATGAACTCCTCAATGGGGTCTGGGGCTACCAGAACTATCCCAATACCAGAACTGTGGATAACCACATCCTAAAGCTGCGACAGAAATTGGAAAGCAATCCATCGGATCCGGCACACTTTCTTACAATACATGGCATGGGCTACAAATTTGTGCCTTAAACGTCAGGCCAGCGCGCGTGCCCACAAACTCGGCCACTCCTGAGTCGCTTGAGCCGTTCCCATTTCTTTCATCCTGCCGCAGTCGTGCGCTCGCCACTCCCCAAAGCGGGTCGCCACATGCCTATGGCAGCGCTGCAAGCCTGGTAGTGGTCCGAGGGAATATTTTGCCGCCGTGTCAGTTCTACTCACTTGGGTTCCTGGTATGGCAGTAGAAAATTAATTGCTGGCCACGGGAATAAAATGAGCGTTGGCTGGTTTACCCTTGTGTGCGTGTCGGAGGAAAGCTTGCCATCGGGATCGTTCGAGCAGCTGGCCATGCCTCATTTCGACCGGCTCTACAACTTTGCCTGCTGGCTGACTCATGACCGGCAAGAAGCTGAGGATCTTGTACAAGAGACGTATGTGAAGGCGCTCAAGGGGTTCTCCTCGTTCCAACCGGGCACGAATTTTCGCGCCTGGATTTATAAGATCCTGCGGAACGCGTTCCTGACCTCCCGCACCGGACTGAAGGTGACGGCGACAGTGCAGCTCGATCTTGAAGATGATGAGGAAACGCTCCCCAGGGTCGTGGACACGCCGGAGAGCATCCTGCTGCAACGTTCGGATTGGCAACAGGTGCAACAGGCTTTGGAGCAACTGCCTGTCGCCTACCGTGAGGTGCTGCTGTTATGTGAAGTTGAAGAGATGTCGTATCAGGAAATCTCGGCGACGTTAGCCATCCCGATGGGAACGGTGATGTCACGTTTATCGCGCGCGCGACGGGCTTTGCGCTCCGGCGTGCAGACGACGCAAGTTCAGAAAACGCAGCAAAAGCTGCAAGGGGCTGAGCCCCGAGGATAATCATGGTCTGCGAAGATTGGACTGACAAACTCGATACGTACCTTGACGGTGAGCTTCCGGTCGGCGAGGAGCGGGCTCTGGGCGAACATCTGCGCGGATGTTCGGCTTGCGCCGCGGAAAGCCTGAGTAGGGTTCAACAGAAGCGTGCAGTACACGCTGCGGGCCAAAGGTTTACTCCGGACCCTGCCTTCCGCGCACGAATTCAGGAGAATATCGCTGCTCGCCGGCCAGTTCGTTGGAATCGGTTCTGGTTCCCCGTGCTTGCGACCGCAATGGCATTGCTGATTGGTGGCGCCATTACGATGACTTTCAACAGCGGTCGGAGAGGCGAACAACAGCTACAGCTGATGAGCGAGTTGGCCGACCTGCACGTGGCGACGCTGGCCAGTTCCAATCCGGTCGACGTAGTTTCCACTGACCGGCACACCGTGAAGCCCTGGTTTGCGGGAAAAATTCCTTTCACCTTCAACCTGCCTGAGTTGCAGGATTCCCCGTTCGTCCTGCTCGGCGCCAAAGTAAGCTATCTCAACCAATCGCCGGGCGCGGAGCTGATTTTTCGCGTGCGGCAGCACCAGATTTCTGTCTTCATTTTCCAGGAACGAGCATTGGGCGCCGTGCGCGCCGATGATGCTGTGCAAAGCGCACTCTCATTCACCGTGCGCAGCTGGAGTCAGAATGGTCTCCGCTATTTCGTCATCGGCGATGTCAGCGTGCAGGATCTGGATAAACTAAGCGAACTGCTTAAGGCTGCTGGTTAAGGGATTTGTCCGGTTCGAGCACCTTGAGCTTTGTCTACCCGTAGTTGCAGCCATACTCCACATTTCTGTTTCGAGCCGCCGCGCGATTTCTTTTCTGACAAAAATCCCCTGCGCGTTGTTCAGTGAGCCCAGGCTGCACGCCGCGCCGCCTCGTCACTCGACGAGCAAAGCCAACAACACTGTGCGTACTCGCACCCGGCATTGGTGCTTTGCAGCTTGGTCGCCTTCAGCTGGGTCAATTGTGTGGCCCGGATTGGAATAAAAGCTCAGGCAATCCGTTATCTACGGTGAGACTCATTTCGAAGGAGGCGGATTGTGAACAGCAAAACAAGAAGCAGATTCGTTAAATTCAACTCGACGCCATTGGCGGTTCTTGCCACATTGTTACTTGTATCCAGTGGAGCGTCGGCCAAGGGCCACAAAGAAAAAGCATCGGACGTCCAGTCGAATGTGGTTGCCCATCTTTCATTCGGTGACCTGTCGGCCGTTGACATGGCAATGCAGAAGAAAGTGGACGACAAGTACTACCTCTACGTACAGCACTCAAACGAGCAAGGCATCTCGGTTATCGATATCAGTAAGCCTGCTCAACCGAAAGCGATTGGGGTCATCCCGTGGCCGGATACGGCTGTGTCGAGCAGGATGAACCTGACGGGTAATTTGGCAATTATCGCCGAGAGTGGAGTTCCCATGCACAGCAGCGCCTCTAGTGACGACCTTGTGCTCTGGGATCTGTCGAACCCGGCCGCTCCTCGTGTGGTGCAGAAGTTTTCGAGGGTCGTGAAGTGGCTTCAAGACGAGCGCGACTTTATTTACGTCTTGAATAGCGACGGATTATGGGTGATTTCGAAGCCAGCGGATCGCCAGCCTGGGCTAACTGAGTCGTCGAACAGCTATGGAGGGTGAAGACGGTCAGGGGAACAAGACCGGTATAGCAGCGCCCGAGGCGGCCGTTTCCAATTAGCAACCGCCGCGCAATCGTAGAAGGAGCAAAGCGATGGTAAATCCTTTCGATCTAAAGACTGCAATCTTGGCGAAGCACGCACAACACGTTGTGCTGATCCATTTTCCAATCGGTCTGTTTCTTGCGGCGGTGGCATTCGACCTCATAGCACTCTGGACGAAGCGCCGTGGCCTGGCAGATGCGGCGTATTACAACCTACTGGCGGCGGCGATTTCAACGCTTCCCGTTCTGGCCACGGGACTACTCGCGTGGCGGTTTCAACTCGAGGGACAGAAGCTGAAGGGAATTCTCTTGCTGCACTTGGTGCTTGCGTGCGTTTCAAGCGTAATGATCTGGCTGGTGTGGTGGGTGCATTTCCGCTCACGACGACGGACAGTGTATCTGCCGAGCTACCGTCTGGCCGTTGAATTTCTAGCAGTCGGTCTCGTCGCCTTGACAGCGCATTTGGGCGGCTTTCTAACTGGCGTGAACGGACCTGGCTAGAGCGTCGATTAACACTTCACTCTCCAGCCAAGCGCGAAAGTCTTGCTCGACTTCAATTTTGTGGGAATAAAAGCGACTCGGGCCAGTTATCAACTCAGAACGTCACAAACCACGGAGGAACAAATGCCGGACAAGAAGCACGATCTGATCGATCAGAATTTGCAAGACCTCAACAACGACGGCGTTGATCGTCGCGGATTCCTGAAATGCATGGCATGGGCGGGTACAGGTCTGGTCTGGACCATGAGCGGCGGTGTTCCGGTGTCTCGTGCATTCGCCAAGACCTACGGCAAAGATGCCGCCAAGGGCGGAGACTTTACCTTTGTCCAAATCAGCGACAGCCACATCGGCTTTAACAAGCCAGCTAACCCAGACGTCACAGCTACTCTGCAGACGGCGATCAACAAGATCAACGCCATGCCCCACAAACCGGATTTCATCATTCACACCGGCGATCTGAGTCAGCTATCGAAGCCGAGCGAGTTCGATACGCTGGACCAGGTATTAAAAGGAGCATCCGCGAAACAAATCTACTTTGTGCCGGGTGAGCACGACATGCTGTCCGACAACGGCGAGCAATTTCTCCAGCGCTACGGGAAAGGCACAAAGGGCACCGGGTGGTACAGCTTCGATCAGAAGGGCGTGCATTTCGTGGGGCTCGTGAATGTCGCCAATCTGAAAGCTGGAGGCATGGGATCGCTTGGTCACGAACAGCTGGAGTGGCTTGAGGACGATCTCAAGGGCCGCTCTGCCAGCACTCCGATTGTGCTTTTCGCACATATTCCACTGTGGACCATCTATCCCGATTGGGGCTGGGGAACCGATGACAGCGAACAAGCTTTGTCTTACGTCAAGCGTTTCGGTTCCGTCACGGTTTTGAACGGACATATCCACCAGATCATGCAGAAGGTGGAAGGTAAGGTTTCGTTTCACACCGCGATGTCCACCGCTTTCCCTCAACCGGCGCCTGGAACAGCTCCTTCGGCTGGACCCATGAAAGTCCCAGCCGACCAGTTGCAGCAGGTGTTGGGTATCACCGACGTGAACTATGTGGTGAGCGGTCGCAGCCTCGCCATCGTCGATTCGCCACTCGGTGCCTCGGGCTCTTCGGCCACGGCAGGGAATGGAGGCGCGTGGCGGTAGCTCACTTAAGTCTGGTGCAGAGCTCCAAGAATGCGGTCCAGAGAGAAAGAAATAGCAAGCACATCACACTTAGAAAAGGAAACAGAACCATGACTAAGAAACATGCGCTGGTTGCGGGTTTGGCGGTTCCGGTAATGATTGCGATACTGCTGCTTGCGGGATCACCCAGAGTCACCGCGACTGACAAGCCCTCCGCGGCAAACGCGGTGACAATCGATAATTTCAGCTTTGGGCCGCAGACGCTTTCAGTATCCGTGGGGGCTACCGTTACCTGGATCAACCGTGATGATATTCCCCATACCTCGGTTAGTACAGATGGTTTGTTCAAATCCAAGGTAATGGATACCGACGAAAAGTTTTCCTACACCTTTACTAAAGCGGGGACCTATCCCTACTACTGCACGATCCATCCGAAGATGACCGGTCAAGTCGTGGTGCAGTGAGTGCGGGAGTGGTGGTATCGCGATAGCAACTGAATTCCGTTCCGGGCAGCACCCGCTGCTTCCACGAGGCGGGTGCGCCAAAGAGGCCTCAATGAGTATGACTGCAGACTCAGCACAAGTCGAAGTACGGACAGTCGCAAGCGTCGACCTGGATCTTGTCCATGCCAGCAAGAACGGGGACGTGGCTGCTTTCGAGCAACTCGTAAAGCGATATGACCGCAAACTTCTCCGGATCGCTCAAAGCGTCACGCACAACAGGGAAGATTCCCAAGATGCGGTTCAGGAGGCCTTTCTAAAGGCTTACCAAAACTTGGCCGAATTCCGAGAGGACTCTCAATTCTCTACCTGGCTGATTCGCATCACCGTGAACCAGTCGTTGATGAAGCTGCGAAAGCAGCGCACCGTAAGGGAAGTATCCCTGGATGAGGATTTTGAGGGCGGCGGAGACATGCTTCCAATCGAGGTAACCGATTGGGCTCCGAATCCTGAGCAACTCTATTGGGGGTCGGAATTGCGAAACATCCTAATCAAGACCCTGGAAGAGCTTCGCCCAACCTTGCGGACGGTCTTCGTGCTGCGGGATATTGAAGGGCTCTCAATCGATCAGACCGCAGTCGCGATGAACCTCAGTCACGAGGCGGTAAAAGCTCGGCTATGGCGAGGACGGTTGCAGCTTCGCGAAGCCCTGAATAAGTACTTCAGCAAGCACGCACAATCGGTGCGAGCGCAATTAGCTCCTTCGAGTAAGCGGACAGGTCGGATCATCGGCCTTCTTGCGGAGTGCCTGCGCACCTCGATCGATCGGACACACTCGATCAACGTTGTTGGGCCGGAGATGCAAGCGGTGACTTGTAATGCAGACTCCAACCATATTTGAACGTGGCCTCAAGAATGTGATTCACACTGATCTCGCCTGCTCTTACCACACCCTCCGTTCCAATCCTACAGCGCTGTTGCCTCCGAGTGTTTACGATGCCGCCTCACAACGATTTGACAATCAAATGACATCCCGCCCGCATCGCTTCTTTGCTCATTGCGTCTAACCAGCATATACGTTGTGAAACAAGTGTTGATACCTGCAACCCTCAACAGAGGCTTGTGGAATAAATCTCTACGGGTGCAGTTATCAACCACGAAGAATTCACAATACTTTAACA
>Ga0307476_10002200_pt1 | contig 11654 bp, 12 predicted proteins | sample atmos_gasesECM2C_2_FD_203314 | JGI IMG/M metagenome (GOLD analysis project Ga0307476, IMG submission 203314) | Hardwood forest soil microbial communities from Morgan-Monroe State Forest, Indiana, United States - atmos_gasesECM2C_05 | ecosystem: Environmental > Terrestrial > Soil > Temperate... | reverse complement strand
AGCTTCATGCCGGCGACCGCCAGCGTACCTGCCCAGGCCCACCCGCCCTTTACAGCGATCGCCTGATGAAGGGAGCGGACCGATCAAGGAAGTGAGCCATGAACACCTTCACCTCGATGCTGTATCGCGACATCACCTGCGGCGCCACCGCGGTGCTGATCACACTCGTCCTGAGCGTGACATTCGTGCAGTCGACCTCGCTCCCGCCGGGGGCGCACGGCTGGCCCACGGTGTTCGGGCAGGTCCAGCCCTATCACGCCTGGTTCGGGCAGCCCGAGCCAGCCGTTTTGGTAGATTAGTTCGCTAATCTCCCGTAACAGGCACCGTGCAGACGTTAATGGATCCGCAGTGGGACGACAGCTCGCCCATCTATCGGCAACTGCGGGACCGAGTGGTCGCGATGATCCTCGAAGGGGTCCTCAAGGAAGGAGATCCGCTGCCCTCGGTCCGCAGCGTCGCGGCAGACTTCCGGCTGAACCCGCTCACGGTGCTGAAGGGATACCAGCAACTCGTCGACGAGCAGCTGGTGGAGAAGCGGCGAGGACGCGGCATGTTCGTGAGCACCGGCGCACGCAAGGCGCTGATGAAGGACGAGCGGCAGCGCTTCCTCGAGGACGACTGGCCGAAGATCTACGCGACCATCCAGCGACTGGGGTTGACGCAGGACGAATTGCAGCGCGCCGCGGCGGTGGCACCCGCGGTTCCGTGGCCGGCCGCCAACAGCGCAGCGCCGAATGCCGACGCCTCGCCGGGTAAGGACCATGACAGCGGTAATTGAAGCGCGCGCACTGACGAAGAGTTATGGGGCGACGCGCGCGCTCGATGGTGTCAGTTTCAGCGTCGAGCCCGGCCGCATCGTCGGACTCATCGGACCCAACGGCGCGGGCAAGACGACCGCGCTCAAAGCGATACTCGGTCTCACCTCCTTCAGCGGCGAGCTGCGAGTGCTCGGCCTCGATCCGTGCACGCAGCGCGATGCCCTCATGCGCGAGGTGTGCTTCATCGCGGACGTGGCGGTGCTGCCGCGCTGGCTGCGCGTCAGCCAGGCACTGGAGTTCGTCGCCGGCGTGCACCCACGCTTCGACCGCGGCATCGCCGAGAACTTCCTCAGGAAGACCGACATCCGCATGGCGAGCCGCGTGCGCGAGCTCTCCAAGGGAATGGTGACTCAGCTGCACCTCGCGCTGGTGCTGGCGATCGATGCGCGACTGCTGGTGCTCGATGAGCCCACACTGGGCCTCGATCTGCTCTACCGCCGCAGCTTCTACGACACGCTCCTCAACGATTACTTCGACAAGGAGCGCACCATCCTGCTCACCACCCACCAGGTGGAGGAGGTCGAGAACCTGCTCACCGACGTGATCTTCATCAATCATGGCCGGGTGGCGCTCGCCGCCGCGGTCGAAGAGCTCGGCAGCCGCTATCAGCAGCTCACGCTCGCCTCCGAGCAGGCCGCCCGCGCGCGCACGCTGCAGCCCTTCTACGAGCGCGAGGTGTTCGGGCGCGTGGCGATGTACTTCGAGGGACGTTCGCCCGCCGAGCTCGGCGCGTTCGGCGAGCTGCGTACCCCTTCGATCGCCGACCTGTTCGTGGCCAAGATGCAGGGAGCCGGCAGACCATGAACACCACACTCGCAGACACTGCCGGCGAGGGCCCGCGCAGCAGCGCCGCTGCCACTGCCGCCAAGGGGCTCACCGAGACCCTGCGCACGCTCGTGCGGCGCGAGTTCTGGGAGCACCGCTCGCTGTGGCTCGCGCCGCTCGTGGTGACGGCGCTGCTCGCGCTGTGCGCTCTCATCGGGCGTATGCACGTCGACTTCGATGATGCCGCGCAGGTCCACAGCGAGGCGCAACGGGTGGCGATATTCACGATCATCCAGTGGGTACTGGCGATGCCGCTGTACCTGGTGGCCGCGTTCGTCGTGGCCTTCTATCTGCTCGATTGCCTGTACGCCGAGCGCAAGGACCGCAGCATCTTTTTCTGGAAGTCGCTGCCCGTGTCCGACGAGCTGACCGTAGCGGCAAAGATGGTCGTGGCGCTGGTCGCGGTGCCGCTCGGGGTATTCGCGCTCGCACTCGTGGCCCAGCTGCTGTTCGGCGCAATTCTCGGCGTGCGCGTCCTCGCCGGGAGCCTGCCGCCGGTCTTCACCTGGAACACCTACGAGTGGTTGCGCACCGAGCTCGTGATGCTGCTGATCACGGTGGCGGCAGTGCTGTGGTGGGCGCCCCTCGCCGCCTACCTGCTGCTGGTGTCAGCCGCGGTGCGGCGCGCGCCGACTCTGTGGGCGACCCTGCCCCTCGTACTCGGTCCGGTGCTGGAGTGGGTGGCTTTCGGCACGCGCCATCTCATGGACTTCATCAACTACCGCATCAACGGGATCTGGTGGCTGCTCGGAGTACACAACACCCACATCGTTACCAAGCACGAGGTACGCGCGATCGGCACCGCGCTCGCGGTGCTCGACTTCCGCGCCCTCCTGACGAGCATCGACCTGTGGCTGGGACTCGTGGTCGCAGCGGCGCTCGTGTACGTGGCGATCCGCATCCGCCGCTACCGCGACGACACCTGAGCGCGCGCCGCTCGTCCGGGCGCCGTGCTGCGCTCCGGGTCCGCCGCGGCCTGCATCTGCTGGCCGAGGCCGATGGCGCCGAGCAGGTAATGCACGGCCGCCCAGGCGTGAAAGCAAAGTGTGGCGATGATGCCCGCGCGCGAGGCCTGCGCCAGCGCCGCCCCGCAGCGCGCGGGGCTCCTGCCCGGACAGGAGGCAGCGAAGAAATGGTCGATCATCCAGCCGGTGAAGAGCGGGCCGGCGGCGAGCGCGGCGGTGAGACACAGATAGAGGAGCGCGGTGGCTGTGGCCCGCCGCCGCGCGCCGACCACATTCTGCACGACGCCGAAACTCGGCCCGAGGGAGGCGTACTGAAAGAACCCGGCCACCGCGAGCAGCAGAGCGGCCGCCTGCCAGCCCGATTCTACGAGAGCGAGCAGATAGAGCGGCGTGGCGAGCGCGAGTCCGGCAGCCGGCACCAGCGCGTACCACCTGGCACCGTGGGCGGCGGCCCGGTCCGTGACCACGCCGCCGAGCAACGTACCCAGTGCGACCGGCACGCTGCCGACGAGGCCGAGAACTATGCCAACGGTGGCGAAGTCGAGCCCGAAGCCGCGATTGAAGAAGGCCGGGATGAACATCCAGGCGCCGTAGGAAGCGAACGAGGAGAGCGTGAAGCCCGCGACGATGTTGGCCGCCGGCCAGTTGAGAAAGAGCGCGCGTGCCACCGTGGCGAGCTCGCGCGCTTCGCCGCGAGCCGAGAAGGCTGTCGGCGTATCGCCGGCGACGGCCGCGCCGAGCCCGTCCGCCTGTCCACGCGCAGGCTCGGTGATGAGCGAGCGGATGAGGAGTGCCACGGCAACGCCGGGCAATCCAACGGCAAGGCAGGCGGCACGCCAGCCCTGGTGCAGCACGACGTAGCCGCCCACGAACGATACGAACAGGTAGCCGAGCGACAAGCCGCACGAATAAAACGCCAGTGCGCCCGCGCGCTGCTCGCGCGGGTAGTAGTCCGAGAGCAGCGAGTGAGCTGGGGCGGAACAGCCGGCCTCGGCGATGCCGACACCAACACGCAGCGCCACGAGCTGCCCGAAGGAGGCCGCGGCAGCGCCGAGCGAGGTGAGCAGCGACCAGACCGCGAGCGCGAGCGCGATGATGCGCACGCGGTTGAACCGCTCGGCGAAGCGCGCGATGGGAATGCCGCTGAGTGCGTAGAGCGAGGCGAATGCCGTACCGCCCAGCAAGCCGAGCTGCGTATCCGAAAGTCGCAGGTCGAGCTTCATGGCCTGGGCGACGATGCCGATCAGGTTTCGATCGGCGGCGTTGCAGGTGTAAGCGAGCATCAGCAACAGCGTTACCAGGCGCTTGTAGGCGTCGCTGCAGGGAGAGTGCGCGCCGTGCCGCACCTGCTGGCTGTCCCGCAAAGCAGCGATCAGCGCTGCGCGGACCGGCGTTGCGCCTGCGCTTCCTCGGTCCAGTCTGGCTCGATGTAGAACGGACCCGGCCGCTCGCGCAGCTGCTCGTACTTGCAGATCTCGGGTTGCGGGCCAAGCGGCGTCGAGACCCCGTCGCGGAAGGCCCATTCGCCGCGCTCGGTGTCGGTGGCCCGCACGTAGCTGTTGAGCATGAAGCAGCGGTCTGACTCGCTGCGGTTGGGAGCCGAGCCGTGCACGGTGTAGAGCGTCCAGAGCAACAGGTCCCCGGGCTCCATCTCACAGATAACGGCGCTGTTGGGGTCGAGTCCCGCGCGGCGCAGGTCCTCATCGGGCGTCGTGCCGCTCATGATGTTGCCGTCTTCGGAAAGGCCCAGGTAGCCTCTCAGGTGGCTGCGCGGAATGACACGCAGGGCACCGTTGGCGGCAGTCTGGCGGTCGATGGCGAGCCCGGTGGTGACCGTGCCCTCGAGCATGTTGCGCATCGCTGCGGCGTTGCGAAAGCGAGCGTCCTGGTGATAGCGGTAGAAAGTGTACTTGGCGCCGGGCGGCTTCCAATGGATCTGGTGCGTGATGTGGCGGATGTCCCGTCCGAGAAAGGGCTCGAGCACGCGGAAGTAACGCTCATCGCGCCGCAGGCGCTCGAAGTAAGGACTGATCCAGGGTGTCCAGTGCGCCTGCAGGACCACACGCCGCCCGGCGTGCGGGTCATCGAGCACCTCGAACAGCAGATTCTTATCCCTATAAGAGGCGGGGTGCTTGAGTCCCTCCCGGTAGATGCGCTCGGCCTCGGCGCGCACCTGCTGCATCTCGGCGGGCGGCAGGAAACCACGAATGATGCAGAAGCCCTCAGCGCGCAGCTCGTCGATCGTGTTCTGCATCGGCTCACCCCTGCCGCGCGTAGCGCGGCTGACACGCCCGCAGCACGCGCCACCGCCGCGGGCGGCGCAGCTCGTCTTTACGCCACAAAGTATCACGTCCTGCTAACTGCACCCCATAGATCGCGCTTATCATCGCGATGCGGACGAGCCATTGGCGCGCGCAGCGAGGAGACTCGATATGTTTGACACCCGCAACGACCCGCCGCCCAAGGTCCGCGAGCCGGTTGCCGAGCTGCTGAACGCCCGACTCGCCGACGCGATCGACCTCGGTGCGCAGACCGACTACGCCCACTGGAACGTGAAGGGGCCGAACTTCATCGCCCTGCACGAGTTGTTCGACAAGGTGGCCGAAAACCTCGAAGCGCAGATCGATACGATCGCCGAGCGCATCACCGCGCTCGGCGGGCGCGCTCACGGCACCATTGCGACGGTCGCGCGCACCAGCACACTCGAGGCCCATCTGCACGCCAAGCGCTAGAGCTGCCGCGCCGCCGCATGGCCGTCGAGGTTCGCCGCACGGATGCTGGGCTGCAAATCGATCTCACCGGGGAGTGGGGCTTACGGGATGTCGAAGCCGCCCGGGCGCAGCTGGCGGCGATCGATCTCAATGCGGTGCGCGCAGTCGAGGTCAGCACGCGAGGGCTGACCTCGCTCGACCTGTCGGGAGCGTGGGCGCTGCGGGAGTTCCTGAAGCGCGTGCGAGCGGGCGGGGCAGCGGTCTCTTTCCAGGGCGCACAGCCCGATCAGCTGCGGCTGATCGATGACACGCTCAGAGCGCCTGCCGCGGGCGCGTCAGCGACGCCCGCGGCAGAGCTCGCCGTCAAAGCCGGGCCGCTCGAGGAAATCGGTGAGGTCGCGGTGCACGGCTGGCGCAATGCCCTGCACGCACTCGGCTTCTTCGGCCGCACCTGCCTCTCCTTGCTATCGAGCCTCACCAGCCTGCGCAGGCTGCGACCGATCTCCATTGCCCGGCACGTGCATGACACCGGCATCACGGCGATACCGATCGTTGCGCTCATCGCCTTTCTCGTCACCGTCATCATCGCCTACCTGAGCGCCCAGCAGTTGCGCGGGCTGGGCGTCGACATCTACGTAGTGGACCTCGTCACCATCGGTGTGCTGCGCGAGCTCGGCGTGCTGCTCACATCGATCATCACCGCCGGCCGCTCGGCGAGCAGCTACGCCGCCGAGCTCGGCTCGATGCAGCTCAACGACGAGGTGGATGCGCTCATCGCGACCGGCGTCGACCCCTTCGAAGTACTGGTGGTGCCGCGCGTGCTCGGATTCGTAGTCGCGCTGCCGCTGCTGACCATCATCGCTGACCTCGTGGGCCTCACGGGCGGAGCGGTGCTGTGCCACTTTCTGCTCGACATGCCCCTCACCCAGTACGTCACCCGCGTCAACGAGGCCATCTCGCCCACCACCTTCTGGGTCGGCATCATCAAGGCGCCGGTCTTCGCGGCCGTCATCGCACTCGCCGGCTGCTACCGCGGCATGCAGGTGCGCAACTCCGCGCGCGAGCTCGGCCACAAGGTGACAGTTGCGGTGGTGGAGGCGATATTCCTCGTGATCCTGGTGGACGCACTGTTCGCCGTGTTGTTCATGAAAATGGACATCTGACCATGCAATACCCGGTAATCGAAGTGCACGGACTGGTCAACCGTTTCGGCAACCAGGTGGTCCACGACGGCCTAGACATGGAGGTCATGGAGGACGAGGTGTTCGGCATCGTCGGCGGCTCGGGCGCGGGCAAGTCCGTGCTGTTGCGGAGCATCCTCGGGCTGCAGCGTCCGCAGGCAGGGACGGTGCGCATCGAGGGTCACGACATCACGCGCGCCAGCGAGGCGCAGCTGCGGCCGATCAAGGCACGCTACGGGGTCGCCTTCCAGAGTGGCGCGTTGTACTCGGGACTGACCGTGTTGCAGAACGTGCAACTGCCCATGATGGAGTATTTCGATCTCGAGGCCACCGTGCTCGATGAGCTGGCACTCTTGAAGATCGGCCTCGTTGGGCTGAGCGCGGATGCCGCAGGCAAGTATCCGGCGGAGCTCTCCGGCGGCATGGTGAAGCGCGCCGCCATCGCGCGCGCGCTGGCGCTCGATCCGGGACTGTTGTTTCTGGATGAGCCGACCTCCGGGCTCGACCCGGTGAGCGCCGCAGCATTCGATGAGCTGGTGCTCTTCCTGCAAAAGGAGCTGAAGCTGACCATCATCATGATCACGCACGATCTGGACAGCATCTTCCGTACCTGCAATCGTGTCGGGGTTATCGTGGACCGGCACATGGAATCAGACACCGTCGAGCGCATCGTCGATCACCCGAACCCTTGGATCCAGGAGTACTTCCACGGGGAGCGGGCGCGCGGCGCCCGCATCGCCGCCGGTCGTCCGGACGGAGCGGCACATGGAGCGTGAGGCCAATTACGCCGCGGTCGGCGCCTTCGTGCTCCTCGTGGTGCTGCTCGGGTCGCTGTTCGTTTACTGGTATTCCGACACCCGCGAGCACCGCGAGTACAACCGCTATGAGATCTACTTCACCGGCAGCGTCAGCGGTCTCGACCGCGGCGCCGCGGTTCGCTACCTCGGGGTCGGGGTCGGACGCGTGGTCGACCTGCGCATCGATCCGCGCGACTCCGCACGCGTGGAGGTCATCGTCGACATCGACGCGCGCACGCCGATCTCCACGCACACGGTGGCGGAACTGCAGCTGCAGGGTGTCACGGGGCTCCTGTACATCGATCTGCGCGAAGAGCGCAATGTTCTGGCAACCGGACCGGTCGTGGCTGGGCTCAAATACCCGGTGATCCGTTCGGCGCCCTCGCGCTTCGATGTGTTTCTCTCGAGTCTGCCGAAGCTGGTCGCCGGTGCGAACGATGTCGTGGACCGTGCGAAGGAGCTGTTGAGTGAGGAGAACGTGGCGGCGGTCGCCTCGGCGCTCCGCAACTTCCAGAAGACCAGTGGCCAGCTGCCGCAAACCCTCCGCCAGCTCGATGGGCTGATGGCGGAGTTGCGTGGGGCCAGCGCCGAGCTCGGCGCCTCGGCGCGCAGTGCCCACGGCCTGCTCGAATCGGTGCAGCCCGATGTGCACGAGACGCTGGAACGCGCGCGCACCGTGGCCGACAACCTCGCGCACGCGACTGCGCAGCTCGATGAGGTGATCGCGGAAAACCGCCAGGACGTGCGCTCCTTTGCCCACAACGGACTGCCGGAGATCGAGCGCTTCGTGCGCGAGGGCCGCGCGGCGGCCGAGGACATCCGTGCGCTCTCCAACAGCCTGCGCGAGAACCCGGCGCAACTTTTGTATGAGCCCCCCGAACGTGGCGTGGAGATTCCGCGGTGAGGTGCCGGCCTGCCGCCGCTCGCGCTCTGCCGCTCGTGTACCTGTGGCTCGCTGGCTGTTCGGGGCTGTTACACAGCAACGCGAAACCTGAGCAGGTCTACTTTCTGCGCGCGCCACCCGGGCAGGCAGCGCCCGCCGCCACCGATTCGGCGGCGCCCGCACCGCTGCCGGCCTCGGTGCGCGTCGGACGGCTGGTGGCCGACCCGGGTCTCGACAGCGCGCACATCATGCTGCTGCAGTCCGATCACCGCATGAACTTCTACAGCGGCAGCCGCTGGCCGGCCCCCGCGCCGGAGCTGATCGAGGCGCTCGCCGTGCAGACGCTGCGCGCCTCCGCGGCCTGGTCGTCGGTGCAGGATTCCGCCAGCCCATTCCCCTCCGACTACCTGCTGTCGCTACATCTGCGGCGCTTCGAGGCGGATTACACCGAGGGCGGTACTGCGCCTACGGTGCGCGTGGTGCTCGACTGCACCCTCGGACGCCGGCAGGGGCGCGAGGTTCTCTCGGCCTTCACCGCCTCGGGATCGGCCTCCGCCTCCACCAATCGCCTGGCAGAGGTGGTGGGCGCATTCGAGCAGGCGAGCGGCGCGGCACTGGAGCAGCTCTCGCAGCAGGCCACGCAGGCGGTGCGCGACGATCTGCAGCACAACGGCCCCAACCGCTAGCGCTGCGAGCGCTCAGGCTGAACGGGGCGCGGCCTGCTCGGCATCGCGCAGCAGATGCGCGAAGGGCGCCGCACCGCCGGCAGCCTGCGTAGCCAGCAGCGCCAGCAGGTCCTCGACGCTGGCCGCCTCGCCGAACAGCCGCCCCTGACCGTAGTGACAGCCGTTGACGCGCAGGAACTGCAGCTGGCGCTGCGACTCCACGCCCTCGGCGATCACCTCCATGCCGAGGCTGCGGCCCATCTCGATGATGGTTCGCACGATGGTCGCATCCCCGGCATCCTCGGTGGCATCGCGCACGAAGGACTGGTCGATCTTCAAGGTGCCGATCGGGAACTGCTGCAGCGCGGACAGCGAGGAGTAACCGGTGCCGAAGTCATCGATCGAGAGGTGCAACCCCATCGCATACAGCTCATCGAGCAGACGCACCGTGCGCTGTGGATCGGCCATCAGCGTCGTCTCGGTGATTTCCAGCTCGAATGCGGTCGGCGACACGTGGTGGCGGCGGAACACCGAGCGGCAGCGCAGGATGAAGCTCGCCTGTCGCAGCTGCTTGAGCGAGAGATTCAGCGAGACGCGCCCGGGATCGCCGCCCTGAGCCTGCATCTGGCGGTAATCGAGACAGACGCGGTTCAGCACCCACTCGCCGATGTCGAGTATGAGGTTGGTCTCCTCCGCGAGCGGGATGAACTGCGAGGGCGGAATATCTCCGTGCCCCGGCAGCCGCCAGCGCAGCAGCGCCTCGGCGCCGCTGATGCGGCCGGTGCGCAGGTCCACCTTGGGCTGGTAGCGGATCTCCAGCTCATCCCGCTCGAGCGCCCGGCGCAGCTTGCTCTTGAGCATCAGCCGCTCGACCGCCGCGGCATTCATCTCCGGCGAGTAGAAAGCGAACGTGTTCCCGCCGTTCTGCTTGGAGTAGTACATCGCCGCATCCGCATTGCGGATCAGGTCGATGACGTTCTCGGCGTCCCGCGGGCAGAAGGCGATGCCGACGCTGGCCGTCAGGAATACCTCGTGCTGATTGAGCTGGAACGGCCGGCTCACCTCGGTGAGAAGCGCGCGCGCCAGCTGCGCGATCGGTCCACGGTTATCGGAATCCGCGGGCAGCGACTCGACGAACAGCGCGAATTCGTCCCCGGCGAGTCGTCCGACCACCGTCTCGCGCGGCACCGCGCGCGTCAGGCGCTCGGCCATCACCTCGAGCACGCGATCACCGGCGGCGTGGCCGAAGGTGTCGTTCACCTCCTTGAAGCGGTCCATATCGAGATACAGCACCGCCACCACCTGTCCGGCACGCAGTGCGCGCGCGATGGTCTGCTGCAGCACGTGATGGAACTGCATGCGGTTGGGAATCTTGGTGAGCGCGTCGTAGCGTGCCAGGAAGCGAATGCGGCGTTCGGCGCGCTTGCGGTCGGTGATGTTGCGCGCCACGAAGATATTGCCCTGGAACTGCGGGTCGTCGCTGTCGATGCGCGAGCCGGTGAGGGACACCGGTATCGTCTGTCCGGAGCGCGTGCGCACCAGCGTCTCGCGCGTCTCCTGCGAAGCCTGCAACAGATCGAAATCGGCGCGCTCGCGCTCCTCCAGCACCGCGAGAATGGTGCGACCGAGGAGCTCCTCCTCGCTGAACCCGAGGAGCTTGCGGGCAGCGGTGTTGGCGACCTTGATGACACCATCGGGCGAGGTGACGAAGACCGCATCGGTCATGCTGTTGAGCACGCTGTGCAGGTAGCTCTTGTTGACGGTCGAGCGGCGCAGCTGGCCACGCATGCGCTCGAGCGCCTGTTGCAGCTCGCCCAGCACGTCACGCCGCTGCACCTCGAACGGCCGCGTGTAGTCGCCCTGGCCGATGCGGTCGGCGCTGCGAATGAGGGAATCCAGCGGCCGCTGCAGGTGACTCACTGCGCGCCACATGAGCGCAGCGGCGAGCAGTGAGCCCAGGCAGCCGACTGCGAGGGCGAGCCACCAGGTGATGCGCGCCCGTCTCGCGGTGGCCTCCTCGACGCGCGCCGCGAGGCTCACGCCGGGCACCGGGGCGGCCTGCTCCAGCACCACCGTGAGGGTCGCGAGCGTCTCGGGCGTCGCGGCTCCCGGGATGTTCTCGGCGAGGGTCTTGACCTTCGCCGTCGCCTCGGCGGTGAGGGCGCCGGCCGCGCCGCCGGTGTCGCGGTGCCAGGAAAACAGCGTGCGTCCCGAGTTAGAGGCGACGCTGATCGCCGCCACGGTCGCATCGTCGGTGAGCGGTTGCAGCCGCCGGGCGATGCCCGCGGCGTCGCCGGCGCGCACTGCAGCGGCGATGGCATCCGCGCCACGGGCTGCGATGCTGTGCGCCCGGGCGGTGAGCTCCGGCTCGAGCCGCTCCCGGGCCGCATGTTCGGCCAGCCCGCTCAGGGAGTGGGTATCGGCGGTGTGACGCACGACGAACAGCGCCGCCACCGCTGCCGCCGCGAGCAGTACGACCAGGAAACTGGCAATGGCGTATTTCAGCCTGAAGCTGGCTGCTATCACGTGCGTGATTCGCGCGTGGAGATCCCCCAATTGTCGGACCATATTAACCGCCGTCCGGGACCGAAGGCTACGGGCGGGGCAGTCTCACTCGCCGGACCAGACTCTCTTTATATGTCCGAGCATGAGTCCGCGCATGGTCGCCATCGGATCGGCGGTGGCGGCGAAGATCGGCGGCCGGCGCCGCAGCAGTTGCCAGCTCTCGCTGCGCAGTACCTGCCGCAGGTAGTCGAGATTGCGGTCGATGGCCTCGAGGTACGGATTGTGACCCTCGAAGAGGGTCTCG
>Ga0307476_10002198_pt1 | contig 11660 bp, 10 predicted proteins | sample atmos_gasesECM2C_2_FD_203314 | JGI IMG/M metagenome (GOLD analysis project Ga0307476, IMG submission 203314) | Hardwood forest soil microbial communities from Morgan-Monroe State Forest, Indiana, United States - atmos_gasesECM2C_05 | ecosystem: Environmental > Terrestrial > Soil > Temperate... | reverse complement strand
CAAGCCGTGTGCCGCCGTGAAAACGTAGAAGAAACTGCTGCTCGGATTCGTCGCCAGAAACAAGCCCGCGGCCCTGAGTTGCTGCCAGGCGATGATCTGCCCCAACAGAAAGAACGCGCCGAGAATGGTCGTGACGCCCCACCAGTGACGAAAGCCTCGCTGGTCGTTTGCTTTGAAAAGTTTGCGCGCGTGGGAGAGCGTGAAACTGCTTGCGATCAGGACGGCGGTGTTGAGCCAAAGAATTCGCGGAACTGTTAACGGGTGCCAGCCGCTATTGGGAATGTCCTTGCGAACGATGTAGGCGCTGGTGAGCGCCATGAAGAACATCAGGATGCCGCCGAGCCCGACGGTCATTCCTGTGATGTAGGTCCGTTGAGGAACCGAGCCGCTACCACCGGATCCGCCGCTGCCATCGCCACCGCGACCGCCGGAACCGTCGCCGCCATCGGACGACGAACCGCCGCGTCCGCCGCTTGGTGTGCGTATTATCTCGATTTCGTCTGTAACGATACCTGGCATATCAGACTCCGATACTACTTATTCCTTTAAGCGCGCAACTTCCTGCGGCGGCAAATTCTGTGGCACGAAATCGTCTTTCACGCCGGTGACGCTGAACTCGTACGGGCCGCGATAGACGTTCGGAAAATGTCCCGCGAAATTATCGTGAGGCGGCGGTGAATCGGTGATCCATTCGAGCGTCGTTGCGTTCCACGGATTCTTCGAAGCTTTCGGGCCGCTCTTTAGGCTCCAGAAAAAGTTTATCAGGAACAGTATCTGCGCTGCCGCTGTAATAAAGGCCGCAATGGTCATGAAATGGTGCACGGGCTGAAGAGGCTGCAGGTATGCGACGGCGCTGGCGTCTGCATAGCGGCGGATGCCGCCCGCGATGCCCACCCAGTGCATTGGCATGAAGATGCAGTAGGCTCCGACGAACGTAAACCAGAAATGAACTTTGCCCAGCGGTTCGTTCATCATGCGGCCAAACATTTTCGGGAACCAGAAATAGGTCGCCGCGAAGATTCCAAAAATTGCGGCAACGCCCATCACCAGGTGGAAGTGCGCCACAACGTAGTACGTCGCGTGCAGCAGGTTGTCTACTGCCGGTTGCGCGAGAAACAATCCCGAAAGGCCGCCTGAAACGAAGAGCGAAACGAAGCCAATGGCGAAAAGCATCGGCGTTGTGAATTGAATCTTCCCGCCCCATAGTGTGCCGAGCCAGTTGAACGTCTTAATCGCGGAAGGCACACCGATGGACATCGTCAGCACCGAGAACGCGAATCCCGAGTAGGGGCTCATGCCGCTGACGAACATGTGGTGGCCCCAAACCATGAAGCCGAGAAACCCGATCGCGCATATCGCCATCGCCATCGCGCGGTAACCGAATACCGGCTTGCGCGCAAACGTGGACAGCACGTGCGATGCGACTCCCATACCCGGCAGAATTGCGATGTACACCTCGGGATGCCCGAAGAACCAGAACAGGTGCTGCCAGAGAAGCGGTGAGCCGCCCGAATGGGGCTGGATCTGGTCATTGACGACAAGGCCAGCCGGAATGAAAAAGCTCGTGCCGGCCGAACGATCGAGCAGCAGCAAAATTCCACCGGCCAGCAGCACGCCGAAAGCGAGCAAGCCGAGAATTGCCGTCACAAACCAGCCCCAGCACGTAAGCGGCATACGGAACAGGCTCATGCCGGGAGCGCGCATGTCGATCAACGTTGCGATGAAGTTCAGCGCGCCCAGCAGCGATGCCAGGCAGAAAAGCGAGATGCTGATGATCCACAGCGTCTGGCCCCAACCTTCGCCGGGGCCGGTGACTTCTCCAAGTCCGCTGAGAGGGGTGTAGCCCGTCCAGCCGCTGATCGGAGCGCCGCCGGGAACCACGAACGCGGCGAGAATCGCGACAAACGCCAGAAACGTGACCCAGAACGAAAGCATGTTGAGGCGCGGAAACGCCATATCTGGTGCGCCGATTTGAATCGGGAGGAAGTAATTGCCGAAGCCGCCCTGCGGCGCAGTAGTCAGCACGAAGAAAACCATGATCGTGCCGTGCATCGTGACCAGCGAAAGATATTGCTCCTGGGTCATCAATCCGCCGCTCACAAACGGCAGATGCATATTGGGCCACACCAGGTGGAGGCGCATCAGCACGGAAAGCACGATGCCGACCAGCACCGCCGTCAGCGCCAGCAGGAAATACTGGATGCCGATCACCTTATGGTCAACGCTGAAAATATATTTCCGGATGAAGCCCGTCGGCGCTTCCATCGCATGCGCGGCGTGAGCGCCATGGGCGTGCGAACTCATTCGTGGCCTCCTGGATTCTTGCAGGTGATTCGCCTAATCATTTTCGTGTAATTCGCTTTGTGAGTGCTTCGCCATTCACAAACTCACTGGCCGCCGGACTTCAGAAACCCTTCGTAGTCGGCGTCGGACACAACATTCAAATAGCTGTGCATGCGCGAATGCCCTAGCCCGCACAGTTGCGTGCAGACGATTTCATACTGCCCGATTTTTTCCGCCGTGAAGTGTATAGGAACGATCAATCCGGGCACAGCGTCCTGTTGCAGCCGTAATTCGCGCACGAAGAAATTGTGAATCACGTCCTGCGACGTGACGTGCAGCTCCACCTGGCGATTCACAGGAACAGTGAGCGTGGGAACGACGATGTCATCCTTCCCTGCCGGATCGTTTGAATCGATACCGAGGGGATTGCCCGTGGAAGCGCTGATCTGCTTGGGATCGAGCCTGCCGAATTTTCCGTCGGGGCCTGGGTAGCGGAAGTTGAAGACGAACTGATTCTCCGTCACCTCCACTTGAACCGCGTCCGCGGCAGGCGGCATGAATCGCACTTCGGCCCAGGCGCGGCGTCCCAGAATACCGAGACCGAGGAAGAGAATGATCGTCGCGGTGGTCCAGATGAATTCCATCGTGTTGCTGCCGCGCGAAAAGTGGGCGCGCTGGCCGTGGTCGCGGAAGCGCCACACTGCATAGGCGATGCCGAGCTGCGAGAGGACGAATACGACGGCGGTGACCCACAGCGTAAGCTTGTACTGCTCGTCAACGGCGCGTCCTACCTCGCTAATCGGCGGGGGCGGGTTGTAGAGTTTCGCGGCGAACACGTACACCGTGACCGCGACCAGAATCACTTGCAGGATCGCCAGCAGGGCCGCTGCTGCTGCCGATCCGCGTTCGGACTTCCTTGTTCGCATTCGCTTTCGCTCCCGAGGCACGTTGGGAATGAGCGTTTCAGTCAAACTGTACGAAACACGCCATCATATCTAAGCGCGACCGAATTTCAAGGTCGATTGTGCACATCGCTCCGACGCTTTTCACCAGCGTAGGCCTGAGACGGTCACTACACAATTTTTCGCCCTTCCCCTACCGGAACCACGGGACCTTATGCAAACACATAGACGTGCAAGGATTCCACCGTGTCCAAGACCCTCGAACGTGCGGACCCAGTGTCTATGAACGAAGCGGCGCAGATATTGACGTCGGAATGAAACGCGCCGATAATTGGTGTCTCGCACAAAAGCTTCACCTCTGAGCGGGTGAGGTACATCTCTGTGAGCGGTCGTGGCGGAACTGGCAGACGCACCAGCTTGAGGGGCTGGCGGTAGCAATACCGTGGTGGTTCGAATCCACTCGACCGCACCAAGATTCGATCGACGCAAATCTCGACCGAAAATGAAAGCCCCGGCCTTGAGCATCGGGGCTTTTGCTTTTGAATAGCACAGGCAACCCCGTTTACCCTGAGAACCGAAAGGCCTGTGCCGCGCGTTGCAACGTGCTGTCCGTAACGATTCGAGGTAGCGGTGGTTGCGCTGGGTGTGTACCGCCGCTGGATGCTTTTCAGTGCGTCCTAGCCGGGTGCGGCCGGCGTATTTGAACTTAGGGCTGGCTGCCGGACGGTAAACACGAAATGCGAAATCGAAGGACCGCTTGCGCGCGACAGCCAAGCATTTGCGATGTGCGCGATATGCTACGCGTGCACAGGCACGATTGTCTGCGTTACTAAAAGGCAGCGCTGGGAATATGCGCTACTTTTTTGGCGGCGTCTGCTGCGCCGGTGCTGGAGAAGGCGATTGTGCTGGCGGCGCTTGATTCTGACTCGGCGCCGGAGCGGGGGCCTGACCAGGAGCTGGCGCAGGTTGAACTGGCACTTGTCCTGGCGTTGCGGGCGTTCCCGGCTTCCCGGCAGGTGCCGGTTTCTGCGTCTGCTCGAGCACAGAGCCCGTGGTGGAGATCGCTTCTGACGGCGCCCGTTTTACGGAAAGGGTGAGCGAAGTCATCATAAACACGATGGCGCACCAAGTGGTGGCGCGCGAAAGAAACGATGCAGCACCGCGCGGCCCAAAAGCCGTCTGGCTGCCCGCGCCTCCAAACGCGCCGGCAAGATCGGCCGCGTTGCCGCTCTGCAGCATGATTACGATCACGAGCACGAAGCACACCAGCACGTGTAGCGTGACCAGAACGAACGAATATCGCCATCCGATAGTAATCAGCGCGACTGCTATCAGCAGCGCAAGTCCCCATTTAGCCCACCAAGGCATCCCCATCCCCCAATTTCGCGACGAGCAAACAACTCTTTAGAAATTCACGATTGACGCAAACGACTGCGGATCGAGGCTCGCTCCGCCGACGAGCGCACCATCAATCTCCACCTGCGCCATCAATCCCCGTATGTTGTCGGGTTTGACGCTGCCACCGTAGAGGATCCGCAGCGCGGAAGCCCGTTCCGACGTGAAGCGGGCATCTGCCAATTCGCGGATAAAGCGATGCGCGTGGGACGCAATTTCGGGCGTCGCCGTGCGCCCTGTGCCGATCGCCCAAACTGGCTCGTAAGCCAACAGAATACGCGAGAACTCCGAGCCGGTCAACGCAGCGAGTCCGCCTTCGAATTGGCGCTTCAGCACGGCCTGTGTGAGATTCGCCTCGCGTTCGGCCAGCGATTCGCCGATGCAAACGATAGGCGTGAGTCCCGCCTCAAGCGCGGCTTTCACTTTGCGGTTCACCGATTCGTCCGTTTCACCGAAATACTGGCGGCGTTCGGAGTGGCCGATGATCACGCCTCGGCAGCCGGTGTCGACAATCATGCGCGTGGAAATTTCGCCGGTGTATGCGCCCTCGGCATGCCAGTCGCAATTCTGCGCCGCGATGGAAATGGCGCCGCCTCGCGCGGACTCGACAGCTGCCGTGAGCGATGTAAACGGGGGTGCGATGACGATTTCGCAGTGTGTTGCATTCGTGACGAGCGGCTTGAACGCGTCGAAGAACGCGCGCGTCTCCGCCTGCGTTTTGTACATCTTCCAATTGCCGGCGATGACGGGGCGTCGCATTCAGGTCACCTTTCCTGCCGAGGGACGGGATGCGCCTGCCCTTGCATCGGTGAGCGCTTCGACTCCCGGCAGCTTGTCGCCCGCGAGAAATTCGAGCGATGCACCGCCGCCCGTCGAGATATGCGAGATCTGCGACGCGACACCAGCCTGCTCCACTGCCGCGACCGAATCACCGCCACCGATGATGGAAGTGGCGCCGTTGCGCGTAGCCGCTGCAACAGCGCGAGCGATGCCCAGCGTCCCCTGCGCGAATTGAGGCTTTTCGAACATGCCCAGCGGCCCGTTCCACACAATCGTCCGAGCAGCCACAATCTCCCGGCTGAATAGCTCGACGGTTTTCGGGCCGATGTCGAGCCCCATCATATTGTCGGGCGTGTGCGCGATATCCGTTATCTTTGTCACGGTGGAGTTCGGCGATTCCGCAACCACATGGTCCACCGGCAAGAGCAACTGAAATTTCCTCTCCGCAGCTTCCATCATCAAATCGCGCGCGAGATCGAGCTTGTCGTTCTCGACGAGCGACTTCCCGATCGGCAGCCCTTGCGCTTTAAGAAATGTATACGCCATCGCGCCGCCGATCAGCATCCCGTTCGCGAGCTTCATCAGGTTCCGCACCACTTCGATTTTTTCCGACACTTTCGCGCCGCCCAGCACGGAGATAAACGGCCGGTCAGGATTCGAGATGGCTTTGCCGAGATACAGCAGCTCTTTTTCCATCAGCAAACCGGCTGCAGCCTGCCGCACGTATTTCGTGATGCCAACGACCGACGCATGTGCACGATGCGCCGAGCCGAACGCGTCGCACACAAACATCTCGTCGCACAAAGCCGCGAGCTGCTTCGCAAAGCCGGGATCGTTCGCTTCTTCCTCAGGATGGAAGCGGACATTTTCGAGCAGCAGCACTTCCCCATCGCGCAGCGATTTCGATTTCGCCTCGGCCTCCGCACCCACGCAATCGGTGACGAACGCCACGGGCTTGCCAAGCAGTTCCTGCAGACGCGCCGCAACAGGCGCAAGGCTGTACTTCGCGTCCACTTTGCCCTTCGGTCGCCCGAGATGCGAGGCCAGAATCACGCGAGCGCCACGGCTCATCGCGAGTTGCAACGTTGGCAGCGTCTCGCGGATGCGCGTATCGTCGCCCACTTTGCCGCCGTCAAGCGGCACGTTGAAATCCACACGGATGAAAACGCGCTTGCCCTTCAGGTCGAGGTCGCGAATCGAGAGTTTGTTCACGGTGATGATTTAGCGGAACGGCACGTAAGCGCTCGCCGCCGGACGCGCCTACAACTTCGAGGCGAAGAATTTAATCAGGTCGCGGCAGCGGCAGGAGTAGCCCCACTCGTTGTCGTACCAAGCGAGTACTTTCACGCAATTGTTCCCCACCACCCGCGTGTACCCCGCGTCCACGATCGAAGAGTGCGGATTGCCCTTGAAATCCACCGACACGAGTTCCTCCTCGGTGTAGTCGAGGATGCCCTTCATAGGCCCTTCGGCAGCGCGCTTCAGCGCGGCATTCACGGCTTCCACGGTTGCAGGCTTCTCGGTAATCACCGTGAGATCGACGACACTCACGTTGGGCGTCGGCACGCGCATCGCATAGCCATCGAGCTTGCCTTTCAGCTCGGGAATCACAAGATGCAGCGCCTTCGCCGCGCCAGTGGAAGTGGGAATCATCGAAATCGCCGCCGCACGCGCACGCCGCAAATCCTTGTGCGGCAAATCGAGCAGCTTCTGATCGTTTGTGTAGGAGTGAATCGTGGTCATCGTGCCGACCACAATTCCAAACGTGTCCTGAATCACCTTCGCCACAGGCGCCAGGCAATTCGTCGTGCAGGAAGCATTCGAAACCACGTGGTGCTTCGAAGGGTCATACGTCTTGTCGTTCACACCAAGCACAATCGTGTGGTCGGGATCGGTGGCCGGCGCGGAGATAATCACTTTCTTAACCGGCCCGCGGATGTGCTTGCGAGCCTCCTCGCCCGTCGTAAACAGGCCAGTCGATTCCACAACGATATTCGCGCCCACAGAAGCCCAGTCGAGCTGCGCGGGATCCTTCACGCGAAACACCTTGAAACTCTTGCCGTCCACGGCGATCGTGTCGTCCGTGTGCGTCACTTTGTTGGCAAGATTGCCGAGAATAGAATCGTACCTCAGCAGGTGCGCCAGCGTTTTCGAGTCGGTAATGTCGTTTACCGCGACGATTTCGATCGCAGGATCGCCCAGCGCCGCTCGAAAAATATTGCGACCGATGCGTCCGAAACCGTTGATTCCCACTTTCACTGGCATAATTCCTCCGGGAGCGTCTTCGATGCGAACCGTCGGTACAACCGGCAGGCGTTTCTTCGACGGGGAATGCTAGGGCGCAAGGGAGAAAATGTCAACGCGGCTCAATCGTATTGCTTCACTTTTACGACGCGATCGCCGGAGAAGGTAACGAACAAGGTCTTAGCGGGAGGAGCGCCGTAAATCCAGTCCTCGGTCTGCTCGCCGCCGGGCTTTGTTTCACGCACTTTGTGATCCGGGCGTCCCAGCGACGCGAGAACCATTTCGTGATCCATTCCTTCTAATGCAGTGTGATCTTTGATCGCTTGCTTGAATTGCGGCGGCAGCGATTCCACCCAATCGACGGCAGCGGAATGCTGTTTCGAAAAATCGAGGAAATAGTTCAGGTCGTGCATCAGATCTTCGGCGCTCATATCCGGCACTGCGTGGCCGTATTCGAGAATTAGCTCTGCCCCATTTCCCGGCTGCAGACCTCCGCCGGGTGGGGCTTGCGTGGGAGCCTGAGTGGTCGGCCCCACGGGACCGCCCCCAATTCCGACTTGCAAGTGGTCGCGAAGATTGAATTTCTTGTGGCCGCCGCCGTTCACCTGAATCACGATTTCCTTGGGATGAAACTCGATGCTTGTGATCTGTACCGTGTCACCGGGACGAGCGGCGATACCCTGAAACCGCAGAGCAGTCTGCAGATTTTTGTCGTCGATCGGCTTTCCCACGGGCACCTTGTAGCCCTTCTTTCCTGCCGGCAGAGGCTTCACCACCTTGGCAAACTCTCCCGATACGTAGCGGATGATTTCGATGCGCGACTGTGGCCGCAAGTCCGCAGACTGCTGAGGACGCTGGCCGACGGACATGTAGATTTCCGTCGCGGGCTCAGGAACTGGAAGGTTAGGCGGAGGACCGAGATCGGAAACGATCGGAAGCGCGCCCCGGGCGCGAGTGGTATCGGGCGCATTCGCGCAAATGGCAAGCAGGGCCGCGATGGCGATAGTGGTCCGGAAGTACATGGGCTCGGCTACCTGGGGCCTATTTTAGGACGTTTTGACTTCTAGGTGAATAAAGATTCGTGCGGCGAGCGGTTGGTTGCAAGGCGTTTCGCGGCTGGCCGGGGACTCACCGGGTGTTCTTCTATTAGATGCCAATCGAGTTGGTGATTGGGGCCCTCAAAAAAGCCGTCGAGGGTTACGGCCATGAACAGCGCAACCTGCCTCGCTCTCATGAGCGAAAATAAATCCTTAGTGCGTCGCAGCACGGGCTCGCGACGTGTCGGATGCATCGCGCGATTTTTCCTTCTGCTCGTCCTGCTTACTCTCCCGCTTGTTTTCGACCTTCTCCTGAACCTTCTCGTGCGCGAGTTGCGGTTCGAAACACCGGCGGCATCGAGCCTCGTACATTCCGCCAGCGCCCACCACGATCAGCTCTTCCGACGCAACCAGCCGTTGCGTGTGCACCGCCGGATTCCCGCAACGCATGCAAATGGCAAGCAGCTTGGTGATCTCTTCGGCTACGGCAAGCAGGCGCGGGATCGGCTCAAACGGGCGACCCATGAAGTCGGTATCGAGGCCCGCAACGATCACGCGCTTCCCGAGATCCGCAAGCTTCACGCACGCCTCGACAACGGATTCGCCGAGGAATTGCGCCTCGTCAATACCGATCACTTCCGTGCGAGCTTGCACCTTGTCGAGAATATCGTTGCCGGTCTGAACGAGCTCTGAGGCGATTTCAAGGCCGGAGTGCGAAACGATTCCATTTTTGGCGTAGCGCTGGTCGATCAGCGGCTTAAAGATCTGCACGCGCTGCTTGCCGATTTCAGCCCGTCGCAGCCGGCGAATCAGCTCTTCGCTCTTGCCGGAAAACATTGGCCCTACGACGACCTCGATCCAGCCCATATTGCCCTTGACGATGTCCACTCGCTACCTCCTGCGGCTAGGCTAACACACCATGACATGAAAGTTCAGGCTCCCGCTTTGCGCTCCGAATTCGCAAAAAAAACTCCGCGGTTGAAAACCGGAGCGAACGCGCTAATCACCGCCACACGAAACGCATCCTGACGCGTGATGAGGTTGCGCGACAGCACTCCCCACGCTCCCTGCGCGTCGCGAATCCCGTGGCCACCAGCAAACGCGTCAATCGCTTCGGAAAGTTCCACTCCATCGTCCACCACCGTTTTGGCGAGCGCTTCGGGAAGCAGGACGGCGCCCGAACGCCCGAATGCGCCACGTCCCATATCGTCCGCGACATATGCCCAGCTTTCGAGGAACACCCAGCGCTTTGCGCCTTCGTGAATCATGTCGAGCCCGCCTTCAAGTCCAACGAAATACTTCCAGGGCGCATTGGAGTCGCGAGCGATGTGAACGAGCGTCTCAGCGCGCCGTCGTGCCCCAGCCATCAAATCTTCGCGCGAGAGCGGCGTGTGGCGGACCCCGCTGGCCACTTCGACCGGCACAATTTCGCAATCCCCGTTGCCATCCAGAAACGGACGAATAACGGCAAGCGCATCGCGAACGGCTTCCACCTTTGGCTTGCGGGCACTCCCGACGGCGATGAGAATTTTTTCCATCAGCAGCGGGTACGATCAATCCTTCCAGAGGTGCGTCTCTTTTCGCGAGCGAATCGGACCGCCAGAAATTCCTTCAACTGCTCGACGGACGCGAACACCTGATCGGAACAACCAAGCATCCAGCCGCTAATCTGTTCGATGGGCAGCGGAGTTACGAGATACACGGGAATGCCCTTTCGATGCGCCACCGTAAGCTCCGCGGAAGTGCCGCCGCTTTGCGCACCGCCGGAATCCCAATAGCAAATTAGATAATCAGCGTGGTTTTCGATCAGATCGAGGTCGAATGCGATGATTTTCCTGATGACACGCCGGAAACGATCGAGATCAGTCTTCTTCCACTCGCGAAAGTTCACGGCCTCTTCGTCGGAGAGGTTCTTCCTCTCGTCTTCCGCGGGATCGTAAACGCGATGACCGAGTTGCTCGTCAAGAAACGGGGCCAGCTTGCGCCGCCAATACCTTCCGCCTTCCTGAGCAAACTCGATGGGGCCGCAAAGATATGCAAGCATCTGAGTTGAGCTGCGAGACTCTAGCATGGCAGGCCAAGCGCCGCAATCGCGTGGGTGACGCTACAGGAACTCAGCGAATCGTGAACAACTGAGCGGCCTGAGACATGGGTGACAGTTTGTACCGGACACATAGGTGACACTTTTTCCCTTTAGGGAAGGGAGTGATGCCTTGGAAGGAGTGTTCGGTTATGGATGAACGTGTTCGCTTTGTGGCGCGCTTGCTGGACGGGGAGAAAATGGCGGCTCTGTGTCGAGAGTTCGCGATCTCTCGCAAGACCGGCTCTAAGATCTTTGACCGCTATAAGGAATCCGGTCTGGAAGCTCTGACGGACCGTTCGCGTCGGCCCTGGCGCTACGGTAACCAACTGCCTCAGCAGGTCGAGACTGCCATCCTGAACCTCAAACAGGAGAAACCCTACTGGGCGCACGCAAGATCCGCGAACGCTTACTGCGTCGCTTTTCCTGTGAGTAAAGGTTCCCGCCCGCAGCACCATCCATGCCGTACTCGATCGCCACGGTCTAGTCCAGCGCCGAGGGCGCCGACGCAACCATGCTCAGGGCACGCCCTTGTCTTTGGGGCAGAAGCCCAACGAGCTGTGGTGCACCGATTACAAGGGCGAGTTTCTGCTGGGCAACAAAAAATACTGCTACCCGCTGACCGTCACCGATCACGCTTCGCGCTATCTGCTCCTCTGTGAAGCCCTGGAATCTACCTGTGAATCGCTTGCGTTTACGGCCTTTGAGCACTTGTTTAAAGAGCGCGGCCTGCCCAGCAGCATCCGCTCAGACAACGGCGTCCCCTTCGCCTCGCCCAACTCCTTGTTCAACCTCTCCAAGCTCTCCGTCCGGTGGTTGCGTTTGGGCATCACCATCGAACGCATCCAACCCGGTCATCCGCAGCAGAATGGCCGGCATGAACGCATGCATCTCACTCTCAAGACGGAAACCACTCGTCCCGCAAGCCTGAACAGTCTG
>Ga0307476_10002197_pt1 | contig 11663 bp, 7 predicted proteins | sample atmos_gasesECM2C_2_FD_203314 | JGI IMG/M metagenome (GOLD analysis project Ga0307476, IMG submission 203314) | Hardwood forest soil microbial communities from Morgan-Monroe State Forest, Indiana, United States - atmos_gasesECM2C_05 | ecosystem: Environmental > Terrestrial > Soil > Temperate... | reverse complement strand
AGAACCCTGCTTACTCGACATTCGATGCGTCTCTGGGCGTCGCAAAAGACAATTGGATATTCACCGCCTATGCGGAAAACCTCGCCAACTCGAACGCCAGCACGTTCATCAGCGCCGATCAATTCATCGTTGCGCAGACCCCGCTTCGTCCGCGGGTCATCGGCGGCTCGTTCGCGTACAAATTCTGAAGACTACAACTCGCCCGAAGCGGGATCAGCGCTGACGGGTCCGCCAATTCGGCGCCGCGTGGAACGGCGCATCATCCGGCGCCAGCAGGCTCACGCCCAGGATGTGATCCGCGGCCTTCTCGGCCAGCATGATGGTCGGCGCGTTCAGATTGCCGGTGGTGATCGAGGGCATGATGGAGGAATCCACGATGCGCAAGCCTTCAACACCGTAGACCCTGGCGTGCGGATCGACCACCGCCAGGGGGTCCTGCGGATCACCCATCTTGCAAGAACATGACGGGTGATAGGCGCTCTCGACCTTGGCGCGGATGAACTCGTCGATTTGCGCGTCGGTTTGCACCTCTTTGCCGGGTTGAATCTCCCGCCCGCGGAACCGGTCGAATGCGGCTTGCGCAAATATCTCGCGAGTCAGGCGCACGCAGGCGCGCATCTCGGTCCAGTCGTCGGGCTCGCTCAGGTAGTTGAACAGGATGCGCGGCTTGTCGAGGGGATCTCGCGATGCCAACCTGACCCAGCCCCGGCTTTTGCTGCGCATCGGTCCCACATGCGCCTGGAAACCGTGTTCTTGCGCCAATGCTGAGCCGTCGTAGGCCACCGCCATGGGCAGAAAATGATACTGAATATCGGGATACGGCACGCCGGGGCGGCTGCGGATAAAACCGCAGGTTTCAAAATGGTTGGAGGCGCCCAAACCGTCCTTGCGAAGCAGCCAGCGCGCACCGATCAGAGCGCGATTCCACAGATTGATCGACGAATACAAGGAAATCGGTTCCTTGCACGCCAACTGGAAATAGAACTCCAAATGATCCTGCAAATTTTCCCCGACTCCGGGCAGATCGTGAACAAGCGGAATGTCATGCGCGCGAAGTTCCGCCGCCGGACCGACGCCGGAGAGCTTCAACAGCTGCGGCGAATTGATGGGACCTGCGGAAAGGATCAATTCTCCTGCAATACGCACGCGATGGGTGATGCCGCCTCGCCGGTACTCCAGCCCGGCGGCGCGTCGACCCTCGAACAAGATGCGCGTCGCCAAAGCATGCGTCAGCACCTTGAGGTTGGGACGGCGCATGGCCGGCCGAAGATAGGCATTGGAGGCGCTGCAGCGCCTGCCATCGGCCACGGTCATGTCCATTCGACCGAAGCCTTCCTGCTGAAAACCGTTCACATCGGCCGTGGACGGATAGCCGGCCTCGCCGGCTGCGGCCAGCCATGCCGCATGCAAGGGATTGCTCAGGGTCCCATAGCGGGTCGCCAGCCTGCCGCTGTTGCCGCGATATTCGTTGCCGCCTTCTTGGCGCTTCTCCGCCCGCCTGAAATAGGGCAGCACGTCGCGATATGCCCAACCGGCCGCGCCTTGTGCGCTCCATCCTTCGAAGTCCTGAGGGTTGCCGCGGATGTACACCAAACCGTTGATCGAGGAGGATCCGCCCAAAACTTTGCCGCGCGGTGTGTGCATTCTTCGGCCGCCCAGATGCGGCTCCGTTTCCGTGTAATAGAACCAGTTGTATTTCGGCATGTTCATCGGTATCGACAGCGCCGACGGCATTTGAATGAAGATCGAACGATCGGAGCCGCCGTATTCCAATAGCAACACACTTCGCTGTCCGTCGGCGCTCAATCGATCCGCGAGCACGCAGCCTGCGGAACCCGCGCCGACGATCACGTAGTCAAAACTCTCGTCAGACACAGTCCTTGAGCTCCATCAGTAAGGCGCTTCGACATCGCCCATTGCCACGTAGACGCTCTTGAGTTGCGTGTAGTGTTCGATGGCGGCACGGCCGTTCTCGCGGCCGAGCCCGGAGAGCTTGACGCCGCCGAACGGCAGTTCGATCGGCGTGACGTTGTAGTGATTGATCCAGCACGTGCCCGCCTGCAATCGAGCGATCACTCGATGGGCGCGGGTCAAATCATTGGTGAACACTCCGGCCGCCAAGCCGAACTCCGTGGCATTGGCACGCTCGATGACTTCCGTCTCATCCTCGAATTCCAATACGGACATGACGGGTCCGAAGATTTCCTCACGCACGATCGCCATGTCATCGCGGCAATTGTCAAACACGGTGGGTGCGACGAAGTAACCGTTTGCCAGATCGCCCGTCGTCACTCGCGCGCCGCCAGTCAAGACGCGCGCGCCCTCGGCGCGCCCGCGGTCGATATAGGAAAGTACCTTGTGCATGTGCTGCTCGGACACCAACGCGCCAACCTGCGTCTCGGGATTCATGGGGTCGCCGATTCGCATCGCACCAACGCGTTTGACGAGCCGCTCCAGAAAAGCGGGTTTGATCGAACGGTGCACGAACACGCGCGTACCGTTGGAGCAAACCTGTCCGGACGAATAGAAATTGGCCAGCAGTGCGCCTGACACAGCGTTGTCGAGCTTTGCGTCATCGAATACGATCAGCGGCGATTTGCCGCCCAACTCGAGTGTCACGCTCTTGAGGGACTGCGCGGCGTCGCTCATGACCGCCTTGCCGGTGCCGACTTCGCCGGTGAGAGAGACTTTGCGAATGTCCGGATGACGCGTGAGTAGGCGCCCGGTTTCCGCGAAACCCTGCACTACCTGGAATACGCCCGGCGGCAGTCCCGCCTGGAGCAGTATTTCTTGCAGCTTGACCGCCGTAAAGGGCGTGAGCTCCGCCGGCTTGAAGATCATGGCATTGCCGCAGGCAAGCGCCGGCGCGGCTTTCCAGCAGGCGATTTGCAGCGGGTAATTCCAGGCACCAATGCCGGCGACCACGCCGAGCGGTTCACGGCGCGTATAACCGAATGCCTGGGCTCCAAGATCGATGTGCTCACCGCTGAGACTTTGTGAAAGAGCAGCGAAATACTCGAAGCAGTCCGCCCCCGAGGCGACATCCACCACCAGCGTCTCCTGGATTGGCTTTCCGGTGTCGCAGGTTTCAAGTTCTGCGAGCTCTCTATTGCGCGATCTCAAAATGTCGGCGGTGCGACGCAGCACACGAGCGCGTTCCGCGCCGGTCATGGCCGCCCAAATCAGCTGACCTTTCTTTGCGGCGACTACCGCGGCGTTGACTTGTGCGGATCCGTCAGCAGTGACAAACCCAAGGACTTTACCGGTCGCGGGATTGATCGAGGCAAATCTCTGGCCGGGGTGCGCAGCGGAAGACCGCTCCGTCGCCGATCCCGGCAGCGCCGCTGATTCGCTCAAAGGCGCGGACGGCGACAAAGCCGCCGCTTGACTGAGACGACCATCGACGAATGCAGTCAACAAGGCGCGCGCACTTTCACTGTCCGCCTCGCGCCACCCGGATAGAGCGGCTCGCAGCCACACGCCGTCAATCATGGCGGCGATCATGGCCGCAAGGCGCTGGGCTTCGTCCGCGGACACGAGTCTCTTCAGTGAGCTTCGCAGATTCGACAATGTGCGTTCTTGATAGACCGATTGCACGCGCTTCAGCGATTCGACATGCAGCACCTGACCCCAGAAGGCGAGCCAGGCGGTACCGGTACGTTGCTCGAACTCCTCGGGAGCTAAATTCGCATCAATAACCGCTTGTATGCGTCCTCGCGGCGTGCTCGTCTGGCGCAGTCGCGCGCGAACCTGGTTACCCACACGCCTTGCCAATGAGCGAAAGGCGGCATCGAGTAAGCCGTCTTTGTCTCCGAAATAATGGGCAACCAAGCCCGTCGACACCCCGGCACGAATCGCGATCTGCGCAAGCGTCGTGCCCACATAGCCAAGTTCGGCTAGGCTGTCGATAGTGACCTCGACCAATTGGCGACGCCTTGTATCCTCTGTGGACGGGGGTGGGCCGTCGAGAGGGATCATTGACTGGTTGTTCAATTTGGCAGCCTTCGCATCTTGCAGACAGCAATTATGGACGCCCGGCCGAAGTTGCGTCTAAGATACGTTCCAGAAGAATTTATACGTTTATTTTCAATCTACTAGGGATACGCGGGTGAGCCTAAATCAGACCTCATTAAACGCCTATTCAAGAGCTGAGCCGCCGCATCAATCATGCCGCCCGACGGGTCGCGTGGTCAAGCCCCCGAGGCAACCCGCAGCCCGGTTCGCACTGGTGCTGCCATGGCTTGTGCTGGCGCCGCTGATGATGACTTCGGTCACGCGCGCCGCGGTGGCGAGCGCCCCAAGAGAGCCTCTGAGTTGCCAAGTTGTCCGCTTCTCCGACGTGGGCTGGACGGATGTGACCGCTACGACAGCACTGGCAAGCGAGTTGCTCCGCACCATAGGCTATTCGCCGACCGTTACCGTACTTTCGGTTCCTGTCACGTTCGCGTCTCTTCACAATAACAACATCGATGTGTTCTTGGGCAATTGGATGCCGGCACAAGAAGCTGACCGAAGTCGCTACGTGAACGACGGCTCGGTCGAAGTGATTGGAGCGAATCTGACCGGCGCCAAGTACACACTCGCGGTCCCCGACTACACCTACGCGGCGGGTCTGAGAGACTTCAAGGATATTCAGCGTTTCGCGCCGGCGCTCAATAACTCCATCTACGGGATCGAGCCCGGCAACGATGGCAACCGCCACGTGCTGGAAATGCTGCAGAAAAATCAATTTGGTCTCGGTGATTTCAAGTTGATCGAGTCCAGCGAGCAAGGCATGTTGGCTCAAGTCGAACGCGCCTATCGCGAGAAGAATCCGGTCGTTTTTCTGGCGTGGGAGCCGCATCCCATGAACATGCGCTTTGCGTTGAAATACCTCAGCGGGGGCGATGATGTCTTCGGCCCCAACTTCGGCGGCGCAACCATTTACACCGTGACCCGCAGGGGCTACAGCGCCGAGTGCCCCAATATCGGCAGATTGCTCAGGAATCTCAAGTTTTCGTTGCGCGGCGAGAGCGAAATGATGGCGGCCATATTGGACCGGCACGAGGCACCCGAGATCGCGGCAACAGAGTGGCTGAAGGCCAACCCGACGGCGGCGAAGGCCTGGCTCGACGGAGTGCTGATGTTTGACGGCGGCCCCGCCGGCGCCGCTATAACTCAGGCGATACGGTCGCCGCACCCTGGTGGCTTCGAACAATGGATTGTCGCCCATAAAATTCCGGTTGGCGATGCGATGGCGGTGGCGATCGACTACATCAAGGCGCATGGCACTTTTCTATTCGATGGAATCTCAATTGTGATTCGCGGCCTGGTCAACGGCGTGACGGCCTTGTTGCGCACCCTGCCCGCGCCGGCGTTGATCGTCGCCGTCGCAGCGCTCGCCTGGGCCTTACGCCGCTCCATCGCCCTAGCCGCCTTCGTTGCGTTGGCGCTGCTGTTCATACTCAATCAAGGTTACTGGTTGGCCACGATCGAAACCCTGGCGCTTGTCATGGTCGCCACCGTGGCATCGGCGGCGATCGGCGTGCCTGTAGGCATAGCTGCCGCGCATCGACCGCGGCTGTTCGCGGCGCTGCGACCGGTGCTCGACTTGATGCAAACGCTGCCGACTTTCGTGTACTTGATTCCGACTCTCGTCTTGTTCGGCCTCGGCGTAGTTCCCGGGCTGATATCCACGGTGATCTTTGCGCTGCCGGCCCCGATTCGCCTCACCCATCTGGGCATCTCCTCGGTGCCGAAGCCGCTCATCGAAGCCGGCGAGGCTTTTGGCGCCACGCCCACGCAGCTTTTGTGGAAAGTGGAATTGCCGAGCGCCGCACCGACGATTGTCGCCGGAATCACTCAATGCATCATGCTGAGCCTCTCGATGGTGGTGATTGCCGCCCTGGTGGGCGCCGGCGGGCTCGGTGTACCGGTGGTGCGCGCGTTGAATTCGGTGCAGGTCGGCATGGGCTTCGAAGCCGGTTTCACCATCGTATTGCTGGCCATCATATTGGACCGCATGAGCAGGCCGTCAGAACGCGGATCGCCGCGATGAACTGTGCAATCGAATTCAAGGACGTGGATATTCTATTCGCGAGCGCGGACCGCGCCGGACGCTCCGGCCTGCGCGACGCGCTCGCTGCGCTCGACGCCGGCGGAACACGCACTGACATTCAAGACAAATATGGCGTCATCGTCGGTGTGGCGGGCGCGAATCTAAGTGTTGCCTGCGGCGAGATTTCGGTGCTGATGGGCCTCTCGGGCTCGGGCAAGTCCACATTGTTGCGCGCCGCGAACGGTTTGAACCCCGTCACCCGCGGTCACGTATTGGTGCGCGACGGCGAATCCACGATCGACGTGGCTACCTGCGACACATTGCAAATGCGACGCTTGCGGCGCGAACGCGTGGCCGTGGTATTCCAGCAATTCGGCCTGCTGCCGTGGCGCACGGTTCGTGAAAACGTCGGCTTTGGCCTAGAACTTCGCGGCGAAGCCGCCGCAAAGCGCAGGACAATCGTCGACGAGAAACTGGAACTGGTCGGACTGACGCAGTGGGCCAACCGTTACGTGAGTGAACTTTCGGGCGGTATGCAGCAACGCGTCGGGTTGGCCCGCGCGTTTGCGACGGATGCCGATATCCTGTTGATGGACGAACCGTTTTCCGCGCTTGACCCCCTGATCCGAGGCAAGTTGCAAGACGAACTTCTCACGCTGCAGGCTCTCGTGAAGAAGAGCATCCTATTCGTCAGCCACGACTTGGACGAGGCGCTGCGCCTTGGCGATCATATTTCGATTCTTCGGAATGGCCGAATCACTCAAACCGGCACTGCCGAAGACATCGTACTGGCACCCGCCGATGACTATGTGGCCGAGTTCGTGCGCCATATGAATCCGCTTACCGTGCTCACCGGCGGCATGATCATGCTGCGTCGCGCGAATCTCGCCGGCGATGCGGGCTGGGTGTGGCTGGATGACAGGCGGCGCTATCGACTGGCTCTGAATTCGGCGGACCAAGCTATCGAGTTGCGGCTCGATGGCGTCTCGCATTCGCTTTGTCTCGTCAAAGATGATGCCGATCTGAGCCAGCTTGCCAAAGGCGTAGCGGTTGCGCCCACCTCGCTGTCACTGCAATCCATCATTCAGCTACGCCAGAGCACGGGTCACCCGGTGCTGCTCGCCGAAGACGGTAGAATTCTGGGCGTCTGCGGCGAGACTGAGATCATCCGGGCGCTCGCCAGCGGGCGGCATACAAGTGTTGCGACCACGGCGTGAGGAGATAGACCTGGCGCAATAAGCTGGCCTCAGCGGTCAGTCATTGCGCCCCCACCTCGCTTTCTCTAGCGCATTTTCAAGATGATGACCTGATCGCCGGTTGGATTGGTTGTCTTACGTAGTTTTCCAACTTGCGTCGCGGTAACCGCTGGGGCTTGGTTGCCCCAGCGGGTGCGCATGAAGGTGATAACGTCGGCGGCATCCTGGTCTGACAATTGCTGCCGGAATTGCGGCATGCGGTAGGCGTCAGGCGCACCCTTGGCGACCAGCGGTACCGAACCATTGAGTACCACATTGATGAGCGAAGATGGATTCTCGTCAAGCACGACGGGGTTGCCGGCGAGAGCCGGCATATACGCGGTGAAGCCCTTGGCGTCGAAACCATGACAGCTCGCGCAATCGCTTGCGTAGATGGCCGCACCCGGTTGCGTTGCGGGCCTGTTGCGTAACGCGTCCGTTGTCGCATTGTCATAGGCGACCGCCTGCTGCGCGGAACTCGCCGACAACGACTTTAAATAGACTGCGATGGCGTCGATATCGCTGTCCGAAAAGTAAGACGTGGAGTTGTTGATGACATCGCTCATCGAGCCGAACGCAGAACCGACTCGGTTGTGGCCGTGGGCGAGAAATTCGGCGATGTCCTGCGTTGACCAGGTACCGAGGCCGGTCCGCATGTCGCCGCGAAGACTTGGCGCGTACCACGCGTCGAGTTCCGCTCCGGCGATAAATTTCGCGCTGCTGTCATCGAGCGCCTTTTCCTGCATGCCGATGCCGCGCGGGGTGTGGCAGGCGCCGCAATGACCAGGGCCTTGGACCAGGTAGGCGCCGCGATTCCAGGCCGCGTCATGACCGGGCTTGACGACATAGCTGGCGCTCGGCGCAAAGAAGACATTCCACAACGCGACCGGCCAGCGGAAGCTGAGTAGCGCCGGGATCTCACTCTTCAGATTCGCCTGATGGACGGGAGGCACTTGCTGCATGAAAAAGCGGTACAGCGCCACGACGTCCGCGTCGGCAAGTTTGACGTAGGATGGATAAGGCATCGCCGGATAGAGGCGGTGGCCGTCCTTGGCAATGCCATAGCGCACCGCGAGATCAAAATCGGCGAGACTGTATTTACCGATGCCGGTCTCGGGATCCGGCGTGATGTTGGTCGAGTAAATGGCGCCCAAAGGCGTTCCCATTTTGAGGCCGCCGGCGAACCCCTTGCCGCCGGGGATCGAGTGGCAAGCGACGCAATCGGCGACCCGCGCCACATACTCATCGCCATTACCGGAGGGACTGGCGCTCGCGGGGTCCCGCAGGGTCGACTTATGCCCTGACGCCAGAACGAGGCCGGCGACCATCCCGCCTGCACACAGCAAAGTCACTCCGCATAAAAGGACCGTCCTTGAAACTACCGTCAAGTTTCTCCGCTCCTCAGATCGGTATCCACAATCGGTAACGTACGAATGCGCTTGCCCGTAGCGGCGAAGATCGCATTCGTCACGGCGGGGGCGACGGGAGGGACGCCAGGCTCGCCCGCGCCGCCCCAGACATTTCCGCCGCTCGGTACCAGATGCACATCGATCCTCGGCGCTTCTGCAAGACGCACCATGCGATAAGAGTCGAAATTGCCTTGTAGCGCGGCGCCATCCTTGATCGTGATCTTGCCGTACAACGCAGCGCTCAAACCAAAGATCACCGCGCCCTCAGCCTGCTCGGTGACGGTTTGCGGATTGACCATGTGACGGGTATCGAGCGCGACGGTGACCCGGTTGACCTTCACGGCGCCGTTGGGCTTCACCGTCACTTCGGCGACCTGCGCGCAGAGGCTGTCCGTGAAATTGCATATGGCGATGCCGCGCCCGCTGCCTTTTGGCAGCGGCTTGCCCCAGTCGCCCTTCTCGGCGGCGGTATCCAGCACCTTGAGCCAGTCCGGCTTGCCCTCCAGAAGCTTGCGCCGCATTTGATAGGGATCGAGACGGTGGGCTGACGCGAGCTCGTCGAGGAAGCTTTCAATGGCGAAAGTATGCTGATTGGCGCCGGGCGCGCGATAGAACCACACCGGCAGATGAGTATTCCGGAGGTGCAATTCCACGCGCGTGTTCGGCACGTTGTAGCCATTACTTTCCAGGCCATCGATGGCCGGCGGCTCAGCTTTGTCGGGCGGAAACGGAATGCCAACTGACTTGAAGATCGACGAGGTTACGACACGCATCGACCACGCGGTCGGCATTCCATCCGAATCGGTCACCGCCTTGAAGGCGACCACCGCGTGCGGACGAAACCTGTCGTGGCGGGTGTCTTCCTCCCGCGTCCAGATCAGCTTGACTGGACGTTTGACGACCTTCGCGATGCCGATGGCTTGCAGGATTTCATCGTTTGCATCGCGACGGCCGAAGCCTCCCCCGAGGAAGGCGTTGTGAATGTGGACTTGCTCCGGCCTCAGGCCGGACGCGCGTGCAGCCGCGCCGAGCGCCCACTCTGCGTCCTGCGTTCCCACCCAGACATCGAGCCTGTCGGGCTGCAGATTCACGGTCGCATTCATCGGCTCCATTGGCGAGTGCGACAGATAAGGTGTCTCATAGATCGCCTCGAACGTGCTGGCTGCGCCCGACATCGCCTTATCGACGTCGCCATCGTTGCGCGCCACCACCATGCGATCTGTCAATGCCGCGCGAAATTCCTTCGAAAGCTGCTCGCTATCGACACTCCCTGCGGCCCCAACATCCCATTCCGGCTGAAGACGGGACAATGCCCGCTTGGCTCGCCAGAAGCTGTCGGTCGCGACAACCGCCACTGCGTCCTCAAGTTTGACCACGCCGACAATGCCGGGCACGCCGGCAAGCAAGGACTCGTCGACACTCTTGAGCTTGCCCCCTCGCACGGGACACGCGTTGATGGAGGCAAAAACCATACCTGGAACCTGTGCATCGATTCCGAACTTGGCCGATCCGTTGGTCTTGTGTGCCAGGTCTGCGCGCGGAATTCGGCGGGGAAGAAAGGTGAACTGAGCGGGCGTTTTGATTGCGGGCTCTTTGGCGAGCTTGACCTTCGCAGCCTCGGCGGCGAGTTCCCCGTAACGCAGCGTGCGCCCCGAAGGCCGATGAGTCACCACGCTCTGCGCCGCCACGCATTCTGTCGCCGGAGCGTGCCAGCGCGCCGCCGCCGCGGCAATGAGGCGCTCGCGGGCGCTGGCGCCCACCTGCTGCACCATCTTTTGCGACTCCCGAACAGACATGCTGCCGTGCGAGTACATGTTGCCGTAGACCCTGTGCTCTCGGACGCTGCGGTTCGAGGAGGCATACTCGATCCGCACCTTCGACCAGTCGCATTGCAGCTCTTCGGTAATCATCATTGGCAGCGCCGTCATGCTGCCCTGCCCCATCTCGGAACGTTGATAGCGGATTAAAACCGAATCATCCGGATCGATGGCGATCCAGGCATCGATCTCGTGGGGCGCATATTCGCTGTCGTTCCAGGGTTGTTCCGAGATGGCCGCAGCGCGCGCGCTTCTCGGAGCAGCGCCGATGCCGATCATCAAGCCGCCCGCGACGGAGACGGCCGTGAGAATAAACTCGCGACGGGTCACGGCTGAAGGTACAACCATTCCGCGCATCGAGACCTCCTCAGGACTTCATCAATTCCGCGGCGCGATGAATGGCGCGACGCAGCGGTTCATACGTACCGCAACGACAGATATTCGTAATATTCGCATCGATGTCGGCATCCGTCGGCGTGGAATACTTCTTTAAGAACGTCACAACGGCCATGATCTGCCCAGACTGGCAGTAGCCGCATTGCGGAACGCCTTCTTCAATCCACGCGCGCTGCACCGGATGGTTGTTGTCTGAGGAGAGGCCCTCGATGGTGACAACCTTCGCGCCATCGATAGCGCCGATCGGCACCGAGCAGGACCGCATGGCGACGCCGTCGATATGCACCGTGCAAGCGCCGCACTGCGCGATACCGCAGCCGAATTTTGTGCCGGTCAAACCGATCACGTCGCGCAGCACCCAAAGAAGCGGCGTATCGGGCTCGATGTCGATTTGCCGGGATACCCCGTTGACCTCGATGGTGATCACAAGAATCCTTTCGTGCAGACCGCTTGCCGGCCAGCTTACGTCGAATGCTAGGCTCCGGGCCAGCAGTTTTGCTTGCGTTCTCCTGACGCGAGTTGTGCGAATGATGCGTGGACCCCTAAGTTTGCGGCGCCGCGATTCGTAGGGATCTTCGTGATCCCACGGCAGGCGAATGTGCTGCATGAGGTGATTAGCTGTTACAATCACCTCAGTTCTTGAGGCGATTATGGCAGCTAAACCGCTCAAACCGTGGATCTGGCAGCGTCCGGAATGGCCCGAATTCTATTGGGATTCGGCCCGCTTGGCGCAACCGCTGGCCAACGCGCGCAGAGCTCAGGGCGAGCT
>Ga0307476_10002195_pt1 | contig 11667 bp, 9 predicted proteins | sample atmos_gasesECM2C_2_FD_203314 | JGI IMG/M metagenome (GOLD analysis project Ga0307476, IMG submission 203314) | Hardwood forest soil microbial communities from Morgan-Monroe State Forest, Indiana, United States - atmos_gasesECM2C_05 | ecosystem: Environmental > Terrestrial > Soil > Temperate... | reverse complement strand
GCTCGCCGTGCTTGGTTTCGCGATGGTCGGCGCGGAGGCCGGGCACGTCAAGACGACCCTGGAACAGATCCTCGCCGCTTTGCGCTCACATCCGATCGCGGAGCTGCTGGATCATGAATTGAGCATATAGAGACGGAAAACATTGCATGAAACCTTATCGGCTGGCCCGCGTCGCCGAGGCGGTCCGTGAGGTGGCCAGCGAGACGATCCTGTATGAGCTGCACGACCCGCGCGTCAAGATGGTCACCGTCACCCGCGCCGAGGTGTCCGGCGATCTGCAGCACGCCAAGATATACGTCTCGATCATGGGCAACGAAGGCGAACAGAAGCTGTCGCTGCGCGGTCTGCGCCACGCCGCCGGCTTCGTGCAGTCGAAACTGGCCAAACGCTTGCAGACGCGCTTCACGCCGATCGTGACGTTCGTGTTGGACAAGGGCGTGAAGCACAGCATCGAGATAACGCGGCTGATTAACGAGGCCCTGGCCCAGGGCGCGCCGCCCCCGCCCGCCGACGGAGAGGAAGCAGGACACGCGCCGGACGACGCCGAGGGATCGGCGGAAGACGACGCGGAAAATGAAGGATGAAGGATGAAGGATGAAGGATGAATCAAGAGAGCCCGATTCATCATTCGTCGTTCCTCGTTCATCATTCCATTTTCGCCATCCCCAAAAGGAGTGATTGAACGATCATGGCGACCACGATCAACAAGCAGAAGCTGTTGACGCAGCTGTTCAGCGCCGCCCGCAAGTCCAAGGACATGGAATCCGACGCGGAGCTGCGTCCGGTGCTGAGCGAATTCATCTACGCCCTGTGCCGCGAAGGGGCGCCGCGCGAGGCCGCTGAGCGCGCCTTCCGCAATCTGGTGGAGCGCTTCTTCGACTGGAACGAGGTCCGCGTCAGCTCGCACCGGGAGCTGGAAGAAGCGCTGGCCGGGCTGCCCAGCGCCGCCGCCCGGGCGGAACGGCTTTCGGCCTTTCTGCACGAGGTGTTCGAGACGGAGTTTTCCTTCGACCTGGACAAGCAGCTCTTAAAAAAGGGCCTGAAGTTGGCGGCCAAGCAGCTGGACGGCTACCAGGCGTCCAACGAATACATCATCGCCTGGGTAGTGCAGCGTTCGCTGGGCGGCCATGCCATTCCCATCGACGCCCCGACGCGCCGCTGCGCCCGCCGGCTCGGTCTGGTGGACGGCGCCCACGACGACGACGAGGCGGCACGCGCCAGCCTGGAGCATCTGGTGCCCAAGGCCAAGGGGACGCTGTTCACGGAAATCGTGAGCTGCCTGGCCGACAAGTATTGCTGGGAGGGGGAGCCGAATTGTGCGGCCTGTCCGATGGCCGGCGAATGCGCCCACGCCCAGGAAAACGGCGTCGAGCCGCTGGCCGCGGTCGGACGACGGCCCAAGCCGCGGTGATTTGATCGTCAAACGAGCCGGAAGCGTGAGCGGCGGGTTTCCGTCCGTCGCTCACGCTTCCGGCTCGTTTCACTGTCCAAAGGCATTGTGCTGCCAGCGCTGTTGCAGATCGTCAAAGCCGCGAATGTCGTAATAGCGCTGCAAGGCTTGCTCGAAATTCCCTCCTTGCAGGGCGTCGCGCATGAACAGTGCGAACGTCGGATACCCCTTCTCCTTCGCCAAAAACTCCACGAGCGATACGCTTTCGGCGTAGAACGCCCCAATGCGGCTCCGGTCGGGGTAGTCGTCCATTCGCATCAATTCAGCCACCGGGAACAGCTCGCCGTTGGCGCGGTGCTGCGGCAGGTTGTGCAGGTGCAGGTCGATGCGGTCGCGCGGCTCGGACAGCACGGCCATGCCCTCGTCGGCCCAGTGCGGCAGCGCCTGGCCGAAACGGTCGGCCAGCACGACGTGCGTCGTCTCATGCGGCAAGACGCCGATGAAGACGTTGGGATCGTCGCAATGCAAGTCGATGCGGCGGGAAATGACCTCGGCGCCGCGACGGCCGAAGGTCGAGTGCCCCGCCAAGCCGGGCGGCATCTTCGTGGCCAGGCTGTAATCCTGGGCGGTCGCGTGCAGGTAGATGTCGCAGCGCTGGTTCCAGGGCGGCGCCGTCTCGCCGAACCACTTCTTCGCCGCCGTCGTGCGGGCTGTCTCGGCCGTCTGAGCCGCCTTTTCGGCGACTTCCCGACTCTGGTTATGGAAAATGCGGAAATTGGCCGTCTCGGCGACGGCCCACGCCTGGCCGGCTTGCCGCGCCGTGTGGCGCACCTCGACCTCGGCCGGCGCGTCTTCGGGGACGGCGCGGACGGTGGGGCCGCGGCGCTCCTGGAGCTTGTTGAGCAAATCGCCGGCGAAGATGCTGATCGCCTTGTTGTCGGGCGCCATGCTCAGCGCCAGGCGGACGTCGTGTTCCCATTCGGGCGGGGCGGGCTTGTCGGCGGGCGCGTTCTTGCAGGCGTCCACCACCACGAAGAGAAGGCAGTAGGCCCAGCGTTCCTTGGCGTCGGCGATGAGGGATGGGTCCGCCTGGTTGCACTGGCCGTAGAGGCGGCCGGCCTCGCCGTAACGCCGGGCGGCGAATTCCTTCTCCGCCTCTTCGAGCACGGCCTTGGCGTTGGAACGTTCGTCGGTCGCCGGCGGCGTCGGAGCGGCGACGACCTTGGCCGGTGCGGCGACGGCGACCGCTTCGTGCAATGCGGCGTTGATTTCGAGCAAGGCGCCCGGGTCGCAGCATTCCAGCCGGCGGCGGTACGTCGCCGCTTCGGCGCTTTGATTGTTCTTTTGCAGCTCGCGGATATAGCCGACATAGGCGTCGCGGAGGGCGTCGAGATAGGCCTTGTCGCCTTCGATGCAGGCGATGCGGGCTTCCAGCACCGTGACGGCCGCCTGGTAGTCGCCGCGCTTGAGCGCGTCGCGCCCCTCCTGCAGCGCCTTCTGGACGGCAAGGAGGTTGAGGATTTTCTTGTCCTTGTCGTCGTTGGGAGCGGCGGTGGAGCGCAGCGGCGCAGCGAACAGAATCGCGGCGGCCAGCAGCAGACAGAGGCCTTTGCGGGCCATGGGGGCATCCTTGCGCCATGGGTCCGGGCGAACGGATCGGAGCGGGCCGACCGGTCGCCCCCCGCCCTCCTGGCAGGGGAGCGCCGTGAGCGGGCCAACCTTAGAATTTCAGGGGAAAAAGAACAAGACGAGGTTCCGGCCTGCTAGCCGCCCAGGCGAGCGCCGACGGAAGACTTGAAGATGCGGGGCGCCGTGAGCGCCAGGAACAGGCCAAGCAGCAAAAGTGGATTGAGAAACGCCTGCGGCGTCAGCGCGTTGAGGTCCACGACCTCGAAAACATAATAGGCCTTGGGCGTGAACAGCAGCCCCAGACTCGCAAGATAAAAATAATCTTGCCATCGAAATTCTGCTGATTGCCGGAAGTACAGCAGGACGGGGATGATGAGATACACCAGGTTGTAGTCCTGCGAAAAGCTCGGCACGCAGATCATCGCGATCGTCGCGGCCAGGACGCGCTTCCAAAACGTCCGCTCGCGTCGCAGGGCGAGGATAAGAGCGCCAATCGCGGCAAGTTCGATCGCCGGGTAGTAATACGGCAAACCGTCCGGCGCTCGGTGGAGGAAGACGACGTAGGGGACGCGGAAGAGATTGCAAAAACTCAGGCTCCAGCAGGCGTCCCACATGGGGCTGAACACGGTCTTGGCCGGGGCGAAGAGAAAGACATTGCGCAGAAACTGCTCGGCGTTCGGAATCAAACCGCCTCGGAAAAACGGGAAGGATGCGACATTGATGACAAGCGTGAGACCGACGACCCACGCCGCGTCGCGCCAGCGCCGGTCAGCCGCCAGCAGCAGCAGGAACACGGCGGGATAGAGCTTGATCGAGATCGCCAGGGCCAGGCAAACGACGCACAAGAATCTTCTTTTATCGTAAAAGTGGATGAAACCGAACAGACAAACGAACGCGGCCATGACGTAGTTGCCGCGGTCGAGGACGAACAGGATGGGGTAGCTGACGAACAGAGCGGCGAGCAGCTTCACATCGAGACTGCGGTTTCCGGTCCGAACGCCGCGCCAAACCAGGGCGAAGAGGAAGACGCAGAAGCCGCCGGCCAAAATGCCGTAGCTCAGGCGCCCCGCCGGCGAGTCGCGGGCGGCGAGGGGACCGGCGGCGTAATCGAAGCCGCAGGCGAAGCCGCGGGCCAGCAGCATGGCGAAGGGCGGATAGGGAGTCAATCGCGGGTAGGGGTTGAGGTCGTAGCTGTTGTAATTGACGTTGAAGAAGTCCATGAACTGATTGCGCACGCCCACCAGGAACGTGTTGTAGGGGTAGCCCCGCTGCAGGAAATGCGTCATGACGAAGCTGTGCGCCAGGGCCAGCACCATGCCGGCGGCGACGATCCGGACGAAAAGCGTCACGCGCCGCTTGGCGCCGTTGGGCTGAGCCGGCTCGCCCGCGCCGGCCAGAAAGAGCGCAGCCAGGCGACGCGCCAAATCGGTTCGGCTGCGTGTCGCGGCGGCTCCGCCCACCGGCCCGTCCAAGTCGCCGCCGTCGTTGCCCTCGATCATGGCCCTCTCCTTCGCGCTCCAGCCGCCCCGCGCCGCTGCTGGGATGAGCGAGCGCGGAAGGAGCCTGCTCTCCGCGACGCTGATACTCCATGCCGGTCGTCGGTGTACAGGTCAAAGCCGCGCCCTCCGTGCCGCCCGATTCACGCGCCGCGCCTGCTTGTGACGGCGCCGCCCGGTTAGTATGATTCACTTGGACGAGCCTTCCCGGACCCCGCCGCGCTCGTGAGAGAGGACCGATCTACATGCCGGACCAAAAAACCATCCTGGTGGTGGACGACGACGTCGAGCTGAGCGACGGATTGCGCCTGGTCTTGGAAAAACAGGGCTACCGCGTCCTCCAGGCGCGCGACGGTCAGCAGGGGCAGCGCCTCGTCTATCAGCAGCGGCCCGACCTGGTCATCCTCGACATGATGATGCCGCGCATGGGCGGCTATCCCGTTTTGGAGCATTTCCGCGGCAAGCCGGACGCCCCGCCGATCATCATGATCACCGCCAACGAAGGCAGCCGGCACAAAGCCTATGCGGAGTATCTCGGCGTCGTCGACTACATCCGCAAGCCGTTTGCGATGGAGCGCCTGCTGGAAGCCGTCGAGCGCGGCCTGGCGGGCGAAGGTCCGGCCGCCGAATCCACGGAATAAAAAGAGTGAATTCGTCCGCGAACGCGGTCCCACTGGCCGCGACGGTCCTGCTGGCGCGCAGCCCCCTCACCCTCCCCTCTCCCCCATCCGATGGGGGAGAGGGTAGGGTGAGGGGGTCGCCGGAGGTCTTCCTCGTGCGCCGGGCCGAGGCGCTGCGCTTCCTGGGCGGTTTCCACGCCTTTCCCGGCGGCCGCCTTCTCTCCGCCGACGCCGAACTCGCCGAAGAGCTGCGGCACGGTCTGGAGACCATGCCGCAACAGGAGGCTGTCCAGCGCATCGCGGCGGTTCGCGAGCTGTTCGAGGAAACCGGCGTCCTCTTGGCGCGGCGGCCGGACGGCGCCTTTCCCGCCGACGCGGACCTCGCCGCCGCGCGGGTCGAAATACTCGCCGACGGCGGCGTTTTTCCCGCGCTGCTCCGCCGCCTCGGTCTGACAATCCGCCCAAGCGATCTCTCCCATGTCGGCAATCTCGTCACGCCGCCGTTCTCCGCGGTCCGTTTCGACACCGCTTTTTTCACGGCTGTACTGCCGCCGGGACAGACGCCGACGGTGCAGCCGGGGGAGTTGGACGCGGGAGAATGGCTCAGCGCCGACGCCGCGCTGCGGGCCTGGGAGGTTGGCCGCATCCTGATTTCGCCGCCGACCGTGTCGCTGCTGCAAACGATCCGCGGCCGGCCGGTGGAGGAAGTCAGTCGCCGGGGGCGGCCGCTGTTCGACGCGCTGACCGCCGGGTCGCCGGAGGTGATCTACTTCAGTCCGCACGTGCAGATGATGCCGCTCTTCTGCAACGGCCTGCCGCCGACCTTCTACACCAACGCGTTCCTGGTTGGTCACGACCCCGCCTACTTAATCGATCCTGGCCCGACGGCGCCCGAAGAGCAAAGCCGTCTCTTCACGCTGCTCGACGCCCGCCGGGACACGGGCGCCTGCTTGGCCGGCGTCGTGCTGACGCATCACCATCCCGACCACATCGGAGCGGCCGGCGCCGTCGCCCGGCGGTATGGCGTTCCCATCCTCGCTCATCCCTGGACGGCCCGCGCCCTGGCGGACAAAGTCGCCGTGGATCAAGAAATCAACGAAGGCGCCGTCCTGGACCTCGGCACGGCGCCGCACGGCGGTCCCTGGCGTCTGGAAGCGATACACACACCCGGTCATGCACCCGGCCATCTCTGCTTCTGGGAGTCGTCCTATCGGCTTCTTTTCGCAGGCGATATGGCGTCTACTATCTCGTCGGTGGTCATCGCCCCGCCGGACGGCGATCTCACGGCGTTCCTGGACTCGCTGCATCGGCTGCGATCGCTCCCGGCCCGGCTGCTGCTGCCGGCTCACGGTTCGGTGAGCGCCCGGCCGCATTTCGTCATCGACGAGACGCTCACCCATCGGCGGAAGCGCGAGGAGCAGCTGCTGCAGGCGCTGGCGTCGGGGCCGCGGCGCGTGGCGGAGCTGGCGCAGGAGATGTACCGCGGGGCGCCGGCGGAAGTGATGCCGTTCGCGGAGAAGCAGGTCCTGGCGGGGCTGCTCAAATTGGAGCGCGAAGGGCGGGCGATCAAGGAGGGAAACGACTCGGCATGGCGAACGGCGGCAGCGAAGAGTTCATGAACGCTTGTTCGGTTCTTGAGATGCCATTTCATGCCACGCAATAGAATTCAGTTGTGGCCTCAAAATATTTCTCGCAAAACGAAAAATACTTGATTATTCTAGTTGAAATCTGGAATTGGTCGGTTAACCTCCTCATTCCTGTCTGGGTCGGCAAGCACGTCAGGACACGCGCCCTGCGCACCGGCCCACGGTCGCCACTGCGGCGGCCGGCTCTCTTTCGTCGAGGAGAATCGCCATGTTCGACAACGTGCGGAGGTGGTGAAAGACCGACAAGAACAGCAAGCACATCACCCGCAAGACGCCGGCGCGGCCGCCGTCTTTCCGGCCGATGCTGGAAAGGTTGGAAGACCGAACGGTCCCAACCGCCGTCGTGGGCGGCATCTCGCCGACGAGCGGGCCTATCGACGGCATGACGCAAGTGGCCATCACCGGCAGCGGCTTCACCAACGCGATCGGCGTCTCCTTCGGCAGTTCGCCGGCCATGTACACGATCGGCTCCGACACGCTGATTACCGCTTGGTCGCCGGCGGGGTCGGTTGGCTCGGTGGATGTCACGGTGGGGACTTCGGGCGGATCCAGCTCGACCTCGTCCGCCGACCAGTTTACTTACACGGTTGATCCCACGACGACCACGCTCACAGCCAACGAGAACCCGTCCACCTATGGCGACAGCGTGATCCTGACGGCCACGGTCGCCGACGCCGCCTCCGGCGGGATCGACTCGCCGACGGGGACGGTGAAGTTTGTGCAAGGATCGACGGTGCTTGCCACGGAGTCGTTGTCCTCGGGCTGGGCCAGCTCGCAGGCGACGTTCACTTCATCGACCCTGGCCGTCGGCGACCACGACATCACGGCCGTCTACCAAGGCGACTCGAACTTCGCCGGCAGTTCGTCTGCCGCGCTGGACATGGTGGTCAATCCAATCATGGTCACGAATGTCAATGACAACGGCGCCGGCTCGCTGCGCGCGGCGATCACCGCGGCGAACGCCGCGGGTGGCAACCCGGAGATTGATTTCCAGGCCGGCCTGTCCGGCACGATCAATCTAGCATCCGCGCTGCCGGACTTCAGCGCTAACATCAAGCTCGTTGGGCCAGGGGCGGGAACCATCACCGTGGCGCGCGACCCCAATGCGGCGACCACGTTTCGCATCTTCACGGTGGACGCGAACACGACTTGCTTCATCGGCGGGCTAGGTATCACCGGCGGGGTCGCTGACGGGACCGGTGCAACGGACGGCGGCGGCGTCTGGAACGCAGGCGTACTCACTCTCAGCGCCGACGGCTTGGATAACAACGTGGCGAAGAACGTCAGTTACGGTGGTGCCATCTACAACAGTAGATCGGGGACCCTCACGGTGAGCAGCTGCCAAATTCACGGCAACAGCGCCGACAACGAGGGCGGCGGCATCGACAACGATGGTGCGCTGAGCATCACCGGTGACAGTAGCCTGACCAACAACACCGCGACCGTCGGCGCGGGCATCTATAACAGCGGGTTCGGGACCGCCGTCATCGGCGGCTACACGACCATCGACGAGAACGTGGCCGTTCAACTCGGAGGCGGCGTCGCCAACTTCGGCTCCTTCACCATGAATGGCGGCCGGATCGATAGCAACAGCGTCACCGGAAACGCCAATGGGCAAGAGGGCGGAGGCTACTACGGCGAAGGCACAGGCGCGACGGCCACGCTCACGGGGGTGGACCTGTCGAGCAACTCGGCGGGCAAGGGCCAGGGCGGCGGGTTCTACCTCAAAGGCTCGACCTCGCTTTCGCTAAGCGGCTGCACCATCGGCTACAACACCGCTGCCACAGGCAACGGCGGCTACTACGACTCCGTCGCAACCTTCACGCCCACCAACTGCACCATCACGGACACGATCGTCAAGGGGCCATGAGGCCAGCCCACGCGGGCCGGGGTCATGAGCTCGGCCCGCGCTCGTCCATCCCAAGAAAGCGCGGGCGCCGCCGGGGCGGCCCACCCGTCGGCACGTGGGGACTTCTGATGACCCGAGCGGCCTTGCTTCTGACTGTTCTCATCGGCCTCGTCCTGACCCTGCCGGACGCTCGCGCGCCGGCGGCCGACGCCCCCTCTGGTGTTGGCGAAGCCGACCGCGCGCGCATCGAGCGCTGGGTGGCGCAGCTCGGCGCCGACGACTTCGACGCCCGCGAGGCGGCCGCGAACTGGTTAGAGGACCATCCGGAGGCGTCTCCGTGGCTTCGGAAGGCGCTTCAGTCCGACAATAGCGAGGTGTGCAAGCGGGCCCGTGATATCCTGAAGTCGCTGCACCGCAAGCACGCCCGCCGCGAACTGGACAAGGCGCTCGTCCTGGCGAAGGACGGCCAGATCGACGAGGTGGCGGAACTGCTCGTCCGCTGGCAGGGTTATGACGACAGCCGCAAGGGCTGGGAGGCGGTGTACAATGTCGCGTGCAGGGCCGTTGATGCCGCGACCCCCGCTTACGTCAGCGGCGACTTTCTCGACCTGAAAAAGTTTCCGGTGCCTGGCTCCGGTAACAATCTGCTGACGGCACAGCCGACGGAAGTCGCCTTCCCCTATACGACCATCCCAGAGACCAATAAGACGAATTACCTCATGCGAGGCGAGGAGATCGAGTTGGGCGATCGTCTTTTCGGGGGCCGGCGGAGCATGATCGTGGCAACCCGAAAGGCGCGGCTGACGTCTGCGGAAATGGTGCTGGCCGACATCGTCGTCTGCGGCGGGCCCGTTCGGGTGAATTGGATTCAGTACTCCGTGATCATTTGCGACGGGGATTTCACGGCGCTCAGCGGATTGGGTTCCTGCGTCGTCATCGCCCGCGGTAAGGTCACCTGCGCGCGTTCGACCGCCGCCGACTTCATCTGCGCCCGCGAGGTCGAGTTCCCCTACGGGGGCAAGGAGAAATGCGTCGTCCGCACGGGCGACGCCACGCCCCTCGGCGTCATCCACTGGTTCGACCCGGCCGAGGCGGGCGTCGAGGCGTCGGCGGTCGATGACCACGACGGCAGCCACGTCGCGGACGGCGTGCTGGTGAAGTCTGTAACCAAGGACAAACCTTTCGCCGCCGCGGGATTGCAAGCCGGGGACGTCATCACCGCGGTCGCCGATGAAAAGATCGTCGCCGAAGGGAAGGCAGACGAGCAGTTCGATTCCTTCCGCCGCTCGCTGCGCAAGGCCCTGGCCGCGGATGAGGACTTTGCGCTCACTGTCCGCCGCGGCGACAAGACGCTGGAATTGACGGTCCACCTGTCGGATTGATTACGCCGACCGTTCCAGCAAACGCACCGGAGTGGCTATCGGCGCAAGTCGCAGCGGACGCCCCGTTCCCTCCCAGGACAGCGGAAGAGGCGTCCGCTGGCTGGGCTGTCCGCCCGACAGGACGCTGGACGGGCAGCCCCCTTGCGGTCATTTGCCGGCCGTCGCCACGCCGGCTTCCTTGAAGTCCACCGACACGTCCTGGCCCGCGGCGACCAGCACGCGGCGGCTGTCGCTGACCGGCTTGCCGTCGCGCGTCAGTTCCGCCGTCACGGTGTAGTAATAGGTCCGCCCCGGTTCCAGGGCCGGCGTACTGAACGTCCGCGACGCCGCCGGAACTTCGACGCCGTTCACCGTAACGCGAGCATCGGCCGGCGCCGTGATGGTGACGTGAGCGACGCCCGATGTTGGGGCAGCGTCTCCGGACCCTGTCGCATTCGTCAGATCGCCGAAGTCGGCCCGCGATTCCTGACCGGCCCGCACAATCACCGTTTGGCTGCGCGTCACGGTCTTGCCGTCGCGCACCGCCTCCGCCTGGATGCTGTAAGAATACGTTTGGCCCGGTTGCAGGTCCGTGGTGGTGAAGGATTGCTCGGCCGCTTGGCGGTCGATTGCCTGGTTGTTCACGGTGACATGCACGTCCAGCGGGGCCTTGATGACGACCCTCGCCGGGGCTGCAGCCGTTGCAACGGCATAGCCGCCGCAGCAGCCCGAGCAGGCCGGCGCCCATCCGGCGCAGCTCCGATACCATCCGCCGCCGCAGCAGGAGCAGCCGCCGTACCCGCCGTAGGCGCCCGGCCAGCCGTACGACCCGCCGCAGCAGCAGCCGTAGCAGCTGGAGTAGCCGGCCCAGCCCCAGTAAGCGGGGTAGTAGCTGCCCCAGCAGCCGGAGCAATATCCGCCGCAGCACGAGTACGATCCCCCGCAGCAGCACGAGTAGCCGCCGCCGCAGCAGCTGAAGGCGTTATAGCCGCCGCAGCAATGGCAGCCGCCGCCGCAGCAAGAGTAGCCGCCGCAGCACCCATGACATCCCCATGCCGGCGCGGCGGCCGGGCCGGCCGTCAACATCGCCGCCAGAACGACGCTGTACATGCGTTCGCACCTCCCGTGGGACGCAGCGTCCGGGTCGCGCGGTCAACCCGGTCGCTGGCGTTAAATTGTGCCGTTCAGGCAATCTGAACAGGTCCCTGTTAGACGATAAGGAGCAAACGGCTTGCCGTCAAAGGTAATCTAGGAAGTTTCCGAAAGATAGGTAGATTCGCCGCCGGCGCAACGTGAACGGGAAGTTAGAAGTCCACATCCTGCGCTTCGCCCAGCTGGCCGTCGCGTTTTTCGCCTTTCTGATTGGTCTGCCAGAGCCGCCCTGTGTCCACATCCAGGCAAGTGAGCCAGCCGTTGGGAGCATACGCGCCGGTGTCGATGCAGATGGTGCTGCCGTAGTTGCGCACCTGGCCGTCGGGCTGTTTGGTGTGGCCGCAGACCATGATCTTGCCGGAGACGTGGCGGCACGGGGCGTACAGCTTCTCCCACAGCAGCATGTAGCGCGGCTGATCGTCCAGCGGCAGATCGGCGTAGGCGTTGGCGTGGACGAAGAAATGGGTCGGCGTCTCGTACCAGTCGAGGCAATCGCGTTCCAGAAAATCCCAATGACTGTCTGG
>Ga0307476_10002194_pt1 | contig 11669 bp, 8 predicted proteins | sample atmos_gasesECM2C_2_FD_203314 | JGI IMG/M metagenome (GOLD analysis project Ga0307476, IMG submission 203314) | Hardwood forest soil microbial communities from Morgan-Monroe State Forest, Indiana, United States - atmos_gasesECM2C_05 | ecosystem: Environmental > Terrestrial > Soil > Temperate... | reverse complement strand
GCGAATCGCGTGGCTCTGACAAAAGCGCGGGTGGTGATTGTGTGCGCAGGCATGGAAGGCGCTTTGCCCAGCGTTGTGGGTGGTTTGGTGGGCGTGCCTGTCATTGCTGTTCCGACCAGCGTGGGTTACGGCGCGTCGTTCAAAGGATTGACGGCGCTGCTTGGCATGCTAAATTCCTGCGCGTCGAATGTGAGCGTGGTGAATATCGATAACGGATTCGGGGCGGGGTATGTGGCGTCACTGATTAACCGGCTCTGAATAAAAAGGCGCGGCTCGCGCCGCGCCTGATCACCGCCAACCACTTTACAATCCAGACTGGCCTGAATCTTTCTCCACCGTCAGCTTGTTGTCGACGCTGAAGGCGCCGAAAATCTGGTTTGCCCTTATTCCGGCGACCTGTTTATCCATCGCACTGTCGACCGCGCCATACAGCGTGACGTGGCCGTTGTCCACGATGATACGAATGGGGCGAGCCGGATCGATGGCGTACTTGCTCAGCACGGGATCGCGATAGATAACGCGGGCCGTGCGAATGCGTATACCGTCATCGAAAGGCGAAACCGGTTCCAGAGAAATATTCGCAATCACATCCTTCACGCCGGGCATGTTGTAAATATCGGCGAGAGCTTCGTCGCGGCCAACGCCAGTAAGGTCCTGGCCATCAACCGTGACTACTCCGTCTTTCACGCCGAGCGCGAAGTAGTCGAACGTGATGTCGTAACCGACGCGAACGTACGACAGCTTGCGATCGAGTTTCGCTTCCAGTTGCTCGTCGGGAATGTTGGGTCCGGCAACCGCGATCAGGTTGCGCACACCCTCGACGTGTGATGTTTTCTTAGCCAGCTTAGCGGCATCGAGTTTGCGCTGATAAAGATCGACGCTCCCGGTGAGGGTAACGACTCCGTCCTGCACACTGGATTTGATATCGCTAAGTTGCTTCTTGGCCGCGAGCTTGTGCGCGACGGCTGCTTGAATCTGATCGTCGTAGCGTGCCGCGGCCGGGGTTTGCGCGGCTAAAGTCGCGCTTAACAATCCCACAGCCAGCATGCCTACGGCGAGCATTCCCCCGATAGACTTCCATGTTTTCTTTGTCACAGGTCACCTCCGACCTTGGTTGACGAAACTTTACGAACTAACCAGTTGGTTAAATATATGATGCGCGGGAAACGGGCATGGATGCACGTGCAGGGCCGGGAGAGAAGGGCGCACGAACGGTAATCGATCACTTGGCGAGCGCAGGGCCGGCCGCGGCAGAAGGTTGTTGCGTCATCGCGGTTTTCTTTTCGGTCTCTTTGCGCATAGCTTTGTGCTCCAGTGCGGACAAACGAATAACGGTGGCAGCGGCGGTATAGCGCACGTGAGAATTCACGTCGTAAAGGCTGATTTCAATTTTCTCTTCAAGCGAGGGATCGCCGCGCTGGGCGAGCGCTTCCAGGGCAGCAGCACGAACGATCCAGTCCTTGTCGTTCAATGCCGATTTAACCAGAGCGATTCCGGTTTTCGGATCAGGATCGTGGGCTAAAAGTGTGGCTGCAACCGCGCGCACGGGATGCGGATCTTTTTTATGGGTGTAGCGCCATGCATCCCATCCAATGCCGGCAAAAGGCACATATCCAATTCCCTGCTCCAATCCGATCATGGCCAGTTCCTTGGGATTGTGCAGCGTGTCCATTTGTTGGGTAATTAGTCCGTCCCCTTTTCTTTCGCCGGTCAACACGTCGTAATAAATGGAGTACGCAGAGGTGTTGTCTTTCAGATCGCGGAGGGCGTGTGCGGCCGCCATGACCACGGAGATCCGTGTATCTGTCAATAGCTTTTGCAGTTTAGCGATCGATTCGGTGGCGTGCATCTGACCGAGGGCGGTGGCCGCGGAGGCGCGAACTTGCGGATTGTCGTCGCCTAATGCGTCCTCGGCAAGCTTCCGGGCGCGGGTATTGTCACGCAGCAATCCCAGGGCGCGAATGCCAATCGAGCGTTGCGATGCATTTTTCGATTTGGCCGCGGATTCGAACATCGCCCAGGCTTTTTGTTGACCGGTGACGGCAAGAGATAAGGGAACGCTGGATGCTGCAAGGATTACGGCGTAGAGGAGGGAAGCTGAGAATCGGGCCGGGTGATTGGCGGACACGGGGGCCTCCGGGCGGGTCATGCCACGAAGCGGAGGCGATGGCAATGGCCGGCATTAGGATGCAGGCGAGATGGAAAGGGTCAACGCGAAATCCGTTGGAGGCTGAGCCTTCCGATAAAAAGTGGCGCCGGACGCCTATTTACTCCTTCTGGAGCGTTTCGATCGAGGTTTTATGTTTGCGCGACCGCGCTGGTTGCCTGGTTTGCCGGGAAAGACCCGGGCGAAAATCTTATCAATATTTTTTAATTGCCGCGGCAGGTCGAAGGCGTGTTCGATTTGCTTGCGAGGAACTTTACTGGTTATTTCCCTATCGGCCAGGACTAACTGCTTGAAATCCAAACCCTCTTTCCAGGCACGCATGGCGTGAGCCTGCACGGCACGATAGGCGTGTTCGCGGGAAACTCCATGCTCCACGAGGTCGAGCAATAGTTGGCCGCTGAAAATGAGACCGCCAGTGCTCTCGAGGTTTGCCAGCATGCGCTGAGGATAGACCTGCATGGTTTCGACGAGATTGCTGGTCTTGTTGAGCAGGTAATCAATCAGCGTAGTGGAATCGGGCAGGATCACACGCTCGGCGGAAGAGTGGGAGATGTCGCGCTCGTGCCAGAGGGCGACATTTTCGAATCCAGCTTGGGCGTTGCCGCGCACGACCCGGGCCAATCCGCTGATTTGCTCGAACGTGACCGGATTGCGTTTGTGCGGCATGGCCGAAGAGCCTTTCTGCTTTTCGCTGAAAAACTCCTCGGCTTCACGGACTTCCGTGCGTTGTAGATGGCGAATTTCAGTCGCGATTTTATCTAGCGTGGACGCGATCACAGCGAGCGTAGCGAGGTATTGGGCATGGCGATCGCGCTGGATTACTTGCGACGAAACCGCTGCCGCCTTCAGGCCCAGGCGTGCGCAGATTTTATCTTCAATCTCCGGAGTGAGATGGGCAAAAATTCCAACAGCGCCGGAGAACTTTCCCACGCGCATGTCTTCAGCGGCGGCCTTAAATCGCGCGATGTTGCGCTGCGTCTCCGAATACCAGTTGGCCAATTTAAATCCAAACGTAATCGGTTCGGCATGAATGCCGTGGGTTCGGCCCACCATGGGCGTGTCTTTGAACTCCCAGGCGCGGCGTTCGAGCACTTCGGCCAGGCGTTCGAGATCCTGCAAGATCAGGGCCGACGCCTGTTTGATCAGCAAAGCTTGCGCTGTGTCAACAACATCGTTCGAGGTCAGTCCATAGTGAAACCAGCGGGCGTGCGGGCCGATGATCTCTGCCACAGCGGTGGTGAAGGCGAGCACATCGTGGCGGACCTCGGCCTCGATTTCATGAATACGAGCCACGCTGAAATCGGCGCGCTCGCGAATCGCCCGCGCCGCCGATTTCGGTACCACGCCGGCTTCCGCCAAAGTTTCAGTGGCGGCGACTTCCACGGCCAGCCAGGTGCGAAAGCGGTTTTCATCGTTCCAGATGCGGCCCATTTCGGGACGGGTATAACGCGGGATCAAGGCGGATGCGCCTCCTGTTGTAGGTACGGATGCTGGTGAAACCGGGACAGAGGATTCTAAATGGAGGACGGAAAAGAGGCCAGCGCAGCGGTGGGTGGGTCGAGGATACAATCCAGGGATCGTCGACCGCGCAAGAATCATGGTAGTCCGAATGCGAGGCAACTCTGAAATTTCCCTTGAACCGCGCTGGCAGGTTGGCAGGCAAACGGCATACAATACTCGATTGACGAGATTTTTCATGTCGCCCACGCCAGAAGATTTAACCATCATTAAAGATGACATGATCGCCTTCATCGAAGGCCATGGAATGCGCCGTTTTCACGGCTATGTGGATTACGAGGAAGTCCAGTGCGTCATGTGGGAGACGGGCGCGAATCCCGACGGCTGGAAGGATTTTGTCGAGCTGGCAAAGACTGCGGGCGCGCCGTTTCTGACGATGCACTCGTGGAAGCTGGAACGCGACGAATTAGACGAACTGGTGCAGCGGCTCACGCACTCCGAATTTTCGGACGGCGACGATGTTGAGGATGCGCGCTGGCTGCGGGCTCACGTCGGCAAAGTTGGATTTTTGCAGCTGGGTTGGGCCTACCAGGGTTCGATGTTTCTGTGTGAAGTGAGCACCGAGTGGTATGAGCGCTACCAGCGCCTGCTGGAAATGTCGGAAGATTTCGGCGGCATCCCCATCGACGAATCGGACCAGGACGACGAGAGCTAGCGGTGCGCTGGGAACTGGCTGAGGAAGATCCAGTCCGCGTGCAGGCGCTGGCGGCGTCACTGCGCGATCTGCCGGAGTTGTTATCGGGCGCTCGAGCATTGCGCCATTACAAACAGGGCAGCCATATTCACACATTGGCGCGGCTGCTCATCCGTCGCGGTATTGCCGATTCTGATTCTGCTTCCCGCTTCCTCTTTCCCTGTATTCCTCACCTGCATTCACCCGAGCAGATGATGGGAGTGCGCGCCGCTGTCGACCGTCTTGACGCGGCCATTGAACGCAAAGAGCCGATGCTCATCTACGGCGATTACGACGTGGATGGCACGATGGCAGTGATCATTTTGAAGACTGCGATTGAACTGTGCGGCGGGGCGGCGGATTTTCACGTACCTCACCGCATCCGCGAAGGTTACGATTTGCGTGAGGATGTGATCGAGGGCGCTGCGGCAGCGGGCATTCGACTCATTATCAGTGTCGACATGGGGATTCGCGCGTTTGCGCCGGCGGAAACCGCGCAGCGACTGGGAGTGGATCTGATCGTAACCGATCATCACCTGCCCGGACCCGATGGCGTGCCTAAGGCACTGGCCGTGGTGAATCCGAATCAGGCGGGATGCGAATATCCCTACAAGCAACTTTGCGGCGCTGGGGTGGCGTTTAAAGTTGCGCAGGGATTGATGCAGCGCCGGCGAGATGCGAAAGACCAGGAGCGCATGTTGCGATCTTTCATGAAAGTAGTGGCGATCGCAACGATTGCTGATGCGGTGCCGCTGACCGGGGAGAACCGGGTGTTTGCCCGGCTTGGGCTCGACGAACTGCGCAAGGCGGTGAATCCTGGATTGAAAGCGCTGCTCGAAGTTGCGCAGATTTCTACGAAGCGTCCGCCGAATTCGACGGAGGTTGCGTTCCGCATTGCGCCGCGCATCAACGCCGCGGGACGCATGGATGTGGCGCGCGACGTGATTGAACTATTCAGCGTGAAGGATGCGGATCGAGCACGGTTGTTGGCGGGCAAACTCGACCGTCTCAACGCCGAGCGACAGGAAGAGGAGCGGCGCATTCTGCGAGCGGTGGAAGAACGCATCAGCGGTGACGCAGCGCTGTGCCAGGCTTATTGCATTGTGGTGGATGGCGAAGGCTGGCATCGCGGCGTGATCGGGATCGCGGCGACGCGCGTGGTGGAACGTTATCACCGGCCTGCAATCGTTATTTCGCGCGATGGAGAAGAAGCGTTTGGTTCCGGACGTTCGATTCGTCCTTTTCATCTGCTCGAGGCGGTCGAATCGTCGCATAAACTTTTCACGCGTTACGGCGGACACTCGCACGCCTGCGGATTTGCCATGCCGTCGGCGAACGTTCCGCAGCTTCGGGCTGAACTCGATGCATTCGCGCGAGCCAGGCTGACGGAGGCTGATTTTGATCCGGTCCTGGATGTGGAGGCGGAATTGGATTTCGACGAAATTACTCCCGCGCTTTATCAAATGTTGCGATTGCTCGAGCCTTACGGCACGGGGAATCACGAGCCGGCGTTTGCCGCCCGCGGCGTGCGCCTCACCGCGCCACCGAAGATTTTGAAAGACAAACACATCAAGCTGAAGCTCAAGGCGGGCGAGAGTTTTCGTGGAACCGCGAGCTTGATTGCAGACGACGGAACCCGCGAAGAACTATCGGCGGTTGCGATTATGACCACGCCGCGCTGCCATCCCGATGCCGCTGCAATTCCGCGCGCGGAGAAATTGCAGGCCAGCAGTCAGATAAGAACTGAGAACCGGAAACTGCGAACTGTGTTCGACGCGCTGGGTTGGCACATGGCTGAGCGAATTCAGCAGTCACCGCTGCTCGCGGGGGACGCCATCGACATTGCCTTTACTGTCGGCCACAATGATCATCCAGATTTTGGCGGCTTGGAATTATCGCTGCGCGATTTCAAGACTCCGGCCCGCGGTACGGAGGCATTGGCCGAGGCAAGACAAGAAAAGGCGATCCCTACAATTTAAGAAGCGAGTTGTTTTATCATATTGCTGGATGCCTTTTCCGATCCGAGTCTGCGCGGTTTGCTCCGAAGAATTCGAGCTGAAACCGGATAAACCTGGCTTCGCCAATCGCTGCCCGGCTTGCAGCGAGTCTGAAGGTTCCGAGTCAACTGCGAAACCCAGCATGGACGCCGACGAACGCCAGAGCGTGAAGGAAGCGAACGAAGCCCGCCGGCGAGCCATGCGCGACCTTCTCTACCGTAAAGACAGTTAATTCCTTCTTCTTGTGCCGCCGTTAAGAGCTGCGTGCCAGCGTCGATTTTAATCTGACACCGAAGATAGCTGCAACGCGCTGCTCTCGCCTGTCATCTCAAGCCTTGAGAAAACTCCGATTGATAGGTGAGCCTGCATGAAACGCCGGGATTTTTTTAAAACGGCTGCGATTTGCGGCGTGGCCAGCACGCTTCCCGCGGCCTTGGGTCAGGAAAAATCGAATGCAATCCAGGAGAATGGCGCCATGAATCAGATTCCACTCGTCAGGTCCGCCGGAACGCGCAAGGGGGACATGCTGTACCGCACGCTGGGCAGCACAGGGGAAAAAGTCTCTGCGATCGGCATTGGCGGGTATCACATCGGCAACCATGGGCTTATGGAGGAAGAGAGTATTCGCCTGATCCGCTCGGGAATTGATCGCGGTATTACGTTCATGGATAACAGTTGGGACTACAACGAAGGTCAAAGCGAAATCCGCATGGGGAAGGCTTTGAAGGATGGATACCGTGACAAGGTTTTTCTGATGACGAAGCTCGATGGCCGCACGAAAGAATCGGCCGAGAGCCAGATGAATACTTCTCTGGAACGGCTGCAGACCGATCATATCGATCTGGTGCAACACCATGAAATTATTCGCTTCGACGATCCTGATCGCATTTTTGCGGAGGGTGGAGCGATGGAGGCCGTGCTTGCCGCCAAGAAAGCCGGCAAGGTTCGCTACATTGGATTCACCGGCCACAAAGATCCGCATATCCATCTTTATATGTTGAAGGTGGCGGCGGACCATGGCTTCCACTTCGATACAGTTCAGATGCCGCTGAACGTGATGGATGCGCATTTTCGCAGCTTTGGGAAGATGGTGCTGCCGGAGTTGGTCAAACAGAAGATCGGCGTGCTGGGTATGAAGTCGATGGGCGACAGTGTGATCTTGAAGAGCAAGGTAGTCTCCCCGATCGAATGCCTGCACTATTCTCTGAGCCTGCCGACTTCAGTGGTGATTACCGGTATCGATAAGCCGGAAATACTGGATCAGGCATTTGAAGCGACGAAAACATTTCAGCCGATGAATCGGGAGCAGATCGCACAATTGCTGGCGAAGACGAAGGAAGTGGCGATGGCCGGGAAGTATGAGCTGTTCAAGACTTCCTCGCACTTCGACTCGACCGCGCAACATCCGGACTGGTTGGGCGGAGAGACGTCCTGGGTTCAGGAGATGGCCCCGAGCGCGTAGAAGTTATCACGGTGCTCAAAGGCGGGATAGATTAAGGGTTCCTGCTGACTTCGGCCCGCTTCCAGTAGACTGAAAGATGAATGCCGCTGCCCATCTACCGCCTGCGCCGCTGGCTTGTCGTGATTGCCGCTCTATTCTCGGCCGTGGTGGCGGGCATGTATTTCTACGCTCGCTCGCGGCAGCGGGATGTGCTGAAGGAAATTCCTAACAAGCTTGGGTTCGAGATCAAGCAGACCGCGGCGGGCTTTCAGTTTTCCAAGTCCGACGGCAAGCGAACGCTGTTTACTATCCAGGCCACCGACCTTAAGCAGTTCAAGCTGAATGGCAGCGCCGAGCTGCACAACGTCAGTATTGTTCTATATGGCCGCGATTCCACCCGCTTCGATCAGATTTCCGGGGACAATTTTATCTACGATAAGAAGTCGGGCAATATTACGGCGAGCGGCGAGGTGGAGATCGATCTAGAGGCGAATCCCAAAGGGCTGACGGCCCCCGACCAGGCGACTCCGAAAGAATTAAAAAATCCTATCCACCTGAAGACGAGAGATTTGGTTTTCAATCAGGAGAGTGGCGACGCTTCCACCAACGCGCGTGTCGACTTCCGCACTCCGCAAGCCACTGGATGGTCGATGGGATTGCAGTACGCGGGAAAAAGCAACGTGCTCACCCTGGATTCGCAGATTCATGTGGCGCTGGGCGGGCAGGATGCTGCGAATCTTTTCGCGACCCACGCTACGATCACGCGCGATCCCCGCGTCATTGTTCTAGAACATCCTCGCATGGAACGCTCCGCGGGAACTTTGCAAGCCGAACAGGCCACGTTTCTGCTGGGGCCGGAGAATAATGTAGAACGCGTGCTGGCAAGCGGGAATGTGCGGGCCGAAGCCAGGCAATTGGCGAATGACCAGCTTAGCGTTCGCGCGGATGAAACCGAGCTGCTGCTGACGCCGAAAGGGAACTTGCTGCGTACTGCGACGCTCACCGGGCACGTGCATGCGGAGCGCATTGGAACGGCTGCCACACGAGGCGATGCGGGCCGGGTCATCGTAAGTTTTGCGGGAAACAACAAGATTCAGAAAGTCCACAGCGAGGAGGGCGTGCGCTTGTCGCAGCATACGGATAGTGCCGAGAAATCTTCTACGAACACTTCACCCCCGCAAGACTTCGACCTTACCGCCCAGGCCATTGACTTCTTTTTAGCGGAAGGCCGCCGCCTCGACCATGCCGAAACTTCCGGGACGGCGCAGATTAACGTTTTCCCAGCGCGGAACTCGGCCGCACAGAGCGCAGAGGATTCCGATCAACGCACCGCGATCACGGCTGGCCGCTTTAATGCGAAATTTGTCGCGTCGGCCGATGGCACAAATCGCCTGACTTCAATTCACGGATCGCCAAATGCCAAAATTGTCAGCTTTTCGCCGGGAGCGCCCGACCGTGTGAGCACGAGCGAAATGCTCGATGCCACTTTTCTCCCGCAGGGAGGGATTGCCTCCATCGTCCAGCAAGGGAATGTCGCCTTCACGGATGGACAAACTCCGGAGAAGCGAACGCAGGCCTGGGCGGCGAAAGCTGTCTATACTCCTGCAGACCGTGTGCTGATTCTGAGTGGCAGCCCGCGTGTGGCTCAGGGCGCAATGGTCACGAGCGCACGGACCATCCGGATCAATCGCACCAATGACGATGCTTTCGCCGAGGGCGACGTCAAAAGCACTTATAGCGAGCTCAAGGAGCAACCGAATGGAGCGTTGCTGGCGTCGTCATCGCCGATCCATGTAACGGCTGCGAACATGACGGCGCACAACTCTCCCGCGATTGCCTTGTATGAGGGCAATGCCCGATTGTGGCAGGACGCAAATATTATCGAAGCCCCCTCGATCCAGTTCGACCGCGAGCGACGTTCGGTGATCGCTCAGGGTAAAGATGGGCAGTCAGTTTCTACGGTCCTGGTGGAGGCGAATGTGGCTCCGCCAAAGAGTGTGGAGGTGAAAAATCCGGCCAAAGGCGAAGTCAAAGCGAAAAGGAAGGCGGCAAACAAAGCTGATGACACTGTCGCCGTGACCGCGGCGCGGCTCACTTATGCCGATGCCGATCGCCGAGCTCATTACGAAGGAGGGGTGGTGGCAACCAGCACGGCGTTTACGGCTGCCGCCAATTCAATGGACGTATTCCTTCTGCCGAGAAGCCAAGTCTCGGGTAATCAGTCGCTTACAACCGCAGCGAAGCTCGATCGGATGGTTGCCCAAGGCAATGTAACCATCCAACAAACTGGTCGTCGGGCCGAAGGCCACACCCTGGTTTATACGGCTGCGGACGACAAGTTCGTGCTCACGGGAGGACCGCCCAGCATTTTTGATGCCGAACGTGGCAAGATTACCGGGGTTTCGTTGACTTTCTTTAGGGCCGATGATAGGGTGCTCGTAGAAGGCGAAGCAAGTACTCCTGTGGTAACTCAGACCCGAGTGGCACGATAAATGCGTGGACGATAATGCGTACCCTGGCCACGGATGAAATTGGTAAATCGTATCGTGGCCGTCGCGTTGTAAATGGTGTCAGCCTGCGAGTGGAGCAGGGCGAAGTGGTGGGTTTACTTGGCCCGAACGGCGCAGGCAAGACGACCACATTTTATGCAATTGTTGGCCTGATCCCCCCTGACACTGGCCGCGTGCTGTATGACGGCCAGGACATTACTGACGTCCCCATGTACCTGCGGGCACGGCAGTATGGCATCAGCTATCTCCCGCAAGAAGCTTCGGTCTTTCGCAAACTCACAGTTGAGGAAAACATCCTCGCGGTGCTGGAGGCTCAGCCCATGTCATGGCACGAGCGCCGCGAGAAGATGGAAAAATTTATCGATGAACTTGGCTTGCAGCATATCCGGCAGAATCGGGGCTACGCGCTATCGGGCGGCGAACGCCGGCGTGTGGAAATTGCCCGGTGCCTGTGCATCAGTCCAACTTTCATCTTGCTCGACGAACCTTTTTCCGGGATCGATCCCATTGCTGTTCTTGATCTGCAGAAGATTATCAGCGGCCTGCGGGCCAGCGGCATTGGGGTGTTGATCACCGATCACAACGTGCGCGAAACGCTCTCTGTGACCGATCGCGCTTACATCATTGACGACGGCAGAATTTTCCGTCACGGGCCGCCGGAGCAGTTGGCGAGTGACCCGGAAGTGAGAAGGGTGTATTTAGGAGAAAGCTTTTCGCTGGTATGAGAAAAGCGTCGTTGGTCGTTGGCGAAGGCAAAGGCCTCCGCAGCAATGACTAACGACGAGCGACTCACGACGAACGACTAACGACATGGTCCTGCTGCAACACAAACTGAGCGTCAAGCTATCCCAGCGCCAGATCCTTACCCCGGGTCTTGTGCAGATGGTTTCTGTTCTCGCGCTCAACAAGCTTGAACTGAAGGACATGATCAATGCGGAGATGGTCGAGAACCCCGTTCTCGAAGAGTTGGAAGATTCCGTTCCGTTGATCGATGAAGTTGGCCGCAAAGAAGAGGACCGCGACCGCGCCACCACCAAGACCTCGACCGAAGAAGCTCCCATCACCGCCGAAAAGAAGGATCCATTCGAGGAGATCGATTTTGGATCGTTTTTTCAGGACTATCTCGATCCCGGCTACCGCACCCGGGGAGAGATGGAGGACATCGAGCGTCCATCGTTTGAAAACTTTCTATCGAAGCCGACTACGTTAACGGATCATCTCGCCTGGCAACTGGGCGCGCTGAGTCTGCGCCCGGAAGTGCGCGAAGCGGCGGGAGAAATTGTCGGCAACCTGAATGAAGACGGATACCTGATCGCAAGTGACGAAGAGATGCTCGGAGTGGCGCCTCCCGCGCCTCCGGAGG
>Ga0307476_10002193_pt1 | contig 11678 bp, 10 predicted proteins | sample atmos_gasesECM2C_2_FD_203314 | JGI IMG/M metagenome (GOLD analysis project Ga0307476, IMG submission 203314) | Hardwood forest soil microbial communities from Morgan-Monroe State Forest, Indiana, United States - atmos_gasesECM2C_05 | ecosystem: Environmental > Terrestrial > Soil > Temperate... | reverse complement strand
GTGACGCGATCACGCTTTTCCGCCAGCTTCAGCCCGATGTCACGCTGATGGATTTGCGCATGCCCGACACCGACGGTATCGAGGCCGTGCGGCAGATCCGAGCCGATTTTCCTGACGCTCGCATCATCGCCCTGACCAGCTTCGACGGCGATCAGGACATCTATCGCGCCCTCGAGGCTGGCGTCCGAGGATATATCCTCAAAGAGATGGTTCACACCGAGGTTCTGCGCGCCATCCGCATGGTGCATTCGGGCAAGCGCCTGATGCCGCCGGAAGTCGCCCAGCGTCTGAGCGAGTATTTTCCCCAATCCCCGCTCACCCCGCGCGAGATGGAGGTGCTGTCGCTGGTGGCCCAGGGCCTGGCCAACAAGGAGATCGCCGCCAAGCTCGGCACGGCCGGCGGCACCATCAAGATGCACGTCCAGAACATCCTCGCCAAGCTCCACGCCTCCGACCGCACCCACGCCGTGACCATCGCCCTGCACCGCGGGATCATTCGGCTCTGACAGACTGGCGGACCTCCGGCCGGCAAGATTCCCCCAGCCCAGCCCAGGCGCGCGGCTCGACTGAGTTCGCCGAAGTCCGGACCACGGCATGAAAATGGCGGCATTTCTTGGATGTACGAAGGTGGAGGTCAATCTTCGTGCGAATCGGACAATATTCAAGTGCCCTTATATTCTCGCCTTGCCGACGCCGCACGTCGCTCGCACTTCGTATCGGTCGGCTCGTTACCCACGGAATTCTTTGCGATAAGCCGAGGGCGTGGCGCGCGTCTCCCGGTGGAAGGTGGCACCCAACTGCTTTGCGTTGCTGAACCCTGCGGCCCGCGCCACCCTTGTCATCGGTTCGTCGGTCTGCGCCAGCATCTGTTTGGCCACCTCGACCTGAGCGCGGCGGATTTCCGCCGCGGGCGTTCGCCCCAGCACCTTGAGAAAACGCTGGTCGAGCGACCGCCGCGAGACCGGCACCTCGCGAAGCACGTCCGCCACCTGGAGGTGGTCGTGCACGTGGAGGCTGATGTAACGGACCGCCGCGGCCACGTCGGCGTCCAGCAGCGAGGGGAGGTCGGATGACTGACGCGGGACTACGCCCGCGGGCGGGACGAGCAGTTGTTTCTCGGTCGGTCTTTTCCCGGCCATCAGCCGGTCGAGCATCCGGGCGGCATCGTAGCCGATACGCTGGGTCGACAGCGCGATGCTCGACAGCGGCGGGCTGGCCAGCTCGCAAAAGACGTCGTCATTGTCCACGCCCACGACGGCGACCGACTTGGGAACGGCAATCCCTCGTTTCTTGCACACGGCCAGGAGGTTCAGCGCACGGCCGTCGCTGCTGGCCATCACGCCGATCGGCTTTGGGAGCCCGCACACCCACTGTTCCAAGGGGCGGTCAGTGAGTCCCGTCTCCCCATTTCCCGTCGGATCCTCCTGCACAAAGACGTGGCACGACAGTCCCGCCGCCTGAATCGTTTCCTTGAATCCTTTCTCGCGCAGGAAGGAGGAGTACTCGGCTCGCGTGCCGTAAAAGCCGAACTGGGGCAGGCCCAGCGAGAGCAGATGGGCGGCGGCCAATCGGCCGACGGCAATCTCGTCGGTGGTCACCCGCGGGAAATCCAATTGAGGCCGGGCCGGCGAAACGTCCACCGCCGGCAATCCTGCCTGTACGACCTGGTCCACCAACTCCTTCTCGGAGAAATGCCCGATGAGTCCATGAATGTAGCCTTCGGCAAAGTGGGCCAGCGGCGGCGCGGGCACCGCCGGGATCAAAATGCATTCCCACCGCGCCTGCAAACTGACGCTGACAACGCCGCGCAGCACGTGACGGCAGTACGTCCGTACAGGGAGCATCACGACCGCCACACGTTTCGTCGCCGCCATTTGCTCCTTCGCTAAGGAAATAATATCCGTCCGTAACTCTGCCGCCAGTCAAACGAATACGGAGCGGTGCGCAAAAACGGCAAACTTCTGCCAGATACCGGGTCGCGTGGGCCTTCGCCGGCGGCTCAAATGCGGCCCCGGTGGTCCAAACAAGCTGCGATCGGGCCGGATACCTACGGGGAACGTGGCTCGGCCGATTGCGGGCGCAAGCGAGAACGGAGGCTTGGCTGTGTTCCTACTCAAGATCGACTTTGCGATGCTTCGCACGCGTCTTTCGCTGCTCGAGCATCGGCCGATGAGCAATGGCGATGTAATGGCGTGGCTTATGGAGAGGGGATTTCATACGACCCGAGGAGGATGGGTGGCGTCGGCGGCACGCCTTCGGATGCTTCAGATACGGGAGATTATTATCAGCTATCCGATTAACGACGCACTGGCCCCCTGACGGCGCAACGATCTGCGTGGGGGAATTCCTTACTGTTCACAACAGACAAATCACATGTTGCCGTCTCACACGACAAAACTGACGAGGATGCGTGTCTGCCGCTCAGACCTGCTGGCGAACGACATTGCTCTCGACGTTGCCGATCACCGCCGACTGAGCGAGTTATCTCGACGCTACCTCGATTATTTCCAATTGATGCTCGGATATGACGCAGCATCGACGGAACTGATTGCCCTCGCCAAGCGGATTCGCCCTCGGCCAGTCAAGTTGTTGAAGCGCTGCCCCGCCGCTCGATCAACCCGCGAAAGGCGAAGCCGTGCGCGAGCCGTCGCGCGAATACTCTAGCGCGACAAGTGGGCGTCCCGCTGGTCAACGTTTGGAAATCCCTGGTTCGAAGGGGTCCCGACCCAACGGGACAACAGCGGGGAGAGCTGGAAGAGGGGAGACACTGTCAGGCGTGCGCCCGTCGGGGAGGATGTGGCGCGCCGGGAGGCGGCACGGACGCAACCGTGCCGCCACCCATCCTGACGGATCGGCAATCTCCCTGGATAAAGAAATGAAAAGGGGTAAGAAGGTGACATCAGATTTTCCACGTCCCCATCGAGTTTTTAGTGGCCGGACGATCGGCGAATCGGACCCGGCAAAGAAGTGCCAAAGCCTGCTTTCCCGAATTTTCTGCCCAACCCTTACGCCGCGACGGTCGATGAGCTATAATAGAAACTGACAACTGCCTTCCCGATCCTTCACGAACTCCGGCTCTCCGGCACATTCCTGATCGATTCATAAGCCCAGTTGTAGCGCACCGATGGGTTGATTCGCGGCGTCTGCCGCGACCTTTTGGGTGCGCATTGACCCAGAAGGACCGTTCATGACGTTTTCTGATTTGCGGCTCGCCGAGCCGCTGCTCCGTTCGACTGCCTCCGAAGGTTACACCACCGCCACGCCTGTGCAGTCTCAGGCGATTCCCCACGTGTTGCAACGCCGCGATGTGCTGGGCTGTGCCCAGACCGGGACCGGCAAGACCGCCGCGTTCGCACTGCCCATCCTGCACCTTCTCTCCAGCAATTTACGCCGGGGCAAGCCGTCGCAGCCGCGGTGCCTGGTGCTTTGCCCGACGCGCGAGCTGGCGACCCAGATCGGCGACAGCTTCCGCACTTACGGCCGGCACCTGGCCCTCCGGCACGTGGTGATCTACGGCGGTGTCGGGCAGGGGCCGCAGGTGGAATCGCTCCGCCGCGGCGTCGAGACCTTGATTGCCACGCCCGGCCGCCTGCTCGACCTCATCGACCAGGGATTCATTGACCTGCGCGCCGTCGAGGTGCTCGTCCTGGACGAGGCCGATCGCATGCTCGACATGGGTTTCATCCACGACATCCGCCGGATCATTGCCAAGCTGCCGGCCTCGCGACAGACGCTGATGTTCTCCGCCACGATGCCGCCGGATATCCGCACGCTGGCCAACAGCATCCTCTGCCGGCCCGTGACCGTGCAGGTCACGCCGGTCGCGTCAACCGTGGCTACGGTCGTCGAATCGGTCTACTTCGTCGAACGGCGGAACAAGCCGGACCTGCTGGCGCACCTGATGAACGAGCTGCCGATGACCCGCGCCATGGTATTCACGCGCACCAAGCACGGGGCCGATCGGGTCGTCAGGCACCTGCACACCCGCGGCATTCGGGCCGAGGCGATCCACGGCAACAAAAGCCAGAACGCCCGCGAACGCGCTCTGTCGAATTTCCGCGCCAGCAAAACCCCGGTGCTGGTCGCGACGGACATCGCCTCCCGAGGCATCGACGTGGACGGCATCACCCACGTCGTGAACTACGACCTGACCCACGAGCCGGAAACCTACGTTCACCGCATCGGCCGCACGGCGCGGGCCGGGGCATCGGGCGCCGCGGTCGCGTTCTGCGACCCCGAGGAAGTGCCGAATCTCCGCGCGATTGAGAAGCTGTTGCGGCGGCCGATTCCCGTCCGAACCGATCACCCGGCGTATGCCGCGGGCGATGGGCCCTCGGCCGGCGGCCAACGCGGGCGTCCTGACGCTCGAATTCATGCCGGCAGACCCCGAAACGTCGCCGCCGCGGCCCGGCCGCATGCCGGACCGCCCGACCGGAGGCCTCATCCGCTTTTCCATGGCCGTCCTGCCAATCGACGAAGCCGGCAATACCGCCGCGGCTTGTGAGATCGCACCGAATCATGCGGCGTTTTCGGTTGGAAAACACCGCCCGCGACTGGTATCGTCTGTGCGGGTTCAGACCACCTCGCGCTAATTCGATGGACGCAACGGCAACTATCGCCGGGCCGGATCTGGCTTATGCCTCGCCGCACGCCAGCGACGAGCAGGTGCGGATGATCGTGCAGGTGTCGCGGCTGCTGGCGGTGCCGACCGACCTGGACCGCCTGCTGCTGCGGATCGCCGAGATCGCCTGCGAGATGCTGCTGTGCGAGCGGGCGAGCATCTTTCTTCACGACCGCGCGACCGCCGAGCTCTGGACCAAAGTAGCGCTCAAAAGCCAGGAGATCCGCGTCTCCGACAATCGCGGCATCGTCGGACACACGTTCACGTGCAACGAAGTGGTGGTGGTGCCCGAGCCGTACCAAGACCCGCGCTTCAATCGCGAGCCGGACCGCAGGAGCGGATTTGTCACGCGAAACCTGGTGAGCGTTCCCGTCAAGGGTCTGGACGGCAAACCTCTGGGCGTGATCCAGGTGCTGAACAAGGTAGGCGGTACTTTTATCGCCAACGACATCGCGCTCTTGCAACTGCTGGCCGATCAGGGCGGCGTCGCCGTGCAGCGTCATCAATTGCAGCTCGACGCGGTGCGCTCGGCGGAGCTGCGCCGCGAGATGGACCTGGCCCGCCGGGCCCAGGAAAAACTGATTCCTCGGTCGCCGCCTCCCATCGAGCGTCTCACATCCGTCGGATGGACCCTGCCGGCCTCCATCACGGGCGGCGACTGTTTCGACTTGTGGAAGCTCCAGGATGGGCGGCTGGGCGTCCTGGTGGCCGATGCCTCGGGCCACGGGCTTGCTCCCGCGATGATCGTCGCGCAGGCGCGATCGCTGGTCCGCGCTATGTCGGACATCCAGCCCGATCCGGATCGCGTGCTGCGGCACGTCGATCGGCGCCTCAGCGACGACCTGGAATGCGGACAATTCGTGACGGCGTTTCTGGGGTTTGTTTCTTCCGATGGAGAATTGCAGTGGTCCAGCGCCGGCCACGGGCCGGTGCTGGCGCGAACGCAGCCGGGCGCGCCGCTGGCGGCGCTCAATCCGCCGATGACGCCGCTGGGGATTGGCGATGCCCCGGAGGAGAAGACCTCGCCCATCGTACTGCGGCCGGGCGGATCGTTGATCGTGATCAGCGACGGAATCTTCGAGGCCCGCAACGCCGCCAGGGAACTGTTTGGAGTGCAGCGGATGACGGATTCGCTCAACCGGCGTGCGACCCGCTCGCCGGCCGAAGTGCTCGCGGGTCTGCGCGACGACGTGCAGGCATGGCAGGGGGGCGACGAGCCGCTGGACGACCAGACGATTGTCATCGTGCAGCGGGAGGCGTGACACCTGGCGGAGACCTCTGCGCCATCGCCCCGATCCACAAGCCACAATAGCCCAATGCCAGTAAGCTCCACGTCCACCACGGAAGCGGCGGAGCATCGGTAATGTCGCGCGGGTCATAGTATCCGCTCTCGATCCGCAGCATCCGCTCCTTCGACCACTTGAGCTGAGCGATCGCAGTGGATGTCAGGCTTCCCGCGGCCAATACGCCCCAGACGACGCTCATCAAAACGATTGCCTCGCGATAACGGTGCCGCCGGGACCGCGCGACCAGCACCGGAATCAGCCCGGCTAATCCCACCGCCGCGATGATCCCGGCGCAGATCAACACCACTACGAGGTTGGACTCGCTCGAATCGCCTCCTTCGGCATAGGCCAAAAAGGTAAGAATGCAAGATAATAGGGGCGCAGTGGCCGTCAGCAAGAAGCCCCACGACGGGGCGATTTTTCGTCGAGGTGGATCTGGCTGACCACAAGGACCAGGTTCGCGCCGAAGCCGAGTTGATTTCCTCTGCCCAGGTGCGCCAAGTCCGCGCTCGAGTAATTCCGGCAACGGACACTTGCGCACCCGGTGCGACAACAACCTTGAAGAACGTCTCAAGAGATTCTGCACGCCGACCTTGAGCCTGAGCACGGAGTTTGCTCTCCCCAAACACATGCCAAAGAAGGGAAAGCCGATTGACTGATTATGTCGCCGAAGGGGGCGTCGCTTGCCCTGCGGAACCGGCTTCATCAAGGCGCGGTTTGCTTTCCCGGCTGGGGCCCGGACTGATTACTGGCGCATCGGACGATGACCCGAGCGGCATCGCCACCTATTCCCAGGCCGGCGCCGCGTTCGGCTATGGATTGCTTTGGACGATGCTTATTTCCTTGCCGCTCATGGCGGCGATTCAGGAGATCAGTGCCCGCATCGGGCGAGTCACGGGGCACGGCATCGCCGGGAACATTCGCCGCAACTACTCCAAATGGATTCTTTTCCCCGTGGTGGCCCTGCTTCTGGCGGCGAACACGATCAACATCGGCGCTGACATCGGCGCCATGGGCGATGCGACGAAGCTGTTGGTGGGTGGATCGCCGCTGCTCTATTCGGTCCTTTTCACTCTCGTGGCCGTCATTCTCCAGGTGTTTGGCTCGTACCAGAAGTGCTGCACCGTTTTCAAAGTGCTGGCGCTGGCGCTGTTCGCTTACATTCTGACGACGTTCATGGTCCACGTTCCCTGGGCAACCGTGCTGAAGTCCACGGTCATGCCGCGATTCGAGCGTGGCGCCGGCTACTGGGCCACGTTCATTGCCGTCCTCGGGACGACCATCAGCCCGTACCTCTTTTTCTGGCAGGCGTCCCAGGAAACGGAGGAAATTCGAAGTCACGTCGCAGAGAAACCCCTCAAAAAAGCGCCCTGCCAGGCCCCCGAACAGCTTCAGCGCATCCGATTAGATACCTATGTTGGGATGGGATTCTCCAATGTCGTCGCCTTCTTCATCATCGTCGCGGCAGGGGCAACGTTGAACGCACAGGGCGTGAAAAATGTGGAGACCTCGGCACAGGCGGCCGAGGCGCTGCGACCTATCGGCGGCCGTGCGGCGTTTCTTCTTTTCGCCGCGGGCATCGTCGGCACCGGGTTGCTCGCCGTCCCGGTGCTGGCGGGCTCTGCCGCGTATGCCATGGGCGAGGCCCTCAAATGGCCGACCGGACTCGGCCGCAAGCCCCAGCGCGCCAAGGGCTTTTATACGATCCTGGTGCTCTCAACACTGCTGGGCCTGGCGATCAATTTTCCCGAAGTACAGCATTTGACCCATCTCACGCCGATCCAAGCGCTGTTCTGCTCTGCGGTCATGAACGGCGTGATTGCCGTGCCGATCATGATCGTGGTGATGCTGATGGCCCACAGCAAGAAAGTCCTGGGGAAAGTGGGCCGGCCGGAAAAGCCGGTTCTGGTCCTGGGCTGGCTTGCCACGGCGGTCATGGCCGTCGCCGCGGCGATGATCTTCATTACATGGAAGTCCTGAAATCCGTAGGCACGGCTTGGCCGACGCAAACAGGCTGCCGCATACCGCCGAGAGGCGCGGAGGGCCGCCGAGGATTCGGCTTCCGACTTCTGACCCTGTTTGCTGATCGGCAAATGGGTCGAATTCAAGAATTGACCGCATCCTTCCTGCTCGGTTAACGTCCGTGTCAACCAACCGGAAAATCCTATGAGCACCATCACGACCAAAGACGGAACGGAGATTTATTACAAGGACTGGGGCAGCGGGCAGCCGGTGGTGTTCAGCCACGGGTGGCCGCTGAGCGCGGACGCGTTCGAGGACCAGATGTTCTTTCTGGCCTCACGCGGCTACCGCTGCATCGCGCATGACCGCCGCGGGCATGGGCGATCGAGCCAGCCGTGGAATGGAAACGATATGGACACCTACGCCGACGACCTGGCGGCGCTGGTCGAGAAGCTCGATCTGAAGAACGCGATCCACGTCGGGCACTCGACGGGCGGCGGGGAAGTCGCCCGCTACATCGGCCGGCACGGCACCAAACGCGTGGCCCGCGCCGTGCTGATCGGCGCCGTCCCACCGCTGATGTTGAAGACGCCCGCCAATCCCGGCGGCTTGCCGATGGATGCGTTCGATCAGCTCCGCTCCGCCGTGCTGGCGGACCGCTCGCAGTTCTGGAAGGACCTGAGCCTGCCGTTCTACGGCTTCAACCGGCCGGGCGCCAAAATTTCCGAAGGCCTGCGCAACTCGTTCTGGCTCCAGGGGATGATGGCCGGGTTCCCCGCCTCCTACTTCTGCATCAAGGCGTTTTCAGAGACCGACCTCACCGAGGACCTCAAGAGATTCGACGTGCCGACGCTGATCCTGCACGGCGACGACGATCAGATCGTGCCGATCGGCGCATCGGCCATGCTCTCGTCCAAGCTCGTCAAGAACGCGCGATTCAAGATCTACAAGGGCGCCCCGCACGGCATGTGCTCGACGCTCAAGGACCAGGTGAACGACGAGTTGCTCGCGTTCTTCAGGGGGTAGAGCGTGTTTATACACTTTTGCATGCCCCGCGATGGTCCGCAAAAGTGGATAACACGCTCTGGGCGCATCCGCACGATGCACATATAATGCCTTTTCGTCGCCGGGCGTCGGACCGGGCCTGAGAGACGACTTACACTTCAGATCAAACATGTGGAAAGTCATGGGCAAGAATTGGGTTGCGTTTGTTTTGTTCTTCGGCCTGCTCTGTTTTGGCGGGTGCGGCAAGCACGACGCCGGCAGCGGCGGCGATTCCTCCTCGGCCGACGCCGGCGCCGCGGCTTCGGGCGGCGGCGGTCCGCTCTCCGGGACCGGCGATCCCGCCGCGGTCAAGTTTCTTTGTGACGAGCTCAGGAAACACTGGGTGGCCACCCCCGACGGCTTTACCAGCGAATATCCCTCGCACGTCTACATCGCCACCGGCCTGCGGGCCGACGCCGAGAGCTTCTATCGCCAGATCAAGGAATTGAAATTCGTTGTCGAGACTCAGGACCTGGACAATGCCGACAAGCTGAACGGCATTACCTACGAGGGGTACTGCAAGTTCCAGAGTTCTCCCACGCGCAAGTTCAACGATCCCAATGAGTTGATCGGCAAGCACTGGACCCCGTGGGCCCAAAGCAACGAGGAGGCCGTCCGGGTCGAGAAGAAGAACGGCCAGTGGAGCGCCCACAGCAACTCTTACCTCGTCGACGGAACTCAGCCCACCGCCAGCACCCTGGCGCAGCTCAAATGAGAGGCAAAGCCGTCGTACTCACCCGGCGTGACAACGGACAGCGAGCGTTTGGCCAGCGCCACAAATCCTTTTCTCGCCGGCATTAACGACCAAATGTTACACATTGTTACACATTGTTACACTTTTTCAGGTTCGAGGACGTAACATCACCAATAAAAGTGATATAAGCATCTTTTTTGTAATAACTTATGTCAAATTCAACTTCCTTGCATGTCTGTTGCGCGTAACACGACTTTCCCGCGCGGCGCCGAGCGCGACAACCCGTTTTTGTCGCGCAATGGCGAAATCGGGCCAAGCGCACGCCCAACATCCGGCTGCGATTCTCAAACGTCCATGGAATCAACTCAAGCATCCTACGATCTCGACACGAGCCTTGGGGCCCTGGTCTACACGCGAAAGCACACCGGCGCCGGACACGCCGCGGCAGCGGCATTCATCTTCGGTCTCCCGACGCTGTTCGTGTCATACGTCGTCTTGTTTGAGAAGCAGAACCCCGGCGTCGAGCCGATGGGCCTCTCCGGGAAGCTGGCAATCATCGCCATTACCGGCCTTGTGGCGGGCGGGGCGGGACTGTTCCTGTTCATCAAGGGACGCAGGGGGCGAAAGGCGATCGAAGCCTACGAACGCGGCGTCCGTCTTCGATGGCCTTCGCGAGATGAGGTCGTTTTCAAATACGCCGACGTTCGCCAGCTCAAGAGGCGAACGCTCAACGCCGCGCTGGCCGGCGTCGAATTCACCTTGAACGATGGCGCATCCTACGAGATCGGCGTCCATGCCGCGGCGGATGTCCGAATGCTCAACTACATCCTCGAGCGCTACGGCCCGATTGCCTGGCAGCAGGACAACACCTTTCGGATCATGTAGGCAAGGTCGGAGGAAACGGGGTCAGAAGCCAAAGTTCCTCTCGGCCGCACGGGAGGTCGGAAGGATGGCTCGTCGTCGGGGTATCGTGCCGACGTTGAGCATCGGCTGCTTGCCATCTGATGAACCCGGCAAGTTCGGCTTCTGACCTTCTGACCCCGTTTCGTGGCGCTCACAGTACCCGCTGCCATTTCGGCGCGGCTCGGCTGCCGGCGCGCACCAGCAGCCATTCTTCCGGGGGATTGCCAACCTTTGGATTGAACAGCGGCCCGACCGGTACCTCGACGCGGTAGCCGTCGCCGAATCGATTCTCGTACTCGCAGAACAGCGCGAAGTGTTGTAAAGACTGGTTTTTGAAACTGTACCTCCCGCCGACGCTGCCGAGTTCTGGGACGCCCCCCACAGGATTCGCGACAAACACAGTATCACCGTGCCGGACACCATGCCGAATGTTTAGCGCCGGTCCGACGCCGATATTCTGAAACGTACCGCTCACGTCGGTCATGTCCCCGCTTCCGCCGCCAAACGTAAAGACCATTCGCACCAGCCGGTCGCCGCGCATCGCCAACGTGCCGGCGTATTCGGGAAACCGCTGAACAAGTCGCTGCAACACCGTGATCTTGAGGTCAACGCTGTTCTTGAATTGATCGATCCAATTTGACCGACTTGCATGTTGCGGCAGACTGAATTGCTTCGCGAGAAAGGCGACCCATAAATCACGATGCTTCGGTTCCACCCATCTTGCTGGAAAGTTTGGGTCTTTCCGCAAGCGATCATATTCGATGAAAGCGGTTTCGCGGATGAAGAAGAAAACGGGCTTCTCGATACGTTGGGCGTGTTCGATCTCCGTCTGAGTTGCGGATAGTCCGGCACCTACGGTTCCCTGCGGCAGCGTCGGGCCGTATCTCCGGTCGATGACCGCTACAACCGCCCGCGATGCTTCCACGTTTTTCAGGCAAGAGATAATTGAGTCGCCGTGCGGTTCGACGAAGAATGCAGATTCCGGGTCTTCCGACATCCGAACCACTAGTCCGCGCTCGTTCAGAAACTCAGCCAACTCGGCACGTAAATCAGCTAGTGTAGTGTCTCACTCTGATGCCATCTTATCCAGGTTTGCCCTTGCGCGTCTGACCTTGGCCAGGATCTCGTCGGCCTTTGCCGTCCAGACATAGGGTTTGGGGTCGCGGTT
>Ga0307476_10002191_pt1 | contig 11680 bp, 10 predicted proteins | sample atmos_gasesECM2C_2_FD_203314 | JGI IMG/M metagenome (GOLD analysis project Ga0307476, IMG submission 203314) | Hardwood forest soil microbial communities from Morgan-Monroe State Forest, Indiana, United States - atmos_gasesECM2C_05 | ecosystem: Environmental > Terrestrial > Soil > Temperate... | reverse complement strand
AAGTATGAGAGGCCGCCGCACGCATCCAGTGCGGCAACAACCTCAAGCAGATCGGCCTTGCCCTCCACAACTACCAGGAGGCGAACGGCCGGATGCCCGCACTGTACTACGTGTACCAGGACTCCAGCGGGGTGGGACAAGGGGGGCCCGTGCTCTGGGCGATCCTGCCCTACATGGAGCAAAACAACCTCTTTACGATCGCGAAGGGGTATGCCTACACGGAGGTGCCCCAGAACGGCGGCCCAGGATACATGTACGGCTGCGAGTACCAGCAGAAGAACTACCTGTGCCCCAGCGACCCGAGCGGGCCGGATAGCGGGCTGTGGTCCGTGGACGGCTCAGCCAACGATCGGGGCCTGTGGCAATTCGGCAATTACGCGGCGAATTTCCAGGTCTTCGGCATGCCGAGCGCCGGAGACAACGCAGGGAACATGAACGGCACGCCGGACCTTGCCAGCAGCTTCCGCGACGGCACGTCCGACACCATCCTGTTTGCCGAGAAAGCCCGCCATGGCGCGGACAATTACGACAGCCTGTGGGCGCACGGGGGCTGGTGCGTGCCGTACATGGCGGTGTTCGCTTACGGCTCGGCCGACGGCACGAGGGGTTACACCACGGCGGACACGGAAGGCGGCCCGCCCGTCCCGGGCACGGTGGGGCCGGCCTCGAAGTTCCAGGTGCAACCGCCCATTGGCACGGCTGATATGAGTCGGGCCTCGACGGCGCATACTGCGGTGATGAACGCGTTGATGGCCGACGGCAGCGTCCACGTTCTGTCGGGCAGCATCGACGCGGCCACTTGGTGGTGTCTGTGCACCCCCGCCCAGGGCGACATTCCGCAGGGCCAGTGGTAAAAGGGCGGGTGCGCCTCCCGAAGGAGGCAGGCGTTCCGGCTTCCTCCCCCCTTGCGGGGAGGAAGCCGCTCTGGGATGGCTGACATGATGTTCACGAATGGGAGACCGGCCTTGTTGCACCGCTTGATCCGGCCCCCGTTCCTCCTGGTTTTGCTGCTGGCCGCCGCCCCCGGTTGCGGGGCCCGGAAGGGCAACGTAAGCGGGCTGGTGAGCTACCAGGGCGCTCCGCTCCCCAACGGCAAGATCACCTTCATCTGCGAGGGCGGCGACAAACCGGTTTTGCCCGCCACGATTCGGGACGGGCAGTATGAACTCAAGGGAGCGCCGGTGGGGCCCGTGAAGATCACGGTGGCCACGTACAATCCCACGCCGCCGGTGGCGCCGCCGGCGGGCATCCCCCTGATGAAGCGGCCGGACGGCGAGCCGCCGCCGCCGGCCTCCAATAAGTACGTCGCGATCCCGTCCCGCTATGGCCAGCCCGACCAGTCGAACCTCAGCTACGACGTTCAGGCGGGAGACCAAGTGCATAACATCGACTTGCCGCCCTGAGCCGGAGCCGGACAGGGTCGGAACGAAAAGGGATCGGCAAAATCCGAGGGCCGGACGCCGTGCCCGCGCTGCGCGAAGCGCTGGAAAGCAATAACCACGACGTTCGCGTAACGGCGATCGAGCGGCTCGGCAATCTGGGCGGCGCGGCCGCATCGGCCGTCGAGGCGCGGCGGAAAGCGCGGCAGGACGACCCTCAAGAATCGAACCGCAAGGCCGCTGCCGCAGCCCTGAAGAAGATCACGGGACGGTCAAAGCCGCCGGAGTGACCTTTCTGCAAGGCGCGTCAATTCCACCGCGCCACCATTCCTCGCGCCTGGCCCAGCAGCTTCCGCACCAGGTCGGCGTCCTCTCCCGGCGGGGCGAGCTGCAAATACGCGTCCAGATGGTCGATCGCCTGGCCCGGCTCGCCGATGCGCATCAGCGTCGCGCCCAGGTCGCGCCGCTGCATCACGTCGTCGGGGCTGAGCCGACGCAGCCGTCGCATCACGCGCACGGCCCGGCTGAAATCCTCGGCGCGCAGATAAGCTCCTTTGAGGTTCGTCAACATCCGTATCACGACCTGACACAGCGGCGCCGCTTCCAGCGCCGCCGGCGTCGCCTCGAACTCCAAGCCGGCGGCTTGCCGCACCAGCGTTTCACAGTCGGCCGGCGTCAGCAGCCGGCCGCCGTGATACGGGTCGAAGAGGGCCTCCTCGCCGTCGGCCGTCGCCTTCGCCACGAAATGCCCCGGCAAGCCGACGCCGCTCACCTGCAGGCCCGCCCGCGCCCCCACCGCCATCGCCACCGCCGACAGCGTGATCGGAATGCCGCGCCGGCGGTCCATCACCTCGTTCAGATAGCTGTTGCGTGCGTTATAGTAGTCAGCGTCGTCGCCGCGGAATCCCATGTCGTCGAACAAATAGCGGCACAGGGCCCTCGTGCGCGCCTGCAAGCCGCCGCGCAGCCGCGGGCGCACCTCCCGCGCCATCGCGTCCAGCTCCGCGAGATAGGCTTCCACGTCCAGCGAGGGATGCTCGTCGCGCGCCAGGGCGAGGGCCAGCTCCGCCAGGTCGAGCGGGGCCGACTGATTCTGCGCCAGAAGAGATAGCGCGGCGTCCAGGTTCATCATGCTCTATTATACGGGATACGCGACCTGAACCTGTCCGCCGCCCGACGACGCCGGGGCAAGAGCGCTTGAACTGAGCGGCGCGGCCGACGACAATCGGCGGTGTGCGCGCCCATCCGAGGGGTCCATGGAACTTACGGTGCAAAATGTTTACGGCTTGCTGCTCCGCAGCAAGCTGCTGTCCGTCGACGAAGCCCGGGCGATGTACGCCCGCTGGCAGGCCGAAGCCAAGGACGCGGCCGGCAACCTGACGCGCTTCGCCTCGTGGCTGGTGGCCAACAAATACGCCACGGAGTATCAAGCGACGCTGCTGGTGCGCGGGCACGCGGAGGGCTTTTTTCTCAACGAGTACAAGATCCTCGACCGCCTCGGCAAGGGCCGCATGGCCGGCGTCTACAAGGCGCAGCACCGGCTCGGCCAGATTTTCGCCGTCAAAGTCCTGCCGCCGTCGCGAGCCAGCGAATCGAACCTGTTCGGCCGTTTCCAGCGCGAGGCGAAGCTGGCCATGCGGCTCAAGCATCCCAACGTCGTCCGCGCCTTCCAGGTCGGCGAGGCCGGCGGCCTGCATTATCTCGTTATGGAGTATCTGGAGGGAGAAACGCTGGAAGACGTGCTGCTGCGGCGCAAGAAGCTGCCGCCGACCGAGGCGGTGCGGCTGGTGTTCCAGGCGTTGCAGGGTCTGCAGCACATCCACGCCCAGGGGCTGGTCCATCGCGACTTGAAGCCGGCCAATCTCATGCTGGTCGGCACCGCGCCCGACTCCACCGCCCGCGCCACGGTCAAGTTGCTCGACATCGGCCTGGGCCGCGTGATGTTCGAGGAGGGGGGCGCGCAGGAGGACGAGGGGCTGACCGGCGAGGGCGTGCTGCTGGGCACGCCGGACTACATGGCGCCGGAACAGGCCCGCGACCCGCGCGCCGCCGACATTCGCAGCGACATTTACAGCATGGGCTGCGTGCTGTACCACGCCCTGGCCGGCCAGCCGCCGTTCCCCGACACGAACATCATCAGCCAGATGATCCGCCACGCCACGGAGCCTCCCAAGCCGCTGAAGGAATTCAACCCGGCTGTGCCGGACGGTTTGCAGCCGATCGTCAACTGGATGCTGGCCAAGGACCCGGCCGGCCGTTATCCCACGCCGGAGCGCGCCGCCCAGGCGCTGCAGATGTACCTGGCGGCCGCGGCGGAACGGCTGCACGCGCCGGAATCCGATCCGAATATGCAGTCGTATCTCAGCTGGCTGGAAGTCGAGGGGGAGAAGGCGCCGACGTCGCCAAAGTCCGACGCTGCCCTGGCCGCAGCGGCGACGCAGCCGACAGTGAATTTGCCTTCGTCGGCTGCAGCACCGGCGGCCGCCGCTCGTCCCGCATCTGCACCCCCCGCCGTGCCTGCGGCGGAGGGCGCGGCCGTCAAATCGCCGGAAGCGCCCAAGGCTGCTCAGCCGGCGGGCGCAGCGGACCAACAAAAGCAAGCGTCGCTCAAGCGACGCGACAAGAAGAAGCATCGCCCCAGGCCCGGCCCGGTCCTCGTCGCCGCGCCGGCGGCCGCCGCGGCGCCGCCCATCAACGTCGAGCTGGTGCCGCTGCCGCCGCCGCCCCAGCCGGCGCCGATCGTGGGGCCGCCCTTCAGCCGGCGCGATTTCGTCACATTTGGGATCGGCGTCGGCGCCGGCGCCCTGGTGACGTTCCTGGGCTGCCTGGTCGCTGTCCTCGGCAAACGGTAGGAGCCGACCGATGCGCATCCGTGCCCGCTGGTACGCCGACGGCGAACTGTGCGACATCGTCAGCCGCGACGGCCGCTTCGAAATCGTCGGGCCGCCCGACCCATCGGCGACGCCGGACCGCCGGGCCGATTGGGCCGCCCCCGGCTTGTTCGACCTGCAAATCAACGGCGGCGAAGGCCGCAGCTTCAATTCACCGCAATTGACGATCGACGGCATCCGCCATGTCGTCGAACTCTGCCGCCGTCACGGCGTCGCGGCGTTTTGCCCCACGCTCGTCACGCAATCCGCCGAGGCGTTGCTGCACGCCTTCGCCGTGCTGCGCCGCGCATGTGAAACGGATGCTGACATCGCCCGCGCCGTTCCCGCATTGCATCTGGAGGGGCCGTACATCAGCCCCGAAGACGGCCCGCGCGGCGCCCATCCGCGCCGCCACGTCCGACCGCCGGACTGGGACGAGTTCCGCCGCTTTCAGGACGCAGCCGGCGGTCGCATCCGCGTGGTCACGCTGGCGCCCGAACACGACGGCGCCCTTGGTTTCATCGAAAAGGCGGCCGCGTCCGGCGTGGTCGTCGCGCTCGGCCACACGGCCGCGTCGGGCCAGCGAATCCGCGACGCCGTGAAGGCCGGCGCCCGCCTGTCCACGCATCTCGGCAACGGCTGCAGCGCGATCTTGCCGCGGCATGAAAATCCCATCTGGGAGCAGCTGGCCGAGGACGGCTTGTGGGCCAGCGTGATCTGCGACGGCTGGCACCTGACGCCGGCCGTGGCGCGGTGCGTCCTGCGCGTCAAGACGCCGGCGCGAGCCGTGCTGACGTGCGACGCCAGCAGCCTGGCTGGTCTGCCGCCGGGGCGCTACAGAGAATGGAACGAGGAGTTCGAGGTATTGCCGAGCGGTAAAGTAGTCGTTCCCGGAACGACCTATCTGGCCGGGTCGGGCGTGTTCACGGATGCGTGCATCGGCTGGGCGGTGCGCCATGCAGGCGTCAACCTGCACGACGCAGTGGACATGGCTGGGGCGCGGCCTCGTGAATTGCTGGGGCTGGCGGAAGGGCTAAGCGACCTAGTGCTGTTCGAGCAGGGCGCGGAGAGCGCGTTCCGCGTGGCGGCGACCATCGCCGCATGACCGTCGGTTTATTCTTCAGGGGATGCTCTTTTCTTACGCGGAAGCAGAAACAGGGTCGCGCCCGGGCAGCGCTCCAAGAGTCCCGCCGCAGACGGCCCCCAATGCAACCATCCCTGTCGGCGGCGGCGGCCCAGCAGGGCGACCGGGCCGCGGCGTCGTATACCCCGCTAGCGGCGCGCCGAGGATGGCGCCGGCGAGAGCGCCGGCCGTCAGACCGATGAGCAAGATGAAGTGGTAAAACTGGGCCAGCGGTCCCCGTATCCGCAGGGCGAACAGGAAGAGAAAGGCCGCCCCAAACCCTCCACCCACTAGTGCGCACAGGAACGAGCCCAGGAGCGCCGGCCCCAATGAGTCAAATCCCCGGACCACCGCGTAGCCGCCTGCGCTCCCGACGCATGTGCCGAGGAAAATTCCGGTTCCCAAGGCCGCGACGCTCCAGGCGCGGCGCCGCCGCTTTTGGCTGAATTCTTTCTCCGCCTTGATGAGTTCCTCGTCGCCTCCCGGATCCACCGGCGCCCTGTGCCCCTTGAGGAAAGGCGATGTGGGATGCGGAACTCGCTGCGGAGCGCCACATGCCGAGCAGCCGACGATCAATCCGGCCGACTCCTCGCCGGCATAGAAGATTCTGGAACATCGAGTACAGCGGACGCGCATCATGGCAGAAGTTGATGGGTTCCACGCTGGACGAAGACCACGCTTATACTAAGACGGAATGGCGGACACAACAAGCGAGGGGATCATTGCGCGCCCGCCGAGGTCGCTGAACCGGGCGGTGGCAGTCGCCATGACGGCCGGCCCTCGCCAGGCGCTCGCTTTGGTGGACTCCATCGCCGCCACGGGCGACCTCGACGGTTATCACTTGCTCCACGCGGCGCGCGCCGACCTGCTGCGACGCATGGGCGCCCGCGAAGAGGCGGCGCGGAGCTACGCTCGTCTCCTCCAGCTGGCCGCCAGTCCCAGCGAGCGCCGGTTTCTCGAACGAAGGCTGCGCGAGGTTCGGCCGGAGGCGTGAACGGCGGGGTCCGTCATCGCCGGGCGGTCCCATCGGCTCCCCACGGCGGCGGCTGTATCGAGCGGCGTCACTTCTTGATGAAGACCCTGCACTATCCGCCGAGCTGCGCCGCCGCATGGCGGTAATTGGCCAGTTTTTGGTCATTGGCCACACTCTGAACACCCGGCGCCAGGTAGGCAAACCGACGGAATGCGGCGGCCGATCCCGTGGGCCGGCCCATGCGCGGCGATTTACACAATCGAGAAGGCGTCTTGCATGTCGTGGGCCGGCGTATCCGGGCTGTCCTTGAGCGGCGAATGGCGAAGCGAGCGCGAGGCGCTCCACGCCGGACCCCGGCGGCGCTGGGGCGGACGGCGGCGGGCATGGCACACGAATTGCGGAAGCCGCTCGCGTCCATGCAGATGCTGGTTCAGGCGCCCCACGAGGGGCCTTATCTTGGCCGCCGATCGGCCGGTGGGCGGGGCTGTTCTCATGGCGCGGTCGTCGCCGCCAGTCGGCGCCAGGAGGAATCATGCCAAGACTGCTCGTGGTGGATGACGAACCGAACATCCTCTACTCCTTCCAGAAGACGTTTCCCACCGACGGCCTGGAAGTCGTCACGGCCTCCACGGGCCGCGAGGGGATTGAGACGGCGCGGCGCCAGCCGCCGGACGCGGTGATCCTCGACGTGCGCCTTGCGGACATGTCGGGCTTGGAGGTCTTCGACGCAATCCGGCGGATCGACCCGCGCGTGCCCGTCGTCCTCATCACGGCCTACGCCGCCACCGATACGGCCATTGAAGCGATGAAACGCGGCGCCTTCGAGTACCTGCTCAAGCCGCTCGATTTCCACCAACTGCGGGAGGTGATCCAGCGGGCGCTCGAGTTGAGCCGATTCCGTCACGTGCCGGCCGTTTTCGACGAGGCGGAACTCGCGGAGTCCGTGGAAGGGGTGGAGCGCATCGTCGGCCGCTCCCTCGCCATGCAGGAGGTGTACAAGGCGATCGGTCGCGTGGCGCCGCGCGACGTGCCGGTGCTGATCACCGGCGAAAGCGGGACCGGCAAGGAGCTGGCGGCCCGGGCCGTGTTCCACCACAGCAGTCGGCCCGCGGCGGCTTTCCTGACTCTCAACTGCGCCGCCATCCCGGAAACGCTGCTGGAAAGCGAGCTGTTCGGCCACGAGAAGGGCGCCTTCACCGGCGCCGACCGGCGCCGCATCGGCAAGTTCGAACAGGCCGACAAGGGCACGCTGTTCCTCGACGAAATCGGGGATATGACCTCGGCCACGCAGGCCAAGGTGCTGCGCGTGTTGCAAGAGCAGCGCTTCGAGCGGGTCGGCGGCGAGGAAACCATTCAGACCGACGTCCGCGTGATCGCCGCCACCAACAAAACCCTGGAAGGCGAAGTGAGCGCCGGGCGCTTCCGCCGGGACCTGCTGTATCGGCTCAACGTTTACACCATCCACCTGCCGCCGCTGCGCGAACGCGGCGACGACATCCCTCTCTTGGTGGAGCACTTCGTACGCCGCAGCGGACGAGACCTGGGACGGCCGATCCGGTCGGTGGCCCCCGAGGCGATGGAGCGGCTGCGTTCCTACGACTGGCCGGGCAACGTGCGCCAGCTCCAGAGCGTGCTGAAATACGGCCTCATCCAGGCCCCGGCCGACGTGTTGACCCTCGATTGTCTGCCGGAGAGCCTGCGGTCCGGCGTGCAGCCCCGGCCGCAGCCGCCGCTGGCCGCGACGGGCGGCGTGGACTTCGCCGCGTTTGCCAACGCCCTGCTGCAAGCCGGAGAATCCGACATTTACCGTCGTGCCTGTCTGGAAATGGACCGCGTCGTCCTGGACGCAGTGCTGCGGCACGTTCAGGGCAACCAGTTGCGCGCCGCCGCGCTGCTTGGCATCTCCCGGACCACGCTCCGCGCGAAGCTGCGGGCTTTGGGTATGACCGCCGACCGAACGCTGTTTTCCGAGCCGGAGCGGACGGAATAGCTCGTCGCCCGGAATGCGGTCCTTTGGCTAGAATCTGGTCAAGCCGCCCCGCCAAACTTGAATGTTTTTCGGCTTTTTTCAGAAAATCCGCAAGTAGCTCGATCCTCCCGTCGATATATCTCGCAGAACCCCGCATCTCTGCGCACATCCCACGTGGCGACATGGAATAGGAGGCCGGCGCTCATGGCTTGCCGACGGTTGCTCGCGCTTGGAGCGCTGCTGCTGAGCGGGTGTTTGTACCATGCCACGGAACACACGGACGAGGTGGTGTGCGCGCTGACGGCTCACCCTTTCGACGTCGCTCCCACCGACGCGCTGGAGACGGCGCCGGCGAAACCGCCGGACAAGACCGGCTCTGTGATCCTTGCGCCGTCCACCGACGTGCAGACGGCGGCGCTGATGGCAGCCGATCAGCCGGCGCCGCCAAACCGGCTGCCTCCTCCGAAAGTCCCTCCCGAGGTTCCGGGCGAGGAGACGCCCCTGCTGCCGAACATCAAGGCGTTGCCCAAGGAACAGCAGATCGCCGCTCTCCGCAAAATCTACGGGCCGCTGCCGCAGTTGCCGGACGAGCCCAAGGCGCTGCCCGGCCCGGACGGCCAGCCCTATACGCTGACCCAGCTGCAGCGGATCGCGGCCGGCAACAGTCCGACGCTGAAGCAGGCGGCCTCCGACGTGCAGGCCGCCCAGGGCGCCCTGGAAGCCGCCTGGGCCTACCCGAACCCAACGGTTAGCTATCAAGCGACCCCGTCCAGCGACGGCACCACGCCTACCACGCAGGGATTCGTGATCGACCAGACGATCCGACCCGGCGGCAAGCAAAAACTCGGGGCGGCCGCCGCACAGAAGGCCCTGGAGAACGCCCAGCTCGCCCTCAAGCGGGCGCGCAGCGATCTGGCCACGCAGGTGCGCCAGGCCTATTTCGCGCTCTTGGTCGCCAAGGAAGCCGTCCGCGTCACCAAGGCCATGGCGCACTTCACCGAGAGTATTTATCTCTTCCAGGAGGACCAGGCGGAAGCGGGCCAGGCCGCCAATTACGACCCGGCCATCTTCCGCGGCTGGGCCTGGCAAGCGCAGGTGGCCTACCTGCAGGCGGTGCAGAACTACCAAGCCGCCTGGATGCAGCTCGCCGCCGCCATTTGTGTGCGCCAGCTGCCGCTTACCGAGGTCGCCGGCCGCATCGACGCCTTCATCCCCTATTTCGACAGCGACCAGGTGCTGGCCCGCGTGCTGCAGAACCACACCGACGTGCAGATCGCCCGCAACGGCGTCGAAGCCGCCAAGTACAACCTCAAGCTGGCGCAGATCACACCCTGGGCTCCCGACGTGGATTTCCAGATCGGCGTCTTCCACGACTTCGCCGTGCCGCCCCAGGGGACGACGGTGACTTCGCAGGTCGGCGTGCCGATCCCCATCTGGGACCAGAACAAAGGCCCCATACGATCCGCCGAGGCCGCCCTGGTGCGGGCCAAGGAGGAGCAGCATCGCGTCGAGATGGTCTGGAGGAGCACGCTGGCGACCAACTATGCCAATTACAAGAACAACCTCATCGCCCTGGAGTACTACCGCAAACACATCCTGCCGGACCAGATTATCGCCTACCGCGGCGTCGATGAACGGCGCCGCATTGAGATCAACGCCCTGTCGCTGGTGGACCTGTCCACGGCCCAGCAGAACCTGGCCGTGAGCGTCACAACATACCTAGGAGTCCTCAGCTCGCTGTGGAGCTCCGTGGTGAGCGTGGCCGACCCGCTGCAAACCGACGACCTGTTTCAGCTGGCCGAACAGCGCGATCTGCCGCCCTTGCCCGACCTGGAGCATCTGCCGCCGCTGCCCTGCAACCATCCGTGCGCCGCGGCGCCGGGCCCCGTCTTCCTCGAAAGGCCGGATAGCTGTCCGCCCCCCGCACTGCCTCCCGTTTTGCAAACCAAGGCGACGACCCTGCCGACGGCGGCCGCTTCCAGCACGCCGACGGCGCCGGCAGGCCCCGTCGGCGACTCGCCGGCCGCCCCGGCCGCTGGCAAGCCGGCCGCACAAAAACAACCCGAGCCGCTCCGCTATCCGCCGCCTCCGGCCCCCGGCTCGGCGGCGGCGCCGCCTCCGGCCCCCGGGGTTTTCCGAAACCCCTGGCAATCGACGCCGCCGCCGCAGCCATAAGCGGTCCGGAAAACGCATGGATCAGCTCGAAATAGCGATCCCGAAAGGGAGGAATCGATCATGGCCCGCACGGCCTGTTTCTTGACGGCCCTGGCATTCTTCGCAGCGGCGCCGCTGACGCCGCAAGGATTCGCGCAGCAGCCCCAACCGGCCCCGGCGCCCCCCTCCCTCACCCTCCCCCCTCAGGGGAGGGAGGGAAGGGTGGGGGGCGACGCGTCTGAGTACAATCCCCTACCGGACCTGCCCCGGCCGCCGGATCAGCCGGCGTCGCTGCTGGCCCCGGCGCCGGCCAACCCTTACGAAGGCGCCCCGCTGCCCGGACCTTATTTTGAACGGGATCCGCTGCTCGATTCCCCGGAGTTTCCGCCGCCCGGTTGGTTCGCCGACGCGGACATGCTCATCACCCGCCCCGTCGTGCTGAACCACCTGACCAACGCCAGCATCGCCGGCGGCGCCCCCGACGTGGTCAGCTTGCCCAGCGCCCCGATGGACTGGACGGTCGCCCCGCGCTTCGAGGTGGGCTATACGCTTCCCTCCGGCTTCGGCTCCATCGGCCTCGCCTACCGATTCTTTGTGGACGAGGGGACCGGCGCCGTGATGGGCTTCGACGCCCCGGCCGTGCTCAAGAGCCGCCTGGATATAAACACCGTCGATTTGGATTACATCAGCCGCGAGCTAACGCCCTGGCCGCTGTGGAACCTGACCTGGCGTTTCGGCTTCCGGACGGGCTGGATCTATTTCGATTCGCAAGCCGACGAGCCGTTCGCCGCAGCCGCGGCCGGCAGCGGCGTCTACGAGCTGCATACCAGCGACAGCTTCGTGGGCTTCGGCCCGCACGCCGGCGTGCTGGTCGATCGCGGCTTCCAGGGGACGGGGTTATCCCTCTACGGCAAGAGCGATTTCTGGATCAACCTGGGCCGCATCAACCAGGGCTTTTACGAGGTCACGACGACGCCCACTCCCACCGGCCCGCTGACCGAAGCGACGGGCGTGGGCAGCGGCCAGTCCGTGCCGGTGCTGGACCTGGAAGCAGGGCTGCACTGGCAGCCGCCGCGGCTCTGCTACACCGAATTCTTCCTGGGCTGGCAGTACGAGTACTGGTGGAACGCCGGCCGATTCAGCGGCACGCCGGACTCCCGCGGCTCCCTCTTCGATCAAGGCGTCCTGCTGCAGGCGGCGTTCCATTACTAC